>Ga0136560_1000017_pt1 | contig 51961 bp, 28 predicted proteins | sample AntRauMeHopE1497_FD_104925 | JGI IMG/M metagenome (GOLD analysis project Ga0136560, IMG submission 104925) | Saline lake microbial communities from Rauer Islands, Antarctica - Metagenome Hop E1 #497 | ecosystem: Environmental > Aquatic > Non-marine Saline and Alkaline > Saline | place... | reverse complement strand
TCATGCCGCCCATCGAGACAACGCCGCTGAGAGGTTGGTTCGCCACGACAGTAATGCCGTCGCGGACATCCAGAAAGCCGGCGGGCTCGCCCCTTGCCCGCTCATCTGTGAGGAGCGGGCGAATGCGGCAGTAGACCTTGATGTTGCCCTCGGCGGCCATGCCGGGCCGCGGGGCCGGAGGGAGTGGGCCGCCGCGAGGCGAGAGGCAGGTGCTCTGCGGCCCGTTTTCGACCTCACTCGGCCTCACACCGCCCTAGCACCCATGCCAAAGCATGACAAATTTTCGCCCAAGGGCATCGCCAACGGGTGGAAGGTGAGTGGCCTGCCGGCCCGCTGCAGTGCCACTGGGCAAGTGCCTTCAGCACGTCGGGTATGACCGCTTGCCGCCACTGCCGTCCGATTCTGCCCGCAGGCAAAGGGGCTGCAGCGTCTGAAGTTCTTTTGCGGGATGTGCCAGAAGCAGTGCCGCGACGCCAACGGGTTTAAGTGTCACATGGAGTCCGAGACGCACATCCGCCAGATGGAGATGTTCATGGCACAGCCCGACAAGTGAGCCACCCGCAGCGCTGCAGCGTGTGGTTTTGCCGCGACTGGGCGCGGGGCCACGCTCGCCGCGCCCGCTGCGTCACCGCCTGGCGCAGGTTCGTGGACGGCTTTTCCAAGGAGTTCGAGGACGGCTACCTGGACGTCCTTGAGCGCATCTGGGGCACGCGCCGCGTTCACGCGAACAAGGTCTACAACGAGTACATCAAGGACAAGGAGCACGCCCACATGAACTCGACCGTCTGGGCGACGCTCAGCATCTTCGTAGAGTACCTGGGGCGCACGGGCAAGTGCGTCATCGACCAGACGGACGAGGGCTACTTCGTCACGTTCATCGACAAGGACCCGGAGAAGGAGAGGAGGGAGCGCGAGGCGGTGGAGGCGGCCCGGGCGGACGAGGCGAAGGAGGCGAGGCACGCGGCGAAACTTGAGGCCGAGGCGATGGCCAGGGCCAAGGCGCTGGACACGGGGCGCATGGAGGCCACGGGGCTGGACCGTGACGCGGACGCGGGGCCGGTGGCGGTGGCCCTTCGCGCCGCGACCAAGCGGGTCGTCGGCCGGAGGGCGGGCGCCGGTGCGTTCGGCGGCGCGGGACCGGGCGGAGCGGGGGAGGACGACGCCGGGGCCTGGGGGGCGGGGCCGGACCGGGCGGGTAAGCGGGGCCGCTGGGCGGAGGCGGAGGCGCCGGAGGCGAAGCGGGCCGACTGCGCGGCGGCGGGGAGGTGGGGCGTCAGCGCGCCGACCGCTGCCGCCGCTCGGCCGTCGTCTGCGGTGGAGGCCCTGTTCGGTGCCGCGGCGAGGGAGCGCGGCAGGGCAGCGGCGTCGGCCGCGGCCGGGGGCGCGGCGTCGGCGTCCGCATCGGCGGCGGCACCGGCTGGCGCCCGCAGCGCGGCGCGGCGGCTCGAGCGGGGGGCGGTCGTGCGGGTGACCAACGCCGAGCTGGAGGGGGGTCGCTTCCTGCGCTGCAAGGGTACGGTGACGCGAGTGAAGCCCGGGGAGGCGGGAGGGGGCGCGGCCGACGCGGTGGTGGTCAAGGTCAAGGGCAGCGGCGAGCGGGTGGTCCTGCCGGAGAGCGACGTCGAGACGGTGGTGCCGCGGCCCGGCGGGCACGCCATCGGGCTGGCGGGGGCCCTGTCCGGCCGGCGGCTCGTCGTGCAGTCGGTGGACGTCGACAGGGAGGTGGTGAGCTGCACGGCCGTGGACGCGGCGGGGGGCAGCGCGTCGGGGGTGCCGTTCGACGCCGTCGCGAAGCTGGATGTCGAGTATTACGAGGCAAAGGTGACGCGGGGAGGCAGCGCAGCCCTCGCGCCGCTGAGTCTGAGCGCGACCTGACAGCGTCCTGGCCGCAGCCACGGGCCTCACAGCCGGGCTGCCTGAGGCAGGGTCAGCAATTGTGTTCTGCCGCTGGGCGGGAATTTTCAACCGGGATCGTCGTCGTGCCCATGCTCGGGTTGCTCTGCCAGCGCAATTTTCCATTTGTGGTTCTGGCCGCCCTCACCCCGTCACTCGCGCCATCCAGTTCGTGAGCCTGCGCCGGCGATCAGCTGCCACGCACATGAGTGCCATTGTTGCCCTTGAGCGCTCGCATAAGGCAGCGAGTGACCGGTCTGCAATCCCAAGACTTCGTGCCCTCTGATCTCTGGGCTTGCCCGCGCAGGCCGGTGAACAATGCCCCGGAAGAAGAAGCAGGCGAAGAAGGAGCGCGAGGCCGAAGAGGCAGCGGCAATGGCGGCTCTGATTGCGGAGACGCTCGAGGAAGAAGCTCCCGGCAAGAAGGGCAAGAAGGGCAAGAAGGGCAAGAAGGGCAAGCGCGGTGCGTCTCCATCCCCGGAGCCCGAGAGCAAGCCTGCAGCACCGGCAGCGGCGGCGGCCGAGGCCAGCGATGACGAGGAGGAGGACTCGCCAAAGGCCGCCTCGGTGCCCAAGTCAGCCGCTCGCGGCAAGAGCGGTGGCTTTGCCGATCTCGACGATAGCGAGGAGGAGGAGGAGGCGGAGGCTCCCAAGAGCGCTGCCAAGAGCGGAGGCTTCGCTGCCCTTGACGAGAGCGACGAGGAGGAGGCTGCTGCTCAGAGCGGAGGCTTCGCTGCCCTTGACGAGAGCGATGAGGAGGAGGAGGCTCCCAAGAGCGCTGCCAAGAGCGGAGGCTTCGCTGCCCTTGACGAGAGCGAGGAGGAGGAGGCTGCAAAGAGCGCTGCCAAGAGCGGAGGCTTCGCTGCCCTTGACGATAGCGAGGAGGAGGAGGCTGCTGCTCAGAGCGGAGGCTTTGCCGGCCTTGACGAGAGCGACGGGGAGCAGGAGGGGGTTTCCAAGAAGGATGCTGGAGGCAGTGACAGCGAGGACAGCGGCAAGCGCAGCAAGACCAGCAAGGCCAGCAAGAAGGCGAAGAAGGAGAAGAAGGAGAAAAAGGAGAAAAAGGAGAAAAAGGAGAAGAAGGAGAAAAAGGAGAAGAAGGAGAAGAAGGAGAAAAAGGAGAAAAAGGAGAAAAAGAGCGTTTTCGATGATAGCTGGATGGACGAGGAGGACGACGAGCCGGAGGACGTCAGTGCCCCCGCAGCGGCCGGCCGTGGCAGGGCCCCGGCGGCCGCCGCATCGGGCGCAGGGGACTCGTCCTCCGACGAAGAGGGAGGCGGCGCCGGCCTCGCGATGGCCCGCCCGGGGGGCAAGAACCGCAAGCGCAGGAAGGACCGTCGCGTGAAGTCGGGCGCTGGGGCGCGGGCGGCGGCGCCCGGCCGGGCCGCTGGTGGCGACGAGGAGGACGAGGAGGAGGAGGACGACGGGCCCGCGGCAGCCTCCGCGTCGAGCTCCAGGCGCCGCGCGGGCGCCGCGGCGTCAGCCTCGAGCTCCGGCCGCGCCGGTGTGTCGACTGCCGCCGGCGGCGCCGCCACGACGGCCGACCTGTCCAAGGTGTACTTTGGCGAGGCGGACGAGGCCCGGCCGGGCGGCGAGGACGACGACCTGCCGCAGGAAGCGCGGGACAACCCGCTGCTGATGAAGGCCCTGGCCAAGCAGAAGGCCGGCGGGCGCCTGAGCAACAAGGAGCGCCGCGCCCTGGAGACGCTGAAGCGCATCCAGGGGGACAAGAAGGCCGTGGCCGAGGCGGCTGCGGACGACCTCCGAGCCTTCAGCCTCAGCCAGACGGTGGTGGACGAGCGCGTCCTCGAGACGTCGCTGGACATCAAGGTCCCCGCCTTCACCATCGGCGCTGGCTCCAAGGCGCTCTTCGTCGAGGCTGAGCTCAGCATCGTCCACGGCCGCCGGTACGGCCTCGTCGGGCCCAACGGACAGGGCAAGTCCACCCTCCTCCGCTTTATGGCCGCGCGCCGCCTCGCCATCCCCCCGCGCGTCGACGTCCTCTACGTCGAGCAGGAGGTCGCCGCCGACGACACACCCGCCTTCGTGGCCGTGCTCAAGGCGGACACCATCCGCTGGGAGCTGCTGGAGGACGAGAAGGCGCTCACCGCCCGCTTCGACGCGGCCGACCGGGCCGACGAGGTGGTGGAGGCCCTCCGCGCCAAGGCCGCCGAGGGCGACACCGAGGCCACCGCCATTCTGGCCTCGGGCCGCATGCCCGCCGGCTACCTCCCCGACGAGGAGCGCTTCCGGATGGACGAGCGCCTGCAGGAGGTGTACGAGACCCTCTCCGAGATGAACGCGGCCAAGGCGGAGCCCCTGGCCCGGAAGATCCTGTCGGGCCTCGGCTTCACGGCGGCGATGATGGAGATGCCCACCAAGAACTTCTCCGGCGGCTGGCGCATGCGCATCTCCCTCGCGCGGGCGCTCTTCATGCAGCCGACGCTGCTGCTGCTGGACGAGCCGACGAACCACCTGGACCTGAACGCGGTCATCTGGCTGGAGAACTACCTGCAGTCGTGGAAGAACACCCTCCTCGTGGTCTCGCACGACCAGGACTTCCTCAACGGCGTCGTCACCGACATCATGCACCTCGAGAGCCTGAAGCTGGCGTACTACCGCGGCGCCTACGACCAGTTCAAGTCCATGCACACCCAGAGGCAGGACAAGGCCCTGAAGGACTGGGAGAAGCAGCAGAAGGCCATCAAGCGCCTCAAGGACAAGGGCAAGTCCAAGAAGGACGCAGAGGCCGCCGTCGGCGACAAGCTCCCCAAGCCCCACGCCTACAACGTGTCCTTCTTCTTCCCCGACCCGGAGCCCCTCGCGCCCCCCATCCTCGAGGTCGTCGACGCCGGCTTCCGCTACGGCCCCGAGCACCCCGTGCTGTTCGAGGGACTCAACTTCGGCGTGGACATGGACACCCGCGCGTCCATCGTCGGCCCCAACGGCATCGGCAAGTCCACCCTGGTCAAGATGCTCATCGGCGAGCTGGAGCCCACCGAGGGGGAGGTCAAGTCCAACCGCTTCCTCCGCGTCGGCAAGTACTCCCAGCACTTCGCCGACAAGCTTCCCATGGACAAGAGCCCCGTCGACTTCCTCGCCGGCTCGGGCGCGGACAAGAGCCTGGTGCAGAACGCCCGCGCCACCCTCGGCCGCTTCGGCCTCGAGGCCCACGCGCACCTCATCCCCATCTCGGAGCTCTCGGGCGGGCAGAAGGCCCGCGTCGTCTTCGCCTCCCTCTCCAGCGGCGACTACCACATCCTCTTCTTCGACGAGCCGACCAACCACCTGGACATCGAGTCCATCGACGCCCTCGCCACGGGCATCAACAACTTCGAGGGCGGCGTCGTCATCGTCAGCCACGACGCCCGCCTCCTCCGCGAGGCAGACTGCACCATCTGGGTGGTGGGCGAGCGCAACTGCAAGCCCTTTGACGGCGACCTCGACGACTACCGCGACACCCTCATCGACGCCATTGAGGCGCAGGAGGCAGAGGCAGAGGCCAGGGCCGCGTCCGAGGAGGAGGCCAAGGCCATCAAGCGCAAGGCCGACCGCGCCGCGCGCCTCGAGCGCTGGAAGGCCATGGGCAAGAGCAAGCCGCCCGCGGGCGCCGCCGCTGCCGCCGCCGCGCCCGCTGAGTGATCCGGCCGGCGCCCGAATCGCCCCGAGCCCGCTTTCCGGTGCACACTCCGCGCCACTGCTCCCGCTCAGGATCGCGCAGAAGCTCCATGCGGGCAGAATGCCCCACGACCCAAGCTCTGCGGGATCGCTCCCCCCGTTCACGGCACTCGGCCCTCTGCGGGCCGGACGCAAAACACAGCAGGGGGAAATTGCGGCATGGCCTTCCTGGAGCAGCTGCGCGGAATGGCACCCGCGGACGGAGGCGACTCCACGGCGTCGCCGCGAGCTGCAGCCTCGCTCCCCCGCTCGTCCTCCTTCACGGTGACCCGCAACGCGTGCCAGGCCGGAAACAAGGAGCTCAATTCAATCGTCCGGGACATCAAGGACACCCTGCAGCTGATCGCATCGCGGGAGGACGCGGATCGGGTGGCCTCGGGGCTCGGCAAGGTTCCGCTCTCCAATTCGCGCGCCCTCATGGTCTTTGCGGCCGATGCGTCCCACGCATGGCTAACTGTCACAGTCAGGGCCGTCTGCAGCGGCGCAGCCCGGGCCGGGGCCCTCGAGGCCAAGGCCAACGCTCTCGGGTTTGAGGCAGGCCAGCTGCGCGAGTGTTCCCCGGAGACGGCAAGCGAGGTGTCCGCTGCTGTTGATGCGGCCAAGTCCATGCTTGCGGAGGCGCAGGAGGTCCGCGCGGAGCTAGAGCCGCTGATCAAGAGTGAGGCCAGGAAAGCCGCCAGCGCCGGCCACCGCACGGGCCTGAGGCGCAAGGTTGACGCAGACGGCATGTCCCTTGATACCCCGGGGACGCCGGTTGTCGTTCCCGACGGCGAGTCGGCAGCGGACAGGACGCCCCTGACGGCGGCTGCGGGCGGGAACCGAGCCATCGGCGGCTCCGGCGGCTCGGGCCCTGCCCTCCGGTCGCCGCACGGCGGGGCTGACACGCTGCCCACACGCCGGGCGTCCGCGTCGGGCGCGGGCTTCGGCGGGGCCAAGGGGGGAAGCGAGACGGTGCCGGGGTGGCTGAGCGACTTGTTGCGTCACGTTCGGCTGGTGCTAGCGAGGCAGCCGGGCGCGGCGCGGGACCCGTTCAAGGAGCACCGCGCGGACGCGGCCAGGGGCAGCGCCGCGGGGCTGAGGGCGCGGCCGCAGCGGTTGGCAGGAAGGGCGGGCGACGACGCCGCCGGAGCCGCGGGGGGCGCCGGGCCACCCTCCGGCAGCGGGGGCGACGCCTCCGCCGCCCGGTCCGCGTCGGCCGCGAGCGGCACGGGGCAGGCGGGAGGTCTCCGCGCGGCGGCGATGCGACGGGCGGCGGAGAGGGCCGAGTCGGCGCGGGGGGCCGGGCGGACGCCGGACGTCGTGGGGGGCGGGGCAGGGCCAAGGTCGCCCCCTGAGCTGGTAATCCGGGCGCCAAAGGGCGGCGCCTCGGCCCTCGTTGGGGCTGCGGCGGCGGGCGGCATGCCGTCGCCCGCCGTCGTCGCGGCGCCGCACTCGCGCGCGGCCGACGCCCCCGTGCTCGACACCGCGGACGCGATCGCTGTGGTCCACGCCGCGTGGATGGGCGTGGCCCCCCGCCCGGCTCGGGCGAGCATCGTCGGCCTCACGCGAATGTTCGGCGGATCGGCAGCCATGGCTTGCGGCGGCCTCGGAGACTGGCTGTCCCGGAACAGAGACATCGCCGAAGCCGCAGGGCTTGTAGGCGTCAAGGTCGCGGCTGGGGCAGCCCTTCGTGCCGTCACGCCCCCCGTGGGCAGGGCTTGAACCGTTTGCACTGATTCGCTGCCGCTGCCCCTCACACACGGCCCGTGCCACAACTCCGCAGCGCTTCAGGTGTTGCAAATGCGACTGCTCGCATGCATCGCCTGCATGAGCCTCGCGGCAGCGGCGCCGCTTGAGGGCATCCTCAGCAACCTCACAAACCCCGTTTTTCAGCGGGGCAACTGGTCGACCAAGGATGCTTCCATGATCCATGACAAGGGTTCCAATCTGTTTATCCTGGCGTTCTCGGCGTTCTCTACGTGAGACCGCGAGCGCAAGGGGGTCACCATCAACTGCTGCCACCGCCGAGCCACCACCCAGCCGGTACAACTCGGGCCTCAACCCCCCGCAGGGATACCGGCCCGACAAGGCCAACACCCACAACGATTTCGCACGTGGCTGCGATGATCACAAAGGACTTTGTCACGTTTGAGGAGCTGTTCTGGCTCTCCGGGCATTCACAGGGATGGATCGGGCTGTGCAGCCCCAACTTCACGCCCATCAACGATACATTCTGGGTCATGACTTTCAATAGCTGGGGCGATGAGCACGACAAGGACGATCAGCTCTTCTACCTCACGTCGAGTGATGTTCAGGCCTGGGAGGCCGGACCCAGGGGGTCGTCTGAGCCTGCTTACTACCCGCTGGCGTCGTCCCTGACGTCCGAAGTGCGCGCCATCGACGCCGCCGTGGCGCCTGTCACCCTGCCGAACGGCACTGCCGCATGGCTGCTCGCATACAAGCGAGAGGAGTCTCCAGTGTTCGCAATAGCGCCCTTTGGTGGCGAAGGCCTCGACGGACACTTCACGGACCTGGCCGGGCTGTCGTTCTCCCGCCGCGATGGCTCGCCGGACCTCGCCACGCACGAGAACTGGGACTTCCTGGTGGGTCCCGACGGGCGGTGGAGGGTGGTGTCGTCGGACTACGGGCTGACAGTGTCCGGTGCCCGCACATCGTGGGTGTACACGCAGGCTGACCATGGCGATTTCACCACGTGGGAGGACGGCTACCCGATCCCGGTGAACGAATCGTGGTACAACAACGACGACCGGGCAAACGCCGGAGCAATTGCCGACTGGAGACACATCGACGCGGTGGGGGCATACGTGTTTGTCTACGCAGGCAATACGGTGAAAAGCAAGCACGAGTTTGCCGGCCGTGGGCACAACCGGCTCGGCTTCGCAACCTCCCCTGATCTCGAGACATGGACGACGCTTCCGGCTTCGCCCGCCCCGCCCGTCGCCAAGCTACGCGCAGAGGTATAACCAGATGTCTTCTGCGTGGGCCTGATCGCGGAGCAGTGCTTCGAATGGCAGCTCCTGGTGCTGTGACATGGCAACGGCACTAGCTCTGCAAAACCGCGCGAGCACTCCGCAGAAGCCGCCCACACGACCCGGCGGGACCATGGCAAACCCTATCGCCGTGGCACTCTCTGGCCGGGCGGTGACTTCAACGATGCGGGGCCCATCGTCCGAGTTTATCGTTCGCGGCGAGTTTGCGTCTACTATCCAGCACCGGTTTCCCCAGCCTCAACCCATCAACACGGAGATGATCTGCGAATCCATCGCGTTCGAGGAGTCCCTGCTGCACACGGACGAAGAGATTGACCACTCGAAGCACGTTCCGACCAGGCCGGAGGATGTCGCCTGCCTGCGCCTTTCATTCCGCCGCATCCCGGCGCTCGTCAACCTCAACGGCTTGGAAAAGCTCCGCGAGCTGCGGCTGGACAATAACGAGATCCCCAAGGTGCAAAACCTGGAGCGGCTCACCAGGCTTACGGCTCTCGGTGAGGTTCTCGCGAGAGCTACGTCCTGCGCCTCGGTGCCGCGCGTGCCGGGCTGCCTGCCAGCTCACCGGAGGCATTGCTCGGCGAAACTGTACCCCCATCTCATGTGACGCTTGCCCGCGTCGCAGACCTGTCCTTCAACAGGATCCAGAAGATTGAGGGTCTTGATCACCTCCCCCTGCTCAAGGACCTCACGCTATACGGGAACCAGATCTCAGTGCTCGAGGGCCTTGACAGCTGTACCGAGCTAGAGCTCCTGTCACTGGGAAGGAACCGTATCACGTCGCTACAGTCCATCAAGTCGCTCCGCAGCTTCTCCAAGCTTCGGGCGCTCAGCCTCGACGCAAATCCGTGCTGCGGCGAGGACCAGTACCGGCCGTACATCGTGGCATTCTTGTCCCAGCTGCAGTACCTCGACTACGCCGTGATCACCCCCGCCGAGCGGGAAGAGGCGCGAAGCACCGGCGTGCCACTGGAAGAGCTGAAATCGGCAGAAGAAGCCGACGCGAGCAAATCCGAGGCCGCTGCCGCAGCAGCGCTCCGCATGGATGCAACGGCAAGCCTTCGAGACGCCCACATCGAAGCGGCGGAGACGGCGGTGGAAGACTTGCTCGCCGAGGCGATCGGATGGGGCGAGATCCAGCTGCTCGCGGAGGCACATGACCCGCACACCAAGCTCATGGAGCGGTCCGTAGAGCTGGGGGCAGCCCTCCGCGAGAGTGGCATGCACCGGCACCGCCAGATCGTCCGCGAGCTCACCCAGTTCCGGCAGGCGGTCGATGCCGTCGTCGCGCAGGGGGAGGCCGTCGCTGCCAAGGAGGTTGTCGGCCTCCGCCGTGCTATCAAGCGGGCGACGATGCTGGCACGAGAGAAGGACCCCACGTCGCTCGCACAGCTCCGGGCCATCCCTGGCATTGCTGGGGACATCGAGTCGCGCCTCACCGCCGTCGAGATGGACACCACTGAGAAGGTGCTTGGCATGATTGACACTCTGGAGAGCGCGCTGAGCGAGCTCAAGGCCCTCAAGCTCGGAGCACACGAGACGTTCTTCCGGGCGATGGAGATCGAGGTGAAGGACTTTGCCGAGACAACCACCGAGGCAGTCAAGGCAGCGCAGGGGCGCTTTGAGCACACCGGCTCGCTCCCTGACAGCATCCCGCCGCACGGCGAGATCGCGGTGGCGCTGCAGTCGCGTGACGGCGCCGAGACCTTCTGCAAGGAGTTCTCCGACACGCTGGACGCCAGCATCATTGCCATGGACGAAAGCGCCCGTCAGAGGCTCCAGGACCTTTGCAACAGGGCCGTGGCGGCAGCCAAGTCTTCGGAGCGTGAGCGAAACCGCACCCGGCTTGCTGAGCTTGCGGCCCTGACCTCCACAGCGTCGGAGCACGCCTCCCAGTGGGCAGCTGCATCATCTTTGAGGACGTCCTACTCGAGGGAAAGCGGCGCCCCATACTCCCATGGTGCCTTTGGCGGCGCACCGTCCCCGCGCATGTAAACAGAGCACGGCTTGCTGCAGCCGACCGACGGCCCGTACACGCGCACACTGACGAGTCCACCGATACTGGTTGTCATGAGGGTGTGTGCCGCGGTGGCCCGGATTCGGGAACGCGCCGGGAGGGGCGTGAGGGGTATTGCCTCCCTTCAGGCGCGCCTTCTCGATGCTTCTGAGCTGGCACCGGTGCGAATCTCAGACCAGTGCCGGCATAGCCGCCATTCAGAAGCACTGAGTGCCGCGAAAGAGCTCGCTGAGGTGCTGGGGGAGCGGCTCACGCCGCTCGGGCTATCACCCGCGGCTGTAGCGACAAGGGCAGCGAGGAGGGACGCGATTCGCTCCGTGGCGGCTGCAATGGACGCGTTCGAGAGCGCCGGGATGCCGACCGAGGACCACGAGGAGGAGCTGGAGGCGCTGATGCTCCTCGAGGCAAAGCTCGCGCTATCGCTCAAGCTTGCCGCGATGCACACGGATGCCTGCGCCTCAGACAACGACGATGCGATGCAGGTCACGCTGCGCGTGGCAGAGGCGCTGGGTGGGGCAGTGAGAGGCCAGGCGGAGGCTGTGCGCTCCCTCACAGCTGCGCTGGCCGCCCGGGCCGCGGCGCACCGTACCATCCGCGCGGAAGGGCCAGGCGAACCGGACGACGCGGCCGTTGCGGCGGCCTGGGCGTCCGTGCTGCGGCCCGTCTACCTGGAGGGCCCGCTCGGCAGCGGGCGCACCACCGCGTGCCGCGCCGCCGCCGCCGCCCTGGGCCGGCCGGTCGAGTCCTTCCACTTCGGGACCGGGACGACGCCGGAGGACGTCCTGGGGACGGCTGACCCGGCGGGGCGGTCGCCGCGCCCGGGTCTCCTAGCCCGCCTCCTCCTCGCCGCCGCCTCCCCCGACGCCGTCCTCCTCCTCCACTCCCCCGACCTCGCCCCCGAGGACACCCAGGAGGCCCTGGCGGAGCTCCTCCAGGCCGTGTCCTCGGGATGGGTCGCGGACCCCGCCCTGGGCTGTCCCGTCCCCTTCTCCCGCTGCCTCGTCGTCGTCGCCTGCGACTCGACGCCGGGCGTGGAGCCGCCCTTCGCCACCTCGACCGCCGGGAGGGCCGTGTTCCGGGCCATGGGGCCGTCCATCAAGGCCCTGCTCTTCGCGGAGTCGCTCCTCCCCGCGTCTCTCGCGGCGGTGGGCCTCGGGCCGGATGACGTCACGGTGCCGCCCGGCCTGGTGGCCGCGCTCGCGGCGCGGGCGTGCCACGACGCCGGGGCCCTGGGCATGCGCGCATGCGCCGATGCGGTGGCGGCAGAGGCGCTGCGGCGGCGGGCGACCGGTCAGGCAGAGCCGGGGTCCCCCGTGGCGTTCGCCGAGGACGACCTTCACTCCGTGCTATCGCCGGATGACGTGGCGGACGACTACGTGCGGAGGGCGATGGGCGGAGCGGGGGCCGCAGACGAGCCGGAGCGGAGGCCGCTGACGTCATCCATGGAGCGGTGGGGGCGGGCGGGGGTGGTGGCGTCGGTGTCAGCCCTGGACGGCGGGGCGGGGGACGTGGACCTCTGCGAGGTGCTGGGCGTGCCGCGGGCGCTGCGGCGGCGTCGGCTCACGGCGAGCGGCGCGAGGGGGGCGGCGCGTGAGAGCATGGACGTCGCGCTGAGCGTGGTGGCGGCGAGGCTGGCGCAGGGGGCGCCGCCCGGGACGGGGGCGGATGATGCCGGGGGGGGGTCGAGCTGCGACGCCGCGGGAGCCGGCGCGGGAGCCGGCGCGGGAGCCGGTGCGGCGGCGAGTCGCTCGTCGAGGGGCAGCGGCGCAGCGCACCGCGTCGCCAGGGCGGGCAGGCATGCGTGGGTGCGGGCCGATGAGAGCGATGACGACGGTGGCGACGCGGCGGCCGGGGGCGACGGCCGCTCCCAGGCGGCTCGGGGAGAGACGCCGTCGTCTCTCACGGAGCACTACGAGGGGCCGAGCGACGACGCGGCGCTGCCGCCGGGCCTGCTGGGCCGGCTGCTGTCGCGGGACTGGCACGTGGCGTTCGTAGAGCCGGCGATGAGGACGTCGGACGGGGCGTCGGGAGGGCTGTGCGTGGCGCTGGCGCTGCTGTCGGCGGTGTCGGGCAGGCCGCTGCCCCGGCGCATGGCCGTGACGGGCAGCGTGGGCCTCGGCGGGGAGGTGATGCAGGTCGGCAGTGTGCACGAGAAGGCTGCCGCGGCGGTGCTCCGAGGCGTTCGCTCGCTCATGCTGCCCGCGGGCTGCCGCGAGGACTTCGCAGCGGTCGACCCGGCCATCAGGCGGCAGCTCACCCCCGTCTTTGTGGAGTCCCTCGATGACGCAGTCGAGGCGGTCTGGGGCGTGCGTGACCCGGCAGAGTTGTAGCGTCGCACCGGGGCCACCGTTCCGCCGCCGCGCACTCCCGTGCCACAAGAGCAGACCGGGTGCGCAGGCATGCGCCATATCGGCGCAGTCCTGCTGGCTGTGGGCGTGGTGATGTCACAAGGCATCCCAGAGCAGCTGCTCATGCGCCGTGTTGAAGTTCGGAACGCTGCAGCCCGCGGCGCGCTGTGCTCCGACGGCCAGCCGGCCGCGTACTACTACAGGAACTGCTCGGCCAACTGGGACCGGAAGCCTGGATGTGAGATCGAAGGTGCAGGGCTGCGACCATCGCGCTCCGCCCGTGTGACGTCACGAACGCTCCCGTGGTTCGCTTGGCCGGTATTCCGCCCCGCCGCAGTCCCGGACTACTGCAAAGAGACGAAGACGCGGTGGATCGTGGCGTTTGAGACGGGAATGACGGGGTGCTTCGACGACGCCTCGTGTGCCCAGCGCTCCGCCCTGACGCCCAACGCCACCCGCCCCCCTACTGCGGAAACGCTTTTCCCGTCTGGAGCCCTGCTGCCGTACGCGGAGGCCAACCCGAACCTGTACAAGTCCCCAACGGTTCTGGTGCCGTACTGCTCGTCAGACCTCTGGGCCGGGAACTCAACGACCTCCAGCGGCTTGCATTTCCGCGGCAGGGCGATCGCGCGGGCTGTGCTGGAGGACCTGCTCGAGGGCGGCCTTCCGGGGGGAGGCTCGCTGGGGCAGGCGGACCAGGTGACGTTCGTGGCCGGAGCGGGCCTGCTCGCCGACGACGGCGTCGCGTACCGGGGCTTCCAGACGCTCACGGCGTGGGCGAGCGGGGTGGGTGACGGCCGGCCGCGCGGGGCCGGGGTCCTCCGCGGGGCTAAGGCGGCGCAGGCGTTCACCGGCGTCTGCGACGGCTGTCTCCTGACGTCCTGGAATCAGACCCTGTACGACGCGACCAAGGCCCCCTGCCTCACGGGGTCGGACTGCCGCGCGGACAACCTCGCCGCGCGGGGCGTCGCGCTCTGGGCCGGACGGGGCGTCGACCCGACGTCGCTCCTCGCGTCTCTCGCCCCCGGGGCCGTGGCGGCCGCGGCGCGCTCCTCGGGCCTGCTGGTGCAGTGCCAGCTGCTGGACGCGACCCAGCTCGCGGGGCTCGGCGCCTGGCCCCGCCCAGCGACGCCGTCCCCTGCCTACGACGCATTCGTGCGAGCCTTTGCGGCACACTCCCTCGCCCTCGCCCAGACCTCGCCCTACGTCTTCGCCGCCGCGTGCTCCGGCCCCAGCGGCACCGCGGCGTCCCCCGGCTTCCTCTATACGTCGGTGCCCCACCCCTATGCCCCCGGGAGGCCCCCCGTGCAGGACCCCCTCCGCACGGCTCTGCCCTCGTTCCTGACCGCCGTGGCGCCGGGGGGCGGCGGCCCCGCCGCGTATGGCCTGTACGTCGACACGTGTCAGAGCAACGTTTCCACGTCACCGTTCTGCAACGAGTCAGGGTGCCGGGGCGGAGAGTGAGCCGAGGCGGGTTGCTGGGCCGGCGCTCTCCGCGCGAGGCGCCCGCGTGACCAAATTTGCGTGATGCCACGATTGTCAAAGTGAGAGCGTTGCTGTGGCCACGGCTCTCGCGCGAGGGCGGGCGCTCCACCCACGCACTGCGCGACGGCAGCCCGTGCAACCGCACCACCGGCCCGCGCTCATGAGGCCGAGCACGTGGACACATGGCCGGTCAGGGTCGCCACGCTGGAGAAGAAGCCAGCCTTGGTGCCCGTCGCGTCGACGCGCCAGTCCACGGGAGGAGACTGGTATCCGAAGCGATACGTGCTGTTGCCCTGGTCATAGAAGCCCCATCCCGCGCCCGCCTCGAGCGCGGCGTGCATGACGGCGAGGTTGGTCGAGCACTCGTTGAAGACCACGGGCCGCGGGCGGGCCTCGAACCCGGGCTGCGACATGATGGTCTTGACCTTGGCTGTCGTCTCGGCGGGGTCCAGAGCGTTGCAGTGGTAAAGGCTAAAGTCCGTCGACGCGATCACGGAGGCAGGGGGCGTGTACCGTGCCGTGAAACTGGTGGACACGAGGAGGCCCGGGGCGTGCTTGTGCACGAAATCGATGGCACGAGACATGTTTTCCGGGTGCAGCAGCGGCTGGTTGAAGTCCAGGTTGTCCTCGTTCGCCACCTCAAGAAGAACGTTGGTCAGGTTGTTCTCGCGCACGATGGCGATCATCTCCGTGAGGGCACGCTCCACGACGGAATCCTCGTGGCCGAGCCGGCGCGATTGCCCCTGGTAGAAACCCTGGAAAACGAGCACGAGCCCAGCCTCGTCCGTCGCAAGGGCGACCTTGACAGCCCGACGCTTCCATGCCGGGTCCATTGTGCCGTCGGCGAGCCAGGCCGTGCTCACCCAGGGCTGGTCGTGCGGGAACTTGCCGCCCACAGGCCCGCCCCCCTGCATTCCCACGGTGACGGCATTGAGACCGCAGCCCACCATGGACGACAAATTGCCGATGAACTCTTCGGTGTTGCGATCGGGGTCCCAGACCCCGGAGTCGGGGTAGGCCCACTTGCCGACTGTGGACGAGTTGTAGTCGTCAAACACGCCCTGGATCATCCGTGAGTTCATGAGCAGGCCATCGACCTGCGAGCCCTTGTTCACCCGCTCCCCATTCACGCACCAGGCGCGACCGGGGCCGAGGGGGCCGTCGCAGAGGGACACGGTCGTCCTCCCAGCCATGGCGGTGCACACGAGCAGGATCGTTGCGACAGCAAGCATCACAGGCCGTGCCGAGGGCGCCTTGGCAGGGGAGGGTGGGGCTCGACGCGCCGAAGCCGGCGGGCGAGTGCGTGCCGGCGGAGGCGACGCGCCGGCTCCAAAGGCAGAGCCCTCGAGGGTGGCACCTCCTGCCCCGCTTGCCAGTACGAGGCGACGCCAGGCCTCGAGCTGGCGCGATGGCGACGAGGCCGTGAGCCGGGGAGGGGCTGCGGCCGGCGCCGGCCGACTGCTGCGTCGCTCGGCCGGAGTCGACACCGACCCGCTAGCAAGCGCGCACGGTGCTCCAACGTGCGCGGGGGAGGCGCGCAGTGGCATTCGGAGTCCGCATCGGGCGGGCCAGCCTCCGACCCCGGGCGTTCGCGGAGTGTGCGACGCCCACTGTCAGCGCGCAGGGTCCCACACGACGGGAGGCGTGGGTCCCTGCGCGCGCATAGTCTGCCGGCACCGCGTTGCCGAATGGGCGTGCTAGACCGGGCCAGTACTGGAGGGCGGAATCTCGATGCGGAGGCAAGCGCCAACCGCAGCGATTGAGGACCTCATCGCGTGATAGGACCCAGACTGCAAGCATGAGGCCGCGGCCTGGAGCAAAAGGTGGCGCAGGGATCCGAATGTGCCGTCGGCTGCCCCAACGCTGCAGAGTGCGGGCGGGAATCAAGTTTGGCCGTCCCAGTGCCAACCTTGCACCGCTGCCCCCGCCTGCGGTGGCTATGGACTCCATTGCATCGGATGTCAATCTTGCACGCGCTTTTGTCGCGCTCCGCCTCGAGTGAGCCGGTTGGAGCCCGCGGCCGGGCCTGTGACTGAGCCGCGGCCAGAACGCTCGCACGTCCGCCCCGCGCGGTATCGCCAGTCGCCAGCTACGCACTGCCTCCCCGGATGCGAATGAGCTGCTCGCAGGACTAGGATGTACCAGAGCATGGGGATCACGGTGGCGGATGTCTGGGAAGAGACCGTGGACCGCTGGACGATGAAGCAGGCCATCGTGCAGGGTGGCATTGCTCTGAGCTTCTCGGCCATGGACGAAGGTGAGCCGTTGCCGCGCTCGGGGCCGACGGTGGCGCGGCTCATCGACCATTGCGGCCACCGCGATCCTCGTCCTCGCACGCCCGCTCCGCCGCAGCCATCAACCGGTTCGCCAACTGGGCCGCGAGCTCCCTGGCCCTGACCGAGGGCGACGTTGTGGCCCTGGTCATGTCGAACCGCCCCGAGTTCGTGCTCACGTGGCTCGCCCTTGCCAAGCTCGGCGTGGTCACGGCGTTTATCAACCACAACCTGCGCGGCAAGGCCCTGGCCCACTGCCTCCGCATTGCCAAGGCCCGCGCCGTGGTCTACGACGAGCCGCACCGCACGGCCGTGGCCGCGGTGTTCGCGTCTGACGAAGACCTCCGAGGGCTGCGCGCGGTGGCGCTCGGCGGGGCCATCGGGGAGCCTGTCCCGGCCACCGAGGCGGCCACGGCCGCCCCGGCGTCGGCCTCGGCCTCGGCCTCGGCCTCCGAGCCGGAGGACGCCGCCACCGCCACGCTCATGGCTCTGGAGGTGTCGGCAGCGGCTGGCATGCGGCTGTCGTCGCACGAGCGGCCCTCCCGCCTCCTCCGCAGCACCACCACCATCTTCTCAAACTTCGGCCTCATCTACACCAGCGGCACCACCGGCCTCCCCAAGGCCTCCGTCATCACCCACTCCCGCCTCCACATGGCCGCATGCCTCTTCAGCCGCATCTACCACGTCGGCCCCTCGGACCGCATCTACACCGTCCTCCCGCTCTACCACGCGTCCGGCGGCCTCATCGGCGCGGGCATCATGCTCTACCAGGGCGCCAGCCTCGTGATCCGGCACCGCTTCAGCGCCCGTGCCTTCTGGAGCGACTGCCGGAAGCACCGCTGCACCGTGGTGCAGTACATCGGCGAGCTCTGCCGGTACCTGGTGAACTCGCCGGCGGGGGACCCCAGGGACGAGCGCGGGCACGGGGTCCGCGTGGCGATCGGGAACGGGCTTCGGCCGGACGTGTGGGGGCCTTTCCAGGACCGATTCGGGGTGCCGGAGGTGGGCGAGTTCTACGCCGCGACGGAGGGCAACGCGGCCCTGTTCAACTGGTGCACGAGGAAGGAGGACAGGGGGGCGGTGGGGCGCATGGGGCCGCTGGCGTGGGCCATGGGCATCATGGCGATGGTGCGCTTCGACGAGGAGACGGAGGAGGTGGTCAGGGACCCCGCCACGGGGCTCTGCCTGGAGTGCGGGCCGGGGGAGAAGGGGGAGCTCCTCGGCCTGATCGCCGACGGGGACCCGACCCGCCAGTTCCGCGGCTACTACGGGAACGAGGAGGCGACGAACAAGAAGGTGCTGCGCGGGGTCAAGTCCCGCGGGGACAAGTGGTTCCGCACGGGGGACCTCCTTGTGCGCGACGCCACGGGGCGGTTCTGGTTCAAGGACCGGATCGGGGACACGTTCCGCTGGAAGGGGGAGAACGTAGCCACCACCGAGGTGGCCGAGGCGCTGGGAGCCTACGCGCTGCTCGACGAGGCGAACGTCTACGGAGTGGAGGTCCCCGGGGCGGACGGCAGAGCCGGGATGGCCGCCGTGGTGCTGTCGCCCGAGTCGGCGGCGCGCTGCCCCGAGGCCGTGCGGCCGGGGAAGGCCGGCCCGGCGGCAAGGCGGGCCGAGGACGCCGCGGCGGCGGCCGAGGCGATCGAGTCGTCCAAGCTCCTGGCGTCCCTCAGGGCGTCGCTACCCCCCTACGCCGTCCCCGTCTTCCTCCGCATCCTCCCTGCCATGGACACCACGGGCACGTTCAAGCACCAGAAGGTGCGCCTGCGGAAGGAGGGGGCCGACCCCACCGTGGTCCCGGACCCCGTCCTGGTCATGGACGCCAAGGCCGGCCGCTACGTGCCCCTCACCGTCGAGGGCTGGGCCGCCATCACCGCCGGCAGGAGCAAGCTCTGAGGCACCCGCGCGGCCGCTCCGCGGCGCGTCGTGTGTGCATGGCGCCGGCCCGCGGCAACTGTATGCCAACCATTGCACAGCGCAATCACGGGCGTCGCGCACACCGCCCTGCCCGGCTCACGATGCCCGCACACGTCGACGCGCGCGTCAGCGCAGGCCGTCGTCGTTCGCGTCGTCGGCGTCGTCGTCGTCCAGCGGACCCGCATAGTGGCCGAGCAGGACCCCAGTGAGGCGCTGCACCGTCGCGGGGTTGGCGGCTGCCACGTTGTCGTTCTCCCACTTCTCCCAGTCACCCAGGCCGTCGTCCCCGCGGTGGTCGTACAGCTCCGTCGCCATGGGACCGGCGGCGAAGTCCGCCGTCAGGGAAGTGCCGTTCCACCCGTACCACTGAGTGAGCCGCCAGTCGTCGTCGCGCACGCCGTAGCCCATCACGGCGATGTCGCCCTCGGCGACCTCCTCGCAGTTCGGGTGGAAGTACACCGGCTCGTCCGGCTCCGGGCACCTGTCGTACTGCGAGAACGCGTACTGCTTGACGCGCTTGGTGGGGTCGTCGAACAGCGCCGAGACGTCGTCGCCGTCGATCCGCTGCTGCGGCGGCGGCAGGCCCAGGAGCGACGCGATGGTGGGGTACAGGTCCTGCAGCTCCGTGAGGCTGTCCACCATCGCGCCGTGGCTGGCGGGCTTCCACGGCACCCGCATCATCATGGTGACCCGCGTGTCGAGCTCGAACTGCGTGTGCTTGGCGTAGCCGCGGTGCTCCCCGCTGCGAGAGGACGGCGGGCGCGACAACGACGGTGGTGGCATGGCAGAGATCTCAGGGCGCGCTCCGGCTCGCCGGGACCGGTGGTGGGGCGGGCTTGCCTCCGACAACCTGGCATCGAGTGCTCACGTCTTCCATCCGTGCTGCGAGGGGAGCAGGACGCAGGAAAACAAGGGGGTCACAAGCGGCTGGCCAGCAAACCGGGCGCGCTCTTGCTGGGACATGGGCGCGGAAAGGCTCGCAGCCGACGGGCAGGCGGGCGACATCTGTCGGGCGCCTCCGTGGCGGGGGGGGGCGCGCGGTACCGATGACTCACATCGCTGATGACTGCGAAGGCGGGGCGCGAGAAATGAAACGGCGCGTGGTCGCTACGGCAGGCACGGCGCGGCCGGGCGGCCCTCGAGTAGCATGCTCTCACTGATGACCACCGTGTTGTTCGCGTGTCCCGACTTTTCCAGTGCGGCGAGCATCAGGCCCACGTGGTAGTCGGTCAGGGTGATCGCGGAGCGGTAGCCGAGGCGGAAGGTCGAATCGAACCACTCCGGGAAGGTGTCGTTGATGGGCGACGGCACCTCGTAAGTGTGCAGCGTGCCGTCGACGGGGATGGAGACGTTGACCATGCCGTCGATCTCCTGGGTGAACGCGATGTCCGGCATCCCCTTGGGGGCGAAGCGGTTGGTCGCGGGCCGGATGACGCCCGAGGCGTTGGGCTGCAGCGGCGCTTCTGGGAGATACTTGCGGACCGCCCAGATCGGGACACGGTGGCTCAGGTGGGGGAAGTGCAGGCCCAGGAAGATGGCAAAGGGCCCGCCCTTCTTCGAGGCGTACTCGAGGTTGGAGATGGCACACCGCGTCATGTTGTAGTCGTTGAACTCTCGGTCACCCGGGCCCCCTGGCTCTGTCACGTTGACCGGGCAGAACATGGTCCCCTTGGCGCAGTGCTGCGTGTCCTGCTTGCAGTACGGCCGGTCCTGGCTCCACGACAGGGGCTCGTCGTTGTCCTTGGGGTGGCCGGGGTGGTAGATCTTGCCTGCGCCGAGGGTCGTGTATCCATGGCCCTTGAGGTACTGCGGAAGCGTGTGCACGTGCACACCGTCCGGGTTGTCACGAAAGCTTCGGAGGAAGTTCCAGACCTTGGTCCGATCCGGCCGACGCCCGCTGAGGAAGGAGCTGCGGGAAGCGAGGGCAGCCACGGCAAGGGCGACGCGGCTGGGAGCTACGACCAGCCTGAGCCAGACCCTGAGTACGATCATGGTGCCTCACTTCCGGCTGGCGCTGCAGATGGCGAACTGGCAGTGCGCTCGCGTAAAAACGCTTCCGGAGCGGCCGAACTCGTCCAAGTTCGGCGTGCTCATGTAGGACTGCCCGTAGATCCCCAGCTCCGGCCTCATATCATCAGCAACAATGAACAAAAGGTTCGGCTTTGATGGTGCCGCGGTCGCGACGGCCGCGGCAGCGAGGGCGACGAGGGCAACCGCGAGAAGCATCTTGGAACTGCGCGGCACCGTGCGCGTGGGTCCGGCCTTCAGTGCCCAGCGAGGCGCGAGCGAAGACCGTGCAGCAGTACGCTACAAAAGGTAGGTGTGGGAACTGTTGCGAGCACGCCAGAACTTGGTCGTCGCAGAGCTCTAGCCATTGTTGGGATCCGGAAGCCGAGCCACCTTGCCGCGTGCGCGCACAAGCCTGCTTGGCGAGCCAAGCGTCGTTCGCTGTGGCGGCGAAAATGCGAGGGCGTTGGCCCGCCAGCGCTCAGCCGGAAATGCCTGCCTCGCCGACGGCAACCCCCCGAACCCGCCGTCAACGCCCGGCTCCATCGCTCCGCCCATCATTGCCATCATAGCCCTGAGTTGGATAGCTTGCTTCAGATCATCCCGGCCCATGATCCAAGATTGGGCATCCCCGACTGCAGCGGTCTGGAGCAAGTGGCGGGGCAGCGATGGCAGCCCTCCCGTATCGTACGACGCGGAGGGCAGGTCGTGAGTGCCTCCCCTCACACCTTGGGCCCATGCTGCTGCCTGGAAGCCTGGAAGCCCAACACCCGCCCCAGGGAACAACGGGGCTGGCCCGAGGCTGCCACCGGTCGAGGCCGGCCACGCCTCGGGCTGGGCGGCCACGGCAGGGCCGACTTCAACCGTGGGCCGCGGGGTCCTGCCACGGGCAAAGGACTCCTGATGGTGCCGCCCATCGTTGGTCACGGGCTCTGCCGCCCGGCCTCCGGTGGCGTGACCTCGGCGAGCCGCTGGCGAGCTCGAACTGAGCCCAGGAGACGCGGACCGCGATGAATGGGACCCCCCTGTCGAAGAACGCTTACCACGAGCAGGCCCGGGACGATGGAAAGACCCGGCCGCGCGCCTTTCGCTTCCTGATTGCCTGCGGCGGTCTCGCCCCCGCTCTCTTCGTCGGCCGTCCTTGGAATGGCCGTCCAAGGAGGATGCCCGGCGTCGGCGTCGGTCGCCGTACTTTCTACGGCGCACCTCTCGCGCGTCGTCATCGCCTTGCCAGCTTGAGCTCCGGCGACGTCTGCGGTGCTGGGGACTGTGGGAGTCCTCGCTCCCGCTTCTCCGCCGTGACCTGCGCTTTCGTTCCCCAGCGTCCGTCCGGCACCTGCAGATGAAACACCAGCACCCCGTCGACGGAGAGCAGCACGCGCTCCACGTGCGCTGCGGGCCACAGCAGCAGCAGAGGCACACCGTGACCGACGCCGCGGCAACGAGCAAAAACAGGACGAAGTACTCCAGCTGGCCTGTCAGGCCGCACAGCAGCGCAGCAGGGCCCTCCTCACACCCAGCACCCGCGCTGGACGCATTGGGGTCCAGCGTCCTTGCTGCAAGGTTGCCGTCGTCCGCAGCCTTCTCCGAGCAGTACGCAATGGTGCCGTCAGCCTCCGGCTCTTTGGGTGTCACCCAGCCCGAATCACACTGGCAGGTGCATGCTGGCCGGCAGACTTCGACACCATGCCCGGAACAGCCCCGGAGCGAGTCAGTGGTCGGGGCTCCCAGGCAGGCTGGGTCCAGCGGGTCGGCGCACTCGCCCGCCGCACCAGACGAGGATACGCACAGCCTGGTCTGCAAGGCAAGGGTGCGAAAGGGGGGAGGTTGGGCTCTTCGCGCTGGCGAATGCTGGCTGAGTGGCTGGCCGCTAGCTGGCGTTTCAGACATCGGCTCCGGCGTTGCGTGTCGGAACCACGCCCTGGCGTCTTGCTCCCGCATGTCTCACGGCAGCGTCGAAGGACCATGATTGGCCGCCGTATCTGGACGCACAATCCACGGGAGTGCAGCCGAGGACGCCGTCTTGGAGCGAATATCCTTCGTCCTTGGTGCACTGTGCCGCTGCCTGGAGTAGTCTTGCTCCGCGCACCTGCAATTGGGCATGATTTGCTCCTGCGAGCGTGCTGATGAGCACTGTCGCGAGCAAGGAATTCATCGAGGACACACAATAAGTGGCACGCCGTGCCGCAGGCTGACAGTTGTAGCTGATTGATTCATGTTTCAGTCGGGGAAGATTGTGGCAAATATGACTGTCGATCGGCCTTTGGCAGCGAACGCACTACCCGGGCTCCGGCCATCCCGTGCCGCGCCACCGCTGCCTGACATAGCCCCCGCGAACGGAAGGCTTTTCACAAGCCCCGGCGGTTTGCCCCGCGGAAGGGCCTTGCGATGGCGTCAGCCGGTTCCGACAGCGGCGGGGCGCTCGCCTCGACCGCTGGCACCGGGAGAGGACCGGCCTCGGCATCAGGCCCGGCTGGTGGGATGCCTACGGTCAAGGTGGTCGTCACTGGAGACGCGGCGGTTGGCAAGACGTCGATGCTGCACTCGTACACCTCGGACACGTTCCCACGAACCCACATCCCCACGGGTGAGACCGTTCCCGGTGCCCGTCCGCCCCCGCAAGCACAGCATCAATACAACAGCTACGCTGAAGCGTGGTTTTGCTCCGGCCTGCCGAGCCTGGGAGCCCTGGGGGCGGGGGTAGGCGTTGGCGTACGAGTCGCAGCAGCCTGCCAAGCCCAGTCACCCTCCCGGCACGCCTGTCGCCCGCAGTGTTTGACAACTACAACGCTCGCTGCTGGGTGAACGGGGAGCCGCTTGAGCTCTCTCTGTGGGACACTGCGGGGCAGTCGGACTACGACCCTTTGCGGCCGCTGTCCTTCCCGGGGACGCACTGCTTCATCGTGGTGTGCTCGGTGGACAGCGAGCCTTCTGTGAAGTCCATGATGAGCAAGTGGCTGGTGGAGATGAAGCACCACAACCCGGGCACGCCCTTCGTGATGTGCTGCAACAAGGTGGACCTGCTCGACGAGGAGTCCGAGGCCGGCGCCGCGGCGGACACGGACGCCGCCAAGCGCGTGCTCGCCCTCGCGCAGCGCCAGTCCCAGTCCGAGGCCGGCTGCGCCGGCTTCTTCGCCTGCTCTGCCAGGACCCAGGACAACCTGAAGCCACTCTTCGACACTGCCATCCGCGTGGGGCTCGCCTTCCAGCGCGGGGAGCTCAAGCCCCTGCCCCCGAAGCGGCCGCGCAAGCTTTGCACCATCCTATGAATCGCCTTGTGAGTGTCGCCGCGCCCAAAGCACGATGCGTGGCGAGCGCCGCACGGCAGCCTCTCATGGGGCGGGGCGGCTGCATGTGCGCTGCCTCAAGCGCTTGCCGTTACAGTCTTAGAGGGCCCCCACTCGCCCCACGCACGCCGCCGGCCGTCGCCGGGACGCCATGCACCCGGCGGCGGGGCCGTGGCCTCACGCCTTGGCGAGGAACGAAGCCATGAGATTCGCCGAGGCCTTGGTTCCCGGGGCCGCGGCCTTGGGCTTGGCCGCCACCTTCTTCTTGCGCGGGGGTGCGTCCCTGCGGGGGCGCTCGTTGGGGGAGGGGATAGCGCGGAAGGGCTGAGGCAGCGGGCGGGGGCGGCGGGTGGCTTCAGCCGGGAGGGCCGGGGCAGGCTGCAGCGCCGGCGCCGCCGTCTCACGCCGCCGGGAAGTCAGCCGGGGTGATGAAGTGCGCCAGGGCAGAGCGGCGGATGGCCGTGCGGGCCTCGGTGTACCGGACGGTCTTGCGCTTCGCCGCCTGCGCCTCCACCACCGAGTCCGTCGCGATCTGGTCCACGAACATGCCGATGGCCATGATCAGGGCGGTGGTGGCCTCGGACGACACGCTCGTCACCTTGGGGTTGGCCTTTGCGATGCGCTTCACCCGCAGCACCGGCAGCGAGAACTCGCCGGGAGCCGACGAGCTGCCCGCCTTGGCGCTTGCCAGCATCGCGTCCACATCTGCACCGCTGGCCCGCAGCTCCGCCAGCTCCCTCTTGTACCGCAGTTTGTCGTCGGCGGCCATGGTTTCAAATTTCGCCTTCTCATCCTCGCTGATTGCGCGCCATGCCTCGCCCATGAGCTTGAGGATGACCTTGTTTCCCGCGTCTGCGCTTCCGGCCGGGCCGCAGGGCAACGCTGGCGGACGCACGGCTGGCATCGCAGGCCTCGGCCTGTTCCCGCATGCTCACCGGGGTCCTGCTCCTTGATTTTGACGCGCTCGTGCTTGACGAACTGCATGTACGAGCCCAGCGGCTTGGTCGGAAGCTTTGCAGGCACGTCGGACGCCATGCTTGCGGGCGGTGAGGCGTGGTCGTTGTGGGGCAAACCGCATCTTTGAGTCTGATGGCAACATATGGCAGCCGGCCCCTCTTGTCGCAGCACACTGCCCCGGGCTCGGTCTCCCGGGACGCCATGGACAGCGTTGCGTCCGAGACGTTCGAAGCCGTGCGGGCGGTGTACAGTCCCGCTGTGAGCCCAGGCCTGCACGATCGGCGCTGCATTCGCCGCCAGGACGCTGGCCGTGACTGCGCGCCCGCCTTTCGCTTCCGTGCCTTCCCTCCCGCGCAGCAGCTCCCGGCTGAGACCCGCATGGCGGCGGCCAAGCGGCTGGTGACGGTTCAGCAAAGCGACGCGGGTTGGGAAGTCGCCGGCGCGCTCCTCAGCGCGGGCGACGAGCCCATGGCCCGGATGTGGGCGGCCAACGCTATGGCGATCAAGGCGGAGCGGGACTGGGACCGGGTCCCGTCCGAGAGGCGGGGCCCGCTGCAGTCGGCGATGTGGTCGGCGCTGCTTGCCTCGGCCGCGGACCCCGCGGTCAGCCACGCGCTGGCCAGGGCTGCCGCAGCGGCGGCGGTGCAGACGCCGTCCTGCGTCACGGCGCTCGTGGGCGCCGCCGCGGGGCCCGTGGACCGCGCGGCGGCGGGCGACGAGTCGTCGCTCCCCGCCGCCTCCGCGGCCCTGGCTGCCCTCCACCGCGTCCCAGCGGCCGTCGGCGCGCTGAGCTCCCGGGCCGAGACGAGGAGGGCTGCCGGGGCGGAGCTTGCCGCCGCGGCGCCCACCCTCGCCGCCTCGCTGGAGCGACTCCTGGCGTCGCCGGGCAGCCCCGCGTCGCTCCTTGCCGGCCCCGGCGGCGGCGCGGCCCCCGCCCAGGCCTCCCCCCAGCGCACGGCATGCTGCGTGGCCGCCCTGGACTGCGCCGCGGAGTGGGCAGACGCCGCCCCCGCCCTCCGCCTGGCCCCAATCACCGGCTCTCACCCCGGCCTCGCCCGTGCCATCTTCGCCGCGGCGTCGTGCCGCTCCGTGGACATCCTCGGCGCCGCCTCGCGCTGCCTCCTCTCCGGCCTCCGCGGCCTCCAGGCGGACGTCACGGGCCGCAGCGGCTCCACACCCAGCCCGACCACAATGCCCGCCGCCGCCGCCGCGGTCGCCGCCCTCGAGGCGTCGGCCGCCCTCCTCCTCGCAGTGGAGCGCTCCTCCGACGCCCCCTCCCGCGCCGCCGTCGTCGCCGTAGCCTCCGTCGTCAGCGTCGTCGTCGAGCGACTCGGCGACGTCCTCTGCTCCGCCGCGAGCGACGCCACCGGCGCCTCCGCGGCCACCGCCCTCCTCGCCTGCATGACGTCACCCCACCCAGTCGCCGCCACCGCCGTGGAGGACGCAGTCGCCGTCGTCGTCACCTCCGCCCCCGCCTCCCCCGCCCCCTGGCTCCCGCCCTTCCGCGCCGCCCTCACCGCGGCGTGCGTCACCAGGGCCCGGTATGACGCGGCATTCGACGCCCGGCGAGCCCGCGGCACCGCCCCCCTCGCCGGGTGGTCGCTGGAGTCTCTCCCCGCCTGGCCGGCCCCGGCCCCTCCGTCCCTGCCCCCCCAGATCAGGCCGCCGGCGAGGGACGGTCGCGCCTCCTGCCCCGCCGGTGACGTCATCGACCTCTACCACGCCAGGCAGGCTTCGCGCTCCGCCGCAGCCGAGGCCGCCGCTGCCGACCCGGCCTGCGCCGCCGCCCTTCTCACCGAGGCTGCCGCGGCGCTGCGGGCGGCGGCGGCGCCGGGCGCGGGCTGGGCAGCGTGGTGCCGGGCCGAAGCGGCCGCCTCCACCGCCGCCGCCTGCAGCCAGGCCCTGACAGACGCGCTCGCGGAGGCCGACTGCCCCGCCGCGCTCGCCGGCGCGGCTTCGCCGGCCCTGGCCGCGGCCGGCGCCGCCGTCGCCCCGGCCGTCGCCCACGGCGCGCCGCCCGTCGCCCTGAGAGCAGCCGCGTCGCTCGTCCGGGCGCTCCTCCCCGCCCTGGAGGAGGCCACAGCGAGGCCGATCAGGGCGGCGACGGCAGCCGCGCCCTCTGACGCGGCTCGCCTCGCCGCCGCGGCCGCCGTCCCCGCGAGCCCGGGCGCCGCGTCGCTCGCGGCGTCGCTCCTGGCGACCCTCTCACTGCCAGCAGAGCCCAGACACGCCCTGGAGTCGCTGGCCGCGTCGTCGTCGGCAGAGCTGGGCGACGAGGCCGACGACGACGACGAAGGCTGCGGCGCCGTCGGCGCCACCAAGGCCCTCGCCGCGGCTCTGCGCGCGATCGGGTCGTGTCCCGTCGTGGCCCTCGGGGCGGTGGGCGCCGACCCATCGCTCCCCGCAGCCCTCGCCGCCGCCGCGGCCACGGCCGCCCTCACGGCACCCGCCCCTGGCGGCCCGGCGGCCCCGCCGGCCTTCGTGTCCGATGACGTGGCACACGCGGCCGGGGCGCTGGCGGGCGCCGCAGCTCTCGCGGCGGCGGGGCGGGCGGGCGATGCCGCCGGCGCGCTGGCTGCGGCCGGGCGGCCCGCGCTGGAGGCCGCGGCCGCAGCCGTCGCCGAGGCCGGGGCCGACCCCGCGCGGGCCGCCGCCGCGGTGGGTGTCGCCCGGTGCTGGCTCGCCGGCGTGTCGGCTGCCGTGTCGCGGTCGCGCCTGGTGTCAGACCCCAGGGGGGCCACCGCGTCGCTCCTTGCCGGGTCAACCACCAGCGGCCTTTTGGCGGTGGCCGTCGCCGCGGCGGCCTCGCCGTCGGCCGGCCTGTCCTCCGCCGGCCTCGTCCTCCTCATCAGGCTCGCGGAGGCGGCGGGAGCGGCGATCGGTGTCGCGGCGGCCGGCGGCGGGGGCGGGCCCGGCGCCGGGTGGCTCGGCGTCTGCGCGTCCGCCCTCACCGCCCACGGTAGCCCCGACGCCCTCGTCGCGGCGGCAGCGGGCGTGGAAGCGGTGGGCGAGGCCTTAGAGGCCGGGGCCGTGACGCCCAGGGACGCCGCCGCGGCCGTCACGGCATTCCTGGGGAAGGCCCTGCCGCCGCTCGACACCATGACGGCAGAGCCGGGGCCGGAGCCGGGGTCCCTCCTGCCGCCGCTGTCAGCCCTGTCCCGCTCGCCGCCAATGGCCGTGGCGGCGGCGAGGCTCGTCGACGCATGCCTCGGCGTCGCAGCGCAGCCGCTGGCCGAGGCCGGCGCCCTCCCCGCGTGCCTCGGCGTCGGCGCGGCGTGCTGCCGGGCCCGCTGCTCTGCCTCGGACCGCCCCGCTCGGTGGGTGTCGGCCACCGTGACGCGGCTCCTCGGGGAGCGGGCGCCCATGTCACCGGCCGCCGAGGCCGCGGTGTGGGCGGCCGTGGGCGCGCAGGCCGGCCCGGTCATCCGCGCCGCGGTCGTCTCCCTCGCTGACCCCGCCGTGCGCTCGGCAGAGTCGGGCAGGGCGTCGGTGGCGGCGGTGCTGCTGCTGGCGGCAGGCGACACGGGGGTCGAGGCCCTGCGCTCTGCCCTGGCAGAGCTGGCGGGGATGGCGGCGGAGCACGCCAGGCGGCGCGGCGGCGCGGGGATGAGCGCCGCCGACGCCGGGAGCGCTGCCTGGGGCGGGGCGGCCACCCCGGAGGGCGTCGGCCGGATCGGCGGCGCTGTGGCCTCGCTGGTGGCCGCAAGCGGGCGGCAGGGCGCGGTGGTGGCCGCCAGGGCCGCCGGGGCGGGCCTTCCCGCGGTGCCGCGGGGCTGGGCCCGGCAGGTGCAGGGTCTGCTGGTGACGCTGGGGCGTGTGATGCGCGGGGAGGGGACGGCGGAGGACATCGCCTCCATGGAGGCCAGCGCGTCGCCCGGCTCTGCCGACGTCGTGGTCCTCGAGTGAGCGGCGGGGAGCCGGGGCGGGGCGGGGCGGGGCGGAGTCCGTGGCGCCGCGATGCTCGGGAGGGCAGCTGGCCGCCGACGCGGCGAGTGGAGCGCTCGGGTGGTGTGAGTGCGTTGCCGTCCCGTGAGGATGGGCTGGTGCTGCCTGGTCCCGTGTCGTCGCCCAGCCGCCATTTCGTGCTCGCAAGCGGCCATGTCGTGATCGCCGGGCGGCCAGTTCGAGCTTGCAAACGGCCATCCACGCAGTCACTCGAAAGCGCCTCACTCGGACGACGCGGGCTCCTCGGAGGCGTCGGCCTTGCCGGCCTCGCCGGCCGCGTCGCCCTCATCGCCGTCGAGATCAGCGAGGTCGTCGTCGCTGTCGCCCTCGCCGTCCATGGTGCCCATGCCGGCCATGTCGCCCATGCCGCCGCCGCCGCCGCCCATGCTCGCCATGAGGGCGCTGAGGTCGGGCATGCCGCCGCCGCCGCCCATGCCGCCCATCCCGGGCATGCCGCCCATGCCTCCCATGCCTCCCATGCCGCCCATGCCGCCCATGCCGCCCATGCCGCCCATGCCGCCGCCGCCGCCGCCGCCGCCCATCATGTTGGCAAAGTTCATGCCACCCGCGCCGCCCATGGCCGACGTGTCAAAGCCGCCAGTCTCGGCCTCATCGTCCTCGTCAATGTACCGGGTCCAGTCGATCTTGGTGTGGCTCTTGGAGAAGGCCTTGTCCTTCACCAGGCGGGGCCAGTACTCCTTGTCCTGGTCCTTCTTCATGATGTGGAAGTGGATCTCGCGGGGCTTCACGCTGTACTTGCTCTCCTGCGCACAAAAACGGGGGAAAAGTGCGGAAGGTTGACTTGCGAGCAGTGAGGCCAGGCGCAGCCAGGGGCAGGCCAGGAAGCCAGACGGCCCATCTTCAGAGCTCCGCCCGGCCGTGCCAAGGGGGGTGCCAGGCTCGGAATCGCCGCCGGCGCCGGCTTGGTGATGGGGAAGAGCGCCAAGGAATCCGCGCCTCCTGGAGCTCCCCTACCCAACACCCACGATTCTCGATACGCCGAGATGCGATGCATCCCCGTCCGGGCTCGACAAGCCAGCGATGTGCGAAACCAGGCCCCGCGAGCACCCTCAGCTCAGCCGGTACACGTGGCTCACCTCCGACGCCGGGTCAAGCTCCTCGAAGAACTCCAGAGTGATGGCGTACTTCTTGCCCGCGGAAGTCGAGCCGCTGCGAGAGAAACGAAGGCACCGAACGTTTGGAGATGGGGTTGGGGCCGCACGCCTGGGCCGCTTCGGGGAGGAGCAGGGTTAGGCAGCGGTCCTCACCTGAACTCGAGCTTGTCCGCCGTCAGGGTGATGGACTCGTCCTTGCAGTCGGGGATGCCGATGGTCACGTACACGCTGTCCTTGCGCTGCGCCCAGGTCACGGGGGGCATGTCAACATGGCTAGAAGCGGCGGCCATGATGGATTTTCTCGTGGAGTGCCGGTTGCTCTGCACAGACATTTGGCCCGGCAGAGCATCCTACATTTGGCCTCTCGCATCAATGCAAGCCGTGGTCTGCACGGCCGTCCACCCTCCCGACAGGCAACCCGCGCGCGCGAACGACTCGCCCGCCTCTTCGTCAGGCTCGGGCAGCGGCTTGAATGGCTGTGAGAGCGCGCGCGCGTGAAGCCGACACCAGAGCGACCTTGCCTCGCTCGAGCATGCCGTCCGATGGGGCTTGCCCGGCCAAAGCCCGGCGGCCCCGAGGCCGCTCCGAAGAGGCAGCATGATGCGGTACTCGGAGCCGTGCTCCCACGCTATGACGGGGCTGCGATGACAGCGGCGTTGACCGGCTCAACGCCGCGACCCACGCGCAACGGGCTGCACCGTGCCGTGCCACGGCCGGGGCACGCCCCGCACCGCAAGCCACCCCCTGGCGCGACGGAGCCATTTCCCCGTGCGCGCCCGCAGGCTTCCGGTCTGTACGACGATGCACCGGCGTCGGACGAGGGCAGTGAGTTTGAGGACGACGTGGGCCTGACGGAGAACCAGCAGCGCCTGCTGTGGCTCGTCAGCCTGTACTCGCGGCCGGCGCTGTCGTCGGATGACACCGAGAGGTGGGTGCGCCATCAGAGCCTCATGGTGCTTGTTTACGAGGGCGTAGTGTCCCAGGTGCTGGATTTCGACTACGCCCCCTCCCCGGAGATCGTGGACGGCAGGCGCATGTTTTTCAACGTGTCCCAGGAGGGGAAGAGCGACCTTGACTACCTGCGGGAGGAGAAGCTGGTGAACGGCCTCAAGGTCTCTTCCCGGGACCACCTCCCGGTGACCATGTACCAGATCTCCCGCCGCGGCCTCGAGGTGACGCGGGCCATCGACGAGTACGACCGCACGGCCGTCGAGTCCTTCGCGCGATCGCCGTCGCGAGCCCTCATGGTGGTAGACTTTGACGGGTCGGACTTCTGGCTGGCGGCGTCGGACGAGGAGGGCATGGCCGTGCCGGGCGGCTTCCGCAAGAAGAGCACGGTGCTGGCCATTGAGGAGGTGTCGTACGTGTCGTCGGCGTACATCCCCGCGTGCCTGCGCCACGGCGGGCGCCCGACGCTGTCCAACGCGCACCGCGTTCACGAGTGCACGTCCGCCGCGGCGGGGACGATCCGAGACGACCTGGAGGAGATCATCACCCTCAGCAGCGTCAGCATCATCGTGGGGGAGTACGTGCCCTTCGGGAGCAACCAGATGGTGGCTCTCAACTTCACCATGGGAAGCCCCGAGCGCGTGCTCGGCGGCTTCTTCACCGCGGCGGTGCAGGACGACGCCTCGCGCGCGGACTTCCGCATGGACCCCGGGCTGACGGCGGTGCAGATCCTGGACTACAGCCTGGCGGGGCACGTGAACCTGGAGGCGGACATCCAGCTGCCGGAGCCCGACGGCATCGTGCAGATCGAGACGTTCGGTGTCAGCATCAACGCCAACGGCGCGTGCTTCTACGGCCTGCAGCTGGAGGCCGTGATGGACCGCGTGAAGGACGCCATCTCCCTGGACCACCTGTCGCGCCTGCTCGTCGACGTCCAGACGGACTCGAGCGAGATCGTGGAGCCGCTGCTGAGCCCGGCGCAGCGCCGCGCCCTGGACTTCGTGTACCGCGGGGACTCGGCCAACCGGGCCAAGGTCAGCCTCATCGTGGCCAACGAGATCGTGCCGCACCTGCAGGCGGAGGAGTACCTGGACAAGGGGGAGTACGAGAACGAGCTCAAGCAGGTGGTGGGGGACACCCGCGCCGCCTACGGCATCTCCGACAGCGACGTCCTCGTCTTCGGCTCCCACGGCCTAATCCTCGCGGGCCCAAACTCCCGCACCTACGAGCCGCTGCTCTGCTCCTTCGTGCAGCTCATGTCCATGGACGCGTTCGCGCAGAACCTCTTCTCCGTCGTCTCCGTGGTGCAGGACGACATCCGCGCCACCGCGTCCCAGTGCCGGCTCTCCCGCCGCGACCCCATGCTCCTCAAGGAGGCCGCGGCGCGCCTCCCCACCCTCGAGCGCCGCGTCCTCCTGGTCGAGAAGATCGTCTCCTTCATGGAGGAGTCGCTTCTGAGCACCGAGATCCCGGAGCCGCCGCTCACCGCGGCCGGCCGGGCGCTGTACGACCGCCTGGCGCTGCCCCAGCTGCAGTCCGAGATGGCGCGGCGCGTCACCGACATCGGCAAGTACGTCCGGGAGACGGGTCAGGAGCTGTCCGTCACCCAGCGGCAGTCCCTGCACGTCGCCTCGGAGCGGGAGCGGGACGTGATGCGGAGCCTGGACCACCACGTGGGGGCGATCCGCGACATGTCGCGGAACCCGGACCTCAGCCGCGCCGTGTTCGCGCTCGAGATCGTGCAGTGGCTGCTCGTCGGGCTGCTGGCCTTCGCCTGCCTGGACCGCCTGGTGGGGGAGTGGAGCGTGGCCAACACGGACTGGTTCCGTGCCGTCTACCAGGCCCTTATCGAGCGCGGGCCCCTGGTATGGTTCCTCCTCTCCTTCCTCGTCTTCGCCTTCATGGTCTGGATCATCTTCTTCCGCTACAACCGGCGCACCCGCCGGGAGACGGAAAACATCGCGTCCGTGCGCCTCGAGGTCCGGCAGTCCATGAACCAGGCGCAGCTGGACAAGTTCCTCGGCGTGCGCACCATCATCACCACGTCGTGGGACCTGGGGCCCGAGGGCGACGCCGTGGCAGTGACGTGGCAGGAGGATGAGGACTACCTGACGCGCTGGAGCGGCGTCAAGCCGCGCATGACCCTGACCTACTCGGCCCAGCTCTCCCAGGTCATCGCCGTGGAGGTCTCCTTCCAGCGCAACCTCGTCCCCGACAGGGCCACGCAGCTGTCGCCGCAGGACCTCCGCGACCGCGTCCTGGCTCTGCTGGAGACGGCGCACGTGCTGGTCCCCGACGAGTTCGCGCCGGAGCTCATCATGGGGCCGTCCGAGGCGGCCAAGGACACCAAGCGGAAGCGTGCCATGTTCGCGCGCGCAGACGACGAGGACGACGGCGACCTCGTCCCCCCTGCGCCCTTCTCCAGGACCAACCCGGGCGGCGCGGACGGAGAGGGCATGGCCGCAGCCAAGGCCGGGCCTGGCGAGGCGCCCGGCCACGGCGCGGACGGGCAGCAGGAGACCAGGGAGCCGACCCACGCTTCGCCGCGGGCGGAGGGGGCGGCAGTGCAGGTGGGCGGCGAGGGGCAGGCGTCCGGCCGGTCCGCGGGGGGTGACGCGCGCGTTCCGTTCGGCGCCTCGGCGCACCAGGCGGTGCCCGGCCCGGCTGCGAGGGACTCCGACGCGGACGGCAAGGCCGCGGCGACAACCACGGCGGCGATGGCGCACGGTGCGGGGATGCTGCCCTCGGCGGCAGAGCACGCGGAAGACGTCTCTACCACGCGCGAGGGCCTGGAATCGAGGCCAGCGCGAGGCGAGGACGACCAGGACATGGACGAGAGAGAGCTCGCTGCCCGCGACGACGAGGACGGGGACGACGCGAGGCCCAGGGCCACGGGTGCGAGTGGACCGGCGAGGAGGGGATGACTGCAAGCCCCTTTGGTGTGTGTGCGAGCGCGACTGCAGGCCAGAGACGACTGTGGGTTGGCCGCAGCAACACGTCAGGCCACGCATGTCGCTCTCGTCGCCCCAGACGGGCGCATCCACAGGACGGCTTCCCACTCACACGGAGAAGATTGATTCCTTCTCCGCACCACCAGGAGATGCTGCCGCGACCAGCGCATCGACAGCCTTGCGCAGGGGCTTGCTGAGGCCCGCGGTCTCGCGAGCTGCGACCGCAGCGCCGAGCGCTTCGGCAAGCAGCCCGCGGCTCAGTCCCGGGCGGGCGAGCGTCAGAGCCTCGGCAGCACCGAATCGTGCACAGCTCGCGACGTCCTCGCGGCGAAGCAGCATCGCCAGGCACGACACGGCCTCATCGGCGCACGCAGTGTCTAGAGCGCGGAAAGCGACCATGACTCCGACCGCACGAGCGCACCTGGCACGGCAGAGCCGGCTGGTCTCGGCGTCCCTCACCCTGCTCATCGCTGCATCGAAGGTCGGGCGTGCGGCGGCTTGGCTCAGCTCCACTGGGCTTGCGCCCGCTACGGATCTCCAAAGCACAGATGCAGCTGCGTCCTGCTCCTCTCGGGCTTCGGCACGCCCGGCACTACCCGGGGCCGGCGGGTCGCCAAGCAGCTGGCGGACGGCGGCTAAGACGCGCTCGAGGGCAGCCCCGCGCAGCCCATCGCACAACGGAAGTACACCCTTGAGCACCGCAATGCGCGCCTTCCGCGACTTGGACATCAGCGCAGCCATGGAGCCCAAAAGTCCGTCCTCAGGCAAGTGCCTGAGCGCTCGATGCCTGTGTTGTCCTCTCTGGCGCGCTTCCCCGCCGCCATTCCGGGAGCTTCTGTTGTCAAAGCCAAATCCAAAACGGTCGCGCAGGGAGAACAGTGGCGAGCGCGGGGCGTGCCGGGCGCGGTAGCAATCACATCTCCTCGACCGCATGCCCGCCCGCACCCTGCCAGGCCCGGCGCACAGGCTCGCGTACAAGTGCACTCGCTCACCCAGCTGCTGCGGGCTCGAGTGCATCTTGGTTTTGCCTCGCAAGGGCTAGGTGTAGAGCCTGTGGAGTTTCCGGCTGTGGCGCGCGGGCAGACACCTTGGAGTCGCCTCGCGTGCCCCAAACCATCATGCCCAAAAAGAAGGGGTCCAAGAAGTCCAAGAAGGAGGTCGTTGTGGAGGTCCTGGCGGTGAGCCGGCCGCAGGTTGGGTCTGCGCCGCGGCATTGTGGCGCAACGCACATGCTACCCTCGCTTCGGCCTGCCTTGCCTGCTGCCTCCTCGCTTTTCGCGCAGAGGGACTTTGGCGCAGAGTTTGAGCCTGTTGACGGAAAGGGGGGAGAGCTGGGGCTCGAGCACCTCGAGTTCACGCGCAAGGTCGACGACGTCGCCGCGCGCCTGACCGAGTTTCAGGCTGCCATGGCACCATCATCAGGGGGCATCGTGGACATCAGCGGCCTTCGCTGCCACGAGCTCCCGGCCACGCTGGTGGAGGACGCCGAAGCAGCCGATGGTTGCTCGTCGCTGGTTGCCAGCGACAACCTCCTTGTCGGAACCGGGCTGGGCAGCCTGCCCGCACTCCGCAACATGGTGTCCCTGGACTTGAGCGCGAACTTCCTGGTCGGGGTTGGACCGGCGGTGCTTGGCGAGCTGCGGAAGCTCGAGGTGCTCCGCGTCGGCTCGAACAAGATCACTGTCATTCCGGACGAGTGGGCGGGCATGATCATGCTCAAGGAGCTTCATGTGGAGAGCAACGACCTGAAGGAGCTGCCTGGAGCGTGCATCGCCTCGTGGCCGCGACTTGCGGTCGTGGATGCCCGCAGCAACAAGCTGACCGCCCTGCCGGATGAACTAGGGGCATGCATCGCGCTCCGCCGCTTGGTCGTGGCAGCCAACGAGATTGCAGCCCTTCCGGACGCGCTGGGAGACGCCCTCGGCCTGGAAACGCTCGATGCCAGCGGGAACAAGCTGACGGCCGTTCCACCGAGCCTTGCGGCCTGCTCGCGCATGAGGGCCCTTCGCATGTGCAACAACGCGGTGGCAGACCTGCCCGCGGAGCTCTTTGCGGAGATGGGGTCGCTTCGGGAGCTGGCACTGCACAACAACAAACTCTCGCAACTTCCTGCGAGCATCGGGAGCTGTGCTCGGCTCGAAGTGCTGACCCTGAGCGGCAACGGGATCAAGTCGCTTCCGGACGAGCTCGCGGGGTGCACAGACATGAAGGAGTTCTACTGCAACAACAATGCCGGGCTGACCTCGATGCCGGCTTCGCTCAAGGCCTGGTCAGCCATCGAGGCCGTGTCGTTCAAGGGCTGCAAGATCAAGGGATTCCCGGAGCCCGAGGAGGAGTTTGCCGCAGCCTGGGCTGGGACGCTGAAGCACCTGGACGTGACATCAAAGGGCAAGAAGCCATCGTGCAAGCTTCCCAAGGACGCCTTCACCGACAAAATGTACCGCACCACGATCGTTGGGGCGGCTGAAAAAAAGGTCAAGAAGAGCAAGAAGGGCAAGAAGAAGGGCTGACGATTCCCGTGGGCCCTCGTTTGCCTCGCCCCGACACTCCATGTCCCAGCTTAATGCGTGTCCCAGCTTGCATGCTACAAACAACTCGTCCTCGTAGTGCATCCTCCGGGCACCGAAGCGCTGCCGCCCAGCCCCTTGCCGAGCCGGACTAGAACGCACCAATTGGCGGACAGGGACTCCGGCCACAACCGCTTCGCTAACCGAGCACACCTAACGCGATGCCCCAGGCCACGGGTGGCAGGGATGCATCACATGGCTCCCTGAGGCGGAAACCTTTGCAAGCTTCGCGGCCTCCAATGCCGTCGCTGGGCCGGGCGTCCAGCGCGTCCACGACACCATTGCTGACGCAGTCCGACGCGGCCAGAGCCCAGGCTTCCGATGCGGCCGCGTGCATCCGACGCGCCTGCTGCAGCGGATACTCCGACCTCGGTCATCTCGGTGAGCAGCGAGCGCGGTAGGCGGTTCCGCGCCTCGAGCCTTCCACCAGCGCGCTTCGCGCCGCGGAGCCTGACCTCCCCCCTGCGCGTGGTCACCCAGCGACCGAGCGCCATGCTCGCTCAAGGGTCCGTGCATGCTGCGCTGCTCTCCATCGCCGTCTCGCAGGCGTCGGGGCGATCTTGTACCTGAATTTCATTCGTTTCCTGTCCGGACTGTTTCTCCTCGTCGGCCTCGCAAACCTTCCAAACCTGATGATGAACGTAGCCTCGGGCAATAGGTATCCCGTCACGGGATCCGTGGATATGCTTGCCGCGGGAACATCGATCGCCAATACAGGCGAGGCGTTGTGGACCCCGTGCAAAGCCCAGCAGGACTGCAATGGCCATGGCTTCTGCGCGTCCACTTGTGCTCGGTGGGAAGAGCCATCAGGCCAGGTGCCACCGTGGGCAGACAGCGTTTGCGGCCTAGGCGAGCACGCCTCCGCGGAGGTTCAGACGAGCCAGCTTCGCTGCGCGAACATGACGACGGCGTGCACTTGCACCGCCGGGTACGCGGGAGCAGACTGCTCCACCGAGGTGGCTGCACCGCGCGTGCAGGACACCGACGGCAACGAGATCGCTGGGTGGTGCAACGTGACGTACTCGGTCGCGGCCTACACCCGTGATGATTTGCTCTCCTTTGTGAATCCCGTGAACAAGGCCGCTCGGACGCCCGACGTCTGTACAGGTCACGGCTGGTGCCACGCTGTCCCGACGCGGCGCGGTGCCAGTAGCATCCGTGTTGCCTTCTGCCAGTGCGACCAGGGCTGGTATGGAGCCACGTGCTCCCAGCCGGTGGCAGCTGGACCTCCAGCGCTGATTCAGCCGGGCGGCCTGAGCAACAAATGCGACATTACCGAGCGTGGAGCGTCCAGGAAAGCAAACTCGGTGTGCCCCGTCACCATGGACCAGTTCTTCGTCAGTACCATTACGCAACGGTGCTCCCGGCACGGGGTTTGCGTTGCGGTTGGCGTCAATGGGTCCTCGGGGCGTCTCATGCAGCCGGGGGGGCGCTGGAGACCGCAGACCGCCGGCTTGTGCTTCTGCGAGCCGGGCTTCGACGGCGAGCAATGCCTCGGCGGAAAGCAGCTCACAGCAACCCAGACTGCGTGGACAGGCCTCGGTAGCGTGATCATTGTGCTTGGGGTGATCGTGCTCTACCGGAGGAGGCGCAAGCTAGAAGCAAAGTTTGATGACGACAACGTTACGCCTTCGGACTTTACGGTGTTCGTGCAAGGCTTGCCAACCATGTCCCTTGGGTCGCCGACAGCGCCATCTGAGGACACGGCTGAGCTGTACCGCCTCTTCGAGAGGGTCGGCCCCGTCCACTTCATCGCACCCGCCACGAATGACGCAGAGCTGGTCAGGCTGTCAGAGTGCCGCTCGCGGCTCCTGACGCAGCTACAGATTGCGTATGAGACCAGCGAGTACGACGTTCTGCTGTCTCGGAGCGGCCGCCACCGCCAGGCGTCGACAGGCGATGCCACACCCCGAGGCCGGCGGCGGTCGGCCGCAGCATTTGCTGCAAGGGCTGCAGAAGCCAGCGTGGTCGCGAAGATTGCTACCGGGCGATCGAACTCGGTCGCCTCTTCGGCTGCAACTCGCTTCGAAGCCGGCAGGCCGCTGGAATGCCCGCTCGTGACCGAGTCAGTGGCCGCTGAGGCGAGGCGAGCGCCGCCGAGCAACGTCCAGGCTGCGCGGTCGATGTCGATGCTGATCCGCCTGGCCCTGGAGCTGCGGCTTGGAGTGCTGCTGCTGTGCCCTCGGTGGTTGCTCGTCGCCTATCTGTCGCACGTGGATTCCGAGATTGCCCGAATCAAGGCGAAGCCGGAAACCTACGAGTACAACCGGGCCTTCGTGACCTTCTCCTATGCCGACCACAAATGGAAAGCTGTCAAGGCATTTGCCAGCTCGCGCATCGAGAACGCGGCGCTCTTTCGGCGGACGCGCTCATCGATCTGGGGAGAGTCCTCGGGCTCGCTGCTCGCCCCGAGTGAGCATGGCAGATCTGAGCAGCATTTTCCAGCCGGGTTACCTCGGCAACCGTCTGACGCAAGCCTTCGGCCGCTTTCCACTCCTGATCTCGAACCGAAGGCCCCAGGTCCAGACGTGTCAGATGGCACGTCTTCAGCAGCGCACAGCACCACCGGTGACACCACCGGGCCTCTCATCGCGGGACACCAGCCAGGTCGGCGCCACACGCTAGATCGGGCTGGCACGAGGCGGCTGTCTTGGATGGGCACCACCGGGAGCCCAACCAAGCCCATCGGCCTTCGCACCCGACGCAGGCTGGCCGGAGCAAGCTCTATCGATGCTACCCCCGACCCCAGGGTCTCCGTCGATGTTCGGCTCAGTCAAGCCGCAGCTCTGCTCGACAGCCAGCTGCCAGACCCTGCCAGCTTGCTGTTTCGCGGCCGAACGTTGTCTGTTCGGCCGGCACCAGAGCCCGAGGAGGTAATCTGGTCAAGCCTTGCCAGCACGGACGCGTCTTGCTGCGCCAGGGCAGCGCTTTCGGCGCTCCTAGTAGCGGCGCTTGCCTTTGGCGGGTGGTACGCAGTCACGGGGATCAACGAGTCGCGGGCTGGTGGCCTTGCAGGGTTTTTCATCGCCGGCGCAATTTTGGCTCTCAACTGGATCGGCGGGTTCGTGTTCCGCCGCGCCTCAGACTTTGAACAGCACCATGCGACAGGTGACAAGACACGATGGATCTTCATCAAGGTCCTGGTCACTCAGCTTGTTGTGACCGTCGCTGCGGCTGTCATCGCTGTGTATGGCTACCCCGCCGACGGCCAGAATAGGTACGTGCAGGATTGGTATCTTGAGGCCGGAGCGTTCATCCTTCGCACGGTCATCGTGGAGTCACTGGTGCCCCCGCTCCTCAGTCTGCTGAACATTCCAGACCGGCTGCACAAGATGCTGGTCGCCGGGTGCTGCTGGAAGTCGGCAACCCTGATTGATGTGTCCGAGGAGCCGCCGCAGTTCTCCCTGGCGGAGAGGTGCGCTTCGCTCATGCGAACTGTCGTGATGGCAGCTGCCCTTGCACCGGGAATGCCCGTGCTGAGCTTCTTCGTCTCGGCAGGGTTGTTCGCGAGGTCCGTCGTCGACTCCTACTGCATGCAGAATGTGTTTGCCATGAAGAAGAGCGGACCCCAGCTCATCCGCATCATGGAGCTGACGCTATTCTTGGCGGCAGGGACAAACGTTGCCATGGCTCGCGTCATCCTGAACCGCGCAGCTGCCTCGAGCATGATGGCAGAGTGCGTGTTCTGGCTCTTCTGCGTCGGCGGGGCGTGGGCATGCTCTGGCTATTTTTCGTGGAAGGTTTCTCGGGCCAGAGACTGCTGCTGCGGGACTGGGCACATCTTGCCGTGGTCACGCGTCTGGGCCTGCTGCGGGCTGGACTCATTGCGAGCGCCGCTGGAGTTCACTCACGACCTGTTTATGTCGGCAGTGTTCGGGTACCATTTCTTCGAGCGGTACGAGGACTCCGACAGCGCTCTCCTCGACGAGACAAACGGAGTTCCATACCACGAGTTGTTCCAGGATCACGGGCTGAGGCGGTCACCGTACCTTCTCTTCGAGCGCATTCTGCTCTTCCGTGAGGCGCTTCAGGTTGTCGATGCGGACCTCTACGTCATGCGGCCGATGACAGGGGCTCAATTCCTGTCGTCAAGAGACTACGTCGCCAGGCTGCTTCGCGCTGAGTCCCGAAGATTCGCCATGCCATCGGCCAGCTCACAACCCCCTAGCGAGGTAGGCACACCAAGGCACAGCATAGCCCGCCGCCCGGGTGGTGACACCGGGGCCAATGAAAGTGCGCCAGCCACAAAGCCTCAGCCCCGGGCGGCTCACCCCAGACCACAGCCGGATGCGCCGAAGCGGCCGGTGGTGCCGGTGAAGGCGACGTCCCGCTCACGGGCGCGGAGCAAGCGCGCCAGCCAGATCTTCGCCAAGAGTCAGCGCCAGGCAGCTATGGCAGGCATTCACTGACATGGGCTATGAAGCGTCGTCCCAGTGTGGTTGGGCTGCGAGCATCAAAGCGCTGTGTTGACGCTCACCTGCAGCCACATACGATCACTCATGCAAGCGAGTGCTTCAGCTTCTCGTCACGGGGCTGTCTCCAAACTCGCGAAACGTCCTGGCCACGACGCCGAGCATGTCCAGCTGAGTGGCCACACCGACCCGGAGAGAGCGCTCGTCCACGGCCCGAATCACGCTGCGATCCATGCAGAATCGCAGCAGCCATGCCTAGTTTGATGACACCGCAGCACTGGGGTTCTGTGCGCGCGCTGCACCGGAGATTCTTACCACACAAGGTCCGAGCCGTCCACCGAGAACGTGCGAGCCATGCGCTCTGGGCGCAGCTCAGCATCCACCTCCACGGACTTTTTACCGGTTTCAGCCGCAAAAGGTGACGCAAACGTCACGCGGACGGTGCTGTGAGGGTGAACAGGGTCGGCAACGTCCGTCAGGTGCCGCTCGGGCTGGTCGTAGCGGCTTTGGGCGCGATTGCGTGCGATCTCACGCCGTATGCCTCATACTGGGGGGTTCTGCCATCCGATTGTTCGCGGCGGGCAGTGGTTACGTGCTGGTCGGCAGTGCGGGGAAGCAGAGCGAGGCTCGGCGGCTGGCTCACATCGGTCGGAGACCTGCAGCGCTGGGTCGGCAGCCCAGCTGCAAGGAGCCCGGCAGGTCATGGACCATGCTGTTCTGCATGTTCTGGCCAGCGGGACTTCGTGCCAGGGTGCGCTGATCGAGCGAAGCATTCGAACTGAGGACGGCTTCCTAGAGGACGCGCGGGGGCGCAATGGGCCGACGGACTAGCCGTGGTTGGGGTGAACGGGGCAGCGTTCCACTCGGCGGCCGAGCCAGGATCAGCAGTTGCAAGCCTCCCAGGCTGCGCCGCGGACACTGCTGCGGTGGTGTCTCTTGCGCGCGCAAGCTCACCCGCTGGAAGTCTCAGCGATTCATCTGAGTCTGGTGCCGGCAGCCCTTCGGTCGATCTTGCCTCCGCAACGAAAAGCCCGCGAAGCCGCCGGTCCCGGCGCAGGACGCGCAACAGCACGCCTGATGACGCTGTTCTCATGGAGCTTCCCACTGCCTCGGCATCATCCAGGTCGTCTCGCCACAAGCGCAGGGCAGGAAGTGCTGATGACGACGTTCCGATCGACCTGCTCTCGTCCGACGACGAGGACGACGACGAAGCCGCCGGCGGCGACAGCGGCAGCGGGGCCGGACCGGGTGCCCCCGGGGCGGGGCCGCCTGGCGGCGACGGCCCGGCTGGTCCGGCACCGGGCGCGGCTGCGGTCTCACGGAGCTCGGACGCCGCGGCGCCGGCCCCGTCCAAGGTCGGTGCTTCCTCGTCCTCCACCTCGTCGAGCTCTGCAGCCCGGGCTTCTGGGGAGCAGGAGGCGCTCGGCCCGGCGGGTGGCGTGTCACTGCCGTTGCCGCGCGACGGCGCTTCGTTCCTCGGCGGCCTCCGCCAGGGGCAGAGAGTGATGGTGGTCAGACCCGCGAGCGGTGACGCGAGCGTGCCCCCAGCGGGCGTCGCGCCGGTGGTGGCAGAGCGATGGCCGGAGTGGCTGGCCGCCACGGGACGGCTCCCGTGCCGCCCCGTCGGTTTCGGGTACGTCGTCGTCGCGGGGGCCCAGGCCCCGGCGGGGAAGGAGGCGGCGGCGCGCGAGGGCTCGGCGTGGGCCGCCGCGTGCGGCTCGGGGGCTCGCTCCAGGCGCGCTGCGTCGTCCTCCTCGTCCTCCTCGTCGTCGTCGCTGGACCCTGGCGCTGTCGGACCGTTGCTCGGGCGGAGAGTCACGATCGCCCTCACCGGCCGGCGGGGCATCGACGCGTCCGACGGCATGCAGGGCTCGGCGATGAGCGGCGAGGCGGCTCTCCGGCTGCCCTGGGCCAACGACTGGACGTCCCTGAGGGAGGCATCGGCGGCCGGTGCGGGCGTCGGCGGCGGGGCGCGGGCCGGCGCGTCGTCGGCGTCGGCGGCTGCCGCGTCGGCGGAGGCCGACTCGGGCCCGATGGGTGCGGCCGCCCTTACCGGGGCCGTCTCTCGGCGTCTCTCGCGGCCGTGCGGCCTGGAGCCGGTGCTGGCGTCGACGGCGCACCACCCGGCGCTCCACACGGTGGCGGGCGCCCTCAGGCCCGCGCCCGATGAGACGCTGCTGGCGGCGTACCCGTGGCAGGGGCGCGGGGGCATCGCCCTCCGATTCACCGAGCTGCGCCGGCTCCAGCACGGCGCCTGGCTCAACGACAACGCCGTGGACCTGGCCCAGCAGCAGCTCGCGGTCGAGCGGCTCGGGCCCATGCCGGCCCTGGCGCGTAGGGCGTTCCTGCACGGGGCCCTGCTCCTGAGCAAGCTGGGGTCAGACGACGCCGCGGGCACGCGGAGGCAGTCGCTTCTCCGCACCATGACCAACATGCGATCGGCCTTCTCGCACCGCACGGCCGTGCTGGCGGCGTGCCGGCACCGGGCCATCGAGCGCTCGGCGGAGGTGGAGAGGGCGGCGCTTGCAGCGGCGCCGTCGGACAGGCAGGCCGCGTACGACGCCGCAGCCGCAGCCGCCGCCGCCGAGGGCGCCCGCGTGCTCGGCTCCGTGCGGGAGGTGCTCTGCCGGGCAGAGCAGCTGGACGCCGAGGAGGAGGCGGAGGGTCCCGATGCCTTCCGGGGCGCCACATCGTCGTCGTCGTCGTCGTCGTCGTCCAAGCCCGGCTTCTCGGACTTCCTCCTCCGGGCGGCCGTGCCCGTGGCCGAGGGCGACGACAGGAGCGAGGAGGACCGGGCGTGGGAGTACGGTCTCCTCGGCTACTGCTCCGCTCGTTGGGACACCACCGACGCGACGCTCCGCCGCCGCCTCCCCGCCCTGCGCGACGTCCCCGCCGCCTCCCTCCAGGCAGCCACCCTTCCCTACACCCGGGCGGACCCCTTCCACGCCCAGCACCTCATCCTGCCCTACAACGACAACAGCCACTGGTCCCTCGTCGTCGTCGCCAACCCTGCGCTGGTCCTGCCCCGCCCCGAGCAGGTGGCCGAGGCGGCCGAGGCCATGGAGCAGCGGGCGGGGGAGGTCCTTGCCATCGGGCGGTCGGCTCTCGACGCGCTCCGGCCGTCGCCGCAGCAGCAGAGGCAGGGCCGCGCGTCGACGTCGACCAGGGCGAAGCGCGGCCGCGTGGTCTCTGACTCCGGGTCGGATGACGACGATGCCACGGAGGAGGAGGACGACGACGACGAGCCGGCCACGCCGGCCGGGCGGCGTCCGGCAAAGGGTGGGGCGGCGTCCGGCAGCCGGGGCCATCCCGGCTCGGCGGAGGCAGAGCCAAAGGCCAAGCGGGGCAGAGCCAACGTGAAGCTCCGCACTGCCGCGGCGCGCTCCGGAGCCCAAGCCGCACCGCCGATCCCGCTGAAACGGGGTCGGGCCGGCGTGCAGTCGCCGTCGGCGGTGCTCGCCGCCGCGAGCGCTGCCGCCACCGCAGCCTCGGCGGCCGAGACGGGCGGCTCGCCCGCCTGGATTCCGGCCGGCAGAGGCACCGACGCGGGCGCCGCGGCGGCGCCATCGGCGCAGGGGGCCGACGTACGAGACCCCGATGGCCTAGACGAGACGGGCGGGGGGCCCAAGCGCGTCGTGCGCAAGGCTCAGGCCAGGGCGCCCGCCCTGGCGCTGACGATCGGCAGCCTGGTCAAGGCCGCCCCCGCGGAGCCCGACGAGGAGGACATCGACCTGTCTGACGTCGACGAGGGGGACGACACGCCGCCGGCCACACGGAGCGCCCCCAAGCCCGCCCCCGCCCCCGCCCCTGCCCCGGCCAAGATCGTCAAGCCGGCGACCGGCGCGGACGGGTCCATCACCGGTGCCGCCGTCAAGACGACGGCATGGAAGCCGGGGACGGCGGCCGGCGTTGTCAGCTTCCTCACGCGCCTCGCCGGCCATGCGCGGTCGCCCGCCGCCCAAGGCCGGGAGCGAAAGCCGACGGGTCAGGCGCGGGTGCGGTTGCCGGCAGAGGCGGTGGCAGAGCGAGCCAAGGCGGCGGCGGCCAGGAGGGCGCAGCTCGACTCTCGCTCGAGCGACAGCGACGACGACGACGCTCCCGTGATCTGCATCGAGGACGAGGACGAGTCGGCCAGGGCAGCGCCCGGCGCCCCCGCCCCCGTCCGTGCCGCGCGCTTATGGGAGGAGGCAGAGCTCCCGGGCGCCATCGCGGCGATCGCCAGGCTCGGGTCGGCGGCAGAGCCCGGTGCAGAGCCCGGAAGCGCCCGGGCGACGCCAGGCGACGCCGCAGAGCGGGCCGGGAGCCCCGACGCGGCGGACACGATCGGCGCGGCGCTCCGCGACCCGGACGCTATGACCAGGCTGGCACAGGCCGACCTGGTGGTGGCGCCGGGCCGCGGCGAGCTCGTGGTCGGAGGCGGCGGTGACGCCGGGGCGGACGCCGGGCCGGGGGCCGAGGCCGCCCTCCTGGCCGCCCTCCGAGACACCAGCGCCCTTGACGGCGGCATCACGCCCGGCTCCCTCGCCAGGGCGTGCGTCCGCCTGGCAGAGCTCCACGCGGTGCACCTGTGCGACGAGGCGGCGGCCGAGGCGCACTCCTGCCTGGAGCCCGGGCGCACGGCGGCTCTGCAGGTGCTGGCTCTCGCCGACGTGGCGTCGTCCCCCGCCCGCGAGCAGCTGGACGACGAGCAGCTCCGCGGCGCCGCGGCGCTGGCGGCGGCGCTCGGCGGCCCGTCCGGCGGCGAGCGGGCGGGGGCGGGGCTCGTGGCGCGTGCCTGCCAGGAGGCCGCGGCCGCGACGCCGGCGGTGCCGCCCTCCGTCCGGCGTGCCCAGGCCGCGGCGGAGCGGGCGGTCGCGGCGGCCAAGGCGACGGGCCTCCTCCCCCACGCTGCCCTGGCCGAGAGGGTGGTGCCGCCCGACAGCGGATGGGGCGACGCCGACGCCGTGGCCATCACCGGGGCGGTGGAGGACGCGGCGTGGTGCGAGCGGGGCGAAGTGACCCGGTCCGTCGGACCCAGCTCTGCCCTCGCGCTCTGCATCGCGTCGGGGCAGGACTGGTCGCTGCTCGGGGGCGCGGGGGCGGCGCCGGGCGCGCTTGAGGCGCTTGCATGGGCGGCCCCGCTCGCTGTCATCGCCGACGCGGTGCGTCACGGCGTCGGCCGCGTGATGCGCGCGGACCTGGCAGAGACGGGGGACACGGAGGCGGCGCTGGGGCGGGCGGAGGAGGCGACGCGGGCGCACTACGCAGGGGCAAAGCGTGCCGAGACGGGGACGGTGGACGAGGCTGCTCCGGCGGCCAAGCCCGGGCCGGCGGGCGGCGGCAGGGCGGCCAGGACGAGGTCCCGCGCCGGGAAGCCGGCGGGCAGAGCCAGCGCCGCGCGGCCGGCGCCGCCTCCGCCGAGGGCGAGGCGCGCTGACGACTTCATGGGAGCGGCGGAGGCGGTTTCGGCGGTCCGGCGGTCCGACGCCCTGGAGCTCGGCGACGCGTCGACGGCCCGGCGGCTGCTGGAGCACTGCAGCCCGGCGGAGCGGGAGGCGTGGGCCGCGGTGGCGCTTGCCGACGGTCCGTCGCGCTTCTTCGAGCCCGACGTGAGGGTGGTCGGCACCCTGGGCTCCGACGCGCAGGGCGTGCTCCTCGCCCTGGCGGGGGACACGGCGCGGGAGGCCCGGCGGCACAAGCGGCAGGTCGCGTCGCTCCTCGGACTCATCGCGACGGACCTTGGCGCCGAGGCGGCGGTCAGGCGGATCGTGTCGCCGGTCCGAGACGAGCTCAACGGATCACCATCGTCCTCGTCCTCGTCGGGCTGCCACGGGTTGGCCGCCGACTCCTCCCCGGCCAAGGACACCCCTGCCTTTCTCACGGAGGCGGGCTCCCGCCTGGCTCTGCTCATCCGCCACTGCGCCTCTGCCGGCAGGACGGGCCCCCTGAGCCTCGGCTCCGTCCTCCTCGCCGTGCGGGCCTCGGCCGCGCGGGTCGCCGCCGCCGCCGTCCTCGTCGACCGCCGCGCCGCCACCGTCTTCCTCAACCTCGGCTGCATGCTCCACGACGGGGAGGTCGACATGGGCAGCGCCCTGGGCTGGGCATCCCCCCACGGCCGCGCGGCGCCCGACGCCGCCCCCCTTGTCCCCGAGCCGTCGGCGGTCTCCGCGGCCCTGCCCGTCAGCCGCATCCTCGCCTCCCAGACCGCGCCCGCCGCCGGGTGGAAGATCAGCGGGCCCAGGCACGCGGCCTCCCTCCCCGCGCAGCCGTCCGTGGCCGGCGGCTTCACTGCCCGCCCGACCAAGCACGTCCACGCGCCGTCGCTCCTCCTCGCCGGTGCGGGTAGCGCCGGCGCAGGCGCCGCTGCCGACGTCTCGGACACGGAGGACGAGGACGAGGACGTGAGGGCCATCGAGACCTGGGATGACGTCACCCGCGTCGACGTCGCTCTGCTCGGGTACCCGCCGCGGTGGAGCCCGATGGCCGCGGCGTCGCTCGTCCCCCCGCTCCCGATGGCCCCGCCGTCGCCCGGGAACGGTGCCAAGGCCCTCGGCGCCGCGAGGGTCCGCGGCCGGGCCGTGGCCGACGCCGCGGCCCGCTGGCACCGAGGCGTGAGCCTCGCCAACCGGCCGCTCAGGGCTCGCATGGCCCGGCTCGCGGCCCACGGCGTCCTCGCTCTCCGCCGCGCGTCCTCCCTCGGTGCCACCGCCGCCGCGCTGCTCCGCTCCGCCCAGGACGCCATCAAGACGGCGCTGAGCGAGGACGGGGCGCGGAAGCGAGAGGCCAAGGCCGCAGCGTCGCCGCTGGCCAGCGCCAACGCCGGCGGCCGCGCCCTCCTCATCCACGCTCTCGTCCGGCGCGCACAGAACCTCGCCAGGGGGCGGCTGGTCCCCGACGGGGGCGCGCTGGCTCTATTGGTTCTGCTCACGAAGGGTGGACCGGTGGTTGCCGAGCGGTCCGCCGCAGACGAGGACAGCTCACCCGTGACCTCGTCGCCCTCCTCCTCGTCCTCCTCCTCCTCGGTCCCCTCCTCCGAATCCCCCTCCTCTGAGCAGCCCGACGGTGCAGATAAGCCCGCCGCTGGCCTGGCCAGGGACGTGGACCTCGCCGCCGCCGCCGTGCGCGCGCTCCTGGCCGTGGCCGCAGCACATGCTGACACCCTTGGCACCGCGACCGTCGTCGGCGGCCGCGCCTGGCCCGGGGCGGCGTGTCTCCTCGCGCAGCTCACCATGACCGGTCTCAACGCCGCCGCGGTAGAGCTTGGTCGGCAGAGCTCGGCGAGGGGGAGGCTGGTGACCGCGGCCCAGCAGGCCTGGGCCGTCGCGTCCAAGCACGAGGTGCCGTCTCTCGTCTCGTCGCTCAACTCCCTCTCGCTCTCCGGCGCCGCCCGATCCGTCGTGCAGAGCATCACCGCCCGCCTCCGGGCTCTGCTCCCGGCTCTGCCCCGGGCGTCGAAGGACCTCCTCCTGGCCGCCGCGGGCCGGGCGAGGGGCGAGCTGGTGCGGCTGCAGACGCTGGAGCGCCGCTGCGACGCCCCCGCCGCCGCGGTGGTCATCGGCCTAGACTCCCTCAACAGCCACAACACCAGCCGCCCCGCGCGGCTCGTCCGGGCGTACCTCGAGGACGCCCTCGTCTCGCGGTACCTGCCCCGGGCGCTGCGCAGCGCGGCGCTGGGCCGCCTCGCGCTGGGGAATAAGCTCCATCTCGTCCGCGAGAGCGGGGCCGCGGGCGTCATCCGCGCGAGGGGCCCCAACGCGGCGGTGCGCTCCCGGGCGCGGCAGCTGGCCAAGGAGGTGCACGCGGCGGGGGCGACGGCCGAGGCGAGCGACGCGGCGTTCCTCGAGCTGGGTAGGCAGGTCTACTGCCCGCTGTGGGTCACTGCCGAGGCTCTGCCCAAGCTGCGGGCCAAGCACGCGCCGCAGCAGGACAACGGGTGCGACTGCGGCGTGTGGACGGGCGTGAACGCGCGGGCGTGGGCGGCGGGGGAGGGGCTCCCCCACGTCACCGCGGAGGACATCAAGGACAAGCTCGGGTGCATCGTCAGGGCGGACTGGGTGCCCCGGGGCAGCGTCCCCCTGCACAGAGAGGAGCTGGCGGCACTGGTGTGGAGGTCCGCCACGGGGCCGGTGCCCGACGGGATCGGGGTCGGGGGGCCGGGCATCGGAGTGGCCGCGACAGGGATCTGTGACCCGGGGAGCGCGGGCACCGCCGCGGCCCGGCCGCCGAGCGCGGGGCCAGCGGCCGATGCCAAGGGCGGCGACACCGGCAGCGGCGCGACCTCGTCGGGCAAGCAGGCCGTGTCGGCCGACCCAGGCCCGGCTGGTGCCGGCGCCGCGTCGACGGCCTCCGCGTCGGCCCCGTCCAGCAACGGTCTCGCAGCCAGCGCCGACGCTGGTTCAGCCGCGGTTGGCGACGCCCCGGCTGCAGGGGCGGCCGGGAAGCGGGCTTCGGGCCTGGCCGTGCTGGCTCAGGGCCGGGACCTGCGGCGGAAGCGGCGGCGGAGCAGCGACGCCTCGGACGACGCCGTGGCCGTGACGGCGTCCTCCCGGGAGTCGTCCGTCGGGGCACCGTCCCTGGGGAGCCTGGGACCCCCGTCGGGCACGAAGCGGGGCCGCACGCACAAGGCAGACGAGGCGGACGACGACGACGACGATGATGCGGTGGCGGTGATTGGCGAGTGACGCGGTGCACGTCGGTGCATGGCTCCCACGCACGAAGATAGCGTTGTTCCGCGACGGCCCGGGCACGCGCGCGACTCAAGGGCAGCCCCGAGTCGCTGCTCGGTCGCGCGCCCTTCACTCACAAACTCGGCCGATGAAAGACGGCGGGTCACCGCCCGGCTCGCCTGACGCGTCAGGATTCCTTACCGTTGGTTCTTGAAGACACGAGGGGCGATTTGGCGGGGGAAGCCGCCCCCCTGGGACGGGCGTCGGCGTCGCTCAGTCGTAGGAGGCGACGTCCTCGGTGCCGCCGGCGGCCTCGTCCCCCGCGTTGTCGTCGCTGCAGCCGAAGGCGAGGAGGCAGCCGACGGCCCCGGCGAGGACGACGGACAGTACGGTGGTGTCGACGCCCTGGAACGCGGCCACGGAGGCCAGGGCCGTGGCGACGAGGCAGACGTGAGAGGCGGCGAGGGTGCCGGCGGCGGCGGCGGCGTCCTGGAGGCGGAGGGAGGAGACGGCGCGGGCGATGGAGGCGAAGATGGCGGTGCCGTGGAGGGCCCAGGCGGCGGCGGCGACGACCTGGGTGAGAGAGGTCTGAGCGAGGATGCTGGGGGCGGCGGGGGCGTCGGCGGGGGCGTCGGTGTCGGCAGGGGGCGCGCTGAAGAGAGCGGTGGCGGCGGCGGGGAGGGCGGCGAGGGTGGCGGGGATGGCGGTGGCGGCGGCGACGACTGCCTCGGCGGCGGCGGTGAGGTAGCGGGTCTCCTCCGCGCGGTGCTGCTCGCCCAGGGCGAGGAGGGCGACGGTCACGGCGAGGGCGACGGCGTAGCTGGTGGAGGAGGGCGCCCCGGCGGGGGAGGCGGCGAGGGCGGCCATGGCCAGGGTGGCGGCGACGGCGAAGCGGCCGAGGAGCGACGCGTCATCGGGGCTGACGCCCGCGAGGTCACCGGCGGCGGCCGAGAGGATGCTGCCGCTCTCCCATCCGGGCGGGGTGGCGGTGAAGGCTGCCGCGATGAGGAAGAGGAGCGTGTAGCGGACCTGCTGGGGGGTCGACGTCTCCCCCGCGGCGTTGGCGAAGATGACGTGATAGGCTGCGGCGGCGAGGCCAGACCAGGCGAGCCAGGGGCCCATGGAGGCTGGCTGGTAGAGGGCCATGCCGGCGCCGGCGGCGGCCACGGCGAAGGTCTGCCACGCGCCGAGGAGACGGCCGGCGCCGTGGAAGCGGACGCGAGAGGCTGCGCCGTAGGCCGTGGCCGCGCCGGAGATGCCGGCGGTGGTGGTGGGGGTGGCGGCCGCCTTGGCCGGCGAGGCGGCTGCGCCGCTGGGCATAGGCACGGTGCGGGCGGGGGTGGTGGTCGCCGACTCGACGCGTTCGGCGGGCTCGGCCGCCTCCGGCGCAGAGGACTCGTCCGACTCCGACTTGGAGCCGGCGCTGGCGGGGGACTCGGCCTCCTTGGACTCGACCATACCGCCGGCCTCCTCCTCCTCGACGACGTCCTCCTCCTCCTCCTCCTCCTCCTCCTCCTCTTCGGCCTTGCGGCCGCGGCGGCTCCGCGATGAAGCCGGAGCCTTCTTGGCCGATGCCGCACCACGCTTAGGGGTGGCCTTCTTCGCCGTGGCGCCGCGCTTGGGGGTGGCGCCGCGCTTGGGGGTGGCTCCACGCTTGGGGGTGGCTCCACGCTTGGGGGTGGCTCCGCGCTTGGGGGTGGCGCTCCGCTTGGCTGCAGTGTCGTCCTTGGGCGTCGAGCTGCGCTTGGCCGCGCTCTTGGGCGCCTTGGCCGCGCTCTTGGGCGCCTTCTTGCCCTTACCCGAGGCAGCAATAAGCTGCTCGTAGTCCTCGGCGTACCATCCGTCGGCCTCCTCGCTGCGGCGCGAGGCATCGAAAGCCTTGACCTGCTCCCTGAGGCCGTCGTTCACCAGGTCCTTGCGAAGCTCCCAGGTCGCCTTGCCGTCCTCCCACACCGCACGCAGCATGACGAGGCCCTGCAAATGGCAAAAAGATAGCATATGTCGGGCGGTGGAAATCAAAATGGGGACTGGGTAGCTCGCGACGGCAGGTGTGATTTCGGACCAATGACGGCCAACGGGCGGTAACGATCGCCGCGGGGGCAATGACTCCCTCGTGGCTTTCCACGACGGTTTGTCTGCCTAGCAGCAACCAATGAGTCACCCCAGGCGCCGTGCTGCACCAGTTAGGGCAATGGTGATGCTGGAGCCGCGGCCGAGGGCTTCGGTGGTTTGCGCCGGGAAATACACTCCATCCTCTCACCGCTTCCTTCTTCTTGCCAGTGAGGCCGACGAGCCGAAGCTGATCTCCTGCATCTGCGCTTGATGCCATTCTGTCGTGCCAGCTGCTTTCGTCTGGGCAGGTCAGTGCTGGGGCGCTCGGGACCGACGGCGCCGTGAAATGGCCAGTAGAGCACCGTGCTCTTGCCGATACCAACTACTTGCCGATTTCGAATTCCGGTCGCCACGCCGCAATGCCCAAGCACCGAGGTATCGGAGCCCGCATGGTCTAGCCCACTGCTCTGAGCC
>Ga0136560_1000016_pt1 | contig 52831 bp, 29 predicted proteins | sample AntRauMeHopE1497_FD_104925 | JGI IMG/M metagenome (GOLD analysis project Ga0136560, IMG submission 104925) | Saline lake microbial communities from Rauer Islands, Antarctica - Metagenome Hop E1 #497 | ecosystem: Environmental > Aquatic > Non-marine Saline and Alkaline > Saline | place... | reverse complement strand
TCGAGACCCCGGCTGGCTACGCCATCTTCAAGGTCAAGGATGAGGGCAAGATCTCCTCGGCAGACTCCATCTTCAAGGAGTTCGAGTCCCCGGAGAAGGCATCCGGCCTGTGAGCATGCCACCACGCGGCGACTGGCCGACTAACCTCGCCAGGGAACGTGCCTGGCACAACCTTTTTGCTGTGTGCTGGGTGGGGATGCCGCCGGCATCCGTCCCCCAGGCCGGGCGGCGCGTCCGGCCGGTTCACTCTTTGCCGTCACAGCCGGCCTCGCCGGCTGGAGCGGTACCCACGCCACCAAGCCGGGGCGCGCCACCCCTCCAGCAAGCTGCTGAGCGTCCCAGACAGATGGGGCCGTCGGGTCCTCGCCGCCTGCGCCTTCGGGCTCGCCGCGGCACCCTGCCGACTTCCCATTGCTTGCGTCTCTGGCTTCCCCTCTTTTTGCTTCGCAGCGTCAAGCTGAAGGCCTTCCACCAGTTCGAGAACACTGCTGAGGTGAGCTTGGGACCACATGCCAGGCTCGGAAGAGCCCAATGGTTCTCGGCGCCTCGCGGCGGCCTCGACTTCCGAGGCTCGGCATCCGGTTCACGCCTGCCGTCCCGCTCACTGCTCCTGCCCCCCCCACTCTGTCGCCATGTGTTCCCTGCAGGCTCTCGCTGCCACCACCGCGCTTGTCGAGGGAAGCCTGGGCAAGGACCTGAAGAAGTTCCTGAAGCAGTCCATCCTCAAGAAGGACGAGGTGACCAAGGAGATGCTCGGCGTCCTCGACACCAAGCTCGGTGCCGCCATCAAGGACAAGCTCGGCATCAGCTGCGTGTCCGACACGCGCGTGCACGAGCTTTTCCGCGGCATCCGCTCTCAGCTCTCCGGCCTGGTCGAGGAGCTCGGCGACGAGCAGCTCAACGCCATGCGGCTCGGCCTCGGGCACTCGCTCTCCCGCTACAAGCTCAAGTTCAGCCCGGACAAGGTGGACACCATGATCGTTCAGGCCGTCGGCCTCCTCGACGACCTCGACAAGGAGATCAACACCTACGCCATGCGCGTCCGCGAGTGGTTCGGCTGGCACTTCCCGGAGATGGGGAAGATCGTCACGGACAACCTGCAGTACGCCAAGGTGGTGAACAAGATGGGCGTGCGCGCCAACGCCGCGTCCATGGACTTCTCCGACATCCTCGAGGCCGAGGTCGAGTCCGCGATGAAGGAGAGCGCCGTCGTCTCCATGGGAACCGACGTCGCCAAGGACGACGTCGACGGTGTGCAGGAGCTCTGCGACCAGGTCATCTCCCTGATGGAGTACCGCGCCTCCCTGTGGGAGTACCTCAAGAACCGCATGGCCGCCATCGCGCCCAACCTGTCCGTCATGGTCGGCGAGCTGGTCGGCGCCCGCCTCATCTCCCACGCCGGCTCCCTCCTCAACCTGGCCAAGCAGCCCGCCTCCACGGTGCAGATCCTCGGCGCCGAGAAGGCCCTCTTCCGCGCCCTCAAGACCAAGCATGACACCCCCAAGTACGGCCTCATCTACCACGCCTCCCTCGTCGGCCAGGCCGCCGCCAAGAACAAGGGCAAGATCTCCCGCGTTCTGGCGGCCAAGACCGCCCTGTCCGTGCGCGTGGACGCGCTCGGCGACAGCTCCGAGCCCACCATCGGCATCACTGGCCACGCCAAGGTGCTGGAGCGCATGCGCCTCCTCGAGGGCAGGGAGATCACGGTTGCCGCCGGGTCGGCCGCTGCCCGTGCCCGCGACGGCACCTTTGGCGCCTCGGCGTCCGCGTCGTCGTCGTCGTCGTCGTCGTCATACAACGCAGCCGCCGACATGCTCCTCGACGAGAAGGATGAGGAGGAGGCCCCTCGCCGCGCGAAGAAGCGCACCATGGACGAGGTGGAGGGCGAGGACGGGGACGATGCCGCGCCCTCGGCCAAGAAGTCCAAGAAGGACAAGAAGGAGAAGAAGGACAAGAAGGAGAAGAAGTCCAAGAAGAGCAAGAAGGACTGAGGCCCCGCCGCCCGACTCTTCGCACTGTGTCCACGTCCTCGTCGAATGCCGCTGCGTGTGTGGTTCCTACCAATCCTTCGTGAATGTTCGTCCGCAAGCCGGCTCACACCAGGACAGTTGTCCGCCAGCCCCACGCATACACAGACGAACGGAGCCTCATCGGCAGCAGTTCCACGGGCGCCGCGACGAGGCTCCGTCCGTCCACAGCGTTGAGGTGCGAGCCGAAGTAGCCGGTGGCGCTGCCAGGCGCGCACGACCCGTGAGCCGCTCCGCAAGCAAAACTGGGACTTCTGCGCTCGTGTCGGGCCTGCGCCACGGGCTCCCGTGCGGCGCAAGCACCTGGGCCGGACAGAGCGCCAGGGTGGTCCGTGTCCGACCCCAGCCCTGCTACCACGCACAGCAGCTGCTATGGCAGCAGCCGCCGGGGGGGCTGGTGCAGGCTGGTTCTCACCTTCCCAGCACCGGGTGGTGGATGCCTTCCAGCTCGCACCACAAGTGCTGCGATCGCGGGTCTCTGACCACACCGTCGCTTCGCTCACCCACGCCGCCCGGGACCCTCGCATGTGGCGGAGGCTGATCGAGCCCATCGTGAATGGCATCGAGAAGCTTCCTCGCGGGCCAATGCTCAGGACCGCCCCGGCTAAGATCGGAGAGTCAATGGTCGGCCAGTGGAAGCGCCTGGTGTTCACCTGGATATCTTTCAAGAAGGGCAAGCCGTCGGCCCTGATCAAAGAGATGGACGCGTTTCTCACGGAATTCGCGGATTCTCTCGAAAACTGGGAGGTAAGCGACGCTGCACGCGGCGAAAGCAGCGCTAGCTGGGCTCGCGCGAGTCCAACTTGTGCCAGTCCCGCTTCGAAGCCCCCACGCTCTAGCGACGCCATTCGCCCCTCTAAAACCTGATTGCAGGAAGTCCTGGAGATTGGTGCGCAGGTTGGCAGGCCGGCCGCGGAGAAAGCTACTGAGCCGCTCTCGGATGTTGAATCTGACGCTGCCTTCGCTGCGCAGCTGAGCTTCGTGCGCAAGGCGGCCGAGGCTCCCGTTGGTGTAGCGGGGGCCGGGAGCGACAGGCGGCTCACCGAGGTCGCTGCGATTGACGTAAGCGAAATGGCTGAGGTCGTGTCTGCGAGCGCCGCCGGCTATTTGCTGGATGTGCAAAGCGTGGAGCTTCCTGGCACGGTATTGCTCCCAGGCACCGAGACAGGTGCTGGCATGAGTCCGGGGCCAGGGTCACGGAGAAATAGTGAAGCATCAGAGTCAGCCGATGGTGATGCCGCCGACGAGGAGGCCAAGGCTGGAGCCACTGCCGGCGAGGAGACCAAGGCTGCGGAGGAGTCTGACGAGGAGACCAAGGCTGCGGAGGAGTCTGACGAGGAGGCCAAGGCTGGAGCCACTGCCGGCGAGGAGGCCAAGGCTGCGAAGGAGTCTGACGAGGAGGCCAAGGCTGGAGCCACTGCCGGCGAGGAGGCCAAGGCTGCGGAGGAGGCCGACGAGGAGGCCGATGAGGAGGCCAAGGCTGGAGCCACTGCCGGCGAGGAGGCCAAGGCTGCGGAGGAGGCCGACGAGGAGGCCAAGGCTGGAGTCACTGCCGGCGAGGAGGCCAAGGCTGCGGAGGAGGCCGACGAGGAGGCCAAGGCTGGAGCTGCCGCCGGCGAGGAGGCCGAGGCTGCGGAGGAGGGCGACGAGGAGGCGAAGGCTGGCGGTGCCACTGCTAAGGAGGCGGAGGCTGCGGTTGGAAGTATCGGTGAGGCCGCAGAGGATGACGAGCCGACCGCCGGAGCGAGTGGAGCAGAATTTCCATGGTCTGTGCCAGCGGATCAGGCGGTCGGAGGTGGTGGTGGGGCCACGGAGAGCAAGGAGGCCTGGTCCGATGACGACGAAGGCGCCCCGACGCCCGCGGAAACCCAGCCGCGGGAGCACTGCGACAAATCGCAGGGCAAGCATGTGCTGCGGATTGATGCAAGGCCCGAGCAGAGCAGGCAGGCTGAGGCCAACTCCGGGAGCCGCCACCAAGCCATGGCTGACGACGTTGCTTCCCCGTCCGGGTCCAGTGACGACGGCGACGATTCAGCGACGCCTGCAGGCCCCCCCGTGCAGGCGCACCTTCGTGTGACGTCATCCCGCGCTGTGCCTGATCCCGCGGCCACGATGTCCTCGCCTGGGAGCCAGGGCTCGACGCACCGGCTCTCGCGAAGTGGGGGTCATGCACGGCAGAGCTCAGGCCAGCCTGATCGCTCCTCGTCCAGCCGGCGGCCGTCTTTCGCTGACCTGGACCCGGCGGCAGAGCTCGCCTCGCCGGAGGGCCCTGCATCCCCGCGCAGCGATGGATGGGCGCCCGAGTCGAAGGACCTGGGCTCAGCTGCCGCCTCGCCCACCGCCACCGTCCCTCCCAGCGCCACTACCATGCCTCCAGGCATGTGCCACGTGAGGATCATTCGCGCCCTTGCGGGCCAGCCCCACCTTTGCAGCGGGGCCCATTGAGTCGACCCCGCAACGCCTCTCCCTCTGCCCGTTCCAGCCGTCCTTCGCAGGCGGTGTTCCAAGCACTCGAGATGGAGGCCAGGGCCTTTGGCCAGATGCTCGAGCAGGTTGATAAGCTCTGCATGCACGTTGCGGAGGCCACGAGCTCGTATGGCAAGCGCTCGATGCCCCCCGGCATCTCGCAGCTCGTGGCCAAGCAGTGCCGGGACACGCTGGCCGCGTGAGCACTGCGCGATGACACCGCGTGCTGCCTGCCGCGCCGCTGCGCCCCTACGGCCAACCGAGTCTGCGCCCTGCGCTCTTCCGCGCGCCTCCGCAGTACATGGGCCACCCGCCGCGCTGCGTCGGCCTTTGAGGCTGCAACGATGGAGCTCCGGTCGAGGCGCAGGATCATGGCGGACCGTCTCAAGTGGACGGCAAGGGTGTCGGAGCGCACCGAGGCCGTGCTCCGCAGCCTGAGGGCTCTGGAGGAGGACTGGACCGCGCGCAAGGATGAGATCATGGGCCGCGAGCGCTCCCTCGCGACGTGGGAGGCCGAGGTGAAGTCGGGGATCGAGGGCGCCCGGGAGTCCTTCCGGAGGCAGCACGAAGCGACGGGCGAGCAGATCGACGGCCTGGAGCGTCAGCTAGAGCAGGCGCACGTAGACCTGCGCGCCGAGACAGAGCGGGCGGCCAAGGCCGAGGAGGGTGTGCAGGCGCTTGCCTTCTACCGGCGGACCGCCGCAGAGGCGCGCCAGCAGCTCGTGGAGGCGCAGGCACACGTGGGCATTCTCCGGGAGAAGCTTCACGCGTCCGGCAGGCGCCGCAAGGCGGCGCCGTAGCGTCGCCAGCTGCGGGTGGCTCCTTCGCGCGCGCGGCGGCCTGCAAGTGGCACGGCGCAGAGGGGAGGCGGCTGGGGGGCCCGCGTGCTGCCTTGGCGAGCCCGGGCCTCCCACAGACGGCGTGGGTCGATGGTGGGCGGGTTTGGGCCCGCAATGATTGGTGCCAAAGAAAAGCGTCGGAGTGGGTAAGACAAGGCGGCGGGCTCGCCCGTGTGCCTGAGTGAAACAGAGTCTGCGTGATGGTCTTGCGGGGAACCACGACGTTTGGTGTGGTCCTTCGCGGCGCCTCACGCGCTCATCTTGAGCATGGCCGAGGCGGCGAGGAGGACCTGGCCGACGCAGAAGTCGCTCCAGTCCGAAGGCGTGGTGGGGGACGGGGACGCACCCACCGGCTGGCAGAAGCCGGGGAGGCCGGTCGGCTGGAGGGCCTTGCCGGAGAGGTACGCCCAGCCCTTGCGCGCGGTCTCGCCGTACTCCGAGGCGTCGAGGACGCCCTGGTTGATGCCCGAGGCGATGGCGTACGTGAAGAGGGCGGAGCCCGTGGTCTCGGGGCCGGCGATCTGGTCGGCGTCGAGGAGGGAGGCGGGCCAGTACCCCTCCGAGGTCTGCGTGGCCTTGATGGAGGGGGCGAAGCTGTGCAGGGCCTTGAGGTAGACCGTGCGGTCCTCGGCGCGCGAGGGCGGGAGCTGCTCCAGAGTGCGCACGAGCGCCGCGGCGGCCCAGCCGTTGCCCCGGGACCAGTAGACGTTGCGGCCGTTGGGGCTGCGCGAGGGGAGAGGGGCGGAGGGGGAAATGGCCGGGGGCGCGGGCCGACGGCGTCAGCAGGGTAGCGCCCGGGCCGGCCAGGGGCCGCTTGCATCGTCGGCACCGCTCCAAGGCACCGTATGCACGCGCGGGCGGCCTCACCACTTCTTGGTGACGTATGTGTCATCGCGCCAGAACAGGTTGTCGTCGGCGTTCCACAGCGCAAACTTGCCATACGCCGTCTGCTCGAACAGCATACGGCCCTGGTCGAAGAACTTCTCGTCCCCAGTGTAGTTGGCCATACGGGCGAAGGCAGGGAGCGCCATGAAGGTGGCGTCGATCCACCACCACGACGTGGTGTCGTTCTTGGCGATCTGCTCCTGCATGATCTCGCGGGACGGGACGATGCGGGACGCGTTGTTCGTGATCCGTGCGATCTCCACGTAGGACTGCACGGCGGCCTCGTCGTTGGCGTTGGTGTCGTGCTTGCACGTCTTCCAGTCGTAATGGTCTCCCCAGGCCTCGGCATAGGCCAGAAGCGTCGCGTTCTTGGACGCCTCGTAGTGCGCCATGTGCCCAGTCATGTACGTGCCACGGGTCCAGCTGCAGTCGAAGTCCTTGGTGCGCTCCAGGAAGGCGCTGTTCATGTTCTTCATGATCTGCGATGTGTCACGGGGCACGGGGAAGTCACGACTGGAAGGACCCCTGAGGCGCACCGCGACCACTACGACCATGACGACGGTGAGCAGGCCCTGATCATGTGAGGCATGGCGCCACGGAGGGACAGCTGGGCTGCGGCGGGCCAACTTCGACGTGTGCCATTGGCAAGGCAGGCGACTCCGTCGGTTAAGCGGCCTCTCGTGGCACGGACAGCAGCGGTTTAGTCCTCCTGGCAATGCCTGGGGCGATGCTGGCGCCCAGGCGTCGAGCCCAGGGAACACCGAAACTGCAAGTTCCTGTCTCACCTCCAGGATAGAATCGGCCGACGGGTTAGAGGCCATGGCCGCCACGGCAGCGGCAGCCAGGATGACAGTGTAGCGGATCATGCGGCCTGGGTCGGATCGGCGCTGTGCGGTCGATGTGTGGAGGACCCTGCCGGGAAGCTCTACAACCGAGCCCGGGATCAGCGGGATCGCAGGTACTTGGGCAGTCAGCCCCGTGAGGCGCTGCCATCGAGCATAACGGCACTATCATGTGGCGCTGATTCGCGGGGGGACGTCGGACAGGCGCCCAGGCGCCGATCGCTGGGGCCAGAGGTTTCGAGAGCCCGCGGCTCCGAGGCGCTCCGGACGGGCGATCATGCCTCCTCCGCGTATGGGCACGCCCCATCCAAAGTCGCTGGTGCATCAGCAGGCCGGCTGCGCGGGCGTGCGGGCAGGGAGCGGTCCGACCGTTCGCGCTTGGCAACGGCAGGCAGTTCTGCAGTGCGTGCCGCTGGTGGGCCACCCCGCCTGAAGCTCGGCATGGCCTCCGACACGCCAGGCTTTCGCCAGCCGGGCAGCCACGAAATCCAGCACCACGAGGAGCTCAGGAACGGCATGAGGAGGATCGACCTCCACGGCCCCGTGCACCCACGCCTTGCTGCATCCGGGCTTCACTGGAGACCGGTCAACTCGGCGGTGCAGCGCAAGGCGTCCGAGGAACGAGAAAGGGCCGCGATGTCGCCGGAGGAGCGCAACCGACTGCTTGCGCGCCGCCGGGTCAAATCGACGCTCCAAGAGATGTACAAGCTGTTCCCGAGCCCAAGGAGAAGACCACCGCCTGACCAGACAGGAGCGAAAACCATGGGTCGCAAGGCGGCGGCGAGCGCGCGGAGCCGAGCCCGAGAGCCATTGGTGCCCGGCCGGCATCCCGCCCGCGCGTTGCGGCCGTGATTGCGTGAACTTGTTCTACTTCGTGGATGTGTGATGGCGCGTAGCAACATCGAGGGCAGGTTCTGAAAGCGGCCAGTATTTCCCAGGCTGACGGCCAAGCCCCGTTCCGCCTACTAACCACCAAAGCCCACAACAGACGATCCTCATTCGTCAATGTGCCCCTCTTGGGCTTGCTGGTGACGTGACCGTTCCGCGAAGGGAATGGCCTCTGCACGTCGATCTTTGCGGGTTGCATCTGCACTTTCCCGTTCTGCCCTCGGAGCCCCGGCATGCTTTCCATGCGCGCATTCCTCGCAGCGGTGGCCACGTGTGCCATGGCTGCCAACGCGGAGCTGTACGGCATCACGTCGACCGTGAGGCCGGCCCCAGCGCCAGGATCGTTGTCGGCTGCGTTTAGCCACGCGATCGCTCAGGCCGCGCTGCCTGCGGCCCGCTCAGAGCTCAAAGCCGAGCCGAACGCGCCGCTCCGCTGTTGGTTCTTCGCAGGTGTCGCTCGAGTCCATCGCGCCGTCCACCGGCACGCCGACCGCGATCGGGAACTCCATCCACTACGAGAGCCAGGCTCAGGGCCTGAGCTCCATTGACGCCTCGCGCAAGACCTACTTCCTCATCGGATACAACCAGTCGAGCACCAAGGCCAACCTTGTTGGGCTGAGCCTCACCACTGGCGCTGTGACCACCGACATCCTCCTGCCGTTCGCCGAGTCCGCCTTCGTCGGCGTCGGCCAGACCATCGACGTGGACCCCACCGACGGAAACGTCTTCGTGGGCGGCCAGCTTGTGGCCAACGGCCCCCACGTCGTCGGCAAGCTCGACATCTCGACCGGCAAGTTCACCCCCATCGTCGCCCTCAACGCCACCCTCATCCCCGTCCTCGGTGCCGCCTCGACCTTCGACAGCAACTCCCGCCAGATGTTCGTGCAGCTCGGCAGCAAGAGCACCGGCGAGATCGTTAACTACGCCATCGACGTCGAGACCAAGGCGGTGACCGCCATCCCCGACACCCAGGGCCACGTCATCACCACCATGGCCGTGAGACGCGTGCCGCGCGTGCCTGCCCGGCAGAGCAGAGGGCAGCTGCCGCCCGCCCCCGGCCTGGGCCGCTGCTCCCGCTGCTTGCAAGCCGACTCCCCCTGCACCGCCTCCTTGGTCCCCTCCCCTACGCTCGCCCTTCCGCGCAGTATGACGCCAAGAACAAGGTCGTCATCGGCCTCGGCGTGAAGCCCGCGGGCGGCACCATCGAGCGCACCCTCGTCGTCCTCGACCCGGCCAGCAAGACCATCAAGACCGTGGCCACCGTCACCGGCTGGCTCATCGAGAGCGGCGGCGAGTCCGCCTTCGACGCCAACTCCCGCACCCTCTTCTGGATCGGCCAGGCCACCGGCGCCAAGCCGACCGACCCGTTCAGCCTTGTCGGCCTCAACGCCGACACCGGGGCCGTCAAGTCCTCCCCGGTGCTCTGCCCCAACGACGCCGCCTGCCCCTGGAGCATCGGTGTGCTTTGAGCAGCAGCATATCGCGCTCTCATCGTATGGCCGGCCCGCGTGCCCAGCGCCAGTCGCCTTGTGCGTGGTGCGGCGCTCCCTGAATGACGCGCAAAGGCCAGCCCTGCACACGCACACGGGTGCCGCTCACCCCAACCATGGGCCGTCAGCCAGCATGGCCTGTCCGATCCCTGGTCAGGTCCGGGTCAGGGAGTGGCCTCCGTGGCTCGCGCCGCGGCCATGTTCCCCCCCCCGCCCGTGTCGAGCCACGCCCTCACGACTCGTGCCGCCAGACGGCTTCCACCTCATCGGTGCGGAACCGCTGGGTGACCCCGGTGTCCGCCATGGGCGTTGTGAGGCCGTGCTGCAGAGCCAGCACGCCGGCCTGCCCGATCATGGCCCCGTTGTCGATGGCGTAGCGGCTGTCCATGCCGAACACCCTGCCCCCGCGCTCCTCGCACATCCGCCCCATCATCTCCTGCAGCCGCCTGTTGCACCCCACGCCGCCCACGATGAGCACGTCGGGGGACCCGGAGTGCGCCATGGCCCGCTCCGTCACCTCCACAAGCATCGCGAAGATCGTCTCCTGCATCGAGAAGCACAGCGACCCCACGCTCACGCCCGACCCCTCCTCCCCCAGGCGGGAGACGCCGTCCCGCTCCGCCCTGGCCAGGATGCCGCCCAGGGCCATGTCCATGCCCTTGACCGCGTACGGAAGCTCCATCAGCTCCGGCTCCCGGCCGGCCGCCTCGCAGTCGGACACGTACCCGCGCGCCGCCACCTCGATGTTGTACCCGGGCGCGGGGTCGTTGGGCAGCCCCACGGCGCGCGCGAAGCGGTCCAGGCAGTTCCCCACCGCGATGTCGATCGTTTCCCCGAAGATCCGGTACCGCCCGCCCATGAAGCAGATCACCTGCGTGTTCCCGCCGCTGACGTACAGCACCACGGGGTCGCCCCACCCCGTCACAGCCCGGCCCATCTCGATGTGGCCCACGCAGTGGTTGACCCCGACCAGCGGCACGCTGGCTAGCTGCGCGATGGTCCTGGCCGCGATGGCGCACGACTGCAGCGGGGCTCCCATGCCAGGACCGCGCGTGAAGCACACGGCGTCGATATCGGCCAGAGTCAGCCCCGACTCCCGCAGCGCCAGGCTTGCGAGCGCGGCCACGTGCTTCTGGTGGTGCCATGCCGTCTCCCTGGGGAGGAAGCCGTGGCCCGGCGGCGAGATGTACGTCTTCCGGGGATTGGAGACGGTCTCGTACTCCCCTCGCGCGGCGGTTCCTGCGGGCGGCAAGTATCGGATGACGCCGACCCCGACCTTATTGGCGCTGCCCTCGATGCCGAGCACGACGCAGGGCTTGGAGATGGTTCCCGCGGGCAGTGGCTTGTCGACTACAGCTGCCGACGAAGCCGCGGCCATCTTGGGAGGGGCAAGCTCCGACACGAGCGGCCCACGAGCACCGCGGCAGGGAATCTGCCGCGCCCGCCGGTTGCGTGTGCCGACACACCGCGGCGCCTCGCCCAGCCAGGGGGCGCGAGCCCGCTGGCCAAGGCTCTGTTTCGTTTTTTTGCGCCCCCTGAGTGCCGGCTCACGAGCTCCGTGCCTGCCAGAACCTGCACCTTCAAGCGAGTCCCCAGCCTGAAAGCGTGCTGCCGCTTGGTCAGCGCCGCAGCAGCTTGAGCCGCCTGCAGCGGGGCAGCCCGGCGACTGCGCAGTCAGCGGGACGATGGCTCGCCGCGGCGGGACAGGTCCCTCGCTGCCGGATGTGCACGCGCCGCCCGCAGCGTCGGGACGAGGCGCAGATTCAGCGCCTGCGAGCGGAGGAGGGGTGTTCTGGGGCGCCAACCCTGACCAGGGAGGTGCCGTTGCGTCGCGGGGCCACCCGCCCGCCGGACGCGGCACCGACCACGGTTCCCGCGTTGCATCCTCGGCTGAGACCATCCGCTCCATGGGGAGGGAGGACCTTGCCATGGCGGCGTCGGCGGCATTGACGGGACATGCGGCGCGATCGACGGAGGCGGGCAACCCCGGCTCGGCTCTCGTGCTCGCAAACCGGCGGTCTGGCCGCCCATCTTCGGAGGGGCCTCGTACCAACGAGCTGGCCCTGCGTCCGGGGGGGGACATTTCGGCCCGTTTCGGGCAGACCTCCGGCGTGAGCCGGTCGGACGCCGAGGTCTCCGGGCCTCACCGGGCCGCGGCCGCACGCCGGGCGACTGGCGCCAAGGTGGCGGCGTCGTCAACGTTCTACAATGTCCTTCGCACGCTCATCAGCTCGATCCGTCTTGAGCTCGTTCGCGGGTGGGACGACGCAACGCTGTTTGTGGCCCCGCCCGAGGGCGCCTCGGACCGCTTCTACCCCGAAACCGTCGCCAAGGAGCATCCGACATACTTTGCAGGCCTGAAGCGCCGGCGCGAGGCGGAGGAGCGGCAGCGGATGACGGGTGCGGCGGCTTCCGAGAGCGCAGTGTCGTCCATGCGGCACGACGACGGCCTCCGGTACGTTTTCGACCGCCGGACGGTGCCAAGCGGCACGGGGAGGCCTAAGGCAAAGGGCAGGGGAAGGGGGAAGGGCCGGCGGCGGGGCGGGGGCCGCGGGGCGGGAGGCGCGAGCGACGCCCTCGTGCGCCGAGGGCCCGGCGGCGCCCCCGGGGGGCCGCAGGGGTCGTCCGCAGCGCTTCCGCTGTCATGGGCGCGGCTTCAGGAGCTTTCGATGGTGCAGCGGCGGCAGCGGTGCGAGCACGCGCTTGCGATCCTGCAGGAGGAGACGTCCAAGGAGGTGCAGCGGCAGAGCTCGCTCTCCGCGTGCCCCGCGGGCCGGCTCGGGGCGATGCGCTGGCAGGTGGCCCGGGAGCGGGCGGAGGCGGGGGACTGGATCATGCGGATCCTTCAGGACTACCGGCTGGTGAGCGCGACGGTGATGGTTGACTATCTCAGGGAGTCGCTGAAGGAGGACGAGGCGCTCGGTGTGGCGGAGCTGCGGGCGATCCGGGACGGGCGGCGGGTGGGGAAGGACGCGCGGGGTCGGTCGAAGGACCTGCTAGAGCTGATCTCGGACGACCTTCTGAGGGAGGACGAGGAGACGAGGGAGGGGAGGAGGGAGGGGGCGAGGTGGGAGGCGCGGGCGAGGAAGGCGCGGCAGAAGGGGAGGGCCGACGCCGGGACGTTCGACGCCATCGCGGCGGAGACGGAGCTTCTCGCTCTGACGAGGGCGCAAGAAGCGGCGCACGAGAGGGAGCTGCAGGCCGCCAAGGCGAGCAGGGGCGAGGGGGGGCGCCCCGCCAGGGCGGGGAGCCGCGGGGCGGGGAGGGGGCGCCGCCGCCGGACCGGGGCAGGGGCCGGCGGGGGCAGCGCCGCCCGCATGTCGGCGTCGGCTTCGGCGCCGGCTCTGCCGCCGGGAAGCACGGTGCTCGAGCGCGCGGCGGCCTCGATGCGGCAGGACGGGCGGGGGCTGGGCGCCGGGGCACGGGCGGCGCTGTCGGGGCCCAAGGGACGCCCGAGGGCTGCGAAGGAGTCGGTGGGGGCCATGCCGGCGCTTTCGGGGCCGGAGGCGCTGGCGCCGCGCGCCGCCCGTGGGGCCGGCTCGGCGTCAGTAGCGTCCACCCTGCCCTCGGGGTACATCCGGGCCGCGGTCGTGATCCCGCCGGGAGGGCAGGAGGGCGGCGGCGGCGGCGGCGGCGGCGGCGTGATGATGCCTGGCGGGAGGCCGTTCGACAGCGGCGGCGGGGAGGACTATGACCGAGCTCTGCTCATGGCAGAGACCCGGGCGACGGCTGCGGCGAGCGCCTCTGCCGGCTACGCCGCTCCCGTGACCATGACCGGCGGCGCGGGTGCCGTCACCGACAGCGTCCAGCCGAGGATCACCGCCGGCTCGATGGCGGCCATGGCTGGCCTGAGCGACGTGGCGTCGCCCCTGCTGCCGGCCCTGGACCCGAGGAAGCGCAGGGGCGGCAGGCATGCCGGCGGGTCCGACCGCAAGCGCGCTGGCGACGACGACGACGACGACGACGACGACGACGACGACGAGGCGTCGGGCACAAAGGTCAATGTCGTTGAGAAGATGAAGCTGCGGCGGAACGAGGACGGGAGCATCGAGCAGCCCGCGCTACGGTGGACCAGGACCGATGTCGAGGCGGCCATCGAGGCAACTCACGACACGGTCAACGTCAAGGACACTGTCGGCCTCATGCTAAAGCTCCTAAAGCAGCAGCCGAGAGAGCCGCCGAACGGCCGATACAGCCACCTGATCGGGCGGTGGATGCAGTTCGACAGCTGAGTGCGGGTTTTCGCGGCCGCTTCGCACGCACGATTGCAGCCCGCCGATTGTCGCTCGGATGGGTGCGCCAGGTACATACAGATCACAAACGCGCGTTCCGGATGGTGGCGGTGGCTTGGGTGGAATGCCTCGATGACAACAACAAGGGCTCTGTTAGATATTGGTCATCACACAAACATTCGGGTGACAACGCCCTGGCAGAGGAACGCTTAAACACGCGGCAGGCAGGCGAGCCCCTCCCCTCCCCACAGGCCGCCGGCATCACCATGTTCAACGGCGGGTTTGACGGCGAGCGCACGTCGGGTGAGTTTTATGCCGGGTCATGAGCCATCCCGGCGCTTGCTGCGGATCTCTGGGGCTATCGAGGTCTTGAAATGGCAAAGGGCTCCAACCGCCCTCGCAAGGCGCCCTCCACGCCCCAGTCCCGACTGTCTCGGCTCTCCCTTGCCCCCCAACGCTTAAAAATCGCAGGACAGGATGTCCGCACGCAGAACGGTGAGGCCTCGAAGCCGCGGTGGCGCCCCATGGGAGGCAAGGTAACCGCCCTTCTCGTTCACCCTTTGAACGCGGCGCGCCCGCCCCTTCCCTGCCCGTGCTGCGACACGCACCGTATTGTGCGACCGAGCAAGCCACTGGTCGATGGTGATACGCCCTTTGGCGCCCTCCGCCTTGGCCTCGGCGCTACCCTGAGCGGTGCCTCGAATCTGCCCTTCCCCGTTTGCGCAGTGACCGCCTGTCTGGCGGTGTCCAACATCGTCAAGAGCTCGCTCGGCCCCGTGGGCCTCGACAAGATGCTGGTGCGTCCCGCCGGCGACCGTGCCCCGCCCTGCGTGTCCTGCTCGCCGAGGGTTGGAGGCGTGCAGTCGAGCCTGAGCCGCTTCCCCCGCTTCCCCCGCCTTGCTCGCCAACACGCAGGTCGACGACATCGGAGAGGTGACCATCACCAACGACGGCGCCACCATCCTCAAGCAGCTCGAGGTCGAGCACCCGGCCGCCAGGGTCCTTGTGGAGCTGGCTGACCTTCAGGTGGGTTTGAACTTCCCTCGGCGCCGAACGTCTCGCACCGCATCGCACGCCCCTGCCCGTGCCCGTGGCTTGTGCTGGAATACCACTGCGGTTTCCCGCTGCTGCCGTGCCGTGTGTTCGCAGGACCAAGAGGTCGGGGACGGCACCACCAGCGTTGTGATCATCGCTGGCGAGCTCCTGCGCCGCGCCAACGAGCTCGTTCGCGCGCGCATGCACCCCACCTCGATCATGAGCGGCTTCCGCCTTGCGCTCCGCGAGTCGATCCGTTTCATCAAGTCCAACCTGCTCATCCCCGGCACCGAGGTGACTCGCGAGACCCTCATCGCCGCCGCCAAGACGTCGATGGCGTCCAAGATCGTGTCCAAGTCGTCGGACTTCTTTTCGGCCATGGTGGTCGACGCCGTGACCTCGGTGGGCCGCAAGGGCGCCGACGGGAAGATGAAGTACCCCGTCTCGGCCGTCAACGTCGTCAAGGTGCACGGCCGCAGCTCCCTCGAGTCCGCCCTCGTGCCGGGCATCGCCCTCACCGCCACGAGGACGAGCACCGCCATGCCCTCGTTCATCAAGGGCGCCAAGATCGCGTGCATCGACTTCGCCCTGCAGAAGCACCGCATGCAGCTCGGCGTGCAGATCCTCGTCACCGACCCCACCAAGATGGAGGCCATCCGCCAGCGGGAGCTCGACATCACCAAGGAGAAGATGCAGAAGCTCATCGACGCCGGCGCCAACGTCATCCTCACCACTCGCGGCATCGACGATCTCTGCCAGAAGTTCCTCATCGACAACGGCTGCATCGGCGTCCGCCGCGTCACCGCCGGCGACATCAAGCGCATCGCCGTCGCCACCGGCGCCACGGTGCTCCCCAACCTCGCCGACCTCGAGGGCGAGGAGAGCGTGGACCCGGCCACCATCGGCGAGGCCGATGAGGTGGTCGAGGAGCGCGTCGGCGACGGCGAGCTCCTCTTCATCCGCGGCTGCAAGACGGCCCGGTCCACCTCCCTCGTCCTCCGCGGCGCCAACGAGTTCATGCTCGAGGAGGTCCACCGCTCCCTCCACGACGCCATGTGCGTCGTCAAGCGCGTCCTCGAGTCCAAGAGCGTCGTCTGCGGGGGCGGCGCCGTCGAGGCCTCCCTCGCCATGCACCTCGAGGAGTACGCCATGACCATGGGCTCCCGCGAGCAGGTCGCCATCAAGGAGTTCGCCGAGGCCCTCCTCATCATCCCCAAGACCCTCGCCGTCAACGCCGCCAAGGACTCCACCGACCTCGTCGCCAAGCTCTGCAGCTACCACCACACCTCCCAGGCCGACGTGAGCCCGCCCCGTCGCGCCGGCTGGCCCCGTCCGCCCCGCCCCGTCGCGCCGGCTGGCCCCGCTCCACCCTGCTTCCCCCCCCCCTTCTTGAACCACCACACCGCAGGCTTCCAAGGCCGGCCTCCGCTTCTATGGCCTCGACCTGAAGGCCGGAGACGTGAGCCGACCCTGCAGCCCCTCCATCCGCCATGCCCCTCACCCCGCCGCGACCTGCGCCGCCACCAGCCCCTGCTGCCCCCGCCCACTCGCCTCCGCAGGTGGTCGACAACCTGGAGCGCGGCGTGCTCGAGCCCGCCATGTCCAAGGTCAAGAGCCTCCGCTTCGCCACCGAGGCGGCCGTGACGATCATGCGCATCGATGACCGCATCACCATCCGCGCGGCCGAGCAGGGCCAGGGTGGCGGCCACATGCACTGAGTGCTGCCACGTCGCGTCTGAGCGCGTGTGACGGTGCGCGCCCGAGCCAAACCGGGGCATGAGGTCCAAAACGCCGGCTGTCCGCACCCATCGCCGAGCCGGCCAAGGCTGAAGCACGGTCACGTCGTTTGCGTTGGCACGCGGGCAATTCGGCCAGGCTGCTGCGCTGCTTGGCTCCATACTCAGTTCACACACATAGTGCTGGCATAGCGGCTCGGAAGGCTTGTTGTTGGGGGTTGCATGGCTTACATCAGCAGGGGGCAAGAATACAGGGGCGAAGCAATAGTCGTCACTGTCAGGAATACGGTCAGGCCGGTGCGGGATCCGACGGCGGTCACACGGCCCGGAAGGCGCCGTGGAGGTGCAGCAGGTCGTGGGTCAGGGTGTTGTCGTCGGCCGCCGGCACTGCGGCCGCGGACGCGGGGAGCAGGTCTTGCCGCGTGGGCGCCTCGATGCGCTGGTGGAGGGCGGAGGCGGTGATGGCGCCTCCGGCTGCGATGGCATGGTCCTCCATGTCATCCTCCCGGAGCTGCTGCCTGGTCAGGGACACGGCCCAGGCGTGGGAGCAACACCACAGCGCGAGGACGGCGGCCAGGGCGCCGGGCACCGAGACGGCGATCTTCTCGCCCACCGTCCCCTCCACCCGCAGGAATGTGAGGAGGAAGATGAGGCAGCACGCGGCCACCACCACGCCAATGGCCCAGGGAAGCTGCCACCTCGCGAACTGCCAGGCGTCCGTGTACCCGGCCAGCACGGCCCAGCGGTCGACGCCTGACGCGGCGTGGTAGGGGTGGGATCCGCGCATGGAGACGGCGTTGCGGGCCGCCTGCTCCATGCGGAGGGACGACACGTGCCCCCACGCGGGGGGGCTGAACTCGCCCAGGGCGCGGACGGCGGCAAGGGGCTTGCGGCACACGGAGCAGGGGATGATCTGGTACACGTGCAGGCCGGCGGCGGCGAGCTGCGCGGCGTACTCGATCTCGGTCGAGGCCGGGCGCATGCGGCGGAAGGACTTGGAGCCGTCCGGCCGGATCGAGGCCGTGGCGAGGCGCCATCGGAGCTTGTTGGCCTTGGCGAATTCGAGCTCGCACCGCAGGTGGCGCGGCGTCCTGCAGCAGGAGAATGGCGCGCACTGCCCGAACTCGCCGCAGATGACGCACGTGTCGATGCGCTTCACGTCCTCCTGAAGCTTCTGCATCGTGGACTGGAGCCCGCGGAACGTGGTGGCGCTCATGTTCCTCGCGAGGCCGGACAGGTCCTCCGCGGAGTCGTCCTCGCGTCGGAAAGCCGGTAACCCCTCCTCAACTTGGTCGTCGTCCGAGTCCATGCGACCCTTGACATAGCCCTGCACGTGGCTGCGAGAGCGTTGCCTCGGGGAGCTGAAGCGCCCCGAGCCGGCCACTGGTGCCGAGGGGGCGGGCGAACGCGCAGGGGCGAGCGCGACGGCGCTGGCCGGCGCGTGCGCCGCAAATTCTGATGTTCCGGTGCCAACCCTCGAGGCCCACGAAGAGTGCCTGACCACCGAATCGCCCAGGCGGATGCCAAGCTTGTCTGCCACGGTGGCAGCGCTGCCGTGGAACGCCGCGGCAGGCCTGGGGGCGGTGGACAACGACCGTCGAGACCGAGTTGTTGACGTTGCAGCTGCCAGGGCAGGCGGGCCGCCTTCATCAAGGATGAAAGGGTCGAGCTCCTCGGTGAGTACCTCCTCGGTGTCGCGGCGGGCGGGCCAGCCGCTTCCCACGTCAAGACCCACCTGGGTCAGTGGGCTCTCGCACATCGTCCCTTGCTCCTGCATGTTCATGGTCGAACCCGCCGAGCGCCTCATCGTGATAGGGTGGTGCAGCGGTTTCTGCCTGGGGTGGGCGTGGGATCGGTACTGCCTGCGCGGCGGTGCGGGCAGGAAAGGTGCTAGGTTTTTTGGGCGTCGGCGCTGCCGGGTAGCGCCGCATGCCAGGCCGATGGCCGCAGCGCCACCGCGTCGGTCGTGCGCAAGGCTCACCCGCGAGCGACGGGCCAGGCTCGTTGCCGCCTGTGGCCAGCAAAGGAGTGCGGACATGGCTAGGTGCGGTTTGCAAAGGTTCTGCAGGCTGCGTCGCTGTGCGGGACTGGTCTCAAGGTCACTCTCGCTTCGCCTTCCTGGACATGTCCTCCTCGTCCAGGCTCACACCGTTGCGGGCGTGCGCAAGGTCAACCCCCAGCCCGATGCCGAGGTCCTTGAGGCGCCAGTGCAGGCCCAGGCCGGCCGCGTCAATCACGGACTCGCGGGCGACCTGGAGGGTCACAAACGCGACGATGGCCGCGGCCACGAACAGGATCGTCGTCCTCGCCACCGCTGTCTCCGTCTGAATCACCCAGTCGGAGCACCCGTATCCCTCGGACGCCGCGTCGGCGCCGCTCGCCGCGGCCAGCCGCGCCGCCGCGCCGGCCAGCTCCGGGTCAGCCTGCCCGAGGCGCACCGCCTCGGAGCGCATCCTCGCCGCGAGCTCGCGGTGCGCAATCGCCGCCGGGTGCGCACCCGGCGCGTCCAGGAAGAGCGAAACGGGCCAGAGGGACCCGCACGACAGGTTTTCGCCAAGCCCAACGGCCCAGGCGTCGGATTTCGCCAGCGCGTCCAGGTCCACCGCCCGGAGAGGCGCCATAGCGGCGCCGACGATGGCCTGCACCGCGCGGCTGAGCGCCGTGCGCGCGGGGACGCGGCCGAGGTCCGCCGCGCCGCGGGACCACGCGGCCTGCGACTGCTCCATGGCGGCGGCGCACCGGGGCGGGATGGCGCCGCGGAAGACCGTCGCCCGCATGGACTCGATGCCGCCCCCGGCCGCGATGGCGTCGCTCACGTCGTCCCTCGACCCCTCGCCGGCCACCTCCGCGGGCGCGTACCACACGGGCCGCACCGCCAGGGCAGCGTCCTCGAGCGTCGCGGGGGCCTCCCCGATGGCATACGCGACACGGACCGCCATGTAGCCGGCGCCGATGGCCAGAACGAGAGCGACGACGAGGGCGAGGACCCACACGAAGCCCCAGGCGCCGCGGCGGCGGGGGCGGTCGGACCCCGGTGCGCTCACGCGGCTAGCGCCGGACAGGCCGGAAAAGTTGTCGCTGCCCGCGCGGCGGCGCTTGTGGGAGGAGGAGGACGCGGGGGCGTCGCCCGCCGCGTCGGCCTCGGCGTCCTGCTCCTCCCCCTGCATGAGCGTGAGGCCGAGCTGCAGGCCCTTGTCCGACGGGAAGCCGGCGCCCGGCGCGCCCACGCACAGGAGCGCGCAGAAGCAGGCCGAGGCGACGAGGCAGACGGTCGCGAGGCCGCCGATGGCCGACGCGGCCGAGGCGGCGGGGAAGGCGGCGCGCTCCTTGGCGGACATGGCGGCCATGGTCGCGTGGAAGGCGGCCACCGCCCGGAGGCACTGAAGCTCGGTGGCGGCGGGGGCGCGGGCGGCCTTGTCGGTCTCCTGCAGGGCCTCGAGCTGGTCTGCCACGGGCGTGAGGCCGCGGCGGAGGCTACCGATGGCGGACTCGGTGCCCAGGCGGACGCGGGCCGCGGCGCGGTCCGAGAGCACAGCAAGGCTGGAGCCTGCGAGACGTGTCAGGGCGCAGCGGTCACAGCTAGCAGGCGCCGTGCTGGCCTGGCGCTGCAAAGCGCAGCCCAGCGACGCGGGTGTGCGCAGGCGCGGCGACGACTCACTGTCCACGCCGAGGACGAGGCCGACGGCGGCGACTGTCAGCGCAACGACCGCGAGCGTTACCGTCGCCGACACCACACGGCGCGCAGACGGGCCACACAGCACGCGAATCGAGTTCCGGAGCACGGGTGCTGCGCAATTATCGGGAGCGCGAGACACGGAACGGTCGCATACGGGCGAGGCGAGGGGGCCAGACTTTCTTCAAGGACGCGCTCGGGCCGGCTCGCCGCCGCAATCCCAGCGCGATCCCCGCACGCGCAGCGACGAGCCTGATCGACTGAGTGCTGCATCCTGTCTCACCAGGCACCGAGGGGACGTCGTTGCTTGCGCCCTTGTGCCGATACTTGAGGTCAAGGTACTTGCGCGTCGAAAGCAGGTCCCGCACCGAGGGAAAGACGCGGTTCTCCGACCTGGATTCGGGCATCCAGACGCCCAGATCGCTGCGGGCAAGCCGCACGTGAGTCTTCGACTTGCGGTTGACCGTGTTGGAATACGTCAGGATGACGCCGTGCGGGAAGGCCGGGCTGGACGACTGCCAGGTGATGAACGAGCGCGCCGGGCCGTCGGCCAGCTCGCGCTCTGCGTCCGAGACGCGTGTCACCGCGTCCATGAAGTTGGCAGGAGGGAGCTCCATGGCCGCGTCCCGCGCCTCCACGAGTGCCGACAGCATGTCAACTTGCTGGCCCCGGTCGCTGCTCTGCCTCCCGCGACGCACGCAACTGCCCGTCGGCCGGGGCGACTGGGCACACTTGAGCGCTCGGCAGCGTGCGTGTGCTGGGCCTGCGCCCCAGCTGGGAAAGGCGTGGCCGTTGTGGGACGCTTGGCTGTTGCCCCGGAGCGCGCACCGATCAATTTGCACTGCACGCCCGGCAGTCTGGGGTAGCCCACACGCAGTCACACGCGCCAACCGTATGGGTCCGGCATCCCATCCACGAGGCGCTACGCGCTTCCGAGCAGCGCAGCCGCGGCCTTCTTTCCCGACCCGACGCTCGAGCCCCCCGCGGAGCTCGCCTTGTCCTCCTCGTACGCCGCTCTCACGTCGCCAAACGTGGCGCCCGTCGCCGTGCTCGCGCCGCCCACGGTGGAGCGGCGGCGGCCGCCCCTTCCCGACGCCTTGGCGAGGCTCTCGCACAGCTCGTCGAGCCGCCTAGCCTTGTCCACCACAGCGGTGACGGCCTCGGCGCCCCCGGCGTCCGCGCTCGCCCCCGCTGCCGACGCGGTCCCGTTGAGCGCCGCGGCCGCGCTCCCCAGCGCCGCGCCGGCCTCCCTGAGGTGCGGGAGCCGCTTCTCGCAGAGCCGCTTGGCGTTGAGCAGGGCGCGGCGCCGCTTGCGTGCCTGCGGCCGGGGGAAGGGGAGAGCCGGGCGCGTGGGACGCGGCGGAATCGTGGGCGGGCGATGACCCGCCGAGGCGCGAGGCACGGCCACGGTTCAGGCAGCAGGGGGGGAAGAGGGCACGGCGGTCGCTCACCGCCACCACGCGGTGCTGGAGGTCCTCCACCTCGTCCTGGACAGCCTGCAGCTGGGCTGCCGTGGCCTTGCCCCCCGTCACGGGGCGGCTGCCGTCGGCGTCGTCAGCCTCGGAGCCGGCCTCGGCAACCAGGCCATCGGGCACGCGAAACACGTTCTTGATCACGTAGTGCTCGAACTTGTCCACGTTCTCGTCAAACGTGCCGCGCAGCTGGGTGACAAGGTCATCACACCCCCGAACGAGCTCGGCGTCCACCTCATCCCCGATGGAATCGCCGCCCAGCTCCTGCGGTCGTGCGATTGGCACCGGAAAGACACGTACGGTCTCGAGGCGCGCCGCAACTGCGGCTGGAGGGTCCGGCGGCTCGTTTGCGGACGCTCACCTCCCGCATTGCCTCCTCGAATCCGTCCAGGCCGTCCGCCACGTAGTCATCGATGCAGTTATACACTGTGTTGGAGTCGAGGAGGGCCAGACCGGCGGTCGAGTCGGCGCCTCGGGGGCGACGGGCGCGGGCAACGGGCGCTCAGGCGCCGTGCGGGCCTCACCGTCCTCCACGAACCCGACCGGCTCAAAACCGAAGAAGGCAGCATCAGGCGAGCCCGCCGTGCCAGCGCTCGCGGTGCTTACGGCCATTGGGCCAGGAGTGGTCGCTGACCGCCGCCGGCGATTGCAGGGCTGCGGCCTGCCCGCCCGGTGAGGCGCTCGCAGGGGCGAATTCGGGCAGCCGTCGCAGTTTGCACACCAGCACAATCACCCAACAGTCGTTGTTCCTACCCGGTGCGCGGGATTGGTCTCCCTCCGAGCACCGCCCGGACGTCCTCCAGCGCCAGCCCCTTGGTTTCCGGCAGCACCCACCAGAACCACAACGCGGACACCAGGGCAGCGCCCGCAAAGATGAAGAACGCACCGTACGCGTGAAGCGTCGCGACCAGCGACAGGAAGCTGGCGGACACGAGAAGGTTTGCGGACCAGTTCGTCGCCGTGGCGATTGCGTTCCCCGCCGCCCTCGCCCTGTTGGGGAAGATGTCGCCCTGGATGACCCAGGGGACGGACCCGAGCCCGGGGGCGAAGGCGAGCAGGAACAGGACGCTGGCGCCAAAGACCCACCACCCGAGGAGCGAGTCGGACGGGCCGTTCGCGGCTAGCTCCCGCGACACGGGCGGGCAGTCGGTCCACCACCATTGCCAGTCGGGGGAGCCGAGCAGCGCCGTGACGTTGGCCGCGGGCCCGGTGGCGGCCCCGCCCTGCACGCACACGCCCCGCTGCACCCAGTCGAGCGGGGGCGAGCCGCTGGGCACGCCGGCGAAACCGCAGCGCTCGTCGGAGACGCAGTAGGCGCAGAGGGGGATGCCCCCGCACGGGCCCTCGCTCAGGAAGACGGCGGGGGAGCCGCCGTCGCGGACGATGAAGGCCACCGCGGCGAGCACGAGGGCGAGGCCGGCGCCTAGGGCGGACCAGATCATGAGTGGCCGGCGGCCTGCACGCTCTACCAGGTAGGCCGCGGCGAGGGATCCGACGAAGTTGACCCCCGCCACGGCAGCGGCGAGCCAAATGGCGGCCGAGGTGTCGAACCCGGCCTGCCGGAGGAGCGATGCGCTGTAGTACATGGCGATGTTGACGCCGCCGAGCTGCTGCGCCAGCTGGCCTGTCACGGCCAGGAGCACCGCGCGGCGCAGGGGGCGGTCCCGGGAGCACAGCACGCTCCAGACCGACTCGGCGGCCTTGTCGTCGTCGATGGCGGAGCGCATCGCAAGCATCTCGGCGCGCAGCGCCTTGCGGCCGCGCGTGCGGGCTCGAGCGGGCGACCCCGGCGGGGTCCCGGCCGCGGACGCGAGCGCGCCTTCCCCCTGTGCCGCGGGAGCGACGTCGGCACTTCCGAGGGCGCCGCCGAGACGGCCGGACCCCGCCTCCTCCGAGGGGGCCGAGGCCCCCGGCGCAGCCCCCGGCCTTCCCGGGCCGAGCAGGGACGTGACGGCGTCCTCGTCCCTGTCCGCCTCTCTCACCGCGGGCGGGGCCGCCTCGCCCCGCAGGAACGCCAGGGCCTCCCGGGCCTCGGGCAGCCGGCCCCGCATGATGAGGAAGCGGGGCGACTCGGGCACGAAGAGCAGCGCCACGAGCTGCACCACGCCGGGGAGGGCCCCGATGCCGAGCATGTAGCGCCAGCTGCCCGGCACGGCCTGCACGGCGCCGTCGACGAGCGCGGCGACCATCTGCCCGCCCGTCACGCACGCCGTGTTGACCGAGATGATCCAGCCGCGGTCCGAGGGCCTCGCGGACTCGGCAAGGTACACGGGCGTCACCGCGCTCGACGCACCGATGGCCAGGCCGACCGTGACCCGCCCGAGGAGCAGCACCCACAGGGTCGGAGCCAGCGCCAGCACGATGCAGCCCACCACGAACGTCACCGCCGCCGCTGCCAGGGTCAGCCGCCTCCCGATCGTGCCGGCCAGCCAGGCGCCCATCAGCGAGCTGAACAGGGCGCCGAGCGTCGTGGCGGCCACGACGAGCTCTTGTGACGTGCCGGACAGCTGGAACTCCTCGGCGATCTTGAGGAGCGCCCCCGAGATGACGCCCGTGTCATAGCCGAACTGAAGCCCGGAAAGGGCGGCCGCGGAAACCACGGCGGCGAGCGCCCGCCACTCGCGATGGCCTCGGACAGGGTCGGCCATCGTGACCGCCGCCCGCAGAGCGCCTCACTGGGCTTCACCTTCCCCGGTAGTCGTTCCCTGGTACAGACGGGCTGATTCGGGACCGAAATTTCCGGATGTGGCCACAGGGGCGGCGGGGGGGGGTCGGCTGCCGGCAGAGCGTCAAGCCGCGACAGCCGTCACCACCCAGGGAGGCACCAGCGACACGTTGACGGCCACCATGGCGTCGTCGAAGAGCCTTGTGATGGGCATCGACTGCCACTGCGTGCCGAACCTCCCGGACGCGATCGGAGACGTAAGACTGGCAGCGGCAAGGGAAGAGGGTTGACGCGCCGGCCGGAATCTGCTCCACGTTCCCCCCCCGGTCGTCTACTCTCGCCGCAGGCTGTCGGGGAGTCGTTTGAGTTCGTCATGGCCCCGCTCTTCCACCCGCGCATGCGCCGCGACACCGTCGGGGTCTCAGCCGCCCGCGAAGGGCCGACCACCCGTGAGGCAGACGCGCCGGCTGCTGCCCGGCGTGACGCAACGGCTGGCCTTGAAGGGGTCCGAGGCATGCGGGGGCCGGGCACAGCGCGCCGTGCGACCGCTCCCGAACGCCCATCGCCCTCCGCCGCGCAGGCAGCGACACCGAGCTCGACAGCTCCGCCTGGGCCACGTCCGTGGTGGGCAAGGCCAGCCCCTGGATCGACCTGGACAGCCCGTCCGAGGCGGTCCGGCGCGACTCGGAGGCCGCCCTCAAGCAGGAGGTGGCCTGGGCGTCGCACCTCGGCGTCCCCGCCGTGTGCGTGCGCCTCCCCGCGCGCCGCACCGCCGCGAACCTCGCCCGCGCGCTCAACTCGGTCGTCCAGCAGTCCGAAAGCGTCCACTTCTGGGTCCGCGTGCCCGTGAGCTGGGACTGCCCGTCCGACGCGGCCGGCCCGGGCGCCGCCGACGCCACCCCCGGCCCCGCGCGCGTCGCGACGGACGCCGCGTCGGCCGCCGCCGCCCACACGGCCGTGCGCGAGGGAGCGACGCAGGAGGCGGCCGCCGTGTCCGCCTCCGTGCTCGGCGCCGCGTCGAGCGGCACCGCCGACGCCGCCGTGCCCCTTGCCCCCGGCGCCCTCGTCGTGGACGTGCCCCCCTTCGCCGACGAGCCCGCCGCCGCCGCCGCCGCGGCGTCGTCCGCCGCCGCCGCGGAGACCCCCACCGTGTGGATCGACGGCGGCGCCGGCCCCGCCGAGCACCCCGTCGTGACCATCCCCCGGACAGAAGTCCCGGCCTCGGCCCCCGCCGCCGCCGCCGCCGCGTCAGCCTCGGCCGTGATCCGCCCCCGCCGGCCGGCCACCGACCCGTGGGAGGCGTGGAACACGATGCGCACGCTGACGGGCTTCAACCCCCAGATCTCCGTGTGCCTCGAGCTCACCGACACGCTGCCACCGCCCGAGCAGTTCCGCCGCTGGCTCGGCGAGCCGGTCAAGGCTCTGGTCATCCCCACCTGGGTCTTCGTGGAGAACAAGCGCGGCTTCAGCGTCCTCCCCCGCGCCCACCAGGCCGTGGTGCTGGAGCTCATGAAGCACGACGCCCAGATCATCATCACCGGCCGGCCCCACTCCGTCCCCGACGGCAACGGCACCTACTCCACCTACTTCACCCCCTACCGCGAGTACCTCTCCCACCTCGCCTCCAAGCGCGCCGACTCGAGCGAGAAGGACCGCTTCGAGGAGCCCTACTACGACTACCTCCAGGCCCCGCTGCAGCCGCTCATGGACAACCTCGAGTCCTCCACCTACGAGACCTTCGAGCAGGACCCCATCAAGTACGAGCTCTACCAGGAGGCGGTGCGCAGGGCCCTGCTCGACCGCCCCGAGGGGTCCGAGACCGTCCTCATGGTCGTGGGCGCGGGCCGCGGCCCCCTCGTGCGCCGGTCCCTGGCCGCCGCGGCCGCCGCCTCGCGCGAGCTGCGCATCTACGCGGTGGAGAAGAACCCCAACGCGGTCATCACGCTGCGCAACCTGGTCCTGGACAAGGGCTGGACCAACGTCACCGTCGTCTCCCACGACATGCGCACGTGGGAGGCCCCCGAGCGCGCGGACATCCTCGTCAGCGAGCTCCTCGGCTCCTTCGGCGACAACGAGCTCAGCCCCGAGTGCCTCGACGGCGCGCAGAAGTTCCTCAAGCCCGACGGCATCAGCATCCCGTCCTCCTACACCTCCTTTGCCGTCCCCGTCATGTCCAGCCGCCTCTGGAACGAGGCCAAGGGCTTCAAGTCCTCCACCTCGTTCGAGACCGGCTACGTCGTGCGCATGCACAACTTCACCCCGCTCGACGAGCCCCAGCCCTGCCACACCTTCGTGCACCCCAACCGCGCGGCGGGCGACGTGGACAACAGCCGGTACAGCGTCAACCGCTTCCGCTCTTCCGCCGCGGCCGTGGTCCACGGCTTCGGCGGCTACTTCGAGTGCGTGCTCTACAAGGACGTCATCATGAGCATCAACCCCCGCACGCACTCCCCCGGCATGTTCAGCTGGTTTCCCATCTACTTCCCCATCAGCACGCCCTTCTACGTGTCCGAAGGTGACGTCGTTGAGCTCCACCTCTGGCGCCGCGCGTCCTCCACCAAGGTCTGGTACGAGTGGGCCTTCGCGTCGCCGGACGTCACGGAGATCCACAACCCGGGCGGCCGGTCCTACTGGATCGGCCTCTGAGGCGCCGCGCGCCAGGCCGTGCGTGAGCCCTGCTCGCAACCTGAGCTGCTCCACCCGCCGCATCCCGCCCACACACCTCCGCCCATGCGCGCCCTCGCTGCCGCCGCACTCGTCGCATGCGTGTGAGGACGCACCCGCCCCGGTTGTCGCCGAGTGCCCGCAGGCCCCGCCCCGCCGACGCTCGGTTCCCCGCCCCTCGTCGCAGCGCCGTCGCGGACGGCCGCAAGGCGGTGCGCACCCTGACCAGCAACAACTTTGACGACCTTGTCGGCGTTGGACCGTGGGTCGTGTCCTTCACGGCGCCGTGGTGAGACCCAGGAGGGGAGACGTGGATTTCGTGCACGCGGCACCGCACGACCCCCTCGCCGCGCGGAGCTCGAGCCCACCCCGCATTGCACCAATCGCGATGTACCATTGCCCGCAGGTGCGGGCACTGCAAGAAGCTCAAGCCGGTGCTCGAGGAGGCGGCCAAGGAGCTCGACGGCCGGGTGTCGTTCGGCAACGTGGACGCCACGCAGCACAGGGACTTGTCCGTGCGCTTCGGCGTCGCGGGGTACCCCACCATGTTCCACATCACGGAGGCCGGCGAGGTGCGCGTCATGAACATCAGGCACAAGAAGGGGATCATCGACTACGCCAAGTCCGGCTACAAGAACCAGGAGGCGCTCCCCGCGTGGCAGTCGCCGATGGGCTCGATGTGAGAGCACTCTCAACGGCCAGCATGCGATCCGTGCGGCCTCCCGGCGTGAGCTGCCGCCCCGCTGCCCCCTTGCCAGCGCGACAGCCACCCGCACCGTCCCCTTGCTCCCGCCTGCGCGCGCAGCGCTTCCATTTCGTCGCGCGTCGTCAAGGCCGGCGCGTGGGTCGCGTCCTTTGACGAGACGATCGAGGAGACGACGGGCATCCCCAAGGTGGGCATCCAGTTTGCGATGGTTCTCCTCTTCCTCATGCTCGCCGCGTTCTCCGTCGTCGTCTGCGCCTTTGTGACCAACACCACGAGCAAGGCCATCTACAGGCCCTACTTCAAGGAGTTCGACGCGAGGCGGCGAGCCCACGCGGACTGAGCGGCGGACAAAGGTGCGGGAACAGGAGCGTGCAGCGCGATGAGTGACGGCGGGGCCGCAGGTGACGAACCGCGGTCCCTCTTGCTCGTCCCGTGGCACGGCATGCGCCGGGCACCCGCCCCCACACGTGCGCGTCACTCCCAGGGCGACGAGCCCGCGGCCGCGGCCGCGCCGTCCCACGGAGACGCCTCGCGAGCGCGCTTCCCGGGAGGGGGCGCCGCCTCGTCGGCCGCCGCGGCCTCCTCCTCTCCCCGCCCCGGCGACGCGGCGCCGTCTGCGCCGCCGCCTGAGGACGCGTCGGACCCCGCGCCGCCGGTCCACGCGGCCGCGCCGGCCACCGCCTCCGGAGAGCCGATGACCGTGAGCCAGGCCTGCGCCGTGCAGACGTCCCGCCGCGCCGCGCTCCCGGCCTTGCCCTTGGCCTTCCCGGCCGAGGCGGCGGCTGCGGCGTCCTTGACTCTTGCCACGGCGCCCGACACGCTGCCGTCGCTGGCGCGCTCCGCCGCCTCCATCTGCGAGAGCGACGCCTGGGACGTCACCACCACGAGGGTGCCGGCGGGGAGGCCCCCCTCCGCCAGGAGCAGCGACGCCACCGCCCGGTCGAGCCGGGAGGCCTCATCCTCGTCCGCCTCGGCGCCCTGCTGCCCCGAGTACCGCCCCAGGCCGGGCATCTCGATGCGCCCGAGCACCAGACTGGCACCCGCCTCGTCGCCCCGGAGGCGCGCCGCGGCGTGGGACCGCGCCTGCGACGCCACGGCGCGGCACACGGCCTCGGGGCTCCCCCCGTCGCACGCGACGCCAGAGGCGGATCCCTCGAGGTAGCAGTTCACAAAGTAGGGCGGGCCCACGACGGCGCTGCGCGGGAACAGGAGCGGGTGACCGACGGCGCGGAGGAGGGGGGTGCAGTCCGCCCTGGCGCTCCGCGCGGCGCGGGGCATGGCAGCGGCGGGCCCGCGCCACAGCCGGAGGAGGGTGAGCTCCAGCGCGGCGGCGGCGTCCTCCGAGGAGCAGTGCCCCGCGGCCGCGCCGTCCGCCGTGGACTGGATGGTGCGCCCCAGGTGCCGCTGGGTGATGTACGACAGCTTGTTGCGGCGGGGCCAGCCGCGCTTGTGCGCGAAGAGGACCGCCGTGTCCAGGACGCGGGTGTGCACCAGGCGAAGCGCGCGGAGGTCGTTCTCCAGGGAGTGACCCACCAGCACGGCGCACGGCAGGGCCTCCAGCAGCTCTACCAGCTCTGCCCTCGCGGTCTCGAGGTCCGTGGCGGGGCCGTCGTCGGCGAGCATCGCGGGCGTGATGCCGCTGTACTGGGTGACGTAGTCGCGCACGGGCACGCGGGGCCTCACGAGGCGGTCGATGACGGGTACGCCGCAGGCGTTCACGGCCGAGAGGCGGGCCAGCGCGAGGCCGTCATCGGTGCGCACCATCTCGCAGTCGATGGCGATGAGGTTGAGCACGGGGCAGCGGGCGGCGGCCGCCGCCAGCGGGGCGAGGGCGCCCTCCCGGTCCAGCGGGATGGTCCCGGCGACCACGCGGGGCTTGGCGGCAGACTTTGAGGACGAAGAGGCTGGAGCTGCCGCGGTGGGGGCGGCGGCGGGGGCGGCGGGGGCGGCGTGGAGCGCCGAGTCGCTCACGGCGTCGGCGCACTCGTCCCCAGGGTCCCGCCCCGCCCTGGCGAGCAGCGTCGCGACGTCCGCGGCGGCGGTGCGCGTCACGGCAAAGTCCGAGGTGTCCACGTCAGCGGCGTCGCGCCTGTCGGGCGGCCCGCCCTCGTGGGTGAAGGCGAGCCCCTGGCCGTCCACGGCGGCGGTCGCGTCGGCCGTCAGAGGCACGCGGACCATGGTGAGGTCACTCCACGTGCTGACGGCGCCGCGGAGGGCGGAGGACAGGCCAAGCGCGGGGCTCGGGTCCCAGGGCCCGGCGTCGTCGTCAGCGGCGCGGAGAGCGCGGAGCGCCAGCTCCCGCAGGGGGCCGGCGGGCAGCGCGGCCCTCGCGGCGGCCGCGGTCGCGCGCCTCCGCTCCATGGCCGCGTCGTCGAGCACCTCGCGATCGGGCGCGGGAGCGTCGCCCGCGGCCGCGGCCGTCGCGGCGGCTGCCGCAACGGCCGCCGCCGCTTCCGCCGCCCCGGCCTCCGCGGCGTCGTCCTCCTCGGACGGGCGCGGGCGCTTGCCCAGCCCGACCTGCTCCATGGCCTCCGCGCGCTCCGCCTCCTCCGCGGCCGCCTCCTCCATGGCCTTGGCCGAGGCGGCGATGGTCTCGTCGACGCGGCCCGAGAGGCTCCAGGTCGACGCCGGGCCCTGCGCGTTGCGCTTGGTCGCGACGGCCACGCCCTCGGCCATGCTGGCGTCCGTCACAGCGCCGGAGCGGAGCACGCAGTCCCTCGTCGGCCCGGGCAGCCGGCCCACAAGGCCGGGCGTGAGGTACAGCACCGTGTCGACCAGGTCCGCGGGCTCGCGGATCTTGCAGCAGTGCAGCGCCGCGTGCTTGAGCGAGGACAGCGCCGGCATCGCCCCGCCCTTGGCAGCGGCGGTTGCGACGGTGCGGCCGGCGCCGCTGACAAGGAGCAGGACCACGCCCGGAACGCTCCCGCGGCTCTCCAGCGTCGGCGGCGTGCCCTTTGCGAGCAGGCCGCAGCACTGCAGGAGCAGCGCGGCCACGGTCTGCGGGGGCAATGGCGGGGAGCCACAAAACGAAAGAAAAGTGGCGGCACGCCACCTTCGCAGCGCACCGACGACTCACCCCGCCCTCGCCTCACGTCTGGCTGAAGCTCCGCGACCGTGCGCTTTCCCGCCTCCATCAGCAGGCGCGGGGCGACGGAGACCTGGGACGAATGGCCAGAGGTCGCCGACGGCGCCAGGAGCGCGCCGATCCGCGCCAGCTGAGACGGCCTGGGGAAGCCCACCGAGTCATACCCGTTCAAGAGCTGCACCAGCTGCCGGCGGCGCTTCTTCTTGTGCTTCACGGGGACGGCAGGACCTGACATCGCGCGCCGTGCGGCGGCCGGAGGTGTTTCTACCGGCTGAAACGGAGGAGTCGACGGGAACAAGCGCGCGGAGCAGGCAGCGGCCGGGGGCTCGGACGTGTGCGCGTGCGGGAACAGGCGGCGTGCTCGTTCCCGCCCACAAAATCACACATCGCACGCCAGCTCTGCGCTTGCGATCGACCAAGCGCACCAGGCTTTCTGAACGGCTCCGCCCGCTGGCAGCCCCCCGAGCCAGGCCACTCTGGCAGCTCGCGCGGATACCGCGAGTGTGGGGCAGTCGACCGATCCATTCGGGAGGCAGCAGACCGCACGCCGCGCCTGCAACGCCCTTGCAACGCAGACTAAAGCACAATGGCCTCCGCATCGGAGGAATCCAAGTCGGATGAGCGCATGCTCTGGCTCGAGAGGCGCATCCGCGACACATACAAGCATGTCAAGGTGAGGCAGCCGGGCTCGGGCCCGCCGCGGGGCATCCGGTGCAGCGATGGCCGTCCAACGACCTGCCGGGCTCCCGCCGCCCCCGCCCCAAGCCTCCCGCGTCTGCCGGAATCCCCGCGCCCTGCCTCGTATCACGACCCCACGATGTGCCCCGATGTGCTCCCGCGCTGATTCCCGCAGCCCGAGGTCGTCACCAAGGTGCTCGCCGACCCCGACACCCAGTGAGACTACCTTCGGGCCGTTGCGCAGCCGCGTCCCCCGCCGAGCGCCCCGCGGGTTCCGCGCTCCGTGCATTCCTGGAACACCACTCGCTCGGCCGTTCTTGCACGTGGCGGCGCCGAGGCCGTGGCTTCCCTGTGCCTTTCGCAACCTCGTCCCGGCCGTTTGGTTTCGTTTTTATCGCTCACCCCGCAGGACGCTCATCCTTGACTGGCTGAACGGCGACGAGCGCACCCTCGTGGTGTTCGGCGACAAGATCGGCATCGACACCAAGCTGCCCAAGCGGCTCCCGAAGGGCCGCACCATCTACTTCCTGAAGCAGAAGGCGGCGCCCGTGGAGAAGGACACCCCGTCCAAGTCCGTCACCGTGAACGACATGGGGTCCGACCCGCTCCTTCACCTGGAGCGGCTGGTCCGCGACGTCTTCCTGCCGCTGGCGGCCAACCCCGCCAACCAGGTGGGCTGGGGCGAGGTCGTGAGCCGCGAGGTCCTCGACCGCATGCACGGCTTCCTGGCCAACATCGCCATCACCGTCGGGCACACCAAGGGGGAGACGACCCTGCCGCTGCCGCCCATCGAGGCCGGGGCGGCGTCAGCCACCCTGACGGTCAAGGACAAGGTGCACCTCCTCGAGGGCGCCGTGGTGACGTGGACCAAGCAGATCAAGCGCGTCCTCAAGATGGACCCCGAGGCGCCCCTCAAGCGCGGGGAGCACCCGTCGCCGGACGTGGAGCTCGACTTCTGGCGCACCAAGGCCTCGGCCCTCAACACGGTGTTCCGCCAGCTCAACAGCGAGCGCGTCCGCCGCGTCCTCCAGTTCCTCGACGAGGCCCACTCCACCTACTGCACGCCCTTCGCCAAGCTCTGCCGCGAGGTCTTCGCGGCGCGCGAGGAGGCCAACGATAACGTCAAGTACCTCCGCACCCTCGACAACTGGGTGTCCAAGCTCAACGACGGCGTCTCCTTCGACGACCTCGACTCCGTCTTCAAGCCCCTCATGCACGTCATCCTGCTCATCTGGAAGAACTCGGGCCACTACAACACCCCCGCGCGCCTCGTCGTCCTCGTCCGCGAGATCTGCAACGCCGTGATCAAGCAGGCCCTCGGCTACGTCAACGGCAAGGCCGTCTTCAACTCCATCTCCGACGACGAGGAGGCCGAGGCCATCCGCCTCCTCACCAAGACCATCGAGGTGTGCGGCCAGCTCAAGGCCGTGTACGCGTCGTACAAGTCCACGGCCAACGCCGAGTGCCCCGACCGCCCCTGGCGCATCCAGAACGCCGCCCTCTTCGTCCGCCTCGACGCCTTCATCGAGCGCTGCCACGACGTGCTGGAGATGACCCAGATCGTCGTCAAGTTCAAGAAGCTCGCCAAGGTGGACGTCGGCGGCACCAAGGGCGCCGTCCTCACCCACGCCGTCAAGGACCCGGGAGGGATCCACCCCGACTTCATGGCCGCCGTGGAGCTCTTCCAGGGCGTGCCGTACGACATCCTCGACATCGACGAGGACCGCTTCGACGACGACTACTACGACTTCCGCTGCACCGTCAAGGAGCTCGAGCGCCGCCTCTCCTCCGTCCTCACCCAGGCCTTCGAGGACCAGGACACCGTCCTCGGCCAGTTCAAGGTCCTCGAGACGTTCGAGGCTCTCCTGGACCGCCCCACCATCCAGGACGAGCTGGAGCGCAAGCACATCACCATGGTCCAGGCCTACGGCGAGGACCTCAAGCGTGTCCAGGAGATCTTCCTCACGCAGCGCGAGCTGGCCCCCATCGCGCACAACCTCCCGCCCATCGCGGGCGCCCTCACCTGGTGCCGCGGCCTCAAGGAGCGCATCTCCGTGCCCATGGCCAAGATCCGCGAGCTCGGCCGCTCCCTCATGGACCGCGAGGAGGCCAAGGAGGTCGCCAAGGTGCAGCGCACCATCATGGGGAACCTGGAGGACTTTGAGCTCGCCAAGATCGAGGAGTGGGGGTCCGACCTCGAGTCCTCGTCCGAGGCCAAGCTCCGCCTACCCCTCCTCATCCGCGGGTCCGACGAGGCCACGACGGAGCTGGAGAGCCGCCTGCTGCGCGTCAACTTCGACCCGGCCCTCGTCCGCCTTCTCCGCGAGGTCAAGTACTTCCTCCTCCTCGACCTCGAGGTGCCCGAGTCGGCCTTTAACATCTACCGCTCCGCCAAGCAGTTCCGCACCCAGACGGCCGCCCTCGACCTCATGGTGCAGATGTACAACCAGATCCTGACCGAGATGCTGCCCGTCGAGGCGCCCCTCCTCAAGCAGCAGCTCACCAAGATCGACTCGCTCCTCGTCAAGGGCCTGCGCGAGATCACGTGGAAAAGCTCTGGCATCAGCTCCTTCATCTCCGACACCCAGGCCCTCGTCCGCGAGGCGCACAAGATGCTCTTCGACCTCAAGACCAACCTCGACGCCATCGCCGAGATCCTCCAGGACTGGTCCTCCGCCCCCCTTCTCCAGCGCAAGGCCAAGGCGCAGACCCCGGCGGAGTTCGAGAACATGTACAAGGCCGCCCGCACCGCGCGCTTCGCCGAGATCAAGGCCCACGGCCTCGAGGTCGAGAAGCGCCTCAAGGAGTCGCACGGCTTCGTCAGCGTGTCCAAGCAGCACCCCTTCTGGGTCGCGTACACGGACTTTGTCAACGGCATCGTCGTCCAGGGCCTCTCCAAGATGGTCGTCACCTCCCTCGAGTCCCTCGCCAACGAGCTCGACCCGGACTACATCCGCCGCAAGAACCAGCAGCCGATGCTCGTCCTCCGCCTCGACCTCGTCGCCGACAAGGGCGCCGTCTTCGACCCGTCCATCGAGGAGGACGCCGTCGTGGACTCCCGCCACCAGTCCACCTTTTCCATCGTCAACGGCTGGGTCGACTCCTTCTACCAGGCCGCCGCCCAGGTCCGCCGCCTCGACGCCTCCGAGGGCCGCTACGTCCGCGAGATGATGAGCGACATGTACGTCCAGGGCCTCCTGGCCCAGATCAACGAGCGCCTTGCCGAGTCCTCCGACGACTGCGAGGCCCTGCGCACCAAGTACCGCCGCTTCGCGGACTTCTGGGAGCAGGACATGCACGAGCGCTTCGCCGCCTTCAAGGCGGAGGCCGTCGTGCACATGCGCATCCGCAAGAAGGACGGGGACGCCGACGCAGACGCCGACGATGACGGAGAGGGCGAGGGCGAGGGCGGCGCGGCCGCCGCGGGAGCCGCCGCGGCCTCGTCCGCCTCGCCCGTCGCGGCCGAGGGCAAGGACGGGGACGACGACGACGACGCCGACGAAGAGGAGGACCCCAACGTCACCGTGGTGTCCATCCCCGACCTGGAGCGCTTCGACGCCAAGATCAGCGAGTTCGAGAGCCTGCAGAAGGAGGTCATGGCCATGGACGGCCGCACAGACATCGGGTGGGTGCGCGTCAACTCGGAGCCGATCAAGCTGGCCATCAACGCGTGCCTCACCCGCTGGGCCGCGTGCTACACCGAGTACCTCGCCGCCTTTGCGGTCGAGAGCCTCACGGAGCTGCAGGCCTTCATGGCCGAGGCCAACGGCGGCCTCGCCGAGACCGTCCCCGAGGGCGGCGACTACTCCGAGCAGCTCGAGCGCGTCATGACCCACATCCGCGCCGTCGTGGACTCGGCGGAGAAGAACGCGGCCATGTTCGCGCCCCTCAAGCGCGTCATCGGTGTGCTCAAGCACCACGGGTACAGCGTGGAGGACCTCAGCGTCGGCTCGGAGAAGGCGGTCGAGTACCTCGAGGAGGCACACATCAAGTGGGAGGACACGCGCGGCCGCGCCTTCACCAAGAAGGAGGAGATCTTCGCGCTGCAGAAGGAGCGCACCGCGCAGGTCAAGGAGACGGCCGAGACCTTCTTCCAGTCTGTCCGCTCCTTCCGCAACGAGTTCCGCAAGCGCGCGCCCTTCAACTTCGAGGGCCAGCCCGACGAGGCCTACGTCATCCTCGACGTCTATCACGAGCGCATGGTTATGCTGCAGGCCGGCGCCTCGCAGCTCAACGCGCTGGAGAACCTGTTCGAGCTCGACGTCTCCCGCTTCACCGAGTTCCGCGACACCAGCAAGGAGCTCCGCCTCCTCCACAAGCTGTGGGACCTCCGGGCCATGGTGACCATGACGTACGAGTCGTGGGAGCAGCTGCTCTGGTCCGAGGCCGACACGGACGACCTCCAGACGCAGAACGGCAAGCTCTCCGACTTCCAGTCCAAGACCCTCGCGGAGCGCGACCCCATCATCAAGGCCTGGGGCGTGTACAAGCAGATCGAGGACCAGATCAAGAACATGAAGGTCACCCTCCCCCTCATCGCCCAGCTCCACTCCGACGCCCTCCGCAAGCGCCACTGGACCCGCCTGGCGGAGATCTGCGGCGTCAAGAACCTCGATCCCGAGGACCCGAGCTTCACGCTCGAGGAGGTCTTCCGCCTGGGCCTTCACAAGCACGGCACCGACGTGGAGGACGTCGTCGACACAGCGGGCAAGCAGTCCAAGATCGAGAAGAAGCTGAGCTCCATCGAGTCCAACTGGGCGACGACGACGATCGACTTCTCCAAGCACAAGGAGGACAGCGACGTGATGCTCATCCGGCCGTCGGAGGAGCTGCTCGAGACGCTGGAGAACGACACCATGGAGCTCCAGACCGTCAAGGGCATGGGCAAGTACGCCGAGTTCTTCCAGGACAAGGTCACCACGTGGGACACGAACATGCAGGAGATGGACGAGGTCATCAAGATCTGGGGGAACGTCACCAAGGCATGGGCGGACCTCGAGGTCATCTTCATGGAGTCCGAGGACATCCAGATGTCCCTCCCCGACGACACCAAGCGCTTCAGCGGCATCGACTCGGCCTTCAAGGAGCTCATGAAGCAGGCCGTCGAGACGCCCAACGCCATCGAGACGTGCACCCGCGAGGGCCGCAAGGACTCGCTCCGCGAGATGCACGAGGGCCTCGAGCTCTGCCAGAAGAGTCTCAAGGACTACCTGGACATGAAGAAGAAGAAGTTCCCCCGCTTCTACTTCATGTCCTACAAGGCCCTCCTCACCGCCCTCTCCAACGGCTCCAACCCCCCCAAGGTGGTCCCCTTCCTCGGCGACTGCTACGACGCCATCAAGTCCCTCACCTTCCTCCCCCCGTCCGAGGAGGGCGCCGTGCAGAACGTCGCCGACTCGATGACGGCCAAGGACGGCGAGGTCATCGACTTCCGCTCGCCCTTTGAGATCAGCGGCCCCGTCGAGAACTGGCTCAACGACCTCACCCGCAAGCAGCAGGACACCCTCAAGGAGATCCTCTACGACGCCCAGGAGGCGGCCGTGCAGTGGGACGTCGGGGAGGGCAAGCCCCGCCACATGTGGCTGGACGACTACCCCGCGCAGGTCTCCCTCGCCGCCACCCAGATCTTCTGGACCGAGGAGACGGAGCGCTCGCTCGACGACTTCGAGGGCGGGCAGGACGACGCGGTGAAGAAGTACCTCGGCGTGTGCAACGACCGCCTCAACGCCCTCATCGAGCGCGTGCTCGGCAAGCTCTCCAAGCCCCTGCGGACCAAGATCATCACCGTCATCACCATCGACGTGCACGCCCGCGACGTCATCCAGACCCTCATCGACACCAAGGCGTCCTCCACCGACTCCTTCACCTGGGCGCAGCAGCTGCGCTTCTACTGGCGCCCGGAGAACCGCGACGTGGACATCAAGATCACGGACTTCCGCACCAAGTACACGTACGAGTGGGTCGGCAACTCGGGCCGCCTCGTCATCACGCCCCTCACCGACCGCTGCTACATCACCCTCACCATGGCCCTCCGCCTCATGCTCGGCGGCGCCCCCGCCGGCCCCGCCGGCACCGGCAAGACGGAGACGACCAAGGACCTCGCCCGCGCCCTCGCCCTCCCCTGCTACGTGTTCAACTGCTCCGACCAGATGAACTACCAGGGCCTCGCGGACATCTTCAAGGGCCTGAGCCAGGTCGGCGCCTGGGGCTGCTTCGACGAGTTCAACCGCATCCTCATCGAGGTCCTCTCCGTCGTGGCCACGCAGGTCAAGTCCATCCTCGACGCCATCAAGCTCTACTCCCGGGTCGAGAACCGCCCGGAGGAGTACCAGGACGGCCCCCCCGGCTCGCCCCCCGTCGTCGTCGGCACCTTCTCCCTCAACGGCGACGAGATCACCCTCATCCCCACCTGCGGCATGTACATCACCATGAACCCGGGCTACGCCGGCCGCACCGAGCTCCCCGAGAACCTCAAGGCCCTCTTCCGCTCCTGCGCCATGATCCGCCCCGACCTCGCCCTCATCTGCGAGAACATGCTCATGTCCGAGGGCTTCAAGAACGCCCGCCCCCTCGCCATCAAGTTCGTCACCCTCTACCAGCTCTCCTCCGAGCTCCTCTCGCCCCAGAAGCACTACGACTGGGGCCTGCGGTCCGTCAAGAGCGTGCTCCGCGTCGCCGGCGGGCTCAAGCGCAACGAGCCCGAGAAGCCCGAGGACGCCGTCCTCATGCGCGCCCTCCGCGACTTCAACACGCCCAAGATGCCCAACGCCGACCTCCCCATCTTCCGCCGCCTCATCCAGGACCTCTTCCCGGAGTTCTTCGGCATCAAGCCCAAGTTCGACTCCGAGGTGGAGTCCGGCGCGATGCAGGCCTCCCGCGACGCCGGCCTCCAGCCGGACTCTGACTTTGTCAAGAAGGTCGTCCAGTTCCAGGAGCTCCTCGACGTCCGCCACTCCGTCATGCTCCTCGGGCCCGGCGGGTGCGGCAAGACGGAGATCTGGAAGATGCTCGCCGGCCACCACAACCTCAAGGCCGAGTCCCGCTCCAAGCGCCCCTGCATCTGCGAGGTGGTCAACCCCAAGGCCGTCACGGGCGACGAGCTCTACGGCTACATGACCCTGGCCAAGGACTGGAAGGACGGCTGCCTCTCCATCATCATGCGCGGCATGTCCAAGAACGACCGCGACCTCGGCTTCCACGAGTACCAGACCAACAAGTGGGTCGTCCTCGACGGCGACATCGACGCCGTCTGGATCGAGTCCATGAACACCGTCATGGACGACAACAAGGTCCTCACCCTCGTGTCCAACGAGCGCGTCGCCCTCACCCCCGCCATGCGCATGGTCTTCGAGATCAACTCCCTCGCCAACGCCACCCCCGCCACCGTCTCCCGCGCCGGCATCCTCTACGTCAACGAGTCCGACATCGGCTGGCGCCCCTTCGTGGACAGCTGGCTCGACCGCCGCGAGCGCGCCAACGAGCAGGCCCACCTACGCAGCTTCTTCGACAAGTACATCGAGGCCATCCACGACGCCACGCGCAAGACCCTCGCCTACGCCACCCACATCCTCATCATCAACAAGGCCATGACCGTGTGCCGCCTCCTCGAGTCGGGCCTCGAGGGCCTCCCGGCCTCGGCCCCCGCCGACGTCCTCGAGGCCGTCTTCGTCGAGGCCCTCATGTGGTCCTTCGGCGGCTCCCTCATCGTCGAGAAGCAGAACGGCGCCCGCGGCGACCACCGCCGCGCCTTCAACGACATCCTCCAGGGCATGTGCGCCCCCGTCAAGTTCCCCAAGTCGTACGGGGAGGTCGAGGCCGCCCTCTGCTTCGACTTTTACTTTGACAAGGAGCACCTCGAGTTCCGCCCCTGGCTGGACCGCGTCGATACCTTTGTGCCCGTGTCCATCGGCTCGGGGCCGGACGACACCATGTTCGGCCAGCTCTCGGTCGAGACCGTCGACTCGGTCCGCATCACCTCCCTCACCGACCAGCTCGTGCGCAAGCGCCACCCCGTCATGCTCGTCGGCACCGCCGGCACCGGCAAGTCGTCCATCGTCCAGACCTACCTCCGCGAGAAGCTCGCCGACACCTGCGTCTCCAAGGCCATCAGCATGAACTACTACATGGACAGCGAGGCCCTCCAGGCCCTCATCGACTCGAGCCTCGACAAGCGCGGCGCCAAGGGCGTCGGCCCCCCCTCGGGCTACGAGCGCATGGTCTTCTTCGTCGACGACATCAACCTCCCGTACAAGGAGGAGTACGGCACCCAGAACAGCCTCGAGCTCCTGCGCCAGGTCATGGGCCACAAGCAGTACTACGACCGCGCCGACCTCGGCCTCCGGAAGGACGTCGCCGACGTCCAGGTCGTCGCCGCCATGAACCCCACCGCCGGCTCCTTCACCATCAACGAGCGCCTCCAGCGCCTCTTCACCGTCTTCTCGTGCCTCATGCCGTCGGTGCAGGACCTGAACATGATCTACTCCTCCATCCTCGCCGGCCACCTCCGCTCCTTCACCCCCGCGGTCCGCGGCCTCTGCTCCAACATCGTCGAGGCCTCCATCGCCCTCCACTCCAAGGTCGCCGACGACTTCCTCCCCTCCGCCCGCACCTTCGTGTACAACTGGAACATGCGCGAGCTCTCCAACGTCTTCCAGGGCCTGTGCTCCGCGCGCTCCGACTTCTACCCCAAGCCCACCACCTTCGTCCGCCTCTGGACGCACGAGGTCCGCCGCGTCTTCTGCGACCGCATGGTGGAGGAGGACGTCTCCGCCTTCGAAACCCGCCTCGCCAAGGTCTGCTCGTCCTTCTTCGGCGACATCCCCTCGGAGGAGCTCTTCGAGGCGCCCCTGATGTTCACCTCCTTCGCCGGCCAGCCGGGAGGCGAGCCCGTGTACATCCAGCTCCCGCCCGGGGAGCGCGGCTCCACGATGCTCTCGGACACCCTCACCAGCAAGCTGGCCGAGTACAACGAGGCCAACGCGGAGATGCACCTCGTCCTCTTCGAGGCCGCCATGGAGCACATCGCCCGCATCTCGCGCATCATCCAGAACCCCAACGGCCACGCCATGCTCATCGGCGTCGGCGGCTCGGGCAAGCAGTCGCTCACCCGCCTCGCGGCCTTCATCTGCGAGTACAAGACCGAGCAGCTGTCGGTGACGTCCAAGTTCACCCTCATCGACCTCGAGGAGGCTCTGAAGAAGCTCTACCGCGACGCTGGGGCCAAGAACGAGGGTACCATCTTCCTCATGACCGACGCGCAGATCGTCAACGACAAGTTCCTGGTCTACATCAACGAGATGCTGACCTCGGGCTGGATCAGCGGCCTCTTCGAGCGCGACGAGATCGACGGCATGCTCGACGCGGTGCGCACCGAGGCCAAGTCCGCCGGCGTCATGGATGAGCCGGAAGCCCTCATGGACTTCCTCCTCGCCCGTGTGGCCACCAACCTCCACCTCGTGCTCTGCTTCAGCCCCGTCGGTGACTCCTTCCGCCTCCGCGCCCGCCGCTTCCCCGGCCTCATCAACTGCACGGCCATCGACCGCTTTTACGACTGGCCCGAGGACGCCCTGCGCTCCGTGGCCGCGCGCTTCCTGGAGGAGGTCGACCTCCACACCGACGAGATCGGCACCGCCGTGGGCCACCACATGGCCAAGGTCCACCTCACCGTGACGGAGCAGTCGGAGGTCTACTTCGAGAAGGCCCGCCGCCGCAACTACGTCACCCCCAAGTCCTTCCTCTCCCTCATCGAGTTCTACACCCACATGCTCGGCGAGAAGCGCGAGCTGTCCGGCAAGAACATCAAGCGCCTTGCCGACGGGCTCTCCACCCTCCAGAAGACGTCGGACGACGTCGACGAGCTCAAGAAGGACCTCGAGCACACGATGGAGAACGTGGCGGAGCAGGTGGCCAACACCGAGGCGCTCCTGAAGCAGGTCGAGGAGGAGCAGGCCAAGGCCTCGGTGGAGGAGGCCAAGGCCCAGGGCATCGCCAAGCGCGCCTCGGAGGAGAAGGCCAGGGCCGAGGCCATCAAGGGCAACGCCGACACGGAGCTCGCCGCCGCCGAGCCCGCCATGATCGCCGCCTCCAAGGCCGTCGACAACCTTGACAAGGACGCCATCAACACCCTCAAGGCCCTCCCCAAGCCGCCCCCCGCCGTCGCCGACGTGACCAACGCCGTGCTCATCATGGTGTACAAGGAGAAGGACAAGTCCCTCAACTGGAAGCGCGCCAAGAAGATGATGAACAACCCCGGCGCCTTCGTCGGCGAGCTCCTCGAGTTCGCCAAGCCCCCCGTGGAGGGCGACGGCGTCCAGGGCATCGACGACGACACCGTGCGCCGCATCGAGCGGTACACCGCCCCCGACGCCGTCGCCGCCGGGTTCAACCCCGAGGCCATGGCCCGCTCCTCGGGCGCCGCGTCCAACCTCTGCGAGTTCGTCATCTCCTGCTACAAGTACAACCGCATCTACGTCAAGGTCAAGCCCCTCGTGGACCAGGCGGCCACCGCCACGGAGCAGCTCAACGCTGCCATGGCCGAGAAGCAGGCCGCCGACGACACCGTCGCCGCCCTCCGCGCGCAGCTCGCCAAGCTCCAGGAGACCCTCGACGAGGCCACCGAGAAGCGCAAGGCCGCCGAGGACGAGGCCGCCGCCGGCCGCCAAAAGCTCGGCCTCGCCGACCGCCTCGTCAACGGCCTCGAGAGCGAGCAGCTCCGCTGGACGGCCACCGTGGAGCGCCTCAAGCGCTCCGAGCTCATGCTCATTGGCGACGTCCTCCTGTCCGCGGCCTTCGTGTCGTACATCGGCGCCTTCGACTACCAGTTCCGGGCCACGCTGTGGGAGGAGACGTGGCTCCCGGACATCCGCGACAAGGGCATCCCCGTCACGGAGGACGCCGACCCGCTCAGCCAGCTGACGGACGAGGGCAAGACGGCCCGGATGCAGGGCGAGGGCCTGCCGTCGGACCGCATCTCCACCGAGAACGGCGCCATCATCACCAGCTCCCAGCGCTGGCCGCTGATGATTGACCCGCAGCTGCAGGGCATCAAGTGGCTCCGCGAGCGCGAGAAGGACAACAACCTCAAGGTCATCCAGCTCTCGGCCGCCAAGTGGCTCAACGACGTCACCTCGGCCATCACCAACGGCTGGACCATCATCGTGGAGAACTGCGGCGAGGACCTCGACGCCACGCTGGACCCCGTCCTCGCCCGCGCCGTCGTCACACGCGGCCGGAACAAGTTCATCAGCATCGGCGGCGAGGAGGTCGAGTACGACCCGGGCTTCCAGCTCTACCTGCAGACGAAGCTGTCCAACCCGCACTACAAGCCCGAGATCCAGGCCCAGTGCACCATGATCAACTTCATCGCCACCGAGGTGGGCCTGCAGGACCAGCTCCTCGCGCAGGCCGTGAACAAGGAGAAGCCCGAGCTGGAGGAGCGCAAGCAGGAGCTCGCGGCGCTGTTCAACCAGTACAAGGTGCAGCTGCTGGACCTCGAGGACGACCTCCTCAACCGCCTCGCCAACGCCCCCGACGACATCCTCAGCGACATCGCGCTCATCGAGGGCCTCGAGGCCACCAAGGCCGCCGTGACCGAGATCGAGGCGGCCATGGAGGCCGGGGCCAAGACGGAGAAGGAGATCAACATCAGCCGCGAGAAGTACACCCCCGTGGCCGCCGAGGGCGCCATGCTCTACTTCATGATCACGCAGCTCAACGCCATCAACCACATGTACCAGTACTCGCTGGACTCCTTCATGATCTACTTCTTCAAGGCCATCCGCGAGGCGCCCGAGTCCGAGGCCATCGAGGAGCGCGTGGCGTCGCTGCGCACCATGCTGCGCCTCGTCATCTACTCCTGGGTCAGCCGCGGCCTCTTCGAGGACCACAAGCTGGTCCTCCTCTCCCAGCTCACCTTCCAGCTCATGGCCCGCGGCAAGCTCGAGGACGGCATCGAGTTCATCCCGCACTACTTCAAGTTCCTCGTCTCGCCCACCCCGCGCCTCGGGGAGCCGCGCCCCGGCGTCGTCGCCGAGTGGCTCGACGAGCCGTCCTGGACGTCGGTGCAGGGGCTCGCCACCCTCGAGGGCGACGAGTTCGCGCGCCTGCCCAAGGACCTCGAGGAGGCCGCCGGCCGCTTCCGCGAGTGGTACAACCACGTGACGCCCGAGACGGAGAAGATGCCGCTCGACTGGTCCAGCCTCGACAAGGAGCCGTTCAAGAAGCTCCTCGTCCTCCGCTGCATGCGGCCCGACCGCCTCACCGTCGCCATGAACTCCTTCGTCGAGCAGACGCTCCCCGCCGGCCGCGACTTCACCGAGTGCGACGGCACGCTCTCCTCGCTGCAGGTCCTGGACGCCACCTTCCACGACTCCCTCCCGCACACGCCCATCTACTTCATCCTCAGCCCAGGCGCCGACGTCGTCGCCGACCTCGACCAGATGGCCGTCACATACGGATTCCCCAAGGGCGACAAGTACCACAACGTCTCCATGGGCCAGGGCCAGGAGAAGATCGCCGAGGAGAAGCTCGCCCTCGCCCACAAGCAGGGCCACTGGGTGATTCTCAACAACGTGCACCTCATGCCCCGCTGGCTCACCCGCCTCGAGAAGATCCTCGACACGTTTGCGCTCGACAACGAGGGCCGCGGCTCCCACGAGGACTTCCGCCTCTTCCTCACCTCGGAGCCCGCCACCGGCATCCCCATCGGCGTCCTCAACCGCTCCATCAAGCTCACCAACGAGCCGCCCACCGGGCTCAAGGCCAACCTGAAGCGCGCCTTCTGCTCCTTCAAGCCGGAGGTGATCAACGACATCGACTCCAAGCAGCGCGCCATCCTCTTCGGGCTCTGCCACTTCCACGCGATCATGATCGAGCGCAAGAAGTTCGGCGCCATCGGCTTCAACATGATGTACCCCTTCTCCCTCGGCGACCTCCGCGACTCCTCCGTCTGCCTCGCCAACTACATGGAGAACGCGTCGGGGAAGATCCCCTGGGACGACCTCCGGTACATCTTCGGGCAGATCATGTACGGCGGGCACATCGTCAACGACTTCGACCGCCTGCTCTGCGTCACCTACCTCGAGTTCTACATGCGCGACGAGCTCCTCGACGAGATGGAGCTCTTCCCCTTCAACAAGGACGAGAAGGACGCCTCCTTCATGTCCCCGTCCCCCACCACCTACGACCGGTACGTGGAGCACATCTCCACCGCCCTCAAGGGGGACACCCCCATCGCCTTCGGGCTCCACCCCAACGCCGAGATCGGCTTCCGCACCGACCGCTCCAACGAGTTCTTCGACCTCCTCCAGGAGCTCCAGCCGCGCGACGCCGCCACCGCCGACGGCGGCCCGTCCCCGCGCGAGCAGGCCAAGACCGTGGTGGAGAACATCCAGAGCCAGTTCGGCGACGCCGCCTACGACCTCGAGGAGATCGCCTCGGCCATGGACGACGGGTCCGGCAGCCGCGGGCCCTTCCAGAACGTGCTGATGCTGGAGCTTGAGCAGATGGACCTCCTCCTCACCACCATGAAGCGAACCCTGGACGAGCTCATCCTCGGCTTCCTCGGCCGCCTCACCATGAGCGACGCCATGGAGACCCTGGAGAGCGCCCTCTTCCTCGGCAAGGTCCCCCAGGTCTGGGCCGACCTCGCCTGGCCCAGCGTCCGCCGCCTGGACATGTGGATCACCGACCTCGCGAGGCGCGTGGAGCAGCTCAACGAGTGGCGCGACAACCCCATGGAGATCCCCCGCGTCACGTGGATCAGCGGCTTCATCAACCCGCAGTCGTTCCTCACCGCCATCCGCCAGCAGACGGCGCAGAACACGGGGGAGGAGCTCGACAAGCTCGCAATCCAGACCGACGTGCAGAAGAAGTTCGCCGAGGAGGTCGACGCCCCCTCCCGCGACGGCGCGTACATCACCGGCCTGTACATCGTCGGCGCGCGCTGGGACCTCGGCGCCGGGATGGTGGACAAGAGCCGCCCCCGCGAGATGTTCTGCCCCATGCCCGTGGTCGACGCCCGCTCCGTCAAGGCCGACAAGCTGGAGCTCAAGGGCTACCACGAGTGCCCCGTGTACAAGACGGAGGACCGCGGACCCACGTTTGTGTTCGTCGCCCAGCTCAGGTCCAAGAGCCCGCCCTCGCGCTGGATCATGGCCGGCGTTGCCCTCATCATGGACGTCGGCATCTGAGCAGCTGCCCGCGCGCGTTCGTGTGAGCGTGCTTGGGTCGCAACCACGCCTTGCCTGTTGCCTTTTGGGGGTTGTGCCGCCGCACGCACCACTCTCACGCCTGGGACGTTCCCCCGCGCGCGTGCACGGGAACGGCAACACGCACCCGCCGAGCGCTCATCGCCGCCGCCGCCTGCTCGGCGTGGCGGCCTCTCTCGACAGCCCGAGGTCCTCGGCCGCGGCCTCGGTCGCGCTTCCCTCGAGGAGCAGTACGGCTGCACGCTGCTCCTTCCGGGACAGCTCCTTGCCTCGCGCCAGACGCCGCGTGAGCCTCGCGAGAGCCTTGCTCTCCGCCTTGAGCCGCCCCAGCCCGCCGCGGACACGGATGCCCCCCCTGCTGAGGATTGCCTCGTTCTGCGCCCGCAGCCGCTCCAGCTCCGACTGCACCATTGCGCCCAGGCCGTCGCGGGTGTCGCTGAGGTCGGCGCGCTTCGCGGCCTTGGCCAGGCGCGCGGCCGGAGACGGCTCGGCCGCCTCGATGCGATCCCGCATCGCCCGCTGCTCAAGCGCGGCCCGGCGGCGCGCCTCCGCCGCCCCCCGCATGCCCAGCCGCTCCAGGCCGTCAGCGACCATGGACTCCGTCTGCTCCAGGCGGCTCTCGCAGTCCTCAGCGTCGGTGAACCTCGCCGGCCAGCGCCTTGCCAGCCACAGGTAGGCGTCGAACACCTTGTGAGCGTCCTCCACCGCCCGCAGCTCCGTCGACGTCACGGGGGTGTGAGAGGGGACCCGGAGCCCGACGCGCACGGGGCGGTGCTTGGCCAGCGACCGGGCCCAGCGCACGAAGGCGTGCCGCGCGAGCGGGGAGGACGCCTCGAGAGGGGCGCAGCAGAGGGTGTGCCGGTCGCGGAGAGCCAGCGGGTGGACGTCGTCGATGGCCCTCGCCAGGTTGATGACCGACTCCTGGTCGCACACGAAGAAGGAGTCCTCGTCCACCGTGGAGTGCCGCGCGAACAGCTCCAGCAGGCGGCTGAACGGCACGTCCCTGGCCGAGGCGTCCTCCCAGCCGTCCGCCTCCCCGTCGGAGTGGGGGTCCTCGGCGCCGGGGGCGCCCGGCACCGGCTCTACGCCCCCCACTCCCGCCGCGGCGGCAGCCTCGATCCAGCCGTCCACCTGCCTCGTCGCCAGGTCCAGGCCGTCGGCGGCCCTGGACACCCGGGGCCTCGCCGCCCCGCCCCACCGCCCCGTCGCGTCCACGCCGGGCCCGAACATCTCGTCGGCGCTGTTGGGCGCCGGCAGCCGGCCCCGTCCCTCGTTCTCGTCCGACTCCTCGCCGCCGGTCCCCTCCGCGTCGGAGCGGCCCTCGTCCTCGTCGTCGGGGTCGAACGAGAAGAGCGAATCGAACGCCTTTCCCTCGGGCGCTGCCCTCTCAAGCTCTGCCACGGCGTCCTCGTCGGCCTCGGCCTCTGCCTCTTCCGCCTCGGATGCAGGTTCGGCGTCATACCGCGCCGCGCTTTCCGGCCCTGCCCCGGCCTGCCTGCGCCCGGCCTCGCTGGTCGCGTCGCCCTCGTCATCGGACGACTCGTCCTCGAAGAGCTCGTCGAGGCTTCCCGCCATGTCGCCGACTGCCGCCGCCGCCCTCGCCAGCGAGGCCACGTGCCTCCTCCTGATGCGCTCCAGCGCCACGCGGCGCTGGGACACCGGGAGAAGCGCGGCGGCAAAGACTTCGAGCTGCTCCGTGGCGGGGAGCAGCCCGGCTGCGTCGAGGCCGGGGACGGAGCCGCCGAGCGCGGCGGCCACGCGGCTCAGGTCGCCGCCGGGGAGGCACGTGACCTCACCCGCACCGGCGTGGGCGCCGGTGTACCGGCCCGCACGCCCCCCGATCTGCTTGAGCTCGCTGATGGTCAGGGGCCTGCGGCGCTTCCCGTCGAACTTGTCAGTGGCCGAGAAGACCACGCGACGGATCGCGAGGTTCAGGCCCATGCCCACGGCGTCGGTGGCTGCGGGAAGGCACGCGAGGCGGGATGCAAGGAGGCGGGACGGTGCCGCCGGTCGTGAGCGATGGGCGCGACGGGTCCGTCAAGCGGCGGGGGCGGCAAGCTGGAGGGCGGGCAAGCGGCTCGGGCCGCGGCCCCGGTGCTGGTCTCACCCACGAGGACGTCCACGGTACCGTCGGGGTCGTTGAAGGCGGCGGCCTGCTGCCGCCGCACTGAGGGGGGCAGCGCGCCGTAGACGACGCCGCAGCGGAGCCCCGTCGCCGCCTCGATGCTCTCCTTGAGGGAGTAGAGGGTGGCCCGGCTGAAGGCGACGACGCAGTCGCCGGCGCGGACGTCGGCCACGCCCTCGAGGCACTCGCCCGCGGCCCCGAGCGGCGCGAGCCGCTCGTACTCGTGCACCTCCACCGTGTCGCCCGTGATGGCCGCGATGCGGCGGACGAGCTCTACCGACGACGCGTCCCCGCAGAGGTGCACCTCAGGGGCGGGCGCGGACAGAAGCGCGCGCGTCCATGCCCAGCCACTGCGACGGGCGGATCGGAGTTGGCGAGGAGAAAAACGCTCGGCATCACGCCAGCGACACGATGCGCGCCCACGGGGCCGAGGGGCTGCGGGGCGCGCCAGCTGCAACGACTCACCGGTCTGCGTCGCCGAGCATCTGAGCCTCGTCGATCACGGCCACGTCGATGGCTGAGGACGGGTCGGCCATCTCCACGGTGCAGGACACGTGCCTGGCGCCCTCGCGCTCCTCGCGCTCCTGGCCCGTGAGCAGATTGCACGGCACGCCGCCGTCGGAGAGCCGCTCGGAGACCTCCCAGGCCAGGAGGCGGAGGGGCGCCAGGTACACTCCCGAGGCGGCCTCCTTCAGCCGCTCCAAGGCCCTGTACGTTTTCCCGCTGTTCGTCGGGCCGACGTGCATGATGAGTCGCCGCGGCGCAATGGCACGGGCGGCAGGGTACCACCTGTGCGGCGCGCGCATGTCGGCCATGCGCAGCATTGCCTCCTCATCGAGCTCCCTGCGGTCTTCCGGCACGGGGCCCTCGTTCCGGCGCGCCCGGGCAGCAGCATCCCTTCGGGAAGCCGATCGGCGGTCCGCGTCCTCGTAGCCCCGGTGCCGTGGCTCTCCGAAGCCGTCCCCGGAATGACGTTTGCGTCGGCGTGTCGAAAAACGGCGACCACATCCGTCCGAGGAGCTTACAGGAGTCCGGGCGCCACCAAACAGCTGGTGAGCAGCGCCACCGATGGCTGCCACGCTCGTGCGGTCGTGCATGCGTCGCGGCAGGCCCCGGAAGGCCAACACGACCCTCGCCATGGCGCCCAAAGGCGCTGCCCGACGGCAGCGATGCAAGCGACTTAAGCCACCACTGGTAACGTCTGGGCTGGGGATTCCTGCTCGGGCCTGCGCGACGGAGTCGGGTGAACGGCTGTCGCCGGGCAAGCACGTTCAATCTCTGCCGGCGCTGCCTCGACCACCCCGCACACTCTCCCCGTAGACGGGACGGCTAGCCCAACCATGCGGCTCGTGATTGCATCGATGGGCCTTCTTGCCGCCTCCGTGGCGGCGTCTGGCCTCGTCTCGTGGCAGGGCCAGCCGTCCGTGGAGCTCAAGAACGGTGAGCCAATGGCGCCCGGTGCCCTGTTCCTCGGTGCTCGGTCGGGCGTGATTTTGTACGCATGATCACGACCTCCCTCAGCACGGCGCCAAGGCACGCCCGGTCGTGCCCAGGCCGAGGCCCGCGTGAATCGTCTCAACCCTGCAACCGCAGCCGCCAAGCCCGGCGTGATGATGCCGGTCGTCGGCCTCGGCACCGGCGGGTACCGGCACGGCCCGGGAAACCCGAGGACGGAGGAGTGGAACGACACCTCCGCGGTGGCCCCCACGGCAAAATGGCTCGAGGTGAGATGCGTCCCGAAGCCCGGCTGCACCCCGTGGGGCAGGCAGGCACGGCACGACCTTCACGCGCGAACGACTAACGCTGCGCATGGCACGGTGCTGCGACCCTTTGCTCGCAGCTCGGCGGACGCCGCATCGACACGGCCGACACCTACGGCGACGAGGGCGGCATCGCCAGGGGCATCGCTGACTCGGGCCTGGACCGCTCCGAGTTCTTCATCACGTCCAAGACGGGCCCGGGCAAGCCGCTCGGGTACCAGGACACGCTGGACCAGATCGACTGGCTCCTGGGGCGGCTGAACACCACGTACGTGGATCTGCTCCTGATCCACTGGCCCGGCGCCACGGGGCGCCCGGCCAACAGCTCCGACCCCGCGTGCGACGGGCCGCACGCCGACCCCCGGAAGTGCCGGCAGAACACGTGGCGGGCCATGGAGACGGCGTTCCAGGCCGGCAAGGCCCGGGCGATCGGCGTCTCCAACTTCGAGCAGCGGCACATGCAGGACGTCCTGGACCTGGGCTCGCTCGTGCCGGCGGTGAACCAGGTGGAGTTCCACCCGTTCTGGCACGAGGACGGCCTGGTTGCATTCTGCCAGCAGCGGGGCATCCTGCTCAACGGGTACGCCCCCTACGGCGCGCCGGACCTCTTCCGCTTCACACCGGCCATGTTCGACGAGCCCGCGATTAAGGCCGTCGCCGCCAGCCACGGCGTGTCACCGGCGCAGGCGGTGTTGCGGTGGGAGGTGCAGCAGGGCCTGGTGGTCAACCCGCGAAGCATGGACCCGGCGCACATGGCGGAGAACCTCAGCATCTGGAACTTCACCCTCACCGACTCAGAAATGGCGAGCCTCTCGGCGCTCAAGCCGTCGGCGGGCCAGAAGCCCAAGATCTGCCCGGACCCCAGCTCGATCCCGTGATCCGCGCAACGCGAGCACGTGCGTGGAACAAGACGCCTGCGCGCTCACGCATCGCCCGCCACAGTGCTGGTACGAAAAGTGAAGCGGGGTATGGAGAACGGGGGCGCACATTGCCATCGGCCTGCGACCGCCGGCAGAGCCGCTCCCCGGCAGGGCGCCACCAACCGCTCGGAGCTCCAGCCTGGCGCCGCGGCACCCGTGCTTCGCCCCCGAGGCCGAGGACAGACCCTTTTCTGAGTGCCAGAGGCCCACAGAGGCGTCGGTGCACGCAGAACCGTGCGGACACGAGCCAACCGACGGCCCCCAAAGCCGTTGCCTCGTTGCCATGGCCGATTTCGAGGATGCCAAGACGTTCATGGAGACCAAGAAGGGAGGCGTGTCCGTGTTTGACCACCTCACCGAGGTGCTCGTCAAGCTCATGACGGAGCGCCCCGAGGACGCCGTGGAGCAGTTCGAGCGGATCTCCGCCGCCGTGAAGACCGCGTCCATGCTCGACCACGAGCCCGCCAAGGGTGCCGCTGCCTCTGCTGCCGCATCCGGAGCCAGGGGGCAGGCCGAGGAGGCCGAGGTCCGGGACGCTGCCGTCAAGCGCATCGGCGAGGTGCTCAGCGTGTTCCGCGCCCCCGGCGAGGACGACGACGTGCCCGAGGTCGGGGAAAACCTGCAGGACGTCGCAGATGCCGCTAATTACCTCGAGTGGGCGGGAGTGGGGCTGGGCCGCCAGGAGATGTTCCGGCTGCACCTTGCGCTTCGCGCGCTGAGCGCCAAGGAGCAGGCTCGCGACATGCGGGTCTGGGGCAAGCTCCACGGGCTCGAGGGCGACTACATCGTCGCCGAGGGCAAGGTCGACGCGCCCGAGGACGAGGTGGAGGACGAGAAGGACGCACTCGGCAACACGGTGGAGGCCACCGGCAGCGGCGCCAACACCTGCACCTACTGGGTCTGCTCCCACGCCGGCGCCGAGTGGGTGCGCCTGCCCCGCGTCACCCCGCACCAGGTGGTGGTCGCCGGCCGCATCAAGCGCTTCCTCACCGGCCGGCTCGACGCCCCCGTGGCGGGGCACCCCCCCTTCCCGGGGGAGGAGCGCTCCTTTGTGCGCGCCCTCGTCGCCCACATCACCGCCGAGACCGCGGTGTGCCCCGCGGGCCACCTGCGCCGCGTGGAGGACGAGGAGTCCCGCGACGTGGAGCCCGTTGCCGACGATGAGTACGCGGCGGAGGACCCGTCCACGGCTGACGGGTGGGTGCACATCGCGCTGCCGCTGAACCCCCTGGGCCGCACGGCGCCCAACCCCAAGGAGGAGGACGCGGAGGAGGAGGGGGCCGAGGAGGAGGAGGGAATGCTCACGGAGCCGCTCAAGCCCATCACCGACGACGCGCCCCCCGACGCCGAGGACGCCCTCCCCTGGACCGTGCGCGTCTGCCCCGTGTCGGGGATCCCCGGCGCGGAGCCCGCGGCGGGCCTCGTCGTGGCCAAGAGCCTGCGCTGGCCCGGGGCCGTCGCTGTCGCCCGCGGCCGCCGCTTCGCCAACTTTTACGTCGGCTACGGCATCCGTACCGGGCTCGCCGAGGCGCCCAACGCGGCCCCGCCCGCGTTCCAGCCCGCCGTGCCCGGCCCCGTGTCGGCCGAGTTCTCAATGGAGGTCTTCAACGCCGGCGCGGCCGAGAGCGGGGCGGTCTTCGCCGAGCAGCCCGACGTCATCGAGGACCCCGACGCGGGCAAGCCCGAGGGCGAGGACAAGGACGAGGAGGACGACGAGTGATCATTTCGGACCCGTCGCGCGGCGACCCTGCTGCCGCCGCGGGATCGGCGTGTGACCCCCGCTTGCATTGCGTGTTCGGCCGAGCCAACGCGCGACCGCCCCCCACCCCTGCGCGCGTTACTTCGATTCGTCACGCTTCACGCAGGGCGGGCGCGGCTGCTTCCGCCCCGCTGCATCGCGCACCCTCGTGGGCGCTCCCCGTGCCATTCCGTCCGCTGCCTGGCGCCGAACGCTTGCCACCGGTGGCCAGCGGTCACGTCGCCAGCGGCCGCTTCGCCTCCGGCTCCGCCTGGGCTCCGGCGTCTTCTCTGGGCCGCTTCGGGGCCGAGTCCCCCGTTGCCGCGTCCATGCCCTGCTGGGGGGCGACTGCCACAGCCGCCGCCGCCGCCGATTCTACGGCCGTCGCGGTGGTCGTCGCAGCGGGTGGCGCGCTTCCGACCGCGGCCACCGGCGTGGAGGCAGGGGCTGATGCTGCTGGCATCACCGCTGCCGGCGCCGAGGCTGCCACCGGGGCTTCCGGGGCTGGCGCTGCCGGCGCCACTGGTGCGGGCGGTGCTGCCACTGCCACCGGGGCTTCCAGGGAGGGTCCTTCTGCCGCCACTGGTGCTGCCGATGCTTCCGCCACCGCCTCTAATGCTGGCGCTGCCGCTGCCACAGGTGGTGGCGGTTCGGTCGATGCCTCCATCGCCGCCACCGGGGCTGCCGGGGCGGGCGCT
>Ga0136560_1000015_pt1 | contig 53636 bp, 32 predicted proteins | sample AntRauMeHopE1497_FD_104925 | JGI IMG/M metagenome (GOLD analysis project Ga0136560, IMG submission 104925) | Saline lake microbial communities from Rauer Islands, Antarctica - Metagenome Hop E1 #497 | ecosystem: Environmental > Aquatic > Non-marine Saline and Alkaline > Saline | place... | reverse complement strand
TTGGTGGAGGCCTTGGGCTTGGTGGAGGCCCTGGGCTTGGTGGCAGCCTTGGGCTTCGAAGAGGCCGCGGCAGCAGCATTGTCGGTGGCATTTGCCTTGGTCGAAACCGGCTGGACGTATGCCTGGGGCTTAGCGGCCTCAGTCGGCGCGGCAGCGTCTGCAACTTGGGCCGGCTGGACCAGGCTGGTTGAATTGGCGACGATGGCAGGCTTTGTTGCGCCCGATGCAGCCCCCGCAGGCTCCTCCTGCGATGCGACGCCCTTTTGGTTGACCTCATCAATCGAGCTGACCGTGACCGCCGGGACACGGCTGCCATTGGCTGGCTGCACGATCGCATCGTCCGTCTTCACGGGCACCATCTTCGGCCCGCTGGGCGGCGGTGCCTCTGCCACAACTGCCTTTGCAGCGGGTCGCTGGGCGCGAATGACCAGCCGATGAGAGGTGCGAGTCTCGACGTGGACCGGGCGCGCCGGCATGCGGCCCGATACGGCAGCAAGCGCCCTGGACGCGTTCAGGACCGCCTTGCTGTGGTGCCCGTCGTGGATCGCCTTGAGCTTGGTGGCGGCAGCAGACGCGGCACGGTGAATCGCCGCGCTCATCTCCGCGTCGGCTGTCGTGATCACCCGCTGGTGCCCCCCAAGCGCCACGGGCGACCCGGTCACAGGCGCCGCCGGGGTCAGGAGAAGCCCCCCGGGCTGTGCCACCTGCGCTACAGTGGCAACAGGATGGTACTCGCCGTCGTCCTTGAACGGGCCGACAAGCCGAGCTGGGCGGTCCACGTCCGCCGAAATCTGAGGCTCCACGCTCTGGCCCGCAGATGGCACAGGGTTCTCGACCAGAGCTGCGTCATCTGGTGTCTGAGTGCCGTTTGCAACGTCTGTCGCTGAGGACTCAGTCACGGCTCTGTCCATGGCTGTAGGGGCCGCAGGCCCGAAGAAGTCACCGTCGTTGTCCACCGCGGCAGGAGCGCCCCCCATCTCCGACATGGGGTCTTCACCATGCACTTGGGTGAATCGTGCCTGCCCGATGAGCTGGCGGAACGCATCCAGCAGTGAGGGCTGGCTGTGCTCCTGGGACGTGCTGTTGGCATCCAGCGCCTGCTCAGCGAATGCGGCGCCCGGCTGGAGGTACGACGACATGGGGCAAGGGGCCAGCAATGCCGGGACTGCAACCTGAACAGCCGATCCGTTGGCCCCAGCGGGGCTCGCCCCGGGCAAGTCCTCGAGTAGCGAGGCCCGCGACGCGACAGCCACGTGCCGAATCGGGCACATGACAGCGTCGCGAGCAGCGGCCTGCGCGAAGCACACGATCACCGAGCCGTCGGCCTCGGCAACCTGGAGCATGATTGTGTCCAGCAGCTCGTCCGCCTTCACCGACCTGGCCTGGGTGGTCGACGGCGCCGAGTTGGCGGCCTGCGCGGCCGCCCCGGGAACAGCGGCATCATCTGCGGTGTCGAAGGCGCCGTGATGGCCCTTCATCGCCTTCGCAAGGATGTTGAGCGCAGCAAGCTGAGGGGCAGGAAGCTTGGCGGGGGCAGTCCCGGGGATGCTGGGCATGACCGCCGTCCGCCCGGCATCACGTCCGCTTCGCTCGGCCAGGCGAGAGTCTGCCCCATTCGGACCGAGAGGAGCACCCTTTGGCCTGCCCTGGTGCCGACCATGAGCGGTGCTGTGGCCAGCATGCTTGTGATGATGGTGGCCGTGATGGTGACGCTGCTCGGCGCCTGACCTCCGCTGCCGGAAGGCCATCTGACCCTCGGCAGGCTGAACGGTATCCGCTTGCATCCCTGGATCCTGCATGCCTTCCTCCTGCACGCCTTCCTCCTGCATGCCCTCCTGCTGCATGCCCTGCACGCCTTCCTCCTGCATGCCTTCCTCCTGCATGCCTTCCTGCACGCCTTCCTCCTGCACGCCTTCCTCCTGCATGCCTTCCTGCACGCCTTCCTCCTGCATGATCTGCACGCCTTCCTCCTGCATGCCTTCCTCCTGCATGCCTTCCTCCTGCATGCCCTGCACGCCTTCCTCCTGCATGCCTTCCTCCTGCATTCCAAGCCGCTCAGCCGAGTCCGTGCCAGGCTCCAGCGCTCCCATCTGCGGTGCATCGAAGCTGGCAGGGCTGGCCGCGACCAACACGTCCCCTGCAACGCCCTCGATGCCCGCCGCCCCGCCCTCCTCAACCGTTTCACCCACCGAGGCTTGCTCGGGCACAGGATCAGGCTGATGCTGAGCAGCTAGGGCAGGCTGCGGCTCCTCGCCCATGGCACCGGCGAACCGCATGCTCGGGTCGGTGGTGCGAGCACTGCTGCGCAGGGGGCCCTGACGGTGGCGGACGACGGCGATGCCCGGAGCCCCCGGGCCCAGCGGCGAGCCCCCAGCCGCAGCACCTGCCCGTGCTGCGGGAGCAAGGTGAGTGCTGGCCGATCTGCCCAGAACTGCCTGCCCTGGCACCACGGCGCTGCCTGACAGCCCTGCCCCTGCGAGGCCTGAGGCCACGGGCACCGTGGCGTTCGCACCATCGCGAGGTGACACGGGGCCTCCATGGCCCGGCTGTGCAGACGCCGAAGCGATGTCGGCCATCGTCCGCTCGTGAGCTGCCTGCATCGATGCGCGGCTTAGCGTTGCCGCCCGGTCGAAAGTGATGCGCGAGCACTTTGACCCCGAAGACTTGTCGTCCTCGCTGGTGACTGAGAGCACACTGTCTGCAACGACTGAGACAGCCTTCGTCTCTGAGATGCCCATCACCAGGTGGGTCCCAGTCAGCCGAAGAAACGTGGCCCCAGATGCCGGCACAGACGTTACCTTGTCCCCCACGTTACACTCCAACGACTCTTCATCGAGCTTGGACAGCGCAGCCTGGAGTAAGGTCACATCCTGCGGCAGCGTAGTCGAGGGAAACGACGGCCATCGAACCATACCATTCCCGAGCCCATGCAACGCCGTCGAGGACCAGGCACCGGCTCACCTCGCCTGACGTAGTATTCCGTGTCGATAGAACGGCCACATGTCTCGCAAACGCAAAGCGAATCAGCTGCAAAGCGCGGCCGCGCACGCTGGCATCAATGCCCGAGCCTCCAAGGGCACCACAGGCCGCCTTCACGGCACCCTCTCCGCCCAGTTCGGACCCAATGGATGCTCCCGTGGCTTCAGTGCCAACCTGGTCCACGACTCTCTTCACAGCGGCGTCCGAGGCATCAGTGACCGCTGCAGGGCACCCAGCCTCGGCCAGGGCGCTGAAGCCGGAGGCCTGGACCCACGAAAGTGATGTCAGTGCGACCATCGCACAAATTTTGACGGCCATGGGCCGCATTGGCCCAGGGGTGGGTGCGGAAACGCGGTGCGGTCCAGCATGGGTTGCCACCTGTGTGAGTGAGCTCTGCCGGTCTGACACCGACGTGGGGGTGCTTGCAGCTGCACAGGCGATGCATGTCTTGCCGCATATTCACGCGCCACACACTACTTGCAACACCCGCCAGCCTTTGCGTCCTTAGCCGGCGCTGCGCTCACGAGGTCGACGGCATCCGTCTCGTCGACCTCCACCTCTGCCACCTCGTCCGTCCCCTTGGCCAGCTCGTGAGCCTTGACGATGCTGTGGATACGACGCAGGGTCATGTTGAACGCGTTGGCCACGTTCGAGTCAGTGAGGGCTGAGGTCTCCAGGAAGGCAATCTGCTCCCGCTCCGCGAGCGCCGCGGCCTCCTCCTTCTCCACTTGCCTGAGGTGGTGCAAGTCGCTCTTGTTGCCGACAAGCATGACCACGATGTTGGGGTCCGCGTGCTCGCGCACCTCCTTCAGCCAGGTCTCCACGTGGTCGAAGGACATCTTCTTGGAGATGTCATAGACCAGCAGGGCGCCGACGGCGCCGCGGTAGTACCTGCGTGCGACAGAACACGGGCGTGAGGGCTTGGCGAAGGCGGCTACACCAAGGAAGGGCGTGCCGGAAGGGCAGCCGGGGGCAGCCTGCTCCTGCTCACGCGTTGGTGATGGCGCGGTACCTCTCCTGGCCGGCTGCGGGAGGAGCGGGAGGGTCAAGCGTGGATGCCACTGGCGCCGGCACTGGAACTCGCGACCCAGAGCACATCTTCCATGCACACACGCAGCCGCACGGGCCTCACCCGTGTCCCAGATTTGTGCCTTGATCATGTCGCCGTCCACCTCGACGTTCTTCCACGCAAACTCCACACCAATGGTCGCCTTGCTGGCCAGGTTGAACTCCGACCTTGAAAACTGCGACAGCAGGTTGGTCTTTCCCACGCCCGAGTCCCCGATCAGCACCACTGCGTCGTCAACGGAGGCGCAGGAAAGCCGCGTGATGCCTCGGAAGGCGGCCTCAAGCTCGGGACAGACCCAGACGGCGAGCTCCACCGGGAGGAGCACGCCAAAAGGCGCACCAAAAGCCCATTGGGGGTGGGCTACACGGCATAGCACATCGCGGCAGGGGCTGGCAGCCGGGGGCGGCGGAAACCCTGGTCGGCTCATTGAACCGACCGGCATCTGGGCCACTGCGAGGGTATTGCGACTCACGTTTGAACAGGTAATCGTAAGCATCTTCGCTCGCACTGCCCTCGGCCGATGCCATGACGGAAAGCCCGCCTGGCGAGTGTTGGCGCATGCAAGGCGCGGCCGAAGGCAGAGCGCCGGCTGTTTCTCGAGCTGATTCCCGCCGCTCCCACGGGTGGAGCACCCGACCCCGAGCCATACACGCCAGGCCTGGCGGGAATTTTGGTGCGTCTCCTTCGCGCAGTGATCGGGGCGGGTTGTATCGCACCCGATGGCGGGCTCATGGCAGCGTGAGAACACCCGCACGTTGTTTGCAACGTGGTCGCCGACATACGGCGCTGTGCCGCGACTCTGTGGCGCCGACCGGTTCTCGCTCGTGTCACAGAAATGTATACCGCCAGCGATGGGGAGCCCGAGGCTGACGGGCCCGGTGCGACCCTGGGCTTTGGCGTAGGGGCGGCGGGCGGCGACGCCTCACCTCCACCCATTGCAGCTGCCGGAACGATGGCTTCGGGATCGATGATGCGCATGTCGCAGCGGGACGGGCGGTCCCAGTCGTTCGAAGACATCGCAGCTCTCGCAGCCGCTGGTGACGACGAAGATGACGAGATGGCCTACGGCGCCAAGTCCAGCAGCTCATCGTGGAAGCTTCATCGCGGTGGTGTGCCAGCCAACCGCCAGTCATCGTCGTGGGCACGGTCAGAAGCGCCGCACAGGGCGCCGCGGCTTCCCGGCGCCGGCCCGGCGCCTGAAGCTCCGCTTCACGAGCGCTTCCAGAGACGCCTGGCGCGCGAGGTCGAAGCAGCGCTCGAGTCTGCTGCCAACGCCAGCGGTGGTGCGCGGGCTGCACCCCTTGAAGACTTGTATCGCAACATCACGGCGGGTATCGAGCCGGCCGTGGCCTCACGGCTCCGGGCCAGCGGTTTCGTGGGGCCCGTGCCGGCCCGGTACTTCGGCTTGCTTGCGCGTTACTATGCTGCCCGGGCTGAGGATGACCCAGGCCTCCTGAGGAGGCAACGACGGCTGTGGTCGCGGCTCATGAGCTCAGACCTGTTCCCCGCGGTGTGGGCGTGCCTGTTCCACCTGTGGATGCTCGGCGGCTACAACGACCTCGTCCTCGTCGAGGAGACGATGGACCACGAGGAGGGCGACGAGGAGGCGGACGAGGAGACCGCTGCCTCGGCCGGGAAGCGAGGTCACACCTGGGATGGAAGGCCGGCGCCCCTTGACGACACTGATGACGTCAGCGCGGGGGAAGAGTCCCCTGGGTCGGGGCGGCTGCGCCGCAGGGCAGGCTCCGGCGGGGTGGGAGGTGGCAGCAGCAAAAGCAGCCAGGGGGAGCAACGAGCGCGGCGGGGGAGGGAGGAGCGGCAGGCAGAGCTGGCAGCAGCCCCGGGTGGGACGCCCTCGACTCGGATCGTGAGCGACTCCGGCGCGCCAACGAGCGCCAGCTCGCCGGGCCGCGCGCCGTCCAGCGGCGGGGACGCCACGGCGTCACTCCGCACCCGTTCCACCATGGAGCTCCTCGTGTCGGGTTGCAGCCGACTGTTCTGGTCCGACGCCCACGCCGGGACGTCGGCCTTCGTCGAGGTGTTCGCGCTCTGCTGTGACGCCGTGACGAGCCCGACCAAGCTGGCCGGGACGCCGTCGTCGCAGCGCCGGGAGCTGTCGTCGGTGGTTGCCTGCCATCTCCTGCACTTCTGCCCGGCCGGCAGCGTGCGGCGGGTCCTGGCGTGCCTGCCCGACCTGGAGACCGGGACCATGCCCTCGGCGTCGCGGGCGGCTGCGGTCGACGAGGTGCCGGCCACGGTCTCAGCCGGGGTCACCCCAGTCGACCCCAAGGCGACGCCGCGGCGGTACGGCAGGGGGGGCACCGCGGCGGTGCCCCCGCACACGACACCGGCGAGGCGGGTGATCTCGGCGGCGTCGTCGCCAGCCTGGGCGTCGGAGGCGACGGGGCAGTCGACGATGTCGGCCGCCACCGAGGACGACGAGGCGTCCGTCGCGCCATCGCGCGCAGACGGCCCGCGCGTCGGTGATGCGGGCTGGACGCCGCTGGAGGGCGTCGTCCCGCCCTGGGCGTGGCAGCACCTGCGCGGCGCAGCTGACCTCGTCGGAGCTGACGCCGACGCTGGCGCCGTCTGGGTGACCGAGACGGCTGGCGCCCTGTGGGCCTCCGGCGTCGGCGTGGCGTCGCGCTCCGGCGGGCTTTCCGACTCCGCCGCCGCGGAGGAGCTCGCCTCCCGCGCCGGGCAGTTCATCGAAGAGGTGGTGGTGCACCTCAGGGCGCTCAAGCGCCAGGACTCGACCATCCGGTACATCTCGGGCCTCCGCGGCCTCTCCGGCGTCCCCATGCGCCGGGCCTCGGCGAACCGCCTTCACTCTGCGCTGCACGTCTTCACCACGCCCGGCGGTCCCTCGTTCCCGTCCCCCGCCACCCGCGCGGCCGCGAGCGAGACCATCCACGTCCTCTTCCCCCGCGGGTGGGCCGTGCGCCGAGCCGTGAACCTCGCCTGCCGCATCCTCAACCCTGTCAGGGCGGTATACTCCTGCTGCGGCTGGACCCAGCGCGCGGTGACGGGGTGCGCGGGACGCACCGTCGGCGTGGCCACGTCACTGTGCGGCGCCGGCGTGATGCTTCCCCTGCAGCTGTCATGGACCGCGGCCTCTGCCGTCATCGGCACCGTCGAGGGCTGCGTTGGCAGCAGGAAACGGGCGTGAGCCGCTCGGGTGAGCTGAATGGTGCTTCCTCGCGCGACCAAATCATGTGAACGCGAGAGCGGGGCGCCGTCATTCGGGGCACGCCGCGCACTCGACACCTCAGCGCCGCGCATCACTCGTCTGGTTGCGCCGCGTCAGGGGCCACGTCAGGGGGTGTGACGGCGGCCTGGGATGCGTCGCCGGGTGCCATGGCGGGGGCAGGCTCCGCCTCTGCTGCCGGCTGGGCCTCGGCCGCGGATGCCGCAGGCGCGTCGGCCGGCTCGGCTTTCACCGCGGCAGCCGCGTCGGCCTCGTCATCGCCGATGTCGTCGCCCATGATTCCCCGCGCTGCCCCAGGCCCGCCGACCATCGCGGATGCAGCCTCCAGCAGGGCCTCGCCCGTCGTAGCGCCGCCTGGCGTGCCATCGGCTGCTGTGCCCGCTGCTGCTGCGTCCTCGGCCGGCTCAACCTTGGGCCGCTTGCTTGGAACCCTGGCGGCGGTGTCAGCCGGCATGGCAGCATCCTCGGCGGCGTCTGGTGCGGCCTCCTGCTCGGCCGGAGCTGCGCCGGGTGCGCTAGCATTGGCAGCAGGGGATGCGTCGCCGGCAGCCGAGGACGACGAGGACGACTCCTCCGCGTCGGGCGCCGAAGCAGAGGCCGAGGCCGCCCCGCCGGTCTCGGGCACCTCCCCTGCCGCGTCGTCCGGCCTCGGCCGCTTCCGTCCCGGCACGGGGTCGTCGGGCTCCGGCTTGTCGTTGTCGTCGTCGCCTGCATAGTACTCCCCGGGCGCGTCCCGGCGGCCCTCCGGCCGGCTGACCCGGACGTCCGGGTCGGCTCCCCGCGTGTCCTCGTCCTCGTCAAGGTGTGCCCAGTCGGGGGGCACGTACTGGAACGGCACCGACGGCGCGTGAGCGACGCCCCTGAGCGACTCGAGCAGCGCGATCTTGCACCGCTCGAGGTACTCCGGCGTGTTCTGGTTCGGCACCGCGGCCGGGGTGAGGTGCAGGCGGTAGTCGGGGCGGAAGAACTCGATGTAGTCGCTCGGCGGGATGGCGTCGGCGACGGGTGTGCCGAGCATCACCGAGGTCTCGTAGCACCAGCACCTGGCGACGTTGCGGACCGTGTAGCCGCCGCCGCCGAGCATGAGGACGGGGAGGCCGAAGCTCTTGACGAACTTGACGCACTCTGCGTGGCCCTTGACGGTGAGGTTGAAGGAGCCGAGGCGGTCACCGGTGAGGCTGTCCGCACCGCACTGCAGCACCACCGCGGTGGGCTGGTACACCTCCATGATCTTGGCGATGACGGGCTTGAACACGTGCTCGTAGCTGAGGTCGTCGATGCCCGAGCGCAGCGGGAAGTTGACGCTGTAGTGCTTCCCCTTGTCGTGCCCGATGTGCCGGATGTCCCCCGTGCCGGGGAAGAAATCCCCGAACTTGTGGAAGGAGCACGTCATCACCCGGTCCGTGGTGTAGAAGGCCTCCTCCACGCCGTCCCCGTGGTGGATGTCGATGTCGATGTACAGCACGCGGGGGTGGTACTTTAGCAGCTCCAGGATGGCAAGCACGATGTCATTCACATAGCAGAAGCCCGAGGCCTCCGCCTTCTTCGCGTGGTGCAGCCCGCCGGACCAGTTGATGGCCACGTCGGCGTGCCCGTGGTTCAGCCGCATGGCGCCGTCTGCGGGAACGGTTGGGGAAGACGAGCTCGCAGCCGCCGCGCGCCCGGAACCATGCACACGCCACAAGGCGGGCCGGTCTCACCGATGGAGGCACCCGCGTGGATGCGCGTGTAGTCGTAGAGCCCGGAGAAGACGGGGCAGTCGGAGAACTCGCCGACGCCGTACTTGTTCATCGCCGAGGCATACTCGTGCATGTTTTCAGGCGTAATACGCTGCAGGAAGTCGATGTAGTCCGACGAATGGAACTCCATCATCTCCTCCGCCGTTGCGAGATGCGGCCGCTGCGTTTGGTCGGCCGGGGGCAGCGGGAGAAGGGCAGGGAGCTGGCGGCCGGGCCGGCTGCTGGTTCCGCCCGAGGCGAAAAAGCGTCCCACGGCTCTCACGTAGACCTCCAGCTGACGATACAGGCCGTAGGACAGCAGCAGGTGGTGGGCGAGCTTCATGCGGACGGGCTTCATCGGGTGGCCGGCGCCGTAGTAGTAGTTCCCTACATCGCCTGCGCTCGGCGGTGCGGAGCACGTGGGCTCAGTCGTGAGGGAGCTGGCAAGCAGCTACAGGGCCGCCTGCACGGTCGCGCCCGAGGCCGAGCATGGTTGTCGCAGCCGCGCGGGCAACAAGCGGCCAACAGAAGATCGCCGCCGCACGGGCTGGCAGCCGGACAGGGGACGGAGAGCACCTCACCCCGATAGTAGTAGGCGACCCTCCTCTTCACCTCCGCCATTGCGATCGGCCAGGCGGGCCCAGGAGTGCCAGGAGAGAGGGATTTGGGGGATTCCCGCCGAAGCAGAGCCTGAAATCGCCCGCCGACGCCCTCCCAGCATGATGCAGGCTACGCGGCGCGTGATGGGGCACACAAGCGCACGAATGCAATGCCGCCGCCTCGAGGCTTTGCGGACGGGCGACCACACACAGCGGCAGCCTCGCTGCCGGCACATTCTAGGCGTTCCAAGGCTCCGCCGGCGCGGCCTCACTCCGGCGGGCCAACACAAAGCGTGACGCGGGCGACGTGCTTCCTACCTGTGCACTCGACCATCACGCCCCGGGGCCACATGATGGCCTCGGTCGGCCCAAAGTCGGCTGCACACAGGCCGTCCCTGTCTGGCCCAGCTTCCGAGACCGCGCCGCGCGGCGCGGGCACGAAGACAGGCCGCAGGGGCGTGCCCAGGGCCGCGACCCAGTCCGATGCGGAGGCCTCCGAGGTCAGGACGGCCGCCGCGTCGCGGCACGACACGGCCCTGCCCACCGAGCCCCGCTCGTCGCCTGCCCCGCCGTCCCTTGACCGCGCTGGGCGGGGCTCCACGGGCCCGCCTTCCTCGTCGTCGGACTCCTCCTCCTCCTCCTCCTCCTCCTCCTCCTCAGACGACTCCTCGCCCGAGCTCCCTGAGGCCTCCGAGCTCGCGTCGCTCGAGTCGGACCCGGGGGCGGATGGCTGCGGTCGCACGTCACCGGCCAGCAGCGACAGCCCCGGAGAGGGGCGGGCCTTGCCGCCCGCACCGGGCGGCGCGCCCGCCGCCGATGCCTTGGGTCGCGGGCCGGCAGCCGCCTTGGCCCCAGCCGGGGCGGCGCCCGGTTCGTGCGCCCCGTCCACTACGTAGATGGCGAAGGAGGCACGCGCGACGGCGCCAAAGTCGCGGTGCCCGGGTTCGTCCACCGTCGCCGCCACGCCGAGCAACGTCCGTCGCACAGGGCACAGGAGCAGGTCGACCCCCTCGCGCTCCGACCAGCAGCACGCCCTGTACCTTCCCGCAGCGGACGACGGTGACGGCGACAACGCCCTGCCGCCCGACCGGGCCGCCCCGCCCGCAGCCCCCACCGTGGCCCCCAGGGCGATGGACGACATCAGCGGCCGCACCGACGCGTGGGCCATCGGCGCGCCCATGGCCGCCAGGACGTCGTCCTCGGACGAGCCGTCCCGGCCCGAGGCCACAAGCCACGCCCCCGGGCCCCGCCCTGGCAGCCATAGGAGCAGCCACGGGTAGTCGTCCGTCGCGGGGCCGAGCACGGCGCACAGGCTGCGGAGCCCCGTGCGAGCGTGCGCCTCCATCGACGCCACCGCCGCGGCCGCGCTCCGGGGACCGAGGCGCTCCTCCAGCCAGGAGCAGGCTGCCGCCGGCGCCGCCTCGGAGCTGCTCCCGCCGGCGCGGGCGTCCTCCATGCCCGAGGACAGCACGCGCATCCGGGGGACGACCGGCTCAGCCGGGCTCGCGCCCTTGGCGTGCACCCATACATGCCGCAAGCGGAGCCGAGAGCGGTCCTCGGCGCTCCCGTCCTCCTCCCCGTCGAACCCGAGCGACATGCCTTCGAAAGACGACACCCACAGCCCCGGGAAACCGTCCGCCTGGGACGGCCACGCGGCACCGAGCCGGGCGTCCACGTCGCTGCCGGTCACCTGCTTTCCGGCGCTTCCGAGCATTCGCCGGGCGACGCGCAGGTCGGCCGGAAGCACGCCGTCGAACGACCACCTCACGAGCGCAAGCCTGTGCGTGCTCGAATCGAACCACGCCTGCCAGGTTCCGCCGTCCGCCGCCCCACTGGAGAGAAGGCGCACCATGGACGGCCGTTGCTCGATCACGACCTCCCAGCCCCGGGCCACGCAGTCCTGCAGAATCTCGTGGAGGCCGTCCCCCATCTCGAAGGCTCCGAGTCTTCGACCGGGCTCAACGTCCATGACGATCGCGGTCGCGGCAGCCTGCGCCCGAGGCGACGCTGCACGCTGCGCGGCGAGGCTCTGCGGCCGGAAACGTGCAGGCCAGACGCTGTCCTGACGCGCGGGCAAGCTCCGATGCCTATCACACGGCCCGGGCAGACGCGGGTGGGACGGGGCGCCGGCCACCGGGCGTGCGTGTGCGGGAGGGGAGCGAACTGGGCATCGAACCCTCCAGAGCTGCCGTGCCCATAGCCCCACCGGCGGGCCGGCCCGGTGCGCATCGCGGGCCCGTGAGCGGGAGCGCACGCATCGTGTTCGGCCAGCTGGTCGATGTCCCGGGCCTCGCGCGCCAGGCATGACCAGGTTGCGACGTGCACGAGCTCCCGGCCTTCGAATCCTCACGCGCGCGTCATCGAGCTGCACTCTGCGGCTCCAGACGAACGTGAGAGAACGACACATGGTACACGGCGGTGCGGCGCGGATTGGATGACAATCGCCGGCCGCAGCGGGCCAACCCCGTCGTGTCCTTGAGCCTTCCCCCGCAGGAGCGTACAAGCGCGCAAGGCAGCCTACTGGGTCGCCGCCGTCCAAGATGGTCTGCAACTCGTCGGGGTTGATGGACGCAGCACGGTTCGCGGAGCCGACGTTCCATCTTCCCAGCTCAGCCGAGGCAGCCCTCACCGCGCCGTGGGCCCCCCCCATCCCAAGGGGCTCCGTCAGGCTCGTCAGCTTCGGGGAGCACCCCGGGGCCCAGCGCACGTCCCTGCTCCTGCGGCCGAAGCCGTCGGGGCGGGGCGGGCCGGGACCCTCGCCTGCCAAGCCCGCGTCGTGCTCCTCCTCCCACGGCGGCGCTGCTGCGGCCACTCCCCTGTCGGCGTGGGGTTCCCCGATACGAACGCACGATCTGAGGCCGCCATCGGCGCTGGAAGCCTCGAGGGCGTCGTCGCTGCTTGATGACTTCCCGGCGGGCCCGCGAGCCGATAGCGCCTCGAGGGCGGGAAGCGAAGGCCTCTCCGCCGTCCGCGGAGCAGCGGGCGCGCCGAGCCCGTTCCTGATGTCCGGCCGCATGGCGCCGCTCCCGACGGAGGATCCCGCGTTCATGTCGCGAGCAGTCTCGCGGATGCGCGCCGGGGACGGCGGTGTCAGCGACGAGGACGACGAGGACGACGACGAGGACGACGACGAGGACGACGACAACGACGACGACGAGGACGACGTGAACGGGGACGAGGCAAGCAGCAGCCTGGCATGGCCCCCACGGGGCGCTCGCGGCGTGTCGTGGCAGCGGACGGCGGAGGGCGTGCAGTACGATCGGCGCGGTGCCCAGGGCCGGCTCGGTCGGAGCTCCTCGTCTTCCTCCCACTGGGCCGGTCCCGTGCAGCCGTCGCCGCCCCCGCTCGCGGTCGCTGGCTCCGAGGCCGGCGGGCGCCCGCCCGTGGCCTTTTCTTCGCAGCCCCCGGCGGTGGAGCCCGCGGCCTTCCCCGCCGCCTCGTCCATGTGGGGTCAGGGCTTCCGCCCGGCCGTCCCCGTGTCCGCCTCGCAGATGACCAGGGTGGGGACGCCAGACGCCGCGCTGTGGGCGATGGACGCGTCGCGCGCGGCCACTTCCGCCGCCAGGACGCCTGGCGACGGCCCGGCACCGCCTGTCCTTGGCACCCTCGCCGCCCACTTCCGGCTGCTGAACGTGCAGAGCATGGACAAGGCCTGACCGGCCGCGGCGCGCTGAGCCCGGGCGGGAGTGACATCGCGGCGTTTGGCCCAGCCATGGTGACACCATTGAGGAGGAGTGAGCGTGGCAGCGCGAGTCAGCCGGAATCGAGCGACGCCCAGCCACGGTCAGACCACCATCGCCACGTCATCACTCACCCACCACCCCGGAGCGCTGTCGCTCTTCCCGAGCGACGCCGCGGCGCCCGCGAAGCGAGCAGTAAAGGCGATGCGCCTGACCGTGCCCGCCTCGGCGAGGCTCGTCGTCGGCTCCACCGCGGCCCCCGACTTGGGCGCCACCACCACCGACGGCCCCGACGCCGCTGCCGCAGCGCCGCCCACGCCCGGCACCATGCAGAGCGTCGCGGCGTGCGCCACCGCGGCCACCGGCTCGTCCAGGCGGAACACCCCAGTGAGGCGCGTGCCGTCCTCGAAGTCGAGGCGCACCGTGCACTGCTCCCGCCGCTCGGCCCGCGCTGCCCGGTCCTCCATCCGGATAGCCTCGTCCTCGAGCCGGCCCCGCCCCACCATGGGCTTGGACATGTGCCGGAACATCGTCATCCCCGCGACGAGCTCGTCGCGGGACATGGAACCGGCGCCCGTCTCGCCGGCCAAGGCGGCTGCGGCGGACGACGACGACGACGACGCTGCCGACGCGTCGCCGGCGCCCCCGTCGGCGGACACGGCCGTGTCCGTGCTCGCCAGCAGCTCGCCCCTGGTCCACTGCCTGTCCAGCCCGTCGGGTGGCGCCATCGCCCTCGCCATCGCCGCGCGGAAGCCGGCGGCTGACACGGCCGCGAGCCGCGCCCTTGCCGTCCCTAGCCGCTCCATCGCGTCGGCGCCCCCGCGCGCCGCCTCGGAGTGGATCGCGCCGCCGTTTCCCCGCCCAGTCGGCGGGCGGATCTTCCCGCCGGCCACGGCCCGAAGCACCTGCGACCCGCGCTCGGACATGGACATGCTGGCCACGTAGGGGAGGATGCGGGACTCCAGCGCCTTGATGCAGGTCATGGTGTCCGCGGGGACGCTGACGCCGCGCGGCAGGACGAGGTCCGCGCCGTCGGCGACGAAGCCGAGGCTCTCTAGCAGCCGATCCGCGGCGCTCACGGGCGGCCCGAGGGCAGCGCCCACCTGCGGGTTGGTCAGCTTTACCTTGCGGTACTTGGCCTCGCTGCGCGTCCAGAACTTGGCCAGGCGCTCGAGCATGCGCACGGCACCGAGCAGCTCGGAGGTGTACAGCTTGTTGGCCTGGTAAAACTGCTCAAACGCAGGATCGGCGCTCGCCGAGGACGGGGCGCCGCCCGCTGCGCCACCCGCCGCCGGTGGGGCGGCCGCAGAACTGGCTGCTGCCGCAGCGGCTGCCCCCGACGACGACGACGACGACGACGACGGCATGGCTGGGGCGGACGGTGGTTCCCCGGAAGCACCGCCGACTGGGCCGTGCACCTCGAGCGTGTCCCCCGATGCCAGCTCGTCGGCCGACTCGACGATCGCGCCGTCCACCTTGACGGCGGTGGGCGTGCCGAGCATCGCAAACTTGGACCGGAGCTTGCCCAGGACCTCGTCCCAGGAGTCGGAGGACATGATCGCGACGCGCTTCCGCACGCCGGGATCGCTGACATGGTATGCTTTGACGAGAATCTTGTCCCCGCTCATTGTGTGCGAGCAGGCGCCCGCGGAGTGCGGCCCTGTGGGTCTCGTAGCTCCGGCACGAATTTCCGGGGAACAGAGCCGACCCCGCGTCGCGCCCACACCGCCGCAGGCAGCGCGCGCGGTCCGTGGGGCACCTCCGTGACATGAATGCTGCCGCGGGGCCGCCGCGTGCGGAAGGGGACGACCCGGCCGAGGCGGGCACCACTCTGAACGTGAACATCGGCGTCATGGGCCACGTTGACAGCGGCAAGACCAGCCTGGTGCGTGCCCTCTCGTCTGTGCTGTCCACGGCCGCCCTGGACAAGCACCCGCAGTCGAGGCAGCGCGGGATCACGCTGGACCTCGGGTTCTCGGCCTTTGCGCTCGACGCGCCCCCGCACGTCCGTGAGGCCAGGCCGGGGGTCACGACGGTCCAGTACACCCTGGTCGACTGCCCCGGCCACGCGAGCCTGATCCGGACGATCATCGGGGGCGCGCAGATCATTGACATGATCGTGCTCGTCGTGGACGCGGTCAAGGGCGTGCAGACGCAGACCGCCGAGTGCCTCGTCATCGGCGAGGTCACCACGGACAACCTCGTCGTGGTGCTGAACAAGGTGGACCTGCTCCTGGCGCGGGAGGACGGCGCGGCCCTGCTGGAGAAGGCGACGGCCAAGGTGCGGAAGGCCCTGACCGCCACGCGCTTCGCTGACGCGCCCATCGTCCCGCTGAGCGCGGCGCCGGGCGGGGCGGGGAAGGGCGGGGCCGGAGGGAAGGGCGAGCCGGGGGAGGGCGCGGCCTCGAGCGCCGCCGCCGAGGCCGCCGCCCGCGCGGATGTGAGCGCCCTGGTGGCATCGCTCCGCGACCGCGTGACCGTGCCGCACCGCACGTCTGCGGGGCCGCTGTTCATGGCCGTGGACCACTGCTTCCAGATGCGCGGCCTCGGCACGGTGATGACGGGGACGGTGCTCCGCGGCCGCCTCGCCGTCGGCGACGAGGTGGAGGTCCCCAGCGTCGGCGAGCGGCGCAGGGTCAAGTCGATCCAGATGTTCCGGCGCGACGTGCGGTCCATCGGGCACGGGGACCGGGCGGGCTTCGCGGTGACGTCGCTGGCGGGCGGCAAGCTGGAGCGCGCGGTGGTTTGCGCGCCGGGGAGCGTGTCGGCGGTGCGGGTCGCCGTCGCGCTGGTCCGCCGCATCCGGTACTTCAAGGGGGAGGTGGCCTCCGCGCGGACCAAGGTGCACGTCACTGTGGGTCACTCCACCGTCATGGCGACGGCCGTGTTTTTCGGGGCGCAGGAGATCGCAGAGCGGCTCGCGGCGGCGCCGGAGGCGGCGGCGTCGGGCGCGGGGGCTGCCGCTGCCGCCGCCGCGAGCTCATCGGCTTCGAGCGGTGCCGCGACCGGGGCGCCCCGTGACGCGGCCATGGCCGGGGGCACGGCGCCCCCTGCGCTGCCGTTCAGCTGGGACGACTCCTACGCGTGGCAGGACGCGCTCGAGGCTAAGGTCCGGCTCCCAGCGGGGCCGGGGGAGGCCAAGGGGGCGAGCGTCAAGGCCCCGTGGCAGTGGGCCCTGCTGGAGCTGGACGCGCCGGTGTTCTGTCCCGACGACACCACCGTCATCGGCTCCCGGCTGGACGCGGACGAGTCGTCCCCGACGTGCCGCCTGGCCTTCGCCGGCCGGCTCGTCCACGTGGTGACGCCGGCGGGGATGGCCGCCGTGGCGGCCGCCCGGGGGGTCGACGCGGCGGCCCTGTCGTCGGCGAGCGCCCCGCCCGACGCGCTAACGGCCGCGGCCAGGCGGTGCCTGCGGGTGTACCGCACCAAGGAGCGGGCGGGGGCGGTGGACCGCGTGGCGTCGGGCGACGCGGCGGCCGGGACGGGCTGCGAGGTCATCCTGCGCGGGCTCTGCACCAAGGACAGCGACGTCTCCCGCTTCGTGGGCCTCAGGGTTGTGTGCGACGGGGGCGCGGAGGGCACCATCTCCGGGGGCTTCGGCAAGAGCGGCAAGCTCAGGGCGCGGCTGAGCGGCGCAGCGGTCGCCGCGGGGGAGCGGGTGTCGCTGCCGATGCGCAAGTACGTGTTTGACACCGACAAGCGCACGGTGAGGCAAGAGTGAGTGTCGCGGAGGTCGCGCCCGGTCGCTTAGGGGGCGCTGCACGGCGCGCGCCTCGCCACGCACCGCCGGTCTCGCCGTGCATCAGCCGCGCACGATGGTCTGCACGGCGTCGGCGACGGCCGCCGTGAACCCCGGGTGCGCGGTCTTGACGGTGAAGCTCGCCTGGCCGGGCCCCGTCACCTTGCCGTGCACGAGCGTGATCTGCGTAGTGCCCATGAGCTTGGCCGCGGCGATGCACTCCTGCGCCGCCTCGATGACCTCGATGCCCTGGTGCCGCGCCGCCTGGAGCGAGGTCATGAGCTCGCGGGCGTTGGTGATCCGGGAGCCGTCGACCTTGCGGGAGCCGGCGTGGGCAAAGGCGGCGCTGGTCCACTTCCCGCCAAAGTCGGGGGTGGCCATGGCCGCGGGGCGGAGGAGGTCAGTGACGGGTACGGGGACGGTGGCCACCAGGGGGGCGGCGCCGGCGCGGGCAAAGGTAAAGGCGATGGAGGTGCTGGTGGGGGCGTTGGCGATGACGTACTTGACCGAGACGCAGGCCGACGCGCCGGGGGCGATGGGGTGGAAGCCGGCCTGGGCGGCCGAGACCTCGACGCCGTCGCCAGGGGCGAGGGACGGGGAGAGGAAGGGGACCGCGGCGGAGCTCATGGTCACGGGGGGCAGGGGGGCAGAGCCGACGTTGGTGAGGAAGAGGGTGATGACGACGGCCTCGGGACGGAAGGACTTGGCGTAGGAGACGACGACGGACGGGTCGGCGGCCGCCCGGGTGACGCCGCGGGCGGGCTCGCGGGGGTGGCCGGCCACCGCCGCCTTGGCCGCCGCGGTCTCGGCGAGAGAGGAGAGGTCGGGGCCGGCGGGGGCGGCGGCGGGCGCTCCGGCCACGGCCATGCCTCCGAACATGTCAGGCTCCTCCGCGGCGGCGGGGCCGCCGCCGAACAGGTCGCCCATGTCGTCGTCCTCCGCGGGGGCGGGCGCGGGCGCGGGCGCGGGCGCGGGCGCGGGCGCGGGCGCGGGCGCGGGGCCCGGTGCCGGGGCTCCCGGCCCGGGCCTCGTGCGGCGGGCGCGGGCCGCCGACCCGGCTCCGGTGGTGCGCCGGCTGGCGCGGCCCGCTCCCGCTCCCGAGGGCGAGCTGATGCCTCCGAAGAGCAGCGCCGCCTGCTTCTCCGCCTCCGTGGGCTCGGGGGGAGGGGGGGGCTCCGACGGCGCCATGCGGGACGCCGAGGCGGTGGCGCGGCCGGCGGGGGAGCCGCCCAGGGCCTCGCGGATGCCGGCCAGGGACGTGGTGGTGCGGGGTGCGGGGGCCCCGGCGCCGGACGGCGCGGGCGTCGCGGCGGGCATGCCGAACATGGCAGCTGCGGCGGCGTCCTGCGCCGGTTCGGCAGCGGCCGGCTTGGGGCCCCACTTGGTGCTGGTGCCCCACGGGCCGGCGGCGGCGGACAGGCCTCCGAGGGGGTTGGCGTCGGCGCCCCCGGCGTCGCCGTCGGGTCCGCCCGCTGCCCCGGGTAGGCTCGTGCCGGCGTCGGGCTTGGCGTAGGCGCCGAAGTGCAGCGACTGCCCCGCGGCGGCGGCTGCGGCGGCCTCCTCGGCGGCCACGAGCTCCTCCGGCTTGGCGTAGGGGCGCGCGCCGGCGGCGAGGGCCTGCTCGACGTAGGCGTCGAGGAAGGCGAGGCCGTCGTCGCCGTCGATGTCCACGTCCTCGCAGGAGGCGTCGACGGGGAGGACGGCGCGCATGACGTCGGGGCGGGCGGCGAGGGCGCGGAACTCGGAGCAGCGCTGGGAGAGGTCGACGTCCTTGGACGAGGCGAAGCGGCCGACGAGGTCCCCCGCCGAGGGCACGACGGCGCCGACCTGGGCGGTGAGCTTCGTCGCGGAGCTGATGGCGTAGCCCCTAGTGACGCGGCTGAGCCCGGCGCGGCCGGCGAGGGAGCAGATCTTGTCGCAGATGACAGGGAGGCCCATGGTCTCGGAGAGGTAGCCGTACTCGCCCAGGACCCAGAAGAGGGTCTGGAGGAGGACGTCGGGGAGGCCGGGGGCGTCGATGAGGTCGAGGTAGGACTCGACGACCTCGCGCCGCATCTCGTTGTCGGCCTCCTCGTCCTCCTCGTCGCCACCCTCGGCGATGAGGCGCATGACGGACGACGCCGTCGCGGGCTTGACCAGGTCCCCCGCGGCCTGGAAGACCTGCGTCATGACCTGGACGTACCAGGTGGTGGAGGGCGCGAAGCGCTCGGCCACGTCGGTGATGCGCTCGACCAGGTCCTGGCGGAGGAAGACGTCGACGGCGTCGCGGAGGTTGACGAGGAGGCGGTCGACGATGACCTCCACGTTGACGGGGTTGGTCATGCGGAAGAGCAGGTCCAGGGTCTTGCGCTTGAGGGTGTCGTCGGGGTCCTCGAGGCAGCGCATGACGGCCATCTGGTGCTTGGTGGCGTACTGCGGGTGGTCCTTCACGATGGCCGCGAGGCTGGTGATGCCCAGGTACCGCAGGTTGTGGTTCTCCGACGCGATGAAGCGGGAGATGGAGGCGGCGGCCTCGTTGAGCAGCGTGGTGTTGGGGTAGACCCACGTGATGGTGCGCACCACCTCGTAGAGCACGGCAAAGCCGACGTTGAGGCCCGAGTCTGCGCGGCGCATGCAGGCGTGGAGGATCTCGTACATCTGCTCGGAGGACGCCTGGTCCGCGTGGCCCAGTGCGGCGAGGAGGCGCAGCAGCTTCATCTGGATCCACGGCGCCGGGATGCGGTGGTACGAGAAGTCGCGGGGCAGGCGGCCCTCCGAGACCTGCTTGAGGATGGACACGAAGGACGGCACGAGGTCCTTGAAGTCGGCGGGGGAGTTGGTCACCAGCTCGTCGAAGACGTGCAGCGACGCGGCCATCACCGCCGGGTTCTTGTCGCACAGCGCGCGGCGGAACTTTTCCCCGTAGTCGGCCACCGACGCCGGGTCGAGCTGCAGGAAGCGGTGCAGGAGCATCACCGTCTTCTTGCGCACGATCTCCTTGTCGTGCTTGAGCAGGCGGTCGGCGTCGCCGATCACGGCGCCGATCATGTCCGGGGTGATGAGCTTGCACGCGGCCGTCAGCGCCGTGCAGATCTCCAAGATGTTGGCGGACTGCATGTCCTTCTGGAGCCGCGACACAAGCATCATGCGCATGGGCTGGTCCGGGGCGAAGCACAGGCTCGCGCACAGGTAGCCCACGCGCTTCTCGACGAGATTCCCCGTCGCCACAAGCTCCAGGACCTTGGCGTACCCGAACGAGGCGTCATGGCCGAGCATCTCGGCGTAGATGAGGCGCACGAGGAACTCCTTGGTGGCGCGCTGCGCAAAGGCACAAACACGGAGCCGGAAGCCAAAGCGGTCAGCCTCGGCCGGGCCTGGCGCGACGAGAGGCACGCACCCGTGCCGCTCGGGCAGCGAGGGCACACGGAGCAGGGCCCGGGGCTCACCTTATCGAACTTGCGCTCCTTGAGCATCGCCCTCAACTTGGTCACCTCCTCCGTGATGATGCGGTCCTCCTCCTGCGGGGCGGTTGCAAGAGTCGGCTCCAGAACGCTCGGGCGACGGTTCTATGCTGGCACCGCGTGCGGCCAGCGGGCGGGGCCGTGGGGCGGGGAGATACACGCGGACGGCATCCGCCCGGATCAGTCCCGGCGCCGGCGCGACTCACCTGCTTGGACTTGGAGTCCCCGATTGCCTTGATCAGGTTGAAGAACCCCTTCGAGAGGTGGGCGCCGGCCATGATGCCGAGGTCTGCCCCTTGGGCGCGGCGCGTGGTGCGTCCGCGTGGGCGGCCCATCCGAGTCGCTCCGAGCAGCCCTGCCGGAAGCGGCCGAGGCCGCCGCGCCGCCCACAGGCCCCGCCCGTGCAGTGCGCCGCACCAGCACGATGAAGCGCCTATTCTACGAGGTCGGACGCGCGATGCGCGAGACGGGAACCGCGCTGGACCGCGCTGGCCTCGACGTCATGGCCAAGCCAATCTTCAAGGAGCCCTGTGAGCCCCCAACAGGCCGAGTGGCGCGCATGCCCGTTACAAAGCGCTTGTTTCTGGCAGGGCCTTCCTCGTGGCTTAAAGCGGAGCAGCGGAGAGCCACGCATGGACGCGAACGGCTGCCAGGCTTTCGGACCTGCCGGCCGGCCTTAGGCTCGGACAAGCGGCTCCCGCCTCAGCACGCGGCTGGCGGGCAATCGCACACGCACGACCGCATCCAAGGCATAAGCACTTCGCCTCGCTCCAGATGGGTGCGGCCGTCTCGCCCTGCCACCGTCCTTGCGTGCCATGCTGACCTCGCAGTTGCGCGCCACCGCCCGGTCATGAACCTCTTTGACAAGCACCCCAAGACGGACCCCAGCGTGTTTGTGGCTCCCAACGCCACCGTTGTCGGCGACGTCAGCATTGCCTACAAGTCCAACGTGTGGTACGGCGCCGTGGTGCGGGGTGAGAACGGCCCGCCGCCTTCCTCTCGTCGCGCCTGCGGCTTGCCTCCGCAAGGGCAACCTGGGGCCCGGCACCGGTCTCGCTGCAGCCCGCAATACGCACCACCGTGTGCGCCTGAGCTCTCGCTCGCCTCCGTCCGCAGGCGACCAGGCTCGCATCGAGATCGGCGGGTACTCGAACATCCAGGACCGTGCCGTCGTGACCACCGCCAAGGACGTCGAGGGCCAGGGCACCGGCACCGTCAAGATCGGCAACCACGTCACGGTGGAGGCGGGGGCCGTGCTCCGCTCGTGCGTGATCGAGGGCCACAACCGCATCGGCGCGGGCGCCGTCATCAACGACGGCGCGCTCGTCGAGGAGTTTTCCGTGGTGGCCGAGGGAGCTGTGGTCCACCCCGGCCGCCGCATCCCCGGAGGCCAGCTGTGGGCCGGCAACCCCGCCGAGTTCGTGCGCAACCTGACCAAGGACGAGATGGCCGCGCTCGAGGTGGACGCCGAGGCGGCCTCGTCCCTCGCGGACGAGCACGCGGCGGAGTTCTTGCCCACCAGCGCGGTGCACCTCGACGCGGAGAAGCTGGCCGCCGCGGCGCGCGCCTGAGTGTGAGAGTGACTGCGGAGGCGGAAGCCGTCATTGCTGATGCAAGAGCCGCCGGCGCACAAACACACACGGACGTCCGACCATGCGCAGCCGCGGCGCACGGGAGCCCGCCGCACTCGCAGGTTCAACCGCACGCCGCGTCTCCACCGGTACGGTCCGACGGAACGCGGGCGTTCTTCACTCGGACGCGCCCCTCGCGGCCGCGCCGACACTCTTAGGGGTGTCTGCCGCGCGCGCTCCCTCCGTGCCCTCCTCCGGCGCCTCCCACCGGAGAACGATGGCATGGTGCTGGGCGTTGGCGAACTTTACCCGCAGCGCCTCGTCGTCGAAGCGCAGGACGCTGTCGAAGAACACCGCCGTCAAGAAGTCGTTGTGGGAGCACACACCGATGCGGTGCTCGGGCCGCGCGCGCACCGTGGTGAGGAACCGGTTCGACCGCTCGATCAGCTCCCGCACGGGCTCGCGCTCCTCGGACCACCTCTCGTCCTCCTCGAAGGTGAGGTCATCCAGCGACACGGTGGGGAAGTCTGCCGCGATGTCGGCCTTGGCACGGCGCTTGTCGCAGGGGTGCGTGCCGATCCGCTCGCGGAGATTGTCCACCACCTCGAATGGAGGCGTAGTTCCGTCCCCAGGGAAAGCCAAGAGCGCGGTCTTGATTGCCCGGGACAGGCACGACACGAGAACCACGCTGACGGCGTTCGCCGGCCTCTCCAGCTCCGGCCGCAGAGCACTTGCCTGACCCTCTCCCACCTCGGTCAGCCTGCGGGGAGGATCGGCGAAATGAGCCACGGCCGGAATGGCATGGGGCGAGCATGACCACACGCAAAGCCACTATGGCGCGACGGCGCTGCCCTCTGGGACGGCGAAAAGAGTGCGCGGTCGGCCTTGCTCACCTGCTGTCGTGCCACGCCCAGTTCTTGTACTCCTCGTCGTCGCCAGTATCTCTTCTGGCCTTGTTGTGATAGCCTGCGCGGGCGGAGGCTCGCACAAACGGGGTCGGGGAGGTAACGCAAGCGAGGTGCGAGACACGTCGCGACCCAGGGCGAGACGTTCGGAGCCTGGCACGGGCACGGGCCCGACCCAAGCGGCAGGAATGTCAACGGATCAGCTAGCGGAATGGGCTCACCTTCGGCGTGGCGCACAAAGTGGACGATGCGCGTCGTGGATGCGTCGTACTCCGCCTTGGGGTCATACGCTGCCGCGCTCCAAACCAGGCCGTCGTAGGCCTTGCCTGCGCTCGATGCCGCGGCTTCTGAGTCGTACGCCATGGGGAAAAATTCAAAGGCTGACTGCTGACCGCAGTGCGAGCCACGGGATCCTCCGCGACGACTCGGCCACGGCTCTGTTCTTGGTGTGCAAGCTCTGCCACCCGAGCGGCGTGCAGTCACACGACCAGGCGACCGCGATGCGCTCGATCCTCGCCCTCATGGCCGTGATGGCCGCGGCGGCCTCGGCCTCGGGCGTCTGCGACACCCACTTTGGGCAGGCCACTGGGGACAAGGACACTGACGCCACCGTGAGCGCGCGGTTGCCGTTCTTGTGCCGAGTTCCCGCGCGACATGGATCGCGACGGACCGACCGAGCGCACGGGGGGCGGAACCGTGCGCATGGTGTTGCCAGTGGAGGGAGCAGCACTCGAGCCCGTGTCGTGGGGCCGGCCAGCTTCGCCTCAACCGTGCGCTGCACCCGTGCCCGTCGGCTTTTTTTCGCCGCAGGCTTACTTCCTCAAGCAGGCTGCCGCCGACGACGGGGCCGTCTGCCTCGATGGCACGCCCGGCGCGTACTACTTCCGTGCCGGGTCGGACTCGACCAAGTGGTACATCCATCACCAGGGCGGAGGCTGGTGCGAGTCCCCGGAGGACTGCCTGGACCGGTCGACAACGGACCTCGGCTCCAGCTCCAAGTACCCCGCCACGGCGTCCCTCGGCGGCGGCTACTTCTCCCAGGACCCCGCGGTGAACCCGATGATGAGCGAGTGGAACGCGGTGTTCATCCGGTACTGCGACGGCGGGTCCTTCTCCGGCAACAACGCCAGCACCCTGAGCGTGGGCGGCAAGGAGCTGCACATGCGCGGCCACCACATCCTCCGCGCGGTCATGGCCGACCTCTTCGCGAACCGCGGCCTGACCCAGGCCACCGACGTCGTCATCAGCGGCTGTTCCGCCGGCGGCCTCGCCACCTACCTCCACACCGACGAGTGGCGTCAGGCCATCCAGTCGTCCGCCAAGGTGGTCGGCCTTCCCGACAGCGGCTTCTTCCTCGACGTGCAGGAGCCCACCGTCGCCAGCGGCGTGGGGTCCACGGTCCCCGGCAACTACCACGACGGCCTCCGCTGGGTCTACTCGGTCATGAACGCCACCTCGGGCGTCAACCAGGCGTGCATCGCGGCCCACAAGCCCACGGGCGACGACTGGATGTGCATGTTCGCGGAGCACACCGCCCCCCACATCTCCACGCCCATCTTCGCGCTGCAGAGCAAGTACGACAAGTGGCAGGCCGGCCACGTCCTGGGGCAGAACACCATCCCCCTCATGAACGCCATGGGCCGCAACATCACCGGCCGGCTGGAGCAGAACCTCATCAACTCGTCCCCCGTGCACGGCGCCTTCCTCGACGGCTGCTACCACCACTGCGGCGAGTGGGGAGAGATCCTCCCCATCGACGGCGACGAGCAGTCCACCGCCTTCCTCAAGTTCTACTACAACATCACCACCCAGCGCTTCTGGAACCAGGACGTCGCCTACCCCTGCGACGACTGCTGCCTCCACTGAGCCGCCCCGGCCCTGCGTGACAGCGATGCGTGATTATCGGCAGCACGGCGCCCGCAGTGTACTGCTGCCGCCTCGTTGCTGCCACGCCGGGCCACAGCAACATACACCTCGCGCACGATGGCACCTGGCTGCACACGCCCTCCGTCATCGGCCCCTGCCCGTCGCGCACGCACTGCCAGTGGCCCTTTGTCATCCCCTACCTGCCACGGCACGGGCGGACACGCCGCGCCGCGAGCGGGTCGACCGTGGTGCCGATGCGTCGTGGTATCGCCTCCCGCTGACGCTCCGCCCGCGGCCGCTGCGGGATCCCCCGGCCTCTGGGGCGCTCTGCCCCGCAACGGACGGCACCGGCCGCCTTGCGGCCTCCGGCATGCCGCTGCCCCACGCCCGCGGCCGGACGGCTGCCCTGCCGCTGCCCATCGGCTGCTCGCTGACCGCAGACCGGGCCGACGCGACCGAGGAGCCGTCCCCGCGGCGCGGCCTGGCCGCCCTGTGCCGGGCATACCGGCATGCAGCGGGCGGCGCGGCCACGGCACGGCCGCCCGGCCGGCTTCCAGCTCTCGCCGGCGCCGCGCCGGGGCTCGGCCCTGGCGACGGCACCGCGTCCATGGTAGAGCCGAGGCTCCAGTCGAGGCTGTCGGCCTTGGCCTTGCGTGCCTCGGACGTGGCGCGGGCTCGCGCCACCATCTCCTTGGTCGCCGCGATCACCTCCTCCAGCCCGCGCCTGGCCCGCGACTCCGACGACTCGGCGCCCCCGAAGCCCGACGCGGCAAGTGCGGTCCTCCCGCCGGCGCCGCCGCCCGAGCCGGCACGCGCCGCAGCGCCGGCCGCAGCCGGCTGCGGCGTGCGGAGCGTCTCTGCCAGGGGCGAGCCCCAGCGCACGTGCGGCCCAGTCGAGGCCGCCGGCCCGTCGCCGCCGTCCCCCGCTGTGCTGCCGTCCCCCTGTCGCCGCCGCATCCGGCGGAACGCCCTAGCGTACCCGGTGCTCTCGATGCTGCTCGACAGACGCGCCGGGGCCGCGCCCCCGGCCGGAAGCAAGGCCCCGGGGCCGACTTCCGCCTCGGGGGCGTCAACTCCCGGCAGAGCCCGGAGCGGGGGCCGACGGAAGCGGCCGGTCGCGCCGGGGGGCATGGGCCGCCGCGGGGACAGCAGCGGGTCATCATCCTCGCCCGAAGACGACGTCGACGACGCGGCCTCCAGCTCGAAGCCCCCCGGCACCATGGCCGCGAGGCCTCTGTGCACCCCTGTCCGCTCGAGGTTCTCGTCGGGCCCGTCCTCGCCGTCGGGGGACGCCGTCGCCATGGCCCTGGCCACCAGGACGTCCCGCCGGTCGATGAAACCGCTCCCCGACAGCGCCGCCGAGTCACTGAGACATTGTGCGGCCGCAGGCTGCGTGCCGGCGGTACTGCGCGCGGCCGCCCCGTCCGGCGACCGCCGCCCCGCCTTGCCGCGAGCTGCTGCGGCCGAGCGCCCTGCGGCCCGGGGAGGACCCGGCGCCCCGGCACGGTCGGCCGCCTCGGCAGCACCCCCGCCGCTGATCGAGCCCCTGGCCGGCCGGCGCGAGGCCGCAGCCTTCGGTGCTCCGCCGCGCTCCGGCTCGCCCGCGCCGCTCGCTGCGCGTCGCGTGGCCTTGGACTCCTGCCCCGCTGCCGCCCCCTCGCCCGTCGGGGCCGGATGCCGGAGCAGCAATCCCGGCGCGTCGTCCCACCGGTCTCGGACCCTCGCCTCCGCGCCGCGCTTCGGGCTGTGCGCCTGAGGCCTGTGATTGTCCGGACTGAGCCGCCCCGCGCTCCGCCGCGAGCCGGTGTGCCCGACCTGCCCGCCCGCCGCTGTCGCCACGCGCCCCTTTCCGGCGGCGCCCGTGGCCGAGGACGACCGACCCCTGCTCGGACGACCTGCCGCTGCGGCCGGTGCGCCGGAGCCCGCCGGCCGCGCGGCCACCGGCGTGCTCCGCCGTACGACGGGCCGACCGGCCGACACCGCCCTGCCTGCCGCCGCGGGAGCCGACGCCCCGGAGTCGCCGACACGACCGGCCGACCGCTCCGCCGCGCGGGCGCGGCCCTCCGCGCGCTGGACGCCTGCCCGGTCCGGCCTGGGACGTGCTACAGCCCTTCGTGCCGCTCTGTTTGCGGCCCGACGGACGGCTGAGCTGGGCCGGCTGGACTCGGTCAGCTCGGCCCTCAGCCGGTCCAGGCTCGCGTCCAGGCGATCCGCTGCCTGCGGCGACGTGCTGGCACCCGACACGATATGCGCAGGCACGGCCTGCTTCTGTGCACCTGGCCGGGCCGTGAGGCGAAGGTCGTCCCCGGCAAGCACGCCGGCCTGCCCGGGGCCATCTGGCGCGCCAGCAGGGCCTCGAGCCATGCTGGGACGGAAGCCCCCAGCCACGGTGGAGCCAAGGTCTGCCGGGTGGTCGGCAGCCTGCCTCGCCGGGCTGGCGACGGCCGCCGTCCGTTTGCGCCCCGCCTCGGAGCCACCGCGGGCCACGCGCCGCACCACTCGGGCCCGAGGTGCAGAACTGTCTGCCGACGAAGCGTCCTCCGCTCTCCAAAGCACGCGAGCGCGCCTGATCGGTGCGCCGGACGGTTGAGCCGGCGCCTGGGGCGGGCGTGCCATGCGCAGGGCCGCTCCAAGCGGCCCCGCCGAGCCAGCCGCGTTCTCAGTTAGCGACAGGTCGGAACCGAGCAGGAGCGCGCGCGCGGCAGCGTCCAACGACGCGTGGCAATCCATCGCACGCCAGCAGCGCCCGCTGCCTGGCCGCCTTGGGCGTCTGTAGCTGCAGCAGCCTCTCTGGATGCGAGTGCGCTTCACCGGCCGGCTGTCGCCACTGGGAGGACGGAGCCGCAGAGTGGTCAGCGGGGCGCTCGAGCGCCGGCAGCGCCCGGCTGAGTCTGCTTGCACCACGGCGCGCAGTCCCCTCACACGGTCGACACGGTGCGCACAAGGTCCGGCTCGAACGACGGGTCGTGAGCAGCGCGCTCGGCATCAGGCTCCCCCAGGCTGTCGGACCGCAGGCCGATCCGGCCGTCCTCCTCCTCCTCCTCCTCCTCCTCCTCCTCCTCCTCCTCTCCCCCCTCCAAGTCCTTGCCGGCACCGGCTGGCTTGACGACCTTGGCGGCCGGCTTGAGGTGCTTCCCCCTGGCGAGGTTGTACCCCAGCACGCCGAGGACCGCCATGACCATGCCCGCGGCGTTGGCCGCCGTGACGGGCGACCCGAAGAAGGCGATGGAGGCGAGCATGGTGGCCAGCCGCTTCATGGTGTTGGCCACGGTGAAGGAGAGGTGGGTCATCATCACCAGGACGACGTAGGAGGCGATGGAGGTCAGGTACACGATGCAGCACGACGCGAGCACCGTCACAAAGGCCTGCCACGGGCTGCGGGTGGGAGGGGAAAGAGGGGGGTCGGGGGCTGAGGCAGGGCATGGCATGACCCAGCCGCCGCGCGGGAAGCTGCATCGATCGCCGCGGCGCACGCTCACCTCAGGTCGCTGGTCGCTCCCTCGCCGAAGAAGGGCTCTGACGCGACGAGCATCTGCAGGCCCGAAACGAAGACGACGCCCCCGGAGGTGATGAGGCCGACGAGGAAGTGGAGCTGAAGGAAGCCAAGGGCTCTGCCGGCCATCGTGCGCTTGACAAAGATCTTCTCCACGACGCGGAACGCGGCGGAGAGGGCGGCGAGGAAGAAGCCGTAGTGCTGCAGTGGGGGGTGCGGATGGGGCGGGCGCGGAGGGGGGTGGCGGGGAGGCGAGAGCGGGGACGGCTGAAAGCATGGGAGCGTTCCCTGCGGGAGGGTCCCCATGGGCGTGGGGCAACGATGCCGTATCGGCGCGCGGGGGCTCACCGAGTAGGTCGCCTCGCCGTACGACGCCAGGAAGACGCCGGCGATGATGGGGAGGAGCGCGAGGTTGACCATGATCGGCTGAAACTCCCGGAAGACGACGGCGCTGATGCCGACGTTGAGCGCGGGCTCCAGGCTCTTGGCAGCGTGCGCCAGGGACACGCTCACGGTCTGGTACGAGATCAGCGTCATCACCCTGCCCAGGAGGACGCACGCCGCGACCGGCAGCAGGCCCCAGAGCGTTCCGACAAGGCGCTGGCCCTCCTCGACCAACCTGACGTCGTGGCCGCAGATCACGAACCGCCCGCTCGCCAGGGAGGCTGTGCTTGCAGCCCCTGCCGCCGCCACGGGCGCATTGACCACCAGCGCCACACCTGCGCGCGGAAACCGGAAGCTCAAGGGGTAACAGCCGCTGCCACCCAAGCCCGAGCACGCCCCTGGTGCCAACAACCACGGCTCACCGTCGATCGTCAGTGACACAAAGCCCTGGACCGCAGCAAGCAACGTCGGCGACATCTTGAGGCCGTGCACGACGATCTTGTTGGAGATCGACCCCATCGAGCTCGCAAAGTAGTACACCAGCACCCACGATACCACCTGCGACGCAATGCGGCAGGTATCTGTGGCACGAAGGCAGGACGGGCACCGCGATTCAGGGCGGCAGCCTCAGCAGGCAACCGCCCCGCGACGCGGCTCACGAGCCAAAGGGGAGTAGCCGCCCCAGCGGGCCGCTTCTCAGTACCGGGCATGGCAACCGGTCCCTCGGCCGCGGGCTGGGGGCGCACCCCGTGTGCCGGCGCCGCGGCCTGAGCAGCGCTTGGGCACTCTTTGGGGTTTCTTCCGTCGCCAGCGATTCACCAAGGCAGCAGCAAGTGAATGACTCCCACCAGCTCCACGCCCGATATCGGCACCTGCCGCGCGATGGCCAGCAAGGCACTGCACAGGCTCCCGCGTGACTGGCTCGGGCCCAGCGGGATGGACGCGCTGGCGGTGTGGTTCGGGCCGGGGGGAACGTGCGGGGACCTGGTCTCCGGCCTCCCCGACGCCCTGTGCCTTGCCGAAGTCGCAGGTGTGTCCTGGCCGAGAGCGGCCGACTTCTTGGCGAAGGTGTCGTCGCTGGTGACGCCGTCACCAGCCTCCGTGAGCAAGGCGGCGGCCGCACATTGCCAGTTTCAAACGCACGGCGCGCCTGCCCATCCTTTGTGATCCCGGGCCGCACCGCTCGGCGCAGGCGCTCGAGTTATACGCAGCCTCACGGCCGGGCGGGGCGGGCGGCGGCTTCCTCGCGACCGGGCTCCCGGTGCTTGACAAGGCGCTCTCGGGCGGCCTGCGGACCGGCACCATCGTCGAGCTGGTGGGCGAGACGGGCGTGGGGAAGTCCCAGTTTGCGATGACAGTGGCTGCGCGCGCTCCGCTCCCCGTCGAGTACGGTGGTCTCGCCGGTGGCGTTGTGTTTGTCGACACCGAGGGCAAGTTCTCCGCCGAGCGCCTCCTGGGCATCGTAAGCCAGCTGGACGCTGTCCTCGGCGACCCCGCGCGGGGGAAGCAGCGCCGCGACGCCATCCTCGGCGCCGTGACCGTGGTCCGCGCCAAGGACTCGGCGGAGCTGCGGTCCCTGGTCGACGACGTGGAGGCCGCCGTGGCGCGGAGCGGCGCGCGCCTCGTGGTCATCGACTCCATCGCGGCCCTGGCGAGGCGGGACTTCGACCAGTCCACGCTGCGGGAGCGGCAGGGGGAGCTTTCCCGTCTCGCCTCGTCTCTCAAGCACGTGGCAGAGGCGTACCGGCTTCTTGTGCTGGTGACCAACCAGGTGGCCGGGAGGATGTCCCCCGAGGAGGCCGGCCCCATGCCGGGGGGCTCGGTGCGGCCCGCTCTGGGCACCACCTGGTCGCACTGCGTCAACACTCGCCTCGTGCTTCAGCACCTCCCGGGGGCGGCCGTCGTAGGCGGACGGGGGGCAGAGGCGGGCGGGGCGGGGGGCGACGCCCTGCGGGCCGCGGCCTCGGGGGGGGTCCGCACCGTGTCGGTGGCCAAGTCGCCCGTGGCGCCGTGCGTGTCTGACTCCTACGTCATCGCGAGGGCGGGCGTCGTCGCCATCCCCCCCGGGTGCACCGTGGTCCGCGCCGAGGGCTCCGCGGCGTCCGCAACGGGCGGCGAGGCGGGCGACGCCGGCTCCACTGCCACCGCGGCCATGGCTCTGGCGGGTGGGGGCATGCGCCCCCCCGCGCGCGACCCGGGAGACACAGCTGCGGCGGCTGACGAAGAGTCGGAGGACGTCTTCCTGGGGCTATCCGAGGCAGAGCTGGCAGCCCTCGAGGGGGCGGGGGAGTGACGCGGCAGGCGCCGAGGCCCGATCGCGGGCGGGGGAGTGACGCGGCAGAGCTGGAAGCCCCCGAGGGGGCGGGGGAGTGACGCGGCAGGCGCCGAGGCCCGATCGCGGGCGGCGGCCGGTGGCAGTCTCGGTACTCGGTGCAAGCTCGCATCACCCACGCATGGGCTCTTAGCCCCCGCCCTCGTGGCGGGGAGCCGCGCCTCCTGGACAGGCCGCCGTCGCGGCCTCCGGGGCGGTGGCGTCACCTTCGCGCCTCGGCCTCGGCCTCGCTGCCCTCCCTGGGCCCGGCGGCCTTGTGCTTGCGGCGCCTCCGCCTCTTGGCAGGCGCATCTTCGCCGCCCTCGCGCTCCGCCGCGGCCAGAGCCTCCGCCATCGAGACCTCGGCGGTCAGTCGCGACTCCTCGTCCCGCTGCTGCCACCGCCCCTTGGCCGTCCCAAACACCCCGACCCCGTGCGCCGCCCGCTCCTTCTCCCGCTCGATCTGCGACGACAGCCTGTTGCCGTCCAGCACCGGGGCGGCCGCGTCGATCTGCAGCCACAAAAAGCCCATGAACGCTGCGTGGGCGGCGGCGATGCCCAGCCCCACCGTCATGTTCCGCAGCGTCTGCCTGGGGCTCTGCGAGCAGGGGAGGGCGCGATGGGAGGGGGTTGCGTGCGTGGCGCGGGCTTGCGACGCGGCGTGGCGGCTGACTCAAGCAGCTGACGCGACCAGGCTTGCCCCCATCGAAACGCCCCGAGCGGCAAGCCGAGCGATGACCGCGCCCCAAACGGTGTTTTTCGACCGATGTGCTCGCTTGCAGCTGTAGCCGCCCTCTGAGGCGATCCCTGGACCCGGTCGCTCCGCTCACCTGGCCGCTGTGACGGAAGAAAAGGAGCAGCGGGTGGATGGAAAGCGGGCTCAGCATCGCCACGGTGGTGGGGCTGACCCAAGACCAGTTCCTCGTCGCATCTGTTTGGTGATTCATGGCGTGCCGTTGGCAAAGGTGCGCGATAGTGGCGTTCGGTCGCAGCTGCCGGCAGAGCGGTCTGGCACTTGTCCGCGCCCGTTGGCACGCCGATTTCCGTCGCGCGCCGGGATGGCCCGGGCCGGGACGTTTGACGAATGGCTCGCCCGAGTGGAGGATCAAGCGGCTGAGCGGATGGAGCAGAAACAGGAGGCCGAGCAGGCGGCCGAGGACGAGCGCGAGCGCAAACGGCAGGCCAACTCCGGGATGTTTGATGTCTGGGTGCAGGGAAAGGAGCACCGGGCCAAGTCCGTCGATGTGAGCGCGCCTGTCTGTCTGTTTGGGCCGAGCGGGTCGCCAACGGCGCCCGGGAGCCTGGCTCGTTTGCAAGCAGAAACTGCAGGACCGCTGCGCTGCCCCGCTCTCGCTGCCCTCACCGCGCCATTCCTGTGCTTGCGCGCCTGACCCTTCTACCGCAGGCTCTGAAGAGGTGCGCGCGCTGCCCGGCCGTTTCCTGGCCTTGCCTTGCTGCCGAGCCCCGCGCCGTGCACCCAAGCGCCACTGCGGCCGCACCCCCGACCCCGTGCGCCTCCCGGCGCCGCATGTGTGACGCCCGCAGAATGTCGCGCCGGCGCGGGACAGAGGACGCCCTGGCGTCCCAGATCGCAACGGCGCTGGCGGTGGTCGACCGGCAGCTTGGGATACCGATCCCGGACAGGTTCCCGCGCGGCGACGGGGGCGGGCCCAAGGGCACCCGGACGCTGGCGCACGACTTTCTCAACTGGGCCCGCAGGGTCCGCGTGTTCGAGCTCGTGCAGATCCCGAAAACGGTCCTCGACCAGCTCACGCCCGGCTTCCGCGAGATGCTGGACGAGAAACGGCTGGACGGCGGGGAGCCGACGTTCTGGCTCACCAACCTGGGCCACGCGGAGCAGCCGGAGCCGCCCGCGCCGGGGATGCTGCCGCCGCCCATGTCCGCGGACGACAGGGCGAAGAACGCCCTATTCATGCGCCTCGTGCGCAAGGACTGGCTGGCGGCGCAGGCGGGGGTGGACGCCGCGGTGCGGGAGGCAGCGGAGGCCATCGCGGAGCGAAGGCGCGCGCGGACCAAGGGGATGTCAGCGGCGGCCGCGGCGGCGGCGGCCGCAGAGGCGGCGGAGGAGGTGGACGGTGGCGGCGGGCTGGAGGGTGCGGGAGGGCCCGCGCCGGGCTCTGCCCTGTGGCACGCGATGACGAGGGCGGGCAGCGAGCAGCTTCGGCGGTGGGCGGACGAGGACGAGCGGTCCGCGCAGGAGGCGGCCGAGGCGGAGCGGCTGGGGAAGGCACGGCGCGGGAAGGCCGCGCACAGCGGTTGGGTGGCCCGCACGAGCGCCAGGGAGGTGCAGCTTCCCACGGCGCGGGAGTGGGAGGCGGCGCGGCTGGCCGAGGTGGCCAGGAGCAAGGGCATCAGCGTCGGCGCCGCGCGAGCGCTCGAGGCGGGGCGGCCCCGGCCCCCGCTCAGGAACACGGCAGAGCTCGCCCTCGACGGCAACGCGGCCCCCGCGGCCGGGGCGCGGGCCGTCCACGCGCTGAGCGACCTCACGGAGGCGAGGGAGTCGCTCGCCGAGCGCGGTTTCGTCTTCGAGTCGAACTACCGCGACGAGGAGGACGGCGAGATGGGCGAGGAGGGCGCCGAGGCGCTGGAGGCGGCCAGGGAGAAGGCCCGCGCCGCGGCCTGGCGCGTGTACCAGGACGAGCGGGGCGAGGCGTCACGGGCGGCGTTCCGGTCGTGGTCGGCACGGAAGGACGCGGCGGCCGAAGCGGTCCGGGCGCTCGCGGCGCTGCCCCTGGCGCCGGACATGCCGGCCCGGGCGGCCGTGGTGGCGTCGGCCAGGGCGGGGGCGGCGGGGGGGCGGCGCGGCGGGACACCGCTGGCCGAGGCCGCGGCACAGCTCACGGCGCCGCCCGCGCGCTGCGACGCGGTCCGCGAGGCGCTCGGCGCCCCCGGCAGCGCCGCGACCGCCGACGGCCGCTTCCTCCCGGTGCGGGAGGTGCGGGCGTCTGACGCGGAGCGCTGGCGAGGCGTGGGCCGCGTCCTGGCGGCGATGGACCCGGCGTCGCTCCTCCGGCCGTGGACGGCCTGGAGCGCGCCGCTCTTCTCCTCCAGCGAGTGCACCAGCGAGTGGCCCGGCCTGTGCGAGGAGGCGCGGCGGGCGGCCGAGGCCGAGGCCGGCGGGGACGGCGCCGAGGGGGGAGGCAAGACCGAGGAGGGGGGGGGCACCGCCGCCGCCGCCGCAGCAGCGGGCCCGGAGGCGGACGCCGCCCGGGCCGACGCCGCCCTCGGGGCCCTGCGCGCCGCCGCGGCGCCCCACCTGGAAATGGCCCGGGGCGTCAGCGCTCGCCTCTCCGGGCGGCCGCCGTCGCAGCCGGAGCTCACCAAGGGCGCCACGGGCCTGGACCCTGCCCCGGCGGGCGACGCCGCCCCGGAGGTGGTCGAGATGCCGTCGCGGGGCGGCGGGCGTGGCCGCGGCGGGGCGTGGGTCACCGTCCGCTGGACCGACGGCGCCGACCCGTCGACGTCCCCCGCCGCCTTCTTCGTGATCGAGGCGCGCGAGGCGGCGGGGGGCCGCGCCACCGGGTCCTCGTCCTCGTGGCGGCGCGTCGTGGTGGACCCGCCGCCCCCCGCGACGGCCGACGCCGACGCCCTCCCCGCCGCCCTCGGCTGCACCGTCACCCGCCTGCGCCCCGGCCGCGCCTACACCGTGCGCGCCCGCGCCATCAACGCCTTCGGGGCGTCGCCCTTCGCCTTCCTGCACCTCGCCGCGCGGCCGGAGCCCCCCGCCCCGCCCGTCGCCGTGCGGCGAGGCTCCCGCATGCTCGGCCTCTCCTGGGCCGCGGACGACGTCGAAGCCTTCGCGTGGCGACGCCTCAGGGACACGTTCCGGTCCGTTGCGGCGGGACCGCCCGCCCCAGCAGAGCCCGACGGCCGGGCGCCCGACGCCGACGACGAGTGCGCCACCGCCAACCCCGCCGCCCTGGCCGCAGCCGTCGCCGCCGACCCCGCCCTCACGCGCCTCCTCCGCCGCGGCCGCGCCCCCGGCGCCTCCGGCCGCGCAGGCACGAGCCTCGACGCCCTCCGCCGGGCGACCGACCCCGTCACCTGGGATGACGTCACCGCCCTCAGCCCCGCCGCGGCGCCCCCCTCCGACGGCACGGCCGCCCCAAGCCCGCGCGGCGGCATGACCTTCGCCTCCGCCACGTCGGGCCGACCGGCCACGGCGTCGTCGCGCCGCGCCGGCGGCGTCCGCGCCTCCGCGGACCTCTCGGCCACGATGGGCCTCGCCTCGGCGCGGGCGTCGCTCGCGCGTCGCTCGCTCCAGGGCCCCCTCACCGCCACGGCGCCGCCCTCGACCCGCGGCGACGGGCCCGACCGCCCCTCCACCGCCCGCCGGCACGCGCGCGGGCCCAAGCTCACCTACGAGCTGTGGACGCTCGACGCGGGGGACGCTGACACCCTGCAGTCGGCCGGCGGCGCGGGCCTGGCCTCCCCCGGCGGCGTCGGCTGGGCCCTCGCCTTCACCGGCCGCGGCACGGCGCACCGCCTGACGGACCTGCGCCCGGCCTCGGCGTACCTGGTGGCGGTGCGAGCGCGGAACGAGGACGGGGACGTGTCCGCGTTCGGCCCCGTCGCCACGGTGCGGACGCGGCTCGACCGGCCCTCGCCGCCCGCCCTCGCCTCCCCCGCCCTCGCCACGTCGCTTCGGGTGCGCTGGGGCACGGTCAGCCCCGCCGCGGAGGGGGGCGCGGCCGCGGCGGTGTCCTCGGCCACGCCCGCGAGCGCCTCCCACGCCCGCGCCGCTGCCGTCGAGTGGGCGATGGGCGGGGAGCGGCCATCGGGCGGCCGGGCGGCCGACGCCGCCATCGCCATGGCAGCCTTTGACCGCCTGGCCACGGCCCCGCCCGCCGGCCGGTCCGTAGCCACGTCAAGGTCCACCAGCGGCGCGTCGACGCCAGGGTCGTCGGCCGGCCCGTCGCGGCGGACGGCGCGCGAAACCCGGCCCCCGCCCGATGACATCCCCATGGACGAGGACGAGGACGAGGACAGCTGGTCGGTGGCGTCCTCCGGCGCGGGCGGCGGCAGCGGGGCGGCGGCGGGCCGTAAGCCGTCCGGCGCGCGCCCGAGCCACACGCCGGACAGCGGAAGCGTCGCCGAGCCGCCGGCGGGCCGGCCGCTGCTGCCATGGGCGCTCGCCCCCGCGCTGCTGTCCGCCCTTGGCGTCCGCCCCACTGCCGCGTCGCTCGCCGGCCTCGCGCGGTGCGCCGCCGCGGGCGGCCGCGACGGCGGCGACGCCGACGACGGGCGGGGAGTGGTGGTCACCGAGGAGGCGGTGCAGGCATGGCTGGGGCAACGCTCCCGCGTCACGTACTCCCTGGAGGTCAGGGCGGGGCCGCGGGGCTCGGCGTGGGCGCCCGTCGGGTCCGGCACCGACGCCGAGGCTGACGTCACGGGGCTGGCCCCGCGGGTCTCGCACCGGGTCCGCGTCAGGGCCGAGGCGGGGGCGTCGTCGTCCTCGTGGGCCGTCAGCGGCGCGCTGTGGACCGCGCCCATGGCGCCCTTCGCCCCCGCCGTGGTGCGATGCACGCCCCGGTCCGCCACCCTCCGGTGGCACGCCGCGCAGGGCGGCGCCGCCGGCTTCGTGGTCATGGGCGCCGTCGTCGACAGGCTCGGACCCCGGGCCGACGGCCCCGCCGCCGCGGCAGAGCCGGAGCTGGAGTGGCACCCGCTGCTGCAGACGAGCAGCGAGCTTGCGGTGAGGCCGAGGCAGGAGCCGCCAACGACTGCCACCGAGCACCCCGTGCCCCCACATTCACCCCTGCCCCGCTGCCCTCCCCCCGCAGACCGTCGGCGACCTAAGCCCCTCCACGGTGTATCGATTCTCCGTCGTGGCCCGCGGCGACGCCGACGGCGTGGCGAGCGCCCCGTCCCTCGCCGCCCAGGCCGTGACGCCCGCTGCCGCCGACTGGTCGGCGCCCTCGGCCGCCCGCGGCACGGGTCGCTTCGCGGTGGAGACCGACGGCCTCGTCGCGCCGGGGGACAGGTGCTGCTTCAAGCAGCGCGTGTGGTGCAAGGTGAGCCGCCCAGGCAGAGCCTGTGGCGCGGCAGAGCCCGATAGGGCAGAGCCGCCGGAAGAGCAGGGATCGCGTCTCTCACCACGACGGGGCACCCGTTTCCGGTGAGGTCCGCGCCCGCCGCCCACGACGCCGCCCTTCCGACCCTTTCTTGCCTCCCCCTCGCAGCAGCGGCAGGCCAGCCGCCCCGCCTCGGCGAGGCGCTCCGCCCGCCCCCTCCCCCCCCGCGTCGCCGTCGTTCCGGACGAGCCCAGCGGGGAGGGCTGGTCCGAGGCCGGGTCCCGGACCGTCGTCGCCGAAGTCCTCTCGGTCGACGCGCGGGGCGAGGCCAGCCTCCGCGTGCTGTGGAGCCGGGCCGTCCTGCACCCGGCCATCGGGCCGGAGCTGCTGCCGCCGGCGGGGCCGGGCACAGCGTGGTCCCTCGACGCCAGGACGCTGCGAGAGCTGGCGCCGATGCGGGCGGAATGGGACGACGAGGCCGGACGGTGGACGGCAGAGGAGGAGGCCACGGCCGCCCAGGCCGGCACCGGCGCCCCGCAAGGGCAGCCGGGCGAGGCGGACGGCGGGGAGTGGGCGTGACCGGCCGTCGCGGGCGGAATGAGACACCCCGCCGTGCCGCGCGCTTGTCATACGTATATGGCGCCGCCGGCCCGCGCGCCCAACCAGGCAGATACTCAACAAGTGGCCACACACGCGGGCCTTTCGCGCCGCCGCGGCGCCCCTCGTCGCGACAAAACTCTGCCTTCCGATCGCTGCCGGGCAAATCGACGCACTGGCTGCGCGGCGACGCATGGCAGCCGCAGCCACCCATGAGGCCACAGACCTGTCCGCCGACGACTTTACGCTCCGCGCCGTGGGGGTGCAGGACCGCGAGGTGTGCGCCGAGATTGCTGCCGTGACGTACGGCGGCCGCGACTACCTCAAGGCCGCGCTCGAGACGTGGCTTCTCAACCCCAAGAAGTTCACCGCCCTCTGCCTGGCTCACCCGGTGACGGACAGGCTCGCCGCGATCGAGACGCTGGCACGGATCGACGGCGGCGAGACCGGGTGGATGGAGGGCCTCCGCACACACCCCGACTGGCGGGGGCGCGGCCTCGCGAGGCGCGTGCACCTTCGCGTGGCGGAACTGGCGGCGGAGGAGAGCGCCGAGGCGGGCAGCCCGCTGCGGCGTCTCCGCTACACGACCAATATCAGCAACAAGGCGTCCCTGAAGCTCGCCGAGGCCGCAGGGCTCAGCATCGTGTGCCGGTGGGGTTTTGGGTTCGTCAGCCTCAGCCCCGAGTACGTGGCTAAGGTCGAGGCCGCGGCGGAGGCGGCGGGCGGCGGGGACGAGCCCGTGGCCGTCGTCAGCACGGCGGCCGCCGTCGCGCTGTGCGAGTCCGACGCGGGCGCTGTTCTGGGCGTGGCAGAGTACGTGCAGGCGGACTGGAAGGCGTACCAGGTGGCGGGGCGGGCGGCGGCCGCCATGGATGAGCTTGTTGAGCGCTGCGGCGTGGTTTTCGCGGCCGGGGGCGGTGGTGGGTTCTCCCTGGGAGGGGTGCGGAGCGATGCGACGGCGGCCTCGTGGTGCGCGACGCTGTACGCGGGCGGCGACGAGGCGGTCACGATCCGCCACCTCGCCTGGCACGTCGCCGAGGCCAGGCGCCGGGGCCTCGACGCGCTCATGCTCTTCTATGACGAGTCCATGATCCCGCGCATGGGCGCCGAGGGGAACGGGCTTTGCGTCACCGAGCTGGCCGAGCCATGCGCCATCATGGTCGAACGGACCTTGCGCTGTGAAGCATGAGCTCCATTCCGTGCCCCGAATATCGGTCATGACTATTCCATCGCGCGCGGCCTAGGCGCATTGCGCAGAAGGCCCTCCTGCCGCGTCCCTGCCGAGTCTCCTCGTTTCCCGCACCGCCCCGGCATGGCACACGAGCCGCGCGATGCCCGCGCGCGCGGACGGCAAACACGACAGCGGCATCACCGTATCCGTACGAGGACCCGATGGCGTGGCCAAGTGCGCGTCGCCGTCGGGCACCTGGAACGGCGCAGGAATCGTCGCTTGTGCAGCTGCGGCTGCCGCCGGGTCGCACGTCCTGGCCGGGCCCAATGCCGTCATGCGATCGACACTGGACGGCTGGGGCGCAGAATGGCTTCCCGTTCCCGCCGTTGCGGCCGTGATCGGAGCCACGGCGGCGTGGCTGGCCGCTTCACTACTTCCGGATCTCGGTGACGACGCGCTGTTTGCGGCCGAGGATGCCATCCTGGGCACGACAGAGTGCGACTGGCGACACGAGTGGACCTCCATCCGCGCCGACGACTCGGACTGGAACATTCATTCTGTGCGATTCCAGCTGGCCGGGCTGGAGCGCGACGCGGACCTTCACGTCGTCATTGTGCACGGTCACAGCAGCGGCGCCGCCCTCTTTCACTGCTTGGCAGACCCCGTCATTCGGGGACTCGCGGCTCCCGGGGTCCTCGAGAGCGGGGGCTGTGCGGCGATTCACCTTTTGGACATGCCCGGCTGGGGTCGGTCGCCCGCCCCGGAGTCCTTCCAGGCGATCAGGGACCCCGTGTCGGCAGTGGATTCGAGCGTGGCGATGCTTCACGGCTGGATCGCGGCCCGCGGCCTGACGGGGTCCAAGCGCGTTGTGCTGCTCGGCCACTCCATTGGCGGCCTCGTTGCGCTGCACTACGCCACGAAGCACCCCGAAGACCTGAGGCAGCTCATCCTCGCGGACCCCGCGGGCCTGGTGCCGTCCGCCCCGACCGGCCTGGGCTGGACGCTCGTGATGCGCTACTGCCCGCCGCAGCTCGTGGCGCGGACGGCCGGGCGCCTCGTCTTCGGCGCCTTTCTCTTCCTGTACAGCGTCGTGTTCGGCGAGAACCCGCGGTTCCCGTCGTACTACTTCACGCTGGCGTACGCCACCACCACCAGGGGCCGCGCGGACGTGGTGTGGGCGTCGGCGGTGGAGCACGAGCGTGGCTGGACCGGCGTCCACTGGCGCTACCCCGCCCTCACCGAGCTCCTCCACGCCGACGTCCCCATGTCCCTCCTCTGGGGGTCGAGCGACGCCCTCTTCCCCGTCGCTCACGCGGCCCTCGTGCACAGGCTCCGGCCCGACTCTGACGTCTACGTCATTGACGCCGCCGGCCACAACCCCGCCCACAACGACCTCCCCGCCACGGTCGCCGCCGTCGTCGACGCCGTCGCGTCATTCCACTCCCGCCGGCACAGGATCGGCCGCACCCCCGACGCCGGCCGCGGCTCGGCCGTCCTCCTCCCCGTCCCGCCCGCCGAGGGCGCGGTCGTCAGCACCCCCTCCGGCTCCCGCGTCCGCGTGTCGGCCATGCCCGGGTCGCTCAGCGCGCTGGCGCACCTCCCGCCGCTGGCAGAGCCTCTCCCCGCCTCGGCGCCGGCGGCCGCCCCGGCACCGCACAACCCCCGCGCCCCTGCCCCGATCGGCCTGGCGCCGTCGCTGCGGCGCAGGCATACCGCGAGGGCCGGGTGGCGCCGGGCCATGCGCGCGGCGGGCTCGGGCCGCTGCGCCGGGTGCGGCCGCGCCGTCCGGCTGCAGGGCCATCGGTTCGGGTGCGAGTGCGGGTCATGGACGTTCGTGTCGCACGCGAGCGTGGGCGCCCACGCGGACAGCCGGCGCGGCCTCGCGGAGTTCCTGACCTCGCTGTACGAGTCGTGCGACTTCAACGCCCGGACCGCGCGGTACCTGGGGCCAGTGGGGGCGCCTCTCCCGGACGGTGGGGGCGCGGACAGCGAAGACAGCTCCGGCAGCGACGAGGACGTCGAGGAGGTGGTAGAGCTGGACGAAATCCGGCCGGAGCGCGGGCACGTCTTCCTGCTGACCAGCGCGCTGTGAAGCCGCGCGCCCCCGCCGGGCATGCAAGCCGCGGCGTCAGGCGAGCGCTCCTGGGGCGCCGATCCTCCGACCGTGGGGTGCGGGGGTCCCGCCCGCCCCGCCCGAGGAGGAGGATGTGGTGGTGGCGTCGTCCCCGTCGTCGTACTCGGGCAGCGCGTCGGGGTCCGGCTCGGGCTCGGGCTGCTTCGCCCGGCCCGTGTCGTAGCTGGGCGGCGCCGACGTCGCGGCTGCCGTGACGGCTGCCCAGTGACCCGGCGCGCGCGGCGCCGCGCGTCCCGCGGTGCCGGGCCCGGCGACGACCACGACCCGTCGGCCGGCCGGCGTCATGGGGCGGGAGACACCGGGCGTGCGGGTGAGCGACGCCGCGCCGTCGACCGTGATCGCGCCATCGGCGGTAACGGACAGCATGGCGTCCCTTGATGCCTGCGCCTGCGCCCGCGCCATGGCGTCCCGGACCCGGCTGCTCATCACGCCCCGCGGCTTCCGCCGTGCCGCGGCGCCGCGGCGCCGCTCAGGGGCGTACTCCGCGCCGCCCGGGCCAGTCGTCCCTCCCGGGTCGGCAGCACCGGGGAGGGAGAGCCCGTCGTCGTGCGCCATGTCGGCGCGGAGGCGAGCGAACCGCACGGCGGCGTCGATCGCCGCGAGGGACATTGGCGCGGTGTCCGCCAGCGCCTCGGCCTTGGCACGGTTCCGGAGCTCTGCCCTGTGCCTCGCCTCATCGACGGCGCGGGCCCGCACCTTCCCGGGGTCCTCTGGCGCAGCGGCGAGCCAGGCCGCCGCCGCGCCGAGGGTGCCGAAGCGCCACAGCACGGCCGTCTCGTCCTCGTCGGCGGGCCCCACGGTGCGCTCCAGCACCGTCCGCGCCCCGTCCAGCACCCTTTCGTGCCGCCGGACCGACCGAACCACGCGGTGCCGGACCGCGGACATCCCTGCTTCCGTTGAGGCATCCTCACCGCGCCAGGGCTCGAGGGCCGGACCGGGCGCCGCCGCGTCGGCCTCGTGCGGCGCCGCTGCGAGCTCCGCGGCCCGCAACGCCGCCCCGCGCTGCTCCGCGGCGGACGTGTCGTTGGCCTGAAGCTTGTACGCCAGGGCCCTGGGGACGGACTTCCGGACCTGGTCCAGCCGTTGCGCGTCGCTCAGCGACCCGCCTGCTCGAGACTGCGCCGCGAGCTCGTCCCGGAGCGGGGCGCGCAGCACCTCAATCTGGCCCCTCGCGATTGCCAGCTCGCCCCTGAGGCGCTCGACGTCCTCCTTGAGGTTGTGCACCTCGGCGTGGGTCCCCGTGCGCCCAGTGCCGGTGTCTCGCGTGCGGCTCCGCCCGGCTCCGGTCGGCTTGTCGGCAAGGGTCTGCCCATCGGAGGGCGGTGCCTCGTCCAGGCCGGCCTTGAACAGCCGCCGCTTTGCTGCTACTTCGTTCATGCGCTGCTGGGCGGGAGAGATGACCGGTGTAGGCTCGGTCGCGTCAGGATGGTCGGCCCCACCGGCGCGCAGCTGCTGCGTGTCGCGGAGGTCGTCCTGCTCGTCCCTCGGCGCGATTTTTGCCAGCCTTGCGTTGCGCTCGGACTCCTGGAGAATCGATGAGACCTTGGGAGCAAAGAGCCGGAAAGCTGTGGCCCATACGACCACGCACGAGCCCACGCACGCGACAATTGCAGCCGTGGCCGCATCGAACCGAGCTGTGCCCGCCTGGTGCGCGGCCTCCGAGACGATGCCCACCCCGCCGACGATCGCCCCAGTGACGGCGAGGGCCGCGGCAGCAGACGACTCCTTGGCCGGATCAGGGACAAAGGCGGCGATCACCAGCAGCCGCACCAGCCACATCCAGAGCAGGAGGTGCCAGGCGGTGGAGATCCAGACCCCTGTTTTCGACCATGCATCGGCTCGGACGCACGCTCCCCGCAGCGCCAGCGGAGGGCCGCTCGACTCGAGGAGCAAGACCCCGAGCTCCATGGAGCCAAACACGACGAACCATCGGATGAGCTTGCATCCGGTGATGCCCTCCTGCCTGTCAGGCACAAGCGGCTCCACAACGGCCTGCCACCTGTACCACGTCTTCGCGATGAAAGGGAGCAAGCAGAGCAAGGACCCGAGGCCGAGCACCCAAGACTTCGCGGCGCACTGCGGCTGCGTTGGGATCCCCACCATCTGCGCCGGCCACACTGCCAGGAGAATGAGGCCCATCGTGATGATGAGCGTCGGGATCAGCCGTGCGGCCTTGACTGTGTCTCCGTCCCTCCACCACAGCATAGCAAGGCCAGCGAAGACCAGAGCCACGGCCGAGAGGGCGCTCGTAGCCACGACGGCGATGCCGACAGCCGACGACGTCGAAACAAAGTTTGAGCCCGGGACTGGGATGACGAGCGCAGCGGGGGGGGTCATCCGCGCAGCCATGGCGTCGGGGAGCACCACTCGGTCAACAACAGGAAGGGTTCCTGGGAGCGCTACGGACACTCCTGTCGACACGAAGTCCGACGGCTGAAGCTGCAACACGAATGGCGGGGCGTCTGGAGCCACGTTGAGGCCGCCGCCATCAAGCTCCACGGGCCCCGCGGCGGTCTCCGCCCGGATTCGCCGAGCCGCAAGCAGGAGCGCCGAAACTCCGGAGTTCGGCGGGACCGCGTTTGCGCTCGGGCACAGCAGGGCTGTCGAGGCTGCGAGCGCCGAGCGGTTCTCCAAAGGCACAAAGATGGCGTCGACGGCGGGCTGTCGAACCGAGCACCCTGCGAGCGCAGCTGCTGCAGCCTGTACCGCAAACGAAACCGCTGACGCTGACTGCAGCTGCCGCTGGCCGCTGGCCCCCACCGTCCTGTTGAGCACCGGGTCGGCCCACCGAAGTCCGGGATGAAACACTCCGAGGGACATCGTCCAGTCGGCCATGAACCCTGCCAGCGGGGCAAACTCCAGCTGAAGAGCGGCCGGGAACGCCGTGATGCTGGCCAGAGGCCTGTTCTTCACCGCAAAGTCGCGCAGGACTTGCGCGGCATCGTTTCGAAACCCGCACACCACAACGTGGTCGACCCCCCTGTCGTGCATCAGCTGCACAGCCTGCGTCAAGAGCTGGGAGTCGGACGTCCTTCCAAACGTGGCTCGGCTGTCGACAAGCGAAGGCTCGGTCGGCGACCCTGAGGCGAGCCCCGAGTCCCAGTTCCACCGCAGCCTGTCATCCGCCGCAGAGAATGCCGCGAAGAACGGTTGCTCAACCGTGATGCCGATGCCCACCGCAGCGAGCTCGCTCTTCACCGCAGCGCAGCTTTCCTTGGTCAGGGGCTCGTTCCCCGCGAAGGCCAGCCCTACGGCCTGTGCTCGCTCGCGCGCTAGGCGGCCCGCGAGGAGCCTGGCTCCAACCCTCAGCGGTCGTGCCAGGCGGAGCAGCGTCCAAGACTCTGGTAGCCCCTCGGAGGGTGTGACCGCATCCAGCACCGGCACGCCAAGGCGCACCCCAGCAGCCGCGGTGGCTTTCGCGAACCTGGGGTTCACCACCAGCACCACGTGAGCCCGCAGCGGATTGGTGGAGGCGAGAAGCCTGCTCAGCGACGTGGAGTAGGCTTCCTGGGTGGCTGCTGTGGCCGCCACGGTCACCACTCGCGGTAGCACCCTGAAAGGCATGTTATCTCTGTCAGCCGAAGGGATGACGGTCAGCGGAGTCGTTGCCGCCGGCCTCGAGCGCGGGTCCGCTGCTTCTGAGGCAGCTGCGGTCACACGGCGAGCGAGGCGAGAAGGGTTGACCACACAGCAGTGTGCGTACATACAGGTTCATCATAATGACGGGCACGCGCTGCGTACGCCACTACGACTGGGGCTGCGGCAGCGGTCAAGCAGCCCGATCAACATGATGGTCTCACCTTGCGCGGCCAGCACGTCTGCAGGACCTGCTGTCACGATACCGATGCGCAAAACGATGTCCCTTGCGCTGCACTGGGCCGCAAGCATGCCCACAGCGACCAGCAGGCCGAAGCGAGGCATGGCGGACCGTTTCGGGCGCCCGCCCCTGGTTCGGCGAACCCGGGACCTGGCTGTGCGCGGCCTTTCCCCAGAGGGTTGGAAGACTGTGCTCGAGCTTGCGTTACAGGGGCTTTGTGGTGCGGAGGAACGGCCGAGTGCTGCGCGCCGCGTGTGCAGATGTTGCGGGTTGCGACTAACGCTACAAGGACTGCGGCGGCAAGGCTGGCACCCGAAGCGCCCCGCTAGGCGTGACGCATCAGACGAACCACAGTTGTGCCGGGTGCCGGGGAGAACATCCCGGCCACGCCGACACTCACGATGCCGCCTGCCAGGCCACACTCCAAGCCGCTGCAGCCGACGTTGGGGCGACCCTCGTTCTACTGGCCGTGCATGCAACCATGAGCTGCGCCGGCTTGCAACGGGCCCAGGTGCCTCAGGTCCCGGTCGCGGCGCCCTTCACGACGCGTCGTGCCAGACTGACCACCCTCCTGCCGGAATCGAGCCGGTCAGGCTGCAGCAGTGCCGCCGACAAGCCCCCGCTGGACCTTGGCCGCCGAAATCCGCTGCACATGCGTACCGAGTCGCTCTGCTTGCCGGGCCCACCACGCCCGGGGCCGGGGCGGGGCGCGCGTGACAGCCCTGTGATTTCGTGACTTGAACAGAACCGGACGCAAGGCATCGAATGTTGGGCACATTTCGCTGGGCTGCATGCACACTCGCTAAGCGTTCCAAGTCTGCGTGTATGGGGGCCTTTGGCTTCACGGCTGTCGCAGGGAGAGGCAAGGTTCAATCTCGGCAGAGCTTGGCGGTCTCCGACCCTGAAAACACACGTCCCCTGTGAGCCACGCGCAGGAGCGTCCGACGGCGGAGAGCTTGCGGCCATGGACCTAGGCGACCGCTCGTGGATGCTGGCAGCGGCGGTGACCGCGGCCGCGGTCGCTGTCGGGGTTGCCTACTGGTTTATGGCTCCCAGAAGAGACGCCGCCGAGGACGAGGTGAGAGGGCCTGCTGCGATGGCAATGCCGGCCGCAATGCCGGTGCCTACTGGCCACGTGTTGAGACGCTCTGGGCTCGCAGGAGATGCGGCGCACGCTGGAGAAGGCGGACCCTGAACAGCGCGCCATGATGGAGGAGCGCTGCATCATCGTGAACGGGGAGGACGAGCCCGTGCGCCCTGCCACCAAGGCCGAGTGTGAGAGCGCGTCATGTGCGAGAGCGAAATCGGCAGGCGGTGCCCGCGGTGCGACGACCCTGCCCTCGTTGAGGTTGACCGTGCCTCCCCCGCCGCAGGTCACCGGTGGAGCACGATCGGTGCCGAGGGTGCCCTGGTGCACCGCGCGTTTTCCGTGTTTCTGTTCGACAAGGACGCCAAGCTGGTGCTGCAGCAGCGGTCCGACGACAAGATCACGTTCCCGGGGTACTGGGCCAACACGTGCTGCAGCCACCCGCTGTGGACCGAGGGGGAGATGGAGCTCGAGGGCGCGCTGGGCGTGAAGCGCGCGGCTCGGAGGAAGCTGCAGCAGGAGCTGGGCGTGGACCCGTCGTCGGTGCCTCTGTCCTGCTTCCACTGGGTGGGGCGCGTGCACTACCGCGCAGGGTGCGACGACGGGCTCTGGGGGGAGCACGAGATCGACCACGTGCTCATCGCGCTGCCCGACGGCGACGCGCCCACGCGCCTCAACCCGAACGAGGTGCAGGCCACGGCATCGTTCGACGAGCCGTCGCTCCTCGCCTGGCTCGACGAGTCCGAGGCCGCGGGGACCAAGGTCAGCCCCTGGTTCAGTGTGATCCGCAGCGAGATGCTGCCCCGCTGGTGGGAGGCCGTCCGCGGCGTGAGGGCGGCGCAGCGGCGCGGCGAGACGGTGGACGCCGCCGCTGCCCTGGCCGGCGTTCGGTTCGAGGGTATCCTCAGGGTCGGCGACCCCACGGCGACGGGGAGCGCCGCGCACTGACACTGGTGAGGCATGTGGCGTCCTGTGGTAGCGTGTGCGTGCGCCTGAGGCGGCGGGGCAAGCATGCGCCGATTGCTCCGAGCGGCCTGCTGCGCCCCGGTCACTCTTGCTTGGCCTTCTCGGCGGGATCGTCGGCACCCGCCCGCGCGCACCCCACCGCGGGGTGGTAGAGCACGATGAGAAGCAGCTGCAGCGCACCCACGGCGGCGCCGGTGCCGCTCGAAACGGTTGTGAACGGGTCCTCCGCCACGTACACGGCCCACGCCAGCCACGAGCAGCACGACACCAGGGTGGCCAGCGCCAGTGCGGGCATCATGGAAGAGGCATCCCTGGTGTAGATGACGCGACCCTGCGGGGGAGAGCGCGATGAGTGCCGTCTTGGCCCGCACCGCCTCGCCGCGCGCACGGCATCGCACGATCGCGACAGCCAGCGGTCTCACCGCAATCGCGAGCGGGGAGCTCGAGCTGGCGATGCCCAGGGCGGTCGCCGCCGAGCCGAGGACCTGCATGGGCGTGAGCCCCACGTCCGCGGCAAAGAGCGAGCTCAGAACGAGGACCATGGCCAGGACCAGCGCCGTCCGCAGCTGCATCGCCGCGGTCGCCCGAACGCCGGCATCAGCGTACACCAGCAGGCAAACGAGCGCGGTGCCCGAGAACACAATCGCCGTGGCTCGCACAGCGATTGCCGACGCCGCCCCGAGGTACCAGCTGAAGCCCAAGCCGACGGCAGCCTCCACCAGCATCACGACGAACTGCAGTGGGTCCTCGCGCACCGGCCTGCCCCAGACCCAGGCCAGCACTGTCGGCATGGTGCTAAGCTGCAGCGACACGCTGGACGCCACCGCGAGCCACGTCACAACGTCGTGCCACATGCCGGGCTGTGCCGCTGTTCGAGGCGGCGGGCGTGAGGCCGGGTGCGACGGGGGCTGTCGGGCGGCCCCTGACTCTCCCGCTCTGCGGCGCAGGAATCACCGCCGCGCCATCAGGCATGCTGCAGTGCCGAGGCGGGCTGTGTGGGCGCAGTTTGTCGCGGGCGTGGCGGGCGAACGGCCGCGCTCCGGCCGTGCGATGCGTGCGCTTCGGTCGCTGTCGGCGGCTTGCGTCACGCGCTGAGGGAGAGGCTGAAGCTCTGCCGGAGGTCCCTCGCTGGGCCCCAGTGCGCGAGCGCGTAGTTGAACTCGATCGCGCCCATGCCCTGGAGCGGGAGGGTGAGGCCGAGGCCGGTGGAGGCGGACCAGCGGCGCCAGTCGACGAGGCGGTCGGCCACGGGGCCGAGGGAGCGCAGGGGGCCGGGGAGGAGGATGCCGGCGCCGACCCACGCGTGGGTGCGGAGGCCGGCGTTGGACAGTGTGACGGAGGGGAAGGGGGGCGGGCCGGCGAGGCGGAGCGACGCGGTGAGCGACGCGTCGCCGCCGAGCGAGTCCCCGGCGCCCGACGGGCCCACGTAGGCGGAGCGCGGCCCGATTCCGTCGGAGACGAAGCCCCGGAGGCGCGGGGACCCGATCTGGAAGCGGTCGAGGACGGAGGAGCGGCCGCCGACGGCGCTGGGTACGGAGGCCATGGCGGCGGCGGAGGGCGGGTCCACGGCCCCGGCCGCGGCGCGCGCCTCCTCGGGGCGGAACACGACCGACCCGGGCTGCCGGAAGGGCACGAGGCACCCCAGGGAGGCGTCCATCGTGACGGTCAGGCCGGGCGCGAGCCAGCCGGCGACGCGCTCCCGCCAGCCGGCGGGGGGCGCCTCCGGGTCAAGGCTGGTGCGGCTGGGCTCCCCGCGGCGGGTGCGGCGCGCCCCGCCGCCGGCGTGGACCGCCTCGATGCCCTCCCTGGGATCCCGGGTCGAGGGCCGGCGCAGCCCGAGGGCCGCGGCGGGGCCGGGGTGCGGGGCCAGGGCCCCAGCGAGGGCGGCGCGGCGCATGGCACGGAGCTTGGAGGGGGACGCGGCGTCGGACGACGTCGGCGGCAGAGCGTATCCCGTGTCCGGCGCGAAGCGGCCGACCGACGCCGAGAGCGACGCCGTGGCTTCCGCCCTGGCGTGGGCGACGCTGCTGAGGCCGGGGAGGCCGGCGAGCTCGGCGTGGATGCCCACCTTGCCGCCGTGACAGGCGCCGACGCGCGGGGAGCGCCAGTCGCGGGTGAACGCGTACGTCAGCGCGCCCTTGAGCGACGCGGCAGAGCTCATGCAGACCTCGGGGGAGGCGTCGGCGTCAAAGTCACCGCCCGTCTCCACGGCCACGCCGTCGAGCGGCGAGGGCGCGGCGGCCACGGCCACGGGCGGCGCCCTGGCGAGCCGAGGGCGGCGCTCGGTGACGGCGATGCCGATCCTGTGCTCGCCCGAGGGGTCGATGGCGGCGGCCTCCACCTCGCGCTCCCTCAGCCGCAGGCTCTGCCTCGCCTCCCACGCCGTGGCGGCCTGGCGGGCCGAGACCTCGAGCGACCACCGGGTGCCCGCCACCGTCGGCCGGCGGTATGCCAGCTGCACCCACGGCGACGACTGCCGCGGGGAGAGGAGCGAGGAGCCGCGCGACCCGGCGAGGGGAACCGACTTCTTGTCCCCGCCCGACGCCCTGCCGACGCTCGCAACGCTCGCAACCAGGTCCCCCTGGTCCTCCCCGATCCGCAGCGTCAGCGAGTCCAGCGAGCCGGTCACGTTCGGGAGCTTGACCTCGGTGAACGCCTCAGTTTCGCCCCGCGCGTTCACCGTGGCCCCGACCTGCGTGGAGAAGCGAAGCGGCTTGGCTCCCACTCGCAGCCGGACTCCTCGGCTTCCCGACGCCGATTTGGCCTCCTCCACCTCGGCGTCCAGGTCAGAAAACGCGCCAGTCGCCGAGAGCCTCGCGCACCCGATGCGGAGGCCTTCCTGCAGCTCCTCGGGCGCCCTGGCAGCGCGAGCCTCCTCAAAGAGGGTCTCCACGACCCCCGCGTCCACGTTAAGCTTGCTCCTGCGACGGTTGGCGCGGGCCTTGCAAGTTGTGAGGGTTACGCGAGCCCCATGGCGCACGAGCGGCCGGCGTGACTCGGGACGGCGGGGAAGGGGAGCTGCAAGGCTTTTCGAGCAGCAGCTGCCCTTTGCCTCTCGCCTCGTTCCGGCCGCCCACCGACGCATGGCTCACGGCTCCTTGGGCGACAGCACCACGCTGTTGAGCAGCGGGCCGTCACCACCACTGCGGATAAACAGGCAGCGGTGAAGCGGGGAGGCGCGAGGGTTGCTGGAACGGCGGCTGAGCGTCCAGGCCGCCCGCCGCCGGTGCGCTCCATGCCCGCCGTACCCGCGCGATCAACTGCACTGCAGATGCGGACGAGACCTCACGCCGCCATGGTAGCCTTCCTGGGTCGTGCACCTTGTGTGGCACGAGCGCTTGTGGGTGACGCTGCCTCCTCTGCCGTGCGTGATGGGGGCCGCGCTCGGTTGCGAGCGTCGCTGCATTGATGCGTGCCGTGCCACCCGTACGCCCGCCCGCCGCGGCGGACCGGCGCCCCGCCCCGCCCTCGCTGTGCGGTGCCCCCGCCCGTCACTCTGCGAGGGACCTCACCAGCGGCTCGTAGAAGGCGTGGTCCAGCATCCACTGCCGGGCGCCGTGCACCGGCATGTCTGGGAGGCTCGACACGATGCCCAGGTGGTGCGCGAGGGAGATCTCGGGTGCGAACCAGGGCAGCGCCGCCGCGTCCGCCACGTCGTTCACGAGCAAGTCGACCATGCGGTAGCGCATGACGCTGGATGGGCGCGCCAGCTCGAACAGGCGGCCGGCCATGGCGCCCGCCCCGGCGGGGGTGAAAACGTTGGCCACGTTGCCCCACGCTGGCTCCCGCGCCGGCGCCAGCCTCGCCCCCACCGCCTCCCTCCGCACGAGGAGGAAGGACACCCGGTCCAGCGCCACGTAGAGCGCCAGCCCCGCCCCCAGCACCGCGGCAAAGGTCACGAGCGGCACCCGAACCCTCGCCGCGGTGTCGAGCCAGCGCTCGAGCACCGTGCCGGCTGCCGCGGGGAGGCGGCGCCTGCCGCGCACGGCCGCGGCCCCGCGCTCCTTCGTTCCGGTCTGCCGCATCCTCGTCAGGGCGGCGGACCACCGGGCAGCGCCGCGCAAGAGTGCGGCGACGCCTGCCGCGGCCGCAGCCACCGCAACGATGACCAGCACGTCGCCCGGGAGGCGCCCCAGCTCCGTTCCCTGCAGGTGGGGCGGGTATAAGAGCCGCAGGAACGCCCAGCCGCCGCCGGCGCAGGCCCCGCGCCGGGCCAGGCAGTCGCCGCCGCCGAGGCCGCCGGGCAGCTGCGCCAGCAGCGAGCGCAGGTCCGACGACACCAGCTCCGGCAAGAGCATGGCGTCGTCCTGCATGATCAGCACCGCGTCGGCGCCGGAGCCGGCGCAGGCGCCCAGCCCCGCGGCGTAGTGAATCGTTTCGTTCTGGTGCGCCGGCCCCGACCCCTGCTCCAGCGGGACGCTCGCGAGCTGGGCCGGGGACAGACCGTCCGACCAGTCGCGCTGCGACACGCAGGGCAGGCCGTCCCGCACCACGCGCCGGTAGCCTGACCACGAAAGGCTCGACCGCGCGTTGCTGTCCCTCATTTGCACGTCAATCAGCGCGATGCCCGCCACCTCCGCGGCCTCGAACAAGGACCTCAGCGCAATCAGCAGGTAGGCCGGCGTGGAGTCGCTGCCCTCGGCAATGGGGCGCTCGCCGGTGAGGACGGCCACGCAAACCGAGAGCGCCGCCCCCGCCGCCCGCCTCCCCTCGTTGGCCTCACAGGCAGCCCGACCGCGGTCGCGAACCCATCCCAGTGACCCGCTCTCGGCAGCAACAATGGCGGCCTCGGCACTGGCGTGCAGCGACGCCGTTGTCCGCCACCCGCCTGGCCACATCCTTGACATGGGCTGCTGCCATGACGCCGCGACCAGCACGAGGACCACAGCCGCAGCAGCTGCCAACGCCAATCGAACGCTGCCGCTCTTGGCTTGATGGCTCAGCTTGCGGGTCCACCTGGCCAGCGGCTGATCGCGAGCCTCCATCTGGCTGCGCCGGCGCCTGTGAAGCTCCGTGACGAGCGAGCCGCGTGGACTGTCTGATGATAGGTGTGCCAGCGCGCCGCTGTGATCGGCGGCTGGGGCGGTGTCGGGCGCGGGAGGCAGAGGGTGATCACGCAGGGCATGAACTGCTCGATCGCCAAAGCAGTCGCTTTTGGCCGTAGCATTCCGGCCGTGCGACAGCTCAGAGCAACTGGCATGCTTGGACCGGTACGGCATGCTCGCAGCGGCGCGCTGAAGCCGCGGCGGGGTCCGAGCAAGCCACTGCCGGCCTTGCGGGAGCATTGAAACTCTCACGCTCACGCATAGACATACCATTCACACGCACGCAGGAGACACGGTACGTCGCACGGCCTGACAGTCGTGCGACGCCCCATCACGAGTCGCCAGCCTCACCGTCTGCGCCGTCCCCCTCTGTGGGCCCTCCGTCCTCGTCCAGATCGTCGTCGCCATCCCCCTCGCCGGTTTCAGCGGGCGCGTTCTCGACTGCCTGCTTCTCCTCATCAAGCGTGCGAAACACCAGGACGTAGTTGAGGCCCGTCTTGAAGAAAAGCAGCGACTTGGTCTCGTTGGTGACCGAGACGCCGTAGCAAGCGCCCAAGATGCAGTGCCACATGCCCCCGAACTCCTTCTCCAGCTCCTTCTTGATGTAAGTAGCCTGGTCCTTCTCGATCTTCTCGCTGCTGAAGGCCATGGCGGCCATGCGGTACACCTTGGCGCAGTCCGCCTCGGGCATGTCGCAGGAAAGCACCTCTGGCGGCGGCATGTCCGGAACTGCCTCGGTCTCAGTGCCAGTCTTCTTCTTGCGCTTCGCAGACGCTGCCGCAGCGGCCATCGTCACCGGCGCGTGAGCTGTGAGGGTCCTGGCGGTTGGCCACGAACAGAGCCACAACCGTTTTCTGTTTTCGGTGCTGCCGTGCCCCGATCCGCGCGTGAGCGAGAGGCATGGCGCGTGGTTTGGTCGAGGGGACCCCACAATCCTCCTTCTCGCATTCGTCGGACGATTGCCGCACCGCCCGCCCATCACATCTTGGCCAATGCCGATGCCGCCCTCCCACCTCCACGCGGCCTATCACACCTGGCATGGGTGACACACAAGCCCTGAGAATATTTGCCACGGTGTGGCCATCGAGCCGGCCCACGTTGCAGCCTCCCCCGCACGGGCGGTCCCTCCCCCCTCACGCCTTGACGTCCTCATCCTCGTCGTCCTCGTCGTCCTCGTCGTCCTCGTCGTCCTCGTCGTCTTCGTCGTCCTCGTCGTTCTCGTCCTCTGTAGTGTCCTCAACCGACCCGTCTTCTTCCTCGTTCTCATGCGAGGACAGGCCGACTCCACCTTCGTTGCCACCGGCGCCGCTGCTCACGGCAAACGCGGCGTCCGACTGGAAGGCGCTCGACTCATCCGACGAGTCCGACGGCCTGCCAGCCCGGGCAAAGCTCGTGTGCTCCTCTGGGCCCGAGTGGCTTGCGGAGCTGCCAGCCATGCGCTCAATGTTGTGGAACTCGGCCACATCATCCTCTCCGCCGCTGGCGCTGAGGTCCATATCCCTGCGCCGACGCGCCGACAGCGCCCGGAGCCCAGCAGCGCGCGCCGGTGCTGCGGGGATCGATCCACGCGAATGCCGTGGGGGATGAAGCACGAGCCAAGCGGGACCCAGGCGCCCAAGATTAGGGGCTTGCACACGCCGGCACCTGAACCCGGCCGTTTCGTCGCCCCCCAGGAGTTCCACAACAGCTCTCACCGGCGGCGTAGGAAACGATCACAGCGGCCACCACAGCGACCAGCGAAAGGCGCCGCATGGCGCCTTGTTGTGCTGCCTTGCTACGTGCGGCCCGTCTCGTCGATTGGTTGCAGAGTCGACCAATACTT
>Ga0136560_1000014_pt1 | contig 53671 bp, 56 predicted proteins | sample AntRauMeHopE1497_FD_104925 | JGI IMG/M metagenome (GOLD analysis project Ga0136560, IMG submission 104925) | Saline lake microbial communities from Rauer Islands, Antarctica - Metagenome Hop E1 #497 | ecosystem: Environmental > Aquatic > Non-marine Saline and Alkaline > Saline | place... | reverse complement strand
CTCCTGTAATTCGGAATTTAAGTGTTCCGTGATGTCTTTTTTCCAAAACTCATACAGGTTTTTATTTTTGCCCATAGCTAAGGAGGTTCCCATTTCCAAGCGGTAGGGCTGCATAAGATCTAAGGGCCGCAGCACGCCATAAAGACCGGAAAGGATGCGTAGGGTATCTTGAAGCGTGTCCAGTTTATCTCCCGCTATCGTATAGGCATCCAAACCGTGGTAAACATCGCCGTTAAAAGCATAAACGGCAGGCCTTGCATTCTCTTGGGTGAACGGGATACTAAAATTTTGGTTGCGCTCCCAGTTCAACTGCGCCAAATTATCCGAGATGGACATAAGACTGGACAAGTCCGTTGGTTTTTTCTTTGCTAAAACTTTATTCAGTTTCTTAGCGGATTCCAAAAATACGGGTTCTGTATATTTTGCTGTAGGCAAGTCGGTTTTATAGTCCAGGGACTTGGCCGGCGATATTACAATCTTCATAATGGCTATTTTAATGGAACTATAAAAATAAACAGGATTTAACAGATTACCTAAATTGGCAGGGAAAGAGTTTTGATACTATACTCATGCTTGGGTACTACTGTGGCTGTAGCTACGCCATTTTTCTATACATTGTTGCATATCCTCGGGGATTTCGGAATCAAATCGCATGTGTTTGCCGCTTACCGGATGTACAAATCCCAAAGTCTTTGCATGCAAGGCCTGTCTTGGCAGTATTTTAAAAGCATTGTCCACAAACTGTTTGTATTTAGTAAACGTAGTTCCTTTGAGGATGCGTTCGCCACCAGAGCGTTCATCATTGAACAGGGTATGGCCAATATATTTCATGTGTACCCGTATCTGATGCGTTCTTCCGGTCTCCAGTTGGCAGGAAATCAAGGTTACGTAGCCCAAGCGTTCCAAAACTTTATAATGGGTAACGGCCTCCTTCCCGTCTTCCCCGTCAGGAAAAACGTGCATTTGCAGCCTATTTTTTGGATGCCTGCCGACATTACCGGTTACCGTACCTTCATCATCCTCCACATTTCCCCAGACCAGGGCCACATACTCGCGCTCCGATGTCTTGTCAAAAAATTGTTTGGATAAATGGGTCATGGCAGCTTCGGTCTTTGCGATGACCAGAAGTCCGGATGTATCCTTATCGATTCTATGCACCAATCCAGGACGCTCATTGCTGTTGGCCGGTAAATTATCGGCATGGAATATCAGCGCATTGATCAGCGTACCACTATAATTTCCATGACCGGGATGCACTACCATTCCTGCGGGTTTGTTGACTACCAGAAGTACCTCGTCCTCATATACGATATCTAAGGGAATATCTTCTGCAACCAATAAAAATTCATGCGGCGGATGCTCGAACATGACCCGGATTTCATCACCGGCCTTTATCTTGTAGTTCGATTTTACAATGGAATCATTGACCCATACGTTGCCATCTTTGGCCGCTTGTTGGATTTTGTTTCGCGTAGCGTTCTCAATGAAGTTCATGAGAAATTTATCTACGCGCAAGGGTTGCTGTCCCTTAGAGGCTAGTACTCTATGGTGCTCAAAAAGTTCGTTGTCGTCGGGCTGCAGATGTGTAGTTTCGCCCATAACTATTCGGAATCGGCCTTAATGATGGCGCGTTCGGTAATGGAGCCATTTCCGCAGACCAGTTCTATTTTGGACGTTTTGGGAAGTTTGTCCCCAGCTTTTATGTTCTTGCCCTTGTATTTGATGTAATACACCATATCCTTGCCAAGTTCGTCTATATACGTAACCCGTTGCACATCCAAACCCACGGCCTTTAGCATGGAAGATGCGTTTCTTTTGGTAACCTGAATAATGTTTGGAACGGTTACTTTTTTATATCCCGATGGGTTCACGGTCAGGTAGATTTTCCTGTTCGCCTTCACTTTGGTCCCGGCAGCAGGATTTTGGTCGATTATCGAAAATCTTGGATACTCCGGATTATAATTGGCGGAATCCAAAACCTCATACCTAAGACCGGAATCCTCTACCGATTTGCGCATGTCCATAACCGAAAGCTTGGCAAAATCAGGAACCTCCACGAACTCGCCGTGATTGGTGCTGCCCTTTAACCAGTTTAAGGTTACAAAAACCAGAACAACAAGCACCACAAGTGCCAGTGCCAACTGAATTAAAAATGTCTTACTTTTTAAAAAATTGAAAAAATTTCTCATGTGGTCATATAATGCAACAAAGATAATAAATGCACCTATACCAAACCGCTTCCGTTTTACTTCTTGTCAACTACACTGAAATATAGCCCTATTTTGATAGGCTGTCTCTTTTTTCTTAGCTGGGAATACTACATCTTTGTGTTGAAATTAATTCCTTTATCGTCAAAATGAAAAAAAAGATAGCCATTATTATGGGAGGCTACTCCAGCGAGTACAAAATCTCTTTAAAGAGCGGTAACGTGGTATACGCCTATTTGGACAGCGATAGCTTTGACCTTTTCCGGATTCATATTTTTAAGGAAAAATGGGTTTATGTAGACGATACGGATACCGAATTCCCGGTAAACAGGGATGATTTCTCCATAGCACCATATGGTTCTAAAATTAATTTTGACTGCGTTTTCAATGCTATACACGGTACTCCGGGCGAAGACGGATTGCTACAGGCCTATTTTGAGCTTCTGGGTTTACCCCAAACGTCCTGTGGTTTTTACCAGGCCACTCTTACCTTTAACAAGCGGGATTTGCTGAGTGTCCTAAAACCTTATGGCATACGATCGGCTGCCTCCTATTATTTGAACAAGGGTAGTGAAATAAACGAAGATGCCATTATAGAAAAGGTAAAACTTCCCTGTTTTGTCAAGGCCAATAAATCCGGAAGCAGCTACGGCATTACCAAAGTACGCAAGAAAGAGGATTTACTAAACGCCATTGAAGTGGCCTACAAAGAGGATGACGAAATCATCATAGAAGGTTTTTTAGAAGGCACCGAAGTATCCGTTGGTGTGCTGAAGTATAAGGGAGAAACAACCGTATTGCCCATTACCGAAATTGTGTCGGAAAACGATTTTTTTGACTACGAGGCCAAATACGAAGGAAAGTCCGAAGAAATTACGCCGGCCAGAATATCAAAAGTGCAAGAAGAGAAGGTTGCCTATTGGGCCAAAACGATTTACGATGTGCTAAAAATGACCGGGTTTTCTAGAAGCGAATTTATTTTTATAGGGGACGAACCCTTCTTATTGGAAGTGAATACCACACCGGGACTGACCACGGAAAGTATTTTACCAAAGCAAGCCGCTGTTGCCGGCATTACCCTACCTATGCTTTTTAAAAGCGCCATAAACGAGGCCTTGCGGTAAAATTACCTATATTTAACCCACTGTATTGCTTACGAAAGCTTATCACGGGAATTTTAACCGACCAATAAGATTATCAAGGCATTTAAAGATTGGCAAGTAAATTGATGAAGAAATGAAACGTGCTATTTTTCCAGGTTCTTTTGACCCTTTGACCTTAGGACATTATGATATTATAATGCGTGGAATTACCCTTTTTGATGAACTCATCATCGCTATTGGAAAAAATGCGGACAAAAGCTATATGTTTTCGCTAGAAGAGCGAATGCACTTCATCAAGGAGGCCTTTAAGGAACAAAAGCAAATTAAGGTACTGACCTACGAAGGACTTACCGTAGATTTTTGTAAAAAAGTGGATGCCAATTATATCCTTAGAGGACTAAGAAATCCTGGGGATTTTGAATTTGAGAAGGCAATTGCGCATACCAACCGTAAATTATCCGAAATAGAAACTGTTTTTTTGCTTACGTCCTCCGGAAAATCCTACATCAGCTCCTCCATTGTACGGGACGTCATCAGAAATGGTGGCGATTATACCGGTTTGGTACCAGATTCTGTTCGGGTAAACAAATGATACACGAGTTGGGGCACCTACACCAAGGGCAATAGCTTTTCGGGATAGCACATCATTTTCTGCTTCATTCTCGGTAATATCGTATAATATTGTAAGAAATTACTTTAATATAGCGGATAATTCTTATTTTTGCTCTTTCCGTCAGTCTATACCCCTTAAACTTCAGATGCCAAACCAAATGGTCTCCAGGAAACCCAAATGCGGTAGCCCATTGCAAATTTCCATATTTCCATATTTCCTCAATATGAGTAATCGAGTAAGATTATATGGGAAATAGCATTACAAAATGACTGTAAGAGAATTCAAATTCATAGGTTGTTTCGCTGCTATTTAATAGGAATCCCAAAACCTACTTTGACCAAATGAATATCAAAAAAGTAATCGATATCCAACAATTACCACAAGAATAGGAAGATTCACAACAAAAATTTATAATATTGAAAAAACGGTACAATATTGTAGGAAATTGCAACAATATGTTGGAGAGACAGCACGTCACATCGACTTCATTTCTGGTAAAACAATTGCCTACCCCTACGCTATTTATAGACAAGGAGTATAGGATTGTTTACGCATCCGATACCTTGGTCTCCATTTTCAGTAAAGAGAACACGAACATCAAAGGGGTAAGTCTGTTTGGTGTTTTTCCAAAACTAGACCAAACATGGAAAAGTGTTCTAGAAGATTGCTTACTGGGAAAATCCAATCCTATGGGCACACAGACGCATGCGGATGAAAACAATTTTGAAAGGTGTTACGAATGGCGCAATGCCGTTTGGTATGACACGAATGAAAATATAATAGGAGCCATTATTGAAATCCATGACGTTACAGCTGCCGTACATAGCGAAATATCTTTAGAAAAAAGCAACATACTCCTGAGGCAACAATCGGAAATTTCCAAAATAGGGATCTGGGAATACAACGTGGAAAGCAACACCGTAACGTGGTGCGCTATGACCAAAACCATTCACGAAGTTCCATTAAATTACACCCCCGATATAGACACGGCAATTTGTTTTTATAAGGAAGGATACAGTAGAAATGCGATTTCCATGGCCGTTTTTGAAGCTATGGACAAAGGCAAGCCTTGGAACATAAAGCTGCAGATCATCACTGACCTAGGAGATGAGAAATGGGTTTTGACCGCAGGAAAACCAGTGTATGAAAAAGGTAAGCTGGCGCGTATCATAGGAACCTTCCAAGATATAAACGACCAAGTGGTATCGGAAATGAAAGCCAAGGAGGACGCAAAGTTCCTTAAAACCCTAATAGACAACCTGCCTTTAAATGTTTTTATAAAGGATAGGGACTGTAAGAAAATCTTGGCAAACAAATCTGAATGTGATTTTTTGGGTGTGTCCGACCCCAGCGCGCTTTTAGGGAAAACAGATTTTGACCTTTATCCTGTTGAAACTGCCAAAATAGCCACAGAACAAGATTTAAGGGTCATGGAAACCTTGGTGCCTATCTTAGGAGAAGAAACCGTCAATATAAAAAAGGATGGTACGGAAACTATATTTCTGAGCTCCAAGATTCCCCTTTTGGATGGAAATGGTGATGCTACCGGGCTAGTAGGCATCAGTTTGGATATTACAAACCTTAAGCAGAAGGAACAGGAACTTCGTAATCTTATACAGGTAACATCGTTACAAAATAAAAAGCTGATCAATTTTGCCCATATAGTTTCACACAACTTGCGGTCCCATAGTGCCAACTTTTCCATGTTATTGGACTTTTTGGTTCATGAGAAAAATGAGCAGGAAAAAGATAAAATCGTTACCATGCTTACGCAGGCATCCAACAATTTATTGGAGACCTTGGAGAACCTTAACGAGGTAGTGACCCTAAGCACGAACACGCAGGCAGAAAAAGAAAGGCAGAACTTAAATGAAAAGATTACAAATATTCAACAAAACTTATCAGGTTTAATCCATAACGATAAACTGCAAATCATCAACAATGTGTCAAAGGACATCAACATAAGGATAGTACCTGCCTACCTGGACAGTATTCTAATGAACTTTATAACCAATGGAGTCAAATACAAACATCCGGAAAGGGAGCCCATACTCAAATTCAGTACAGAAAAAAAGGAGAACTATACCGTTTTAAATATAGAGGACAACGGGTTGGGCATAGATTTGGAAAAATATGGAAGCAAACTATTTGGCATGTACAAAACCTTTCATACCCATAGAGATTCTAGAGGCATAGGATTGTACATTACTAAAAATCAGGTAGAAGCTATGCACGGTAAGATAGAAGTGGAAAGCAAGGTGGGAACCGGAACAAAATTCAAGGTATTTTTTAAATGAGAAAAATTAACTTTATCAGTATCGTAGATGACGATCCCATAACGGTCTTTGGCATAAAAAAAATGCTGTGTTCTACGGTGGAGTGCAAAACAGTGGAATCCCATCAAAATGGGAAGCTTGCCCTGGAGAGCATCAAAAAGAACCTCGTTACGAAAGAACCTTTGCCCGAAATCATTTTTTTGGATATCAATATGCCCATCATGGATGGATGGCAATTTCTTGAGGAATTTATTGTACTGCCAATTGCAAAAAAAGTAAAGATAAATATCGTTACCTCATCAATTGACCCCTTTGACCTGCAGCAATGGGAGTTTTTTAAGAACAAGACCCACCATGTGATTACGTTTAACAACAAACCCATTAAAAAAGATAAAATAGCAGAAATTACTAAAGTAACATAAAGCTTCCCTATTTGCGTTTCAGTTACTTTTACAGCTTTAATTTTAAGTAAACGTGCTTTCAATTAAACTGATACAAATGCGACTGTTTACCGTTTTGCCCCTATGCTGTTTGTGCTCTTGCGAAAAACAAACCGGAAGCATGGCCAAAGAAACTCCTACTCCTTTTGACACTTCCAAGGGTGCAGAAACCGCCACCTATGAAGAAGTAATCGACTATATAAATTTGGCAAAGGAATTTCCGGAAATCAATATTCAAGCTATGGGTTCGTTATGAAATAATGTGCCTGACTTATATGAGGTTATTTTGTTTGCCGGCAAGGCGAAAAACGCAGACATAGCAATAGCTATGGCGAGTATTTTCCACGTAGCTGGCGAGCAAAGAAAGCAATAGAAATAGGCAGATCAATTCATTGCAGGCCCTATAGGCGAAACAGCTATTGGTAAGCCCTTACACATTGTCACCTGTAGTAGCGATGGGAATTTCAACTTTAAAAAAATAAAAGCCGATAAGACCGTACTACTGACCGATATCACTATGAGCAGGCCCATATGAAGTATCCCATCTATAGAATTTTAAAAACGAAACGAACCCTGAATTAAAAAAATTAATCTCCCTCGAACAGGATTTTAATGTTGGCATAGGAATTTTGAAGCGCTAACCTGATCTTGTCAGGGCCCTTCCACTTCACTTTTACGATACCTTCTTTCTTTTCCGGTTTCAATTTGCCATTGTATTCGGTTTTCATAGCGTACCAATGTACCTGTTTTAAAGTGGGCGTACCGTTGTAATTGAACACGTGATAGGTTGTTCTTAAAAAATTCTCGATGGTTAGTCCTTCTACCCCGGTTTCCTCCGTTACCTCGCGTATGGCGCAATCTTCCAAGGATTCCCCTTTATCCAGCTTCCCTTTGGGCAGGTCCCATTTATCCTTCCTGTAAATAAACAACACTTTACCTTCATCGTTTGTAACCACACCGCCAGCAGCAACGATGAGCGGAATTTCCTTGGTAAATTTCTTAAGAATTTCCTCATGATTGGGATGATAGATATACGCCTCGGTCAGTTTTTTTTTCTTCAATGCCTTTATTGCCCCATGTATAGCTTCTTGGTTGAGGGGAAAATACTCGCCATTGGCGGTTTCCGACAGTTTATTTGTCAGAATCAAAGGCAATTCATTAACAAAAACTTTATACATTTGCGTTATGGTTTTAGACAAGAATACCGCAAAAAAAACAGCAGAGCTTCTGCTGCAAATTAATGCAATAAAATTGAAACCGGAAAATCCTTTCACTTGGGCTTCTGGCTGGAAATCCCCGATCTATTGTGATAACCGAATTTTATTATCCTACCCTGCCATACGTAATTATATAAAGGACGAAATGGCAAAGCAGGTAGAAACGCTCTACGGGAGACCGGATATTATTGCGGGTGTTGCAACGGGGGCTATTGGAATAGGCGCTTTAGTAGCGGATATTTTGGGACTTCCCTTTATTTATGTGCGACCCGAGCCAAAATCACACGGTAGAAAAAATCAGGTAGAAGGCCATCTGGAAAAAAACCAGGCCGTGGTAGTCATAGAAGACTTGATAAGCACGGGAAAAAGTAGCCTCAACGCCGTAGATACCTTAAGGGAAGAAGGTGCCAAGGTTAAGGGAATGTTGGCTATTTTTACCTACGGATTTGAAACCGCATCAAAGAATTTTGAGGAAAAAGACCTCAAATTAAATACCTTAAGCAGTTACGAATACCTGATAGAGCAAGCTTCCGATACGGGCTATATCCAGGAAGATCAGCTAAGAACATTACTAGAGTGGAGGCAGGCACCTTCAAAATGGTTACAATAAAAAGCATATGTTTATAGAGACACCCAAGACTACGGTATTAAAAAGTGATAAGGAAACTTTTGAGTTTTTAAATGAATTGGCAAATTTTGAACAATTGATGCCAGAAAACATAGATAAGTTTGAAGTATTGAACGAAAACAGGTTTCTTTTTGCCCTAAAGGGAATGCCAGAAATAGTACTGGAGAAAAAGGAACAAGTACCTCCTAACAAATTGGTTCTAGGCGCGGCGAGTGAGAAATTACCCTTTACGCTTTCGGCGGACATCACTGCCATTGACGATACCCGGAGCGAGGTGCTATTAAGCTTTTCGGGAGAGTTCAATGCCATGATGGCGATGATGATAAAGAAGCCGATCACAAATTTCATGAATACCTTATCCACCAATTTGGCCAAAATCTAAGACATGGCGCACTCCTAAAAGCAGCCTTGGTCCGCTATTGGCAAAAAGCTGTTTTTATACTCCTGCCAAATGAGAACCCGAATTTTTATCTCGTTCACCCGAGTTTACACAGTAGGCTCAATACTGCATTTTCACTTCCCTTAAACCATATTCCTTAATGGTGTCGCTTTCTAAGGCTATCTTTAATTTGCCCTCATTGGTCACTCCTTTTATGATACCCATAAATAATGCGCCCCCAGGTTCTTGAAAAGTGGCCGGTATATCCTTTTTAAACAGGTTATCCTCATAATTTTTGCGCATGGCATCGCAATTTGCGCTATCCAGCTGCGCTAAAAATAGGCGCAGCTCGTCTAAAACAGCATGCAATAGCACCTCTAAGTGCATATCCTTACCCAAGAGCAACTTCATGGACGATGCTTTTGGTTGATTTAAGAATGTAATCTGGTTCACATTTAACCCAATTCCTATAACCGATGTTCTAATTTTGTGACCACTGATACTATTCTCTATAAGAATACCACAAATTTTTAAAGCACCTGACAGAATGTCGTTTGGCCATTTAATGCTTAGGCGTGGCACTCCCAAGCCGGAAAGCACATTGTACAGCGCATAGGAAACACACATACTGATCAAAAAATGATGGTGCGCCTCTAATCCCACATGCCTCTTCAAAATACTAAAGGTCAAGTTTTTACCGGGCTCGGATTCCCAAGTCGCATCTGTCTGTCCCCTACCTTTGGTCTGCTCTTTAGTGGTTACCACGGTAAAATCCCCAAGGTCTGTAGCGGCCATAAGTGCCTTTATATAGCTGTTTGTAGACTCCGTGGCACTAAGTTTGATTATTTCCATGTAGCTATGCTTTTACCAATCTTTAATCTAATGTTAAATACTAGCTCTAAAAGAACAAAAAAATAATAACTTTGTAAAAACTAAAATTTTTGAATGCAGAAAAGGAAAACTGATGCAGACGAGTTAATTGCATTAATTTTACAAGGAATAGAAGCAGTAAAAGGACAACACATAAATTTACTCGACCTTAGAGATATAGAAAACACCGTTTGTGACTATTTTATTGTATGTAACGGTACTTCAAACACGCATGTTAATGCAATCGTAGGTTCTATCCAAAAAACAGTTAGTAAAGCGATTCAGGACAAACCTTGGCACGTAGAGGGCGAAGAAAATGCCGAATGGGTGCTTGTGGACTACGTAGACGTTGTGGTTCACGTATTCCAAAAGCAGATTCGGGAATTCTACGATATAGAAGGGCTATGGGGAGACGCGAAGTTTACGACAATAGAAAGCAGCATTAACAATTAAAAAAATAAAATGGCAAAAGAAAATAGTACGAATCCTAAAAAACCTAAATTCAGTTCTTATTGGATCTACGGTTTGGTGGCGGTATTACTGATAGGTTTTCAGGTATTGAATAGTGATAATCTGGCCAGTACCGAAAAAACCACTACCTCTGAATTACAGGAGTACTTACGAAACGGGGATATAGAAAAAATCCTGATTATCACCAACACAAACCAAGCAAATGTCTTCCTAACAGAAGAAGCCCTTACAAAGGAAGTGCATAAGAATGTGACCGACAAAAACTTCTTGCCCTCGGCAGGACAAGTCCCACAATATACCTTGGATTACGGCGACCTTCAAATCTTTCAAAATGAAATAACCGATATCAAAAAAGAAAATAACCTGGAGACCATTGTTGAGTTTGGCAAAGAGTCTACGGCGATGTTGGATTTTCTTTTGTCCCTGTTACCTTTTGTACTTATTATAGGGATTTGGATCTATCTTATGCGAAGAATGTCCGGCGGCGGCGGCGGGGGCGCCGGGGGCCAGATTTTTAACATCGGCAAATCCAAGGCAAAGCTTTTTGATGAAAAAACGGACACAAGAACATCTTTCAAGGATGTAGCCGGGCTGGAAGGCGCAAAAGAAGAAGTAGAGGAAATCGTAGAATTTTTAAGAAATCCCGATAAGTACACATCACTTGGAGGTAAAATACCTAAGGGCGCCTTATTAGTAGGCCCTCCAGGTACCGGTAAAACCTTATTGGCCAAAGCCGTGGCAGGAGAGGCAAAGGTACCTTTCTTCTCATTGTCCGGTTCGGATTTTGTTGAGATGTTCGTTGGTGTTGGCGCATCAAGGGTACGGGACCTTTTTAAACAGGCGAAAGATAAGTCCCCAGCTATTATTTTTATCGATGAGATAGATGCCATTGGTAGGGCAAGAGGCAAAAATAACTTCACGGGATCCAATGATGAACGGGAAAATACCCTGAACCAGCTATTAACCGAGATGGATGGTTTTGGAACCAACACCAATGTTATTGTTCTAGCGGCTACAAACAGGGCCGATGTTCTGGACAAGGCCCTTATGAGGGCTGGCAGGTTTGACAGACAGATTTATGTCGATCTACCGGACATTAGGGAACGCAAGGAAATCTTTGAGGTACATTTAAGACCTATTAAAACAGCGGAAACGCTGGATCTGGATTTCTTGGCAAGACAGACTCCTGGATTTTCAGGTGCCGATATCGCAAACGTTTGTAACGAAGCGGCATTGATTGCGGCAAGAAAGGAACAAAAATCGGTTAACAAGCAAGATTTCTTGGATGCCGTGGATAGAATTGTAGGCGGACTGGAGAAGAAAAACAAAATAATTACACCGGGCGAAAAGAAAACTATTGCGTATCATGAAGCCGGACACGCCACTACAAGTTGGATGTTGGAACATGCAGCACCCTTAGTAAAGGTTACGATTGTTCCCAGGGGCCAGTCCCTAGGCGCAGCATGGTATCTGCCGGAGGAACGTTTGATCGTTAGGCCAGAACAGATGTTGGACGAAATGTGCGCCACTATGGGCGGCCGTGCAGCTGAAAAAGTAATTTTCAATAAAATTTCAACAGGTGCCTTGAGCGATCTTGAAAAAGTAACCAAACAAGCTCGCGCCATGGTTACCATTTATGGATTGAACGATAAGATCGGAAATCTTACCTATTACGATTCCTCGGGGCAACAAGACCCTTATGGCTTTTCAAAACCTTACAGTGAAGAAACGGCCAAAATCATCGATCAGGAAATTTCAAAAATAATAGAGGAGCAGTACCAACGCGCCATAAAGGTACTTACGGACAATAAGGATAAACTTACTACCTTAGCTGAACGATTATTGGAGAAGGAAGTTATCTTTAAGGAGGATCTGGAAAAAATATTCGGAAAGCGACCTTTTGAAAAAGATATCCTGGAAGAGGAACAGAGAAATGCCGAAGTCCTTGCAAACGAGGAAAAGGCACACGAGGAAAAGGTAAAAGAGGCAGAAGAGGTAAAAGAGGCCGAGAAAAAGGCGGCAGGGGACAACGCTGAGGAAGAAAAGCTTAAAAAAGACGAGGTCAAAGAAGACAAGGTAAAAAAAGACAAGGCTAAAAAGGTAGAAAAAGAATAAACAGCTTTATATTAGCAGGCATATTTGCAATAGTTTATAGGATTAAATGGGGCTCTTAGATATTTTATTTGGTGGTGGCAAGAAAAAAGTTTCAAAGGAAACTGCCGAGACAAGAGGTCAACACATGCCCGATTTAGATTTACCGGTAGATGAAAAATTCACGATTCATTTTAAAAAGAACGGTGGCAAATTCCTTTACTGCATCTCCTTGAACGAAATATCAGTGGCGCTAAAGAACATCGTTGAGGAAAACAACTGGGAGCAAGAGCCGTTTTTTGCCATGGATGCCCGTTTGACCACAAAATTCAGTAAAGAAAATATCATTTTTACGGACAAACCCAAAAATAGCGATGTATTCTTTACCACCTGTGAGCATCTCATTGCACAGAATGGCAGCATTCTAGTTTGCTCTATGCAGCTTAACGAGAAAAAGGTAAACGAACTGCCCAGCAACGTTGTCGTATTCGCCACTACGAGCCAATTGGTAGAGAGTATTGGCGAGGGGCTAAAAATGATCAAAAAAAGATATGGCCCCAAAATACCAACCAATATTACCACCTTAAAACACTTTAAATCAACCCTTCAAAACTCAGATGATTTCCTAACATACGGTAGTAGCACTAAAAATCTTTATCTTTTACTTTTGGAAGATTTATAGTATGAAGGAAATTTTACGAAGATCATTAACGGGGGCAGTCTATATTATACTGCTTTTATCTGCCGTTTTCTTAAATTCCGATGCCTTTGACTTTCTGTTCATGACCTTTGGTCTTGCTTGTCTTTACGAATATAAAAAGCTGGTGCATCTTAAAGGATATTATATTTTTGCCGCTTATTTGGCCTTGTGGTGGGCATTTATTTACCTGCTGAACGATCAACGGGTTATAAATCTCTTAATGGTCGTAACCATAGCGGTCAACATGTACCTTCTCTTTTATCTTTTCTCAAAAAAACAAAAAATCGTCAGCACGTTCCAAAAGTTTATCATCGGTCTTTTTTACATTGGGGGAGGTTGTATTTTTTTAACCATGATACCCTACAAGAACGATGCCTTTGCAAAACTCTTGATCATGGGTATATTCATTTTAATATGGGTAAATGATTCTTTTGCCTATCTGGTAGGCAAGAGTATTGGGAGGACTAAGCTATTTCCCTCGGTTTCTCCCAAAAAAACTATTGAAGGAACACTGGGAGGCTTTATATTTGCGGTAGCGGCGGCATACATCATCGCAACCCATGAAAAACTGATAACGCCTTGGCAATGGATAATTCTTGCCTGCGTCATCGTAATAGCGGGTAGTTTGGGGGATCTTATCGAATCTAAGCTTAAAAGAGCTGCCGGTGTAAAAGACAGTGGGGCCATTCTTCCCGGACATGGAGGAATGTTGGACAGGTTGGACAGTTTGGTCTTTGCTGCGCCATTTGCTTACTTAACATTAAATATATTTTCTTATGTTTCATAGAGAGGGACAAACTATAATTTTATCCGCCTTTTTAATAGTTGGGGTAGGTGTTCTCTTGGCACATTTTTTTATTGATATCGTTTGGTTACAATGGTTTGTTCAGCTGTTCTTATTAATTGCACTGATACTTATCCTGCAGTTTTTCAGAAATCCGACAAGAACGGTTCATAAGACATTTAACGATATCCTTTCCCCTGTAGATGGAAAAGTCGTCGCCATTGAAGAAGTCATGGAAAACGAATATTTCAATGCCAAGCGAAAACAAGTATCTATATTTATGTCGCCCTTAAACGTCCACGTCACACGCTATCCATCTAGCGGCAGCATTAAATATTCAAAATACCATCCCGGCAAATATCTTGTAGCGTGGCATCCAAAATCTAGCGAAGAAAACGAAAGGACTACCGTTGTGTTGAGAACCCCTAAATTTGGCGATATATTGTATAGGCAAGTTGCCGGAGCCGTGGCGCGTCGTATTGTCAATTACGCAGAGATGGGAGAAAGTGTGCAACAAGGGGACGACTCCGGATTTATTAAATTTGGCTCGCGCGTAGATCTTTTCCTACCTTTGGACTGTGAGATCAATGTTGCCCTTAACCAAAAAGTCAAGGGCGCCAAAACCTGCATCGCCACTTTTGTGAGCCCCAATGAAAAAGAAGAAACTACATACTGATTTTAAAGCTGCTGTTACTTTTGTAAATGCCTACAATGATCCAATACCCGCAGATGTGCTTCTTAAACTATACGCATATTACAGAATTGCCAACGAAAATTTTGATAATCCAGGTAGCAGAACGCCGCTCATCAATGCCTTTAAGGCAAATGCCCTCTTCCAAGCCCAAAACATTGGTATTGACAAAGCCATGAAAAGCTATATCCAATTGGTAAACAAAGAGTTGAAAAAATTGAAGTAAGGCACCATATGCCTAGGCATCATTCGTACAGATCGTTCTTATCCGCTTTACAAAGATGCTGCAAAAGCATACTGATTTTTTCACACAGATGTCCAAAAAAATGTTCGCCTTTCTGGGATGTGGCAAACTCCGGATTCCCTACACCAGTATCGGCACTGACCTGGGACCATTTTCGCTCTGCCCACACACCCCCTTCCGAAAAGGCCTTTATCTTAAATTTTTTACCCACGCCCTTGCCCCATTTTTCTTTAGCCAAAACCAGATCGGACCGTAAATAAAGCATGAGACTAGTCTCCATTTCATCTGCATGATCGCCCGGCTGCTTAAAATATTTACTTTTATCCAGCATCTGGGGAAAGAAACAAAAGCTGATGAACATGTCGGGAAATTGAAGTCCGATCTCCCTGACCAAGGGTTTAAAATCATTACCCCCATGCCCATTAAAGATGAGCAGCTTATAAATACCCTGCCTGTGCAATACCGCTACCAAATCCTTTAAAATGGCCAACTGGGTACTGGGGTTTAGGTTCATATCCAAATAAATATCCGGTTGCCCGGTATTTACACCAAAGGGAATCGTTGGCAATACCATAACCTTATTGCCGTTTTCCCAAGCCATTCTGGCAGCTTCTATTGCCATGGCTTCCGCCTGGTAATTGTCCGTAGCATAAGGCAAATGATAATTATGCGCCTCTGTAGCGCCCCAAGGTAAAATGGCCAACTCAACACCACCGTTTTTTAAATGCTCCCAATTGGTTTCGGCCAATACGTAAGGTCTGATCATAATTTATTGTTTTAAGCTATTGTTTTCCGGTAAGGGAACTCGACCGCTGCTTGAAAGAATCAAGAAGCTAGGGGCAAGAGCCAAGAGCAAAGAGGCCGGACTGATATTGAAATTACCGACCATCCCAACTATAATGTTGGATTCAATAAATGACCAGCACCGAAATCATTAACTTTTCAGCCCTTTTACTTCGGTTAAAGGAGTAGGCTCAAAATTATTTAATTAAAAGGCCCTACCATAATATGTGCCCTAAACGTTCCTGGATCCATGAGCCATGGCATTCCTTTGGAATGGGGCTTATCCGGCAGGCCTGTAGATTCTGTGGTAGCAAAAGGCGTATAGATGACATATCTAAACTGTCCGTCGGCCAATTCTCCGGTTTCGGGGTTATAGGCCTCCTCCGTGCCAAAATAGATATAGGTCATGCTGGGTTCCTTGGGCATTTCCAATTTTCCCTGGGCCACTTCCATGCCCCTAATTTCCTTCTTTTCGTTAAAATCTTTCCCCGCTGCATTCAGTTCCCTACCCCGTTTCATGAAGGGTTCCAGTTTAATGGAATAACAGGAAACACTAATCCCTTTCTTTTTTGGGTCATCGGCCAAGCAGACAAGGTTGTTCTTTCCTTCGCGCAACACTACAAAATTGCCATCGGTATCGTAACCATAGACCATGGCGCCGTCCTTATCGTCCTCTGGCGCAGGAAGCACGGCTGTTTTTATTTGAATGGCCTCTGGTAGTATGGTTACCGACGCCTCTTGTGCACTTCCTAAAAAACCCAGCGCTAACATGCTAAAAAAATATATGTTCTTCATCTCTTTGAATTTAGATTAAACTTCTGTTTTTAATTATTTACGTTGGCTCTAGTTTAAAATGGCTATTATGGTTGAAATATCCGATTTTCTACGTTTGAACCAACTTGAAACATTAATAATAACAATTTTAACAAAAATGGTAACACCAGATTAAATTAGAGCCGATACGTTCTGTTGTATTGTTCTTTTTTACTTCGATTTTACCTGTAAATAAAAATCTACGAGGTTTTACGTCCCCGATTGTTTAATATTTGCTGTAAGTTATACATTTTATTGAAAATGACGTATAGTTTCAAAGAAGAAGATTGTTTAAACAAAGGCGGAACGATCGTAATGCCAGTTATGAATCACTACCTCGATGCAAGCTTACGAGATGTCCTCCGAAATTTCGTTGTCAAAAAGGAAAATTCCTCCCGTATCCTCGGAAAAAAAAGAGAAGTCGGCTATAAGCAACGGGGAAACAGCCTATGGACTAGCAGGTTAAACTTTAAGAGACCATAATTACCGTCCAAGGCACTTAGGCAGTACCTCTAAAAACTAGATTAATTATTTGGACTAAAGCCTATAAAACTTATAACTTTAAGAACCATAGGGTAAAGCCTCTTGGCAATTGAAAATATGGTGCATACTCTTTTGCAATTTTCAGTGCAGCATTGGCTGGTGCGAATTACAAATGTGAATGGCTTTTAGCGTTGGCTATTCCGTTCAGCTATTATTAGTTTTAATTCCTCCTTGCTAGGCAAAACGGTTTGATATTTACTCGCAAAAATCTGCTCGTTGTTTTCAGGCAAAGTATATTCTACGACAGATTCCCTCTTGTTTTGGGACAGAACGATTCCGATGGTGTTATTTTCATCTTCTAACTTTATTTCTCTTTCATAATAGTTCACATACATTTGCATTTGTCCGAGGCCTTGGTGTTTTAGCTCTCCAATTTTCAGGTCGATCAGCACAAAGCATTTCAAAATCCGATTATAAAAAACCAAGTCAATCCTGAAATGTGTGTCGTCTAGGGAAATTCTCTTTTGTCTCGCCACAAACGTAAATCCATTGCCAAGTTCAAGCAAAAAGTGCTCAAGTTTATCTATTATCTCTTGTTCTAGTTGACTTTCGGAATATACCGCGTATTCTGGAAGTCCTAAAAACTCCAAAATATAAGGGTCTTTTATGGCATCTTTGGCTTTCTCAAGAATACGTCCTTTTTCAGAAAGTTCCTTTACCTTGTCCTTGTTTCTGCTTAACACGAGTCTCGTGTATAATGCCGAATCTTATTGGCGTTCAAGCTCCCTAACGCTCCAATTATTTTTTAGGGATTCTATCTCATAGAATTTACGCTCGTTTTCATTATCGATTCGCATGAGTTTTAAATAATGTGACCAACTTAATACAAATTCATCTTGTTTCAATTCTCGAAACATTGTCTCGGAAATTGATTTGGAAGACGGTTTCCCTTGATTTTCAAATTTCGACAACAGCGTTGACGATTTAGATTCGTCAGACACCGTCTGACCTTTTCCATATATGAGATAAAAACTTCTCATCTGTTTTATATTGGTTACTGAAAAACCTTTGCCGAATTCTTAGGTCAGAACCTCTGAAAGTCCTTTTAGAAGCTCTTTGCCATATTCCGCCCTCTCTTTACCGCCTTGTTCCTCTTCGACTAACATTCTCCCTATTTCAAAGTACGTTACTACCATTGTTTGATTAACAGTACGAACCACCATGTTTCTCGTAGATTGTAAGAAATCAACAATTTGAGAATAGAGTTTTTTGTTTAAAGGTTTGTTTGACATTTTTATTTAATTATTTCTAAAATTCTAACAAATTTGTCCAAGTCTCCTATTTTTGAAGTATCTCCAACGGCTTTTTCTTTTAGTGCAGCTCCCAAAGGAGATTTAATGTTTATTTTCTGTACTCCATTTGACTTTTCTGATTTTGATACGGTACGCCCGACTAAATGAACTTTCAAATCCTTGTCGATATTTAAGCAAATAGACAAGAAAGGAAATAATATACATGCTATCAAACTAAGTTCAAAATAAAACTAACGAAAACACCAGAAAGCATAGGTCACTGGCCTATCGGCGCGCCATATACTTAGTAATTATCGTACGTATTTGCTTTATTTTCCAACCTGTTCCAATAATTCTTTTTTCATGTGTTTAGGAAGGTCGTCCCAATGTAAATGAAGTAATGCTCCTTCCAATGAGTAAAGGTAATAGCAAACTGGAAAGGTCTTTTCGGGGTTTTGTTTACAAATTTTTTATATGCCATTACAGGTGTTATTTCTGCCAAGTCTGCAAGAGAATAAATACCAATTTCGTTTAATCGTTTTACGATAGTGTCCCCAATATTCCTTGCGTTTTTTAAATTGTTTGCTGCTGTTGTTGTTTCCATCGCATTTAAATTTGAGGTGGTGAATACTTTACGATATCAATACCGATTCCGTTAGGGTCTTGAATGACAAAATGTCTATCGCCCCAAGGTTCGTCCCGAATGTCAATTTTAATTTCAGCGCCGATTTTCTTGATTTCGTTATATATTTTGTCCACATCATCCACTTCTATTGTCAAGAACATTCCTTTTCCATCAAAAGGCGCGTGAAAAAGTGGTTGTTGGGAAGGATGGTTGGGCAGTAAAAACGCTAAATTGGCATCCTTGACCGGTGTGTGTAACAATAGATAAAATTCATTTTCAAAGGTAACTCCGAAATTTAGAATTTGAGTGTAGAACTCTTTGCTCTCAGCAATTTTTTCCGTGGTTATTCCTGCATTTAGTTTCATTTTACGATGATTTTGTTATCAATACTTGATTGTAAAAAAATGCTTGTCGATAGGCATACTGCCATTAAAAACGTGACATATTTTTTCATAATCTTAGGATTATGATTTATACTCCAAAGCTATCACGGAATAGTGGTCAAGTATTGTAAAAATTGGACATAATCATCTTTTGAATGCTTTTGTTGGCGTTACACCATAGAAATTTTTGAAATCTTTTATGAAATGGGCTTGGTCGTAATAGCCAATATCGTAGAATAATTTGTTGGCCTTTAAACTTTGATTTGATGGTTTTGCCCTTAAAATATTCTGGAATTGAACTACTTTACTAAAAGTCTTTGCTGTGTCGCCAATATAATATTTGAACAATCGCTGTAGTTGCCTTGGACTAATTCCTGTGTCCAAGTCTTTTTTGATATTCACAACTCCAAAATTCTCTAGGATTATTTTTATTGCTCCGTAGAGCCTGTTATCGTCATTAAAGTTAAGGTTCGATATTTTTTTGGTAAAATAGTTGTCGAACAGATTCTTAATATTGTCCAAACTTTGGGTATCGTTAAGTCTGTCCGCTATAAACTCCGATATTTCGGGTGCGATGTTGTTCAGACTTTCAAATCGATTGCTCAATTCAGAAGCGTCCACATCAAATATTTGTGGGAACATCGTCGGTAAAAATCGAATACCAACATAATTGAAGGTGTTCTGTAAAGGAAACTCGGTGTAATTTTTACAAAATCCCAAAACAAAACTGTTTTTGGGGTCGTTGAGTTCAAAAAAAATATCGGTACAACCGTCTGCAACAACCCTGTAATTAAATTGCTCGGAGAGTTGATGTTTGGTTTTTAGTTGCCAATAGCAATATATAAATTCTTGAAGCGGTTCGCTTGGCGTAATCTCTTGATACGTTACATTTTCCCCCGTTTGCTTAATTGTCGGTTGGATCGGATGATAGCGTTGTCTTATTTGCCCACTTATTTTCAATCAATCGAGGATTTTTTTCATTACACAACGCCCAAATATCAGCACCTAAATATCATTTCATAGTTTAGCCTATGCCCCTTACTGCAAACTGGCCAAACTCTTTTCCAAGGTCTCTATCTTCGCCTCGGCATCTGCGGCTTTTTTCTTCTCCATACCTACCACCTGCTCAGGGGCGTTGTTCACAAAACGCTCGTTGGATAGCTTGTTTTGTACCAATTTCAGGAAACCCCTAGTATAGGTAAGCTCTTCCGTAATCTTTAGGATTTCTGCTTCAATATCTATAGCGCCTGCCGTGGGTACAAAGTATTCGTTACTCTTTACCCTAAACGTTAACGCGCCCTCTAACGGTGCTTCCAAATAGGAAATACTGGATAAATTCGTCAGTTTGGCTATAACAACATCCCACTTGGCTACCGTCTTTTCTTCGTTTAACAAGGAAAGTTCCAAAGCTTCCTTCATGGGAATATTCTTTTCCTTTCGGATGGTGCGTACGCCGGCAATGACTTCCTGTACGAATTCAAATTCCCTGATCAGGGACATGTCCACATTACCCGCTTTGGGCCATTCCGAAACCACCAAGGCCTCGGTTGTATCCCTTGGGGAAATATGCTGCCAAACCTCCTCCGTCAAAAACGGCATAAAGGGATGTAATAGTTTCAGGTTCTTCTCAAATAACTGAATCACAGCATTAAACGTAGTTTTATCTATAGGCTGTTGGTAGGCGGGTTTCACGATTTCCAACAACCAAGAACTGTAATCGTCCCAGACCAATTTGTAGGTAGACATGAGCGCATCGGAAATACGGTATTTGCTAAAATGGTCCTGAATCTCCAGAACCGTTTCATTGAACTTGGATTCGTACCATTCCAAGGCCAGTTTAGACGCTTCGGGCTGCGGCAAATCGGCCACTTCCCATCCTTGGAGCAATCGGAATCCGTTCCATATTTTATTGGCAAAGTTTTTACCCTGCTGGCAAAGGTCTTCGTCGAACATAAGATCGTTTCCTGCCGCGGAACTCAACAATAAGCCCACACGGACACCGTCCGCACCATAATCTTCTATCAATTTTAGGGCATCGGGAGAATTTCCGAGCGATTTGCTCATCTTCCTACGCTGCTTGTCGCGCACCAAGCCTGTAAAGTACACATTTTCAAAAGGTCGTTCGCCTCTAAATTCGTATCCTGCCACGATCATACGTGCCACCCAAAAGAAAAGAATATCCGGACCGGTAACCAAATCGTTTGTGGGATAGTAATAGTTAATATCCTCGTTTTCTGGTTCTAGAATACCACCAAATACGCTGATGGGCCATAACCACGAAGAAAACCAAGTATCCAATACATCGGCATCTTGGCGTAGGTCTTCCACGGTCAAGGTTCGTTGTTCTCCCTTAGCTGAAATAGCAGCCTTAGCCTTACTTAATGCCTCCTCCGGAGTTTCGGCCACGACAAAATCGTTTTCGCCGTCCCCGTAGTAATAGGCAGGAATCTGCTGTCCCCACCATAATTGGCGGGAAATGTTCCAATCCCGCACATTTTCCATCCAGTGCCGGTAGGTATTCTCGAACTTTTTAGGGTACAATTTTACATCGCCAGTTTGCATTACAGCTTCCAACGCAGGTTTTGCCAAATCTTCCATTTTCAAAAACCATTGATCGGACAATTTTGGCTCTATAACCGCCTTGGTGCGCTCGGAAGTTCCCACTTTATTTATGTGGTTTTCCGTCTTTACCAAATAGCCTTTTTCCTCTAATTCCTTAGAAATCTCTTTTCGTACTACAAACCTATCCTTGCCTTGGTAATGCAGTCCAAAACTATTTAAGCTGGCATCATCGTTGAAGATATCTATGGTTTCCAACTGGTGCTTTTCACCCAAGGCCTTATCGTTGACATCGTGTGCCGGTGTAATTTTTAAGCAACCCGTACCAAATTCCATATCCACATAGGCATCTTCTATAATCGGGACTACCCTATCGCAAATGGGAACTATGACCTTTTTCCCCTTAAGATGCCGAAAGCGCTCATCATTAGGATTGATGCAGATGGCGGCATCTCCCAATATAGTCTCTGGCCTTGTAGTGGCAATGGTCACTTTTTCGTCGCAACCTTCAATCTGATAGGCAAGGTAGTATAACAAACCTTGTTTCTCTTCGTAAATAACCTCTTCGTCAGAAAGTGTTGTTTTTGCCTCCGGATCCCAATTTACCATTCGGTGTCCCCTGTAAATCAATCCCTTATCAAAAAGATTGACAAAAACCTTTATAACGGAGGCTGACATATCGTCATCCATCGTAAATTTTGTTCTGTCCCAATCGCACGAACAGCCCAACTTTTTAAGCTGTTCCAAAATCACGCCGCCATACTCGTCTGTCCAGTCCCAAGCGTGCTTCAAAAAGGCGTCCCTGCTCAAATCGGCTTTATTGATTCCGTCCTCTTTAAGTTTGGCCACGACTTTGGCTTCCGTAGCAATAGAGGCGTGATCCATACCTGGCACCCAACATGCGTTTTTACCCTGTAGGCGGGCTTTTCTGATCAACACATCCTGTATGGTATTGTTGAGCATATGCCCCATGTGCAATATTCCGGTTACATTTGGCGGAGGAATTACAATGGTATAAGGCTCTCTTTCATCGGGTATGGAATGAAAAAAATTATTTTTCATCCAGTAGTCGTACCACTTGCCTTCTACCCTCTTTGGGTCATATTTGGACGCAATCTCCATAGTTGGAACAGTTTTTGGTGCTATTAGTGTATGGGTTTAAAAAACAAAGCCGAAAAGACAGCATAATTTATCTATTCGGGCCTTTTTCTTCCCTGCTTTAAATACGAAACAAAAATAAGTAACGTTAGAGTATAACAAAAGGATTTTGAGGTTGTTCTGAAAAGAATTAATTTTGACATTCCCTTAAATTTAAAAACGATGAAAAAACTAGTACTATTCTTATGTGTAGGATTATTAGGATTTAGCCTGAGCGCCCAAGACGTTGCGGCCAAAATAGAGTTCAAAACCGAAACCGTAGATTACGGAGAAATCAACAAAGGTGCCGATGGCCTTCGCGTGTTCGAATTTACCAATACCGGTAAATCGCCCTTGATCATTAGCGATGTACGTTCCAGTTGCGGATGTACTATTCCAAAAAAGCCCGAAGATCCGATTATGCCCGGTAAAACTGGTGAAATTCAAGTGAAATATGACACCAACCGTGTGGGCCCGATCAGAAAGGCCATTACCGTAATATCCAATGCCGATACTCCTACCAAAGTCCTTAAGATTAAAGGAGAGGTAAAGGGAACAGGCACGAAGTAAGACCTACAAGATATATTTATTGCGAAAAAGACCCGATAATTCGGGTCTTTTTTACTTGTACAGGTGCTACTAAAAGAAGTATGATCAAATCACAAAAAAAATTCATTTCGCCCCATAATTGATTATTCCTTTAAAACAAGAAAACAGTATTCTACGTATAGGGCTTACCACCATTTTGAAACCGATAGCGTTCATAAATAAACCGACCATCAGTTGTAATATCGCCAATGATTTATCACTTTTGTGTAAAATATAATTGTATGCCATCTATTTCCAACAAAGGGCTTTCCATGCCCCAATCCCCAATACGAAAACTGGTTCCTTTTGCGGAAAACGCCAAAAAAAAAGGTGTCAAGGTCATCCACCTCAACATAGGTCAACCGGACATAAAAACACCGCAACAAGCCTTGGATGCCGTAAAGAATAACAATTTAACGGTATTGGAGTACAGCAGAACGGAAGGCTCCGAATCCTACAGGGAAAAAGTTGCAGGATATTACGCAAAACACAATATTCATGTTACCGCCAACGACATCATGGTAACCACGGGCGGATCGGAAGCCCTGGCTTTCGCTATGGGCTGTATTGCTGACAGTGACGACGAAATCATCATCCCCGAACCCTTTTATGCAAATTATAATGGCTTTGCCACGGCTAACGGCGTTACCGTTGTGCCGGTAGTCTCTAAAATAGAGGACAATTTTGCCCTACCGCCCATAGAGGCCTTTGAAAAGTTGATTACACCAAAGACAAAAGGCATACTTATTTGCAACCCCGGAAACCCCACGGGATACCTTTACAGTAAGGAAGAAATACAGAAGCTGGCATCTATAGTAAAAAAACACGACCTGTTCTTAATTGCAGACGAAGTGTATAGGGAATTTACGTATGATGACAAGGAGCATTACTCCATTCTTCAAGAAAAAGGTCTGCACCAACATGCCATCATTGTAGATTCCGTTTCCAAAAGATATAGCATGTGCGGGGCGAGAATAGGATTTTTAGTGTCCAAAAACAAGGAGTTCATGTCCACGGCACTGAAATTTGGCCAAGCGCGCCTTTCCCCTCCTACCTATGCCCAAATAGCTGCGGAAGCCGCATTGGACACACCACAAAGCTATTTTGATGACGTGAAAACCGAATACCGCCAGCGCAGGGACCTGCTTATTAGGGAACTTGAGAAACTAGAGGGCGTAAAGGTAGCCAAGCCCCAAGGAGCGTTTTACTGTATTGTAGAGCTTCCCATTGCGGACGCCGAAGACTTTGCACAATGGCTCTTGGAGGATTTTAGGGTAGACAACGAAACGGTTATGGTAGCACCGGCAGGGGGTTTTTACGCAACGCCCGGTCTAGGCAAAAACCAGATACGTATTGCTTACGTTCTAGATCAGGACAACTTAAAACGAGCTGTCAACATTCTAGGTGAGGCCCTGAAAAGTTACATAGGTTGATGGAAATCGAAAAAGATTTTTCGCTAAAAACCTATAACACTTTTGGTATTGATGCAAAAGCCAGGTTCTTTATACAGGTACACACTGTTGAAGGACTAAGGGAAATCTTGGGACGTGACGAATTTCCTACCAAATTTATCTTGGGCGGCGGCAGTAATATGCTATTGATAAAAGATATAGACGCCCTGGTAGTGCATATTGATATTAAAGGAAAAACGGTGCTTTCCGAGGATGATGCACATGTGCTTTTAAAAGTAATGGGCGGGGAAAACTGGCATGAGCTCGTCCTATGGGCCCTAGATCAGGGCTATGGCGGCTTGGAAAACATGTCGCTGATCCCGGGCAATACCGGAACGGCACCCATACAGAACATTGGTGCCTACGGCGTGGAACTCAAGGACAGCTTTGTAAACTGTGAGGCCATTCACAGAAATACGGGTGAACTACAAACCTTCTCCAAGACCGATTGTAGCTTCGGATACCGAGAATCCTATTTTAAAAATGAAGGCAAAGATCAATATGTTATTACAAGTGTCACGTTTAAGCTGACCAAAAAAAATCACATCCTCAACACCAGCTATGGTAGCATAGAAGCAGAACTGGCCAAAGAAGAAATACATACCCCAACTATAAAAGATATTTCAAACGCCGTAATTGCCATAAGAAACAGTAAATTACCCAACCCTAAGGAAATAGGCAACAGTGGCAGCTTCTTTAAAAATCCAATAGTTGACCATGCTACCTTTGAGCAGTTTATGTTAGAAAACCCAGCCGCACCTTACTATAAAATTTCAGAAACGCACTATAAAATCCCTGCCGGTTGGCTCATAGAACAATGCGGATTTAAAGGCAAACGCTTTGGGGATGCAGGCGTACATACAAAACAAGCGCTTGTTCTTGTAAATCATGGCCATGCCACCGGAAAAGAAATAATGCAACTAGCGCAAAAAATAATTTCGGCGGTAGAAAAAAAATTTAATATACGTATGACACCAGAGGTCAACCTAATAAAATAGCCCTCGCAATTAAAATCCCGAGGGCTAAACCAAACCAAACTAACCAAAATATAAGCGGCAGTTACCAGCTGCGCACTTAGACGATATATATTTTTAGATAACGCGACCTAACAATCAATTTTATAAATTAGCGTTTAAAGCATATACGCAGCTAAGAAGCTGTTTGGATGTTTGCACCCCAAAAAAGTTTAGTTGCCTTCTATGAGCACACTACTTGAAAAACATATTGTTGAATTATTGCAGGAGCGAAACGACAAGGCAATCGCCCTATTATACGACAACTATGGCGACACATTACTCGGTGTTGCCAAAAAAGTGGTGCGCAGTGATGACCTTGCCCAAGATGTACTGCAAGAAAGTTTTATAAAAATTTGGAAGAAAGCCGACTCCTATGACCCCGCAAAGGCCAAATTATTTACCTGGCTTTTTCGTATTACCAGAAACACCGCCATTGACAAGCTGAGGAGCGTGAGTACAAAAAGCGACAAGGAGATCCAAATAGACGTTTCTAACGTATATACGATAGGTGTTGACAGTACGAGACCGGAACTTATGGACGTCCAAGAACATTTGGACAAAATAGAGGATAAGTACAAAATAGTCTTGGATGCGCTTTTTTTCCAAGGAATGACCCAACAAGAAGCTAGTGAAGAGTTGGATATTCCCTTGGGCACCATAAAATCCCGACTTAAAATTGGACTCAGGGAACTCCGTAAAATATATGGCCCGGCACTATTGGCACTGCTAATAAACCTAGTATGATGGTAGAAAAAATAAAAATATTTTTAGATTCGGACATCTTGGAGCGCTACCTTTTGGATAGCACCACCGAAATGGAAACCTTACAGGCAGAGCGCTATATTGCCATGTACCCAGAAGTTAGAAAGGTGTATAATGAACTTCAGGAAAATTTGCAGTCCTATGCAAAACTGTATGCCATGCAAACTCCGGATGGACTCAAAGAGAAAATTCTGGCAAGAATACGGTCGGAAAGGACTGGCAGAAGCAGATTCTTCAGGTACGCTATGGCGGCGAGCTTTATTGCGGTCATGTTTGCGAGTGCCTCTTATTTTTTCTGGGACCAGAACCAAATACTGCAAGAGGAAAATACGATGGTAAGCAACAAAATAAAATTATTGGAGGAGGACATGAAACAACAATTGGAGGATGTGAGAAACCAATTCATTGTACTCAACAATCCGCAGACCAAAAAGTATACGGTCACGGGTAACAAAAAAGCTAAGGAATTGAAAGCCGTAGCCTATATTAATCCGGTAAAAAAACTATCCTACATCAACGTAAAAAAACTACCGCATCTCCCCGAAGACCAATGTTATCAAATGTGGGCAGAGGTCAATGGAGAAATGTTGAATCTGGGCATAATTGAACAGGCCACGGACGGTAAAAACCTTATGGCACTCCCCTATGCCAAAAACGCGGTCGGATATATTACCATTGAACCCAAAGGCGGAAACGAAAACCCCACCGTAGAAAATATCGTAGCCAATATTACCTATTAATACCACGATATTAAGGGTCTGTCTAGAAATAACCTGCCTATTTCAAAACTTACCCTAAAGTAATCCTAAAGCCCCTTTATCGGGGCTTTATTTTTATATCTTTGTATAAACTTAAATAATCAGCACCCTAAAAAGGATTCTTTATTAAATAATGCCAATTCCACCAGGTGTTCACAATGCAGTCGGGGTTGGCGGCTAAATCGCTCTAAAGATGAAACTATTATTACTTACCATTGCACTTCTAGGTATCGCTTTTTTAGGTATTGCCATTAAAATATGGGCTAAAAAAGACGGTAAATTTGCCGGAACCTGTGCGAGCCAAAGTCCGTTCCTAAACCAGGATGGGGATGCATGTGGCATGTGCGGGAAACTACCCAGTGAACAGGATTGCAAAAACGACAGTATCATCTAAGACCGGATGCACTGTGCTCGTTGTAGAACCATGATATAAAGCCGATTTGAATAATACCGAGGCGATTGCGGACACCATCAATAAAGCCAAACTGGGCAATCAGATTGCTTTTAGCCGCTTATTGGATATGTTTTGGAACGATGTCTACGGTTTCCAATTAAAGCGTACCGAAAACGAAAACGATGCCGAGGACATTACCATCCAGACCTTTTCAAAGGCATTCGATAAAATAAACACCTATAACGATTCCTACGTTTTTAAGACTTGGCTTATTGCCATATCCAAGAACATACACATAGACCTTGTCCGCAAAAGGAAAAGAAACATTTTGGACAACCGGGGAAACGGCGAGGCGATAAAAAAAATGTTGGACGATGCACCGTCCATGGAAGACCAACTCATACAGGAACAAAACTTGGCAGATCTGCTTCGGGATATAAAAAAATTGAAGCCCCATTACCAAGAAGTCATTAACCTCAGGTATTTTAATGAACTTAGTTATGCCGATATTGCGGAAAAACTAAAAGAACCCATTAACAACGTTAAGGTAAAACTACTACGGGCCAAGAAATTATTGGCCGAAATTATATCCAATAAAAATTGATGCATCCCCAATCCGGGAACGCATTCTTTTCTCTGCAAAAAACCACGAACTCAACCTGCGAACGATACTTAATTCCGTACTTTAGTTCGTATATTTGTATAAAAATTAAGGCATGTCCGTAGCAGTTGAAGAAAATGTAGCTCCCCCAAAAGGAAAACCAAAATGGCTAAGGGTAAAACTCCCTACCGGCAAAAAATATACGCAATTAAGAGGTCTTGTAGAAAAATATGACCTTCATACCATCTGCACTAGTGGCAGTTGCCCTAATATGGGCGAATGTTGGGGAGAGGGTACGGCCACTTTTATGATATTGGGCAACGTCTGTACCCGTTCCTGTGGCTTCTGCGGTGTTAAGACCGGAAGACCGGAAGATGTAGATTGGGCAGAACCGGAAAAAGTGGCACGCTCCATAAAGATCATGGGTATTAAACACGCCGTAGTTACCTCGGTAGACCGTGACGACATTAAGGACATGGGGTCCATTATCTGGGCAGAAACCGTAAAGGCGATCAGAAGAATGAACCCTGAAACCACGTTGGAAACCCTTATTCCAGATTTCCAAGGTATAGAAAAGCACATAGACCGTATTATCCAAGTAGCTCCCGAAGTCGTTTCCCACAACATGGAAACCGTGAAAAGATTAACCCGTGAAGTGCGTATACAGGCAAAATACGAGCGTAGTCTGGAAGTACTGCGATATTTGAAGGCAAACGGTATCAACAGGACCAAATCTGGCATTATGTTGGGGCTTGGGGAATTGGAGGAAGAAGTACTTGCTACCTTGGGCGATTTACGCGATGCCAATGTGGATGTAGTGACCATAGGCCAATACCTACAACCCTCTAAAAAGCATTTGCCGGTAAAGGAATTCATAACACCGGAGCAATTTAAAAAATATGAGGAGATAGGCCTGGAAATGGGCTTTAGACATGTGGAAAGTGGTGCGCTGGTAAGATCGTCCTATAAAGCACACAAGCACCTTTTATAAGCACTCACATAACCAAAACTAGAGTTTCCGGATTGCAACCACCTGAGACAAGCTTTTTTGAATCTAATAAACTCTTGAAAATTGTTGTCCGATACCGCTGAGAGGCAAGAGCCAGGACTAAGTTTTTAAATCAAAAGCGCACATTTCACATGGTTGTTATGGTAGAAATTTGAGTCTTTTCGGCGTTTATGTCATCTGCCTAGGGCGGACGGGGAAAGAACAAAATGCCTAAAATCCGATTATTTTTTCCCAAGCCCTAAAGGGAATAATCGGATTTTATATATTCGAATCAGCTCAAAAAAACACATAAATTCAATTTAAACAGAAAAACAACGCTTTCTTGAACTAGAGCCAAATCAAAAAAATATCGGCTAGCTAATTTTTTAAAAAATATGAAAAGCAAGTCCTAAGTTGTCCAAAACCTTAGAAACCCTTTGATTAATGTACAAGACAAAAAATGCCCTACTCACCTAATGCTTAGATAATAGACACCCCCTTGCTTGTTCGTTTTCAGACCTGACAGTTTCTAAAAACCTGTCAGGTCTTGAAATTGTGTAACTTGGCAACGCGAGTAGCGCCCTGTTTATTTTTTTGTCATGTACTCAGTCTTCTGATACTGAAGTTGTAACCGGATAACAGTACCTTTTTATTAAAAACCGCCAAGTAGCACTAAAAGATAATACCGCTCCATGAAGAAAATCAATGTAGGAATCAATGGATTTGGAAGAATAGGAAGAACTTTTTTTAAATTGGCACTGGCGCATCCCAACATCAACCTTGTTGCGATAAACGACTTGGCAGATGCCAGAACCCTGTCCCATTTGTTGAAGTACGATAGTATCCATGGAGTATCCAAAAAGAACATTGGTTTTGATGAAGACCACATCATAGTAGACGGTCATCACATTTTGCTTACCAATGAGGCACACCCAAAATCCTTGGATTGGAGCATCAAAAAGGTGGACTTGGTGGTGGAATGCACGGGCAAGTTCAAAACAAGGGCCGACCTGGAGTTCCATTTAAAAAATGGTTCTAAAAAAGTAATTTTATGTGTACCTCCTACGGAGGATGATATAAAAATGATTGTTTTTGGCATAAACGAACAGACTTTGGTCAAGGAAGACGACATCATTTCCAATGCCTCCTGCACCACCAATAATGCCGCGCCCATGATCAAGGTCATTAATGAGCTCTGCGGTATAGAACAGGCCTATATTACTACCATACATTCCTACACCAGTGACCAAAGCCTGCACGACCAACCCCACAAAGACCTCAGACGGGCAAGGGCAGCTGGGCAATCCATCGTTCCAACGACCACTGGCGCGGCCAAGGCGCTAACTCGGATATTCCCAAAATTAGCCAACGTTATAGGAGGTTGCGGTATTCGAGTACCGGTTGCCAACGGATCCTTGACAGATATTACGTTCAATGTCAAAAGGAATACCAGTATAACCGAAATAAATGATACTTTTAAGCAAGCGGCGGACAACGAACTAAAAAACATCCTTTGTTATACGGAAGACCCTATAGTATCTATAGATATAAACAATAGTTATCATTCCTGTACGTTTGATTCCCAGATGACATCCGTTATTGGAAAAATGGTGAAAATCATAGGATGGTATGACAATGAGACCGGATATAGTAGCAGAATTATCGACCTTATCAATTATATGAGTACTAAAAAACTTATTTGAAAGCCCCATTTCTACATAAAGGCCTAAAGCACTTTGCGGCCCTGTTCCTGTGTTTAACACTAGGAGCGCCGAGCCATGCCCAGCAGTCAACACCCTACAAAGATGTTGCCCCCTTTATAAATGAAGCCCGAAACCTTAGAAACCAGAACAAAATAGAGCAAGCCCTGGAAACTTTGGATAAAGCAGCAGCCGAAGCCGAAAAAAACGAGGATGTAAAAGCGCTTATAGACTCCTACCACGAGTTGGCCATTCTTTATCTAAAACTAGACCGTGAAGGGGATACCCAGTTCTATTGGGACAGGGCAAGCGTTCTTCTCAAAAATACCGCATACCCTTATGGCGATGCCATACACAAATATATTGAAGCCATACTCCTGTACAGGAGCGATCAAAATTTTCAGGCATTGTCCATGCTGGAAAAGGCAAAACAGTTAAATAACGATAGGAATTTTTTCAATAACATCCTATTGGCCGAAGCAAGGGTCTACTTGAATCTGGAAAAATACGACAGTGCCACCAAAAACTTTAATTCACTTGTGGTCAATAGGGATATCTACGAGAAAGATTATTTGGCGACACAAGCCTATTTAGGCCTTGCCGATCTCCATTTGCAAAAAGGAGAACTGGACAAAAGTGCAAAAAATGGGGAATATGCGCTTAGACTGGCAAGAACCAATGGTTTTTTTGCGGAAATAAAACAGGCCAACGAGCTACTGACCCATGTGTATGAACAACTTGGACTCTATGAGAATGCCTTTTCCAAGAGTCAAAACCTCCTTCAGATCAATGATTCCATATTTAATGTCGAAAAACTAAAAGTAGAAGCTAAAACGGCCGACGAAATTCGTGACGACATCAAAACCAAAGCGATCATTGGTCTAGAAGCCAAGGTAGAGGAGTTGACGGAGTCCCAAAACCGATCGGAGATCACGGCTATACTAACCTCTGCTTTTTTGATCATAATATCCTTGCTGGCCGTTTCGCTGTACCGGAACAACCAGATAAAGGTAAAAACCAACGATCTTCTGCATACCAAAAACAAGGAGCTTCAGGTAGCCAGGGACGGTGCCGTGCAGGCCATGGAAGCCAAAACCAACTTTTTGTCCACGGTTAGCCATGAACTTAGAACCCCCTTGTACGCCGTAACAGGGCTAACACATTTGTTATTAGAGGAGAATCCGTCCGAAAATCAAAAAGAGCACCTAAAAGCACTCAAATTTTCTGGAGACTACCTGTTGAATTTCATCAACGATATTCTTCACATCAATAAGATAGACGCCAATAAGTTGGAACCCTTGAACATGGAGTTTAACCTTAAGAAAGTGCTTAAGGAAGTGATCGATTCCCTGCATCAAAGCGCAAAGGCGAACAAAACTACCCTGATATTGGATTTTGACCCTGATATCCCAGGCCACCTGATGAGCGATCCGCTAAAGCTCTCACAAATTTTTATGAACCTTATCGGCAATTCCATAAAATTCACAAAAGACGGCGAAGTTCGCGTCATCACAAAGTTGCTGAACAAGAAAAATGAGGATGTAAAGCTATATTTTGAAGTGCAGGATACCGGCATAGGCATATCCAAAGAAAAACAGAAAAATATTTTTGAAGGTTTTGAACAGGGCTCCATCCAGATCAATAGGGAATATGGTGGTACCGGCCTTGGCCTTACCATAGTTAAAAGTCTACTAGGCCTTTTCAATAGTGAAATAAATCTGGAAAGTACGCTGGGTAAAGGCAGTTCGTTTTCTTTTGAGATAGATATGAAAAGTATGGACGATCTGCCGGACGATATTTCCTTTGAAATTACACCACGGGACTATAATTTTAAGGGGCTGCACCTCATGATCGTAGAGGACAACAAAATAAATCAGGTCATCACTAAAAAAATGTTGTCCAAAAAAGAGATTACGAGCGATATTGCAAGTAACGGAGAGGAAGCGGTTACCATGGCCAAGGAAAATGCCTACGATGCGATCTTAATGGACATACACATGCCGGGCATCAGTGGCGAGGAGGCTACCATACAAATACGCAAATTTGACCAACGCACGCCCATCATTGCCCTTACCGCCATTTCCTTGGATGATAGCTTGGAAAGTTTTTATGCCGCCGGTTGTGACGATGTTGTTACCAAACCCTTTAAACCGGAAATCTTCTATCAAAAAATAGGCGAGAATATCTTTGATAAAAAGAAGAGTATTAGCGATTCATAAGCCGTTGCAGCTCTTGATCTAAAAGGTCTTTCCCGTCCCCTAAAAACACGTGTGCCACAGGAATATAGAATAGATTATGCAAGTCCTCCTGTAACCTAACATAATCCTTTTCCGTGGTTAGTATACATGCTTTGCCCCTAAGGACTTCCAGTTCTTCTTTGGAAAAAAAGTGATGGTCCTTAAACGCCAGATGCTCAAACCGGATTCCGTTCGTTTTTAAATAGGAAACCAAGGGCTTCGGATCCGCAATACCCGTTACCAAGGTCACGTGCTTATCTTTAAAGGTGCTCAATGCCACGCTGCTATCCGCACCTACCACTTCAGCACCATAGGATAAATAGGCAAACAACACCGTTTGATGTTCCTTTGGGTTTATTTTTTTATGTATCGCTAGTTGTTCGTCTTTGCCCAAGGATTCGGGACACTTGGTTACAATAATGAAATCGGCTCTTTTTGCGGCATATTTCGAGTCCCTTAAATCGCCCGTAGGCAGGTACCAATCATCCACATATAGGGAATGGTACGTAGTCAATAAAATAGAGAAATCGGGGTTGACCTTTCTATGTTGAAAAGCATCGTCCAGTAAAATAACATCCGGCTTTATTTCGGCCTCCAAACGCCCTATGCCGTTGCGCCTATCCGCATCCACGGCAACAGTACTATAAGGAAATTTTGTAAAAATCTGAAAAGGCTCATCCCCTATTTCCTGGACCGATGTTCTTTCGGTCGCCAGCACAAATCCGGACGATTTTCTCTTATAGCCCCTACTAAGCACGGCCACTTTATAGCGCGGTGCCAAAGAACGAATGAGCAGTTCGGTCATCGGTGTCTTTCCCGTGCCACCCACACTCAAATTCCCTACACAAATGGTCTTTGTGGAAAAAGAGGTAGATGTAAAAACGCCCATATCATGCAAGCGATTGCGGACAAAGACGACCAGACCATAGAGCAGCGAAACGGGAAAAAAAAGTTTTCTTAACAGTTGCATTAGAACGAAATTATAATAATTTATCTTTGATAACCTTACAAATGACCAAAAATGACAGTAAACGCAGTAGCACGTATTTTAGAGGAATTGGCGCCATTGGATTACGCCGAGGCTTTTGACAACGTAGGCTTGCTTGTTGGCGATGGCAATAGCAACGTAAACGGCATACTCGTAACCTTGGATACTTTGGAAAACGTAGTGGATGAAGCTATAGACAACAACTGTAACCTCATCGTAAGCTTCCACCCAATTATTTTTGGTGGCCTCAAAAGGATTACGGGAAAAAGCTATGTAGAGCGAACCGTAATAAAGGCGATAAAGAACGATATTGCCATCTATGCCATACATACGGCACTGGACAATTGCTTTACCGGCGTTAATGCCAAAATATGCGAAGTCTTGGGTCTTGGCGATACAAAAATCCTAATTCCACAAAAGGCAACCATAAAAAAACTGGTAACCTATGTACCCTCGGCAAATGGCAAAGAACTAAAAACAGCATTATTTGCAGCAGGTGCAGGAGCCATTGGCAATTACAGCGATTGCAGTTTTAGCGTGGAAGGCACCGGAAGTTTTACCGCAGGCGAAAAAGCCAATCCCGTAAAGGGAAGCGTTGGGAGCGTACATTATGAAAACGAGACCAAAATAAGCGTTACCTTTCCCAAATCGGCGGAAAAACAGGTCATCCAATCCCTGTTGGCACACCATCCTTATGAGGAAGTGGCCTATGAAATCACCACTTTGGAAAACCTAAACCAGCATATTGGCATGGGCATGATCGGCGAATTGGAATCCCCGATGTCCGAAACAGCATTCCTGACACACCTAAAAGAGAAAATGAACGCCTCCGTAGTACGCCATTCCGGTTTCAGGAATAAAGAAGTAAAAAAAGTGGCCGTTCTGGGCGGTAGCGGTGCCTTTGCCATTGGTGCGGCAAAAACGGCCGGAGCAGATGTTTTTGTTACCGCAGATGTCAAATATCACGAGTTTTACCAGGCGGAAAATCAGCTGGTAATCGCAGATATTGGACACTATGAAACAGAGCAGTTTACAAAAAACCTTTTAGTTGATTATCTTACGAAAAAAATTCCTAATTTTGCAGTCCGTTTATCGGAAAGTATAACAAATCCAATCACCTATTTTTAAATTATGGCAAAAAAAGAAGATTCGACCGTAGAAGCAAAGTTAAGGGCATTATACGATTTGCAGTTAATTGATTCTCGAGTTGATGAAATACGCAATGTTCGTGGCGAACTACCGTTGGAAGTTGAAGATTTGGAAGATGATGTCCTAGGCCTAAAAACTAGAATGGATAAGCTTAAAACCGATTTAGAGACGATTAACTTTGAAATAGGAGCCAAGAAAAACATCATAGAAGAAGCTAAGGCACTGATAAAAAAATACACGGAACAGCAAAAAAATGTTCGTAACAGTAGGGAATTCAACTCCATTAGTAAAGAATTGGAGTTCCAGGAGCTAGAAATACAACTGGCCGAAAAAAACATAAAGGAATATAAAGTACAGATCGAACAGAAAAAGGCGGTTATCTCCGAAACAAAGGAACGTCTTACGGAGCGTGAAGCACATCTTAAGCATAAGAAGAGTGAATTGAACGCTATTTTGGCCGAGACCGAAAAGGAAGAAAAAGCCTTATTGGAAGAATCCCTAAAATATCAGGAAAAGATAGAGGAGCGTTTGGTAAAGGCGTATGCAAGAATCCGTCATAATGTAAAGAACGGCTTGGCGGTTGTTCCCATCGAAAGAGGTGCCTCCGGTGGTTCATTCTTTACCATTCCACCACAAGTGCAGGTAGAGATTGCCTCTAGAAAAAAAATCATTACCGACGAGCATAGCGGTAGAATTTTGGTGGATCCCGTCCTAGCGGATGAAGAAACTGAAAAAATGAAAAAGATGTTCGCCAAAATGTAAGCGGCACTACATAATAAGCGAAAGCCATCTGTCTTTGATAGATGGCTTTTTTTGTGTAGTTTAGGGCCTATCTAGAAATAGCCAGATTATTTCAAAACAGACCCTTAGGGACAAATGCGGTATCCAAAAATCATAACTGTTATTCTTTTCTTGACCCTTGCCCCTATGCTGTACGCCCAGAATATAGCCGATTACCAATGGAAAAACCGACTCATATTTCTGGTAGATGAAACCATGCAAACACCTGCCATGCGTTCCCAGCTCAACATATTCTCAACGAAAGTCGATGAACTGGAAGAACGGGAAACCCTCCTTTTTCAACTGACACCCGACAATGTAGTCTTATCCAACGGAGAAAAAAGTACACTTTCGCCCAATGATGTCTACGCTTCCCTGTCCGTTTCTAAAAATTTTAAAGGCCTCATCCTTGTTGGAAAAGATGGAGGGGTAAAACTTAAAAACACCTTTGTGGTTGAAGCTGACGCTGTTTTTAGCTTGATCGATGGTATGCCCATGCGGAAGTCGGAGATAAAAAGGAAGAAGGGGGACTAGTCCGAAATAAATTATAAATGGACCTAGATTATTGGTTGGTTGACTTACTAGGTTAATTAGTTACCGCCCAAAACAACCCAGTTGGCAATAACTTAGCAACCCTTGAGATTTTATCTATGGAAGAGAATAAAAGGGCTGTAATATAATTGTAAGACCTTAAGCAAATAAAACAAAAATGAAACCTAAATTTACGACGATAGAACTTGTATTTCTTGCCATGGCCTTTATTGGGGTGGGCGCCACTTGGTATTTTAATGCGCTCTTTTACTTGGAGGCAGAAGATACTTCCATCACAAATTTTATAGCACAGACGGTAACGACGCTTCCGGCAAAGTCCATAAGTGCGGACATTAGCGTCGTAGCCACAACCTTCCTCATTTGGATGGTTTATGAGGCCCGAAAAATAAAAATGACCTATTGGTGGCTGTTTATTCCCTTTACCTTTCTGGTAGCTATAGCCTTTACCTTTCCGCTATTTTTATTTTTTAGGGAACGTAAACTTAGAAAGGATAATTTAATTGCCCAGTAGGGAAAGAATCTTCTCCTCCACCCCTTCACTATCCCAAACCTCGGCAATATTGGGTATTTGCATGACCTCTTGCATCAGTTCCTCTTGGGCATCACCCACCGCCAGAGCTTCCGCATAGGGCCGATCGGAAAAAGTAACCCTACTGTACGCAGGTATCCACTTATCCGGATATTTAGCCGCAAAGCGTTTTTCAATCTTTTTCTGAAGTAAAAAGCTAGCATCGGCGGTTTTGCTGCTCATCTCCATAAAGTTGCGATAACTCAGCTCCGCAATGGCATCCGCATTGGGCTTTCTCGCCTCTTGATATTTTACAAAAATCGTCTCCCAATCGTTCTTATGTTTTTCAATAAGCTGATTTAACACAAAAATATCCTCAAAACCGGCATTCATCCCCTGACCATAAAAAGGGACTATGGCATGGGCGGAATCGCCTACCAATGCCACTTTGTCCCAATACGTCCAAGGATAGCACTTCATGGTCACCATGGCACTGGTAGGGTTTCTAAAGAAATCCTCCAGCAGATCTTCCATGACCTGCATCACATTGGGAAAATACGTAGCAAAAAATTCTTGGGCCTGCGGCTTGGTTTTAATATTTTCAAAAGAGACTTCGCCCTCAAAAGGCATAAAGAGCGTACAGGTAAAGCTACCGTCCAGATTGGGCATGGCAATAAGCATAAATTTCCCCCTTGGCCAAATATGAAAGGAGTTTTTATCCAATTTATAGCTTCCGTCGGCATTGGCCGGGATGGTCAGTTCCTTATAGCCAACATCAATAAAATCCTGGGAATAATCGAACCTGCTGCGTCTTTGCATCTTGTGCCGTACCCTTGAAAAAGCCCCATCGCAACCAAAGATCATATCGTATTGATATTCCTTCCACTCGCTTTTTTCGGTTTCCCCTGTGTAAATTTTGGCATCGGGCAAATCCACGTCCCAGACTTTCTCGTTAAATCGAAAAGCAACTCCGGCATTTTCGGCCAAGTCGATCATCTTCTTGTTAAGTACGCCTCTGGAAATAGACCAAATGGCCTCTCCTTCCTTTCCGTATTTCTGGTAATATTCCGGCTGACCTACGACGTGCATGGCGCGTTTGTCCAACGGAATACCTATTTTCTTTATTTCTTCCTCAATACCTACCTCGCGCAAGGCATTCCATCCCCTATTGCTCATGGCCAAATTGATGGAACGGCCGGAAAACCTAATATTTCGTATATCGGGACGTCTATCATAAACAGTAATGTCATGCCCATGTTTACGCAGGTAAATAGCTAGCAAAGAACCTACAAGACCAGATCCGATAATGGCAATATTCTTTTTATGTTGCGGCATGCGTCAAGGATTTTGATCTGTTTTCCAATTAGGCCGTAAAAATAACAAATATTAACGGATCAAGAACGTCAAAGAATAACGGAGATAGCACAGATTTCATAAGTTTTGTTGCTTACAATGTTTACCTTTTGTATATTTTTGATAAACAAAACAAAATCACTTTGAAACATTTCGATACTTCAAGCCTAAAAGACCTACCCAGTAGGTACCGCGCCAATTTAATCAACAGTTGTACGGGCTATAAGTCCTGCAATCTACTAGGAACTATTTCGCCATCGGGCGTCAGTAACCTGGCCATTTTTAATTCGGTAGTCCATATAGGAAGTAATCCTCCCATGATAGGGTTTATCCTAAGACCGTTGACCGTTAGGCGGGATTCCTATTCCAACTTTAAATCGGCAGGATATTTTACCGTGAACCAAGTTTCGGAGCATATGATAAAGAAGGCACACCACACCTCCGCAAAATATGACGAATCCGTTTCGGAGTTTGATAAAAGTGGATTGACGGAAGAATTTTTGGATGGTTTTGAAGCGCCTTACGTAGAGGAAAGCGCAATTAAAATTGGATGCAGCTATAAAAACGAATATGAAATAAAAGAAAATGGCTGCCTTTTGATTATTGGTGCCATTACCCATATTTACCTACCGGAAGAAACTATCTCCCCGGACGGTTGGGTGCGCTTGGATAAGGCGGATACGATAAGTGCCGTTGGAACTGATGGATATGCCCTGCCCAAAATCATAGAACGCTTTGCCTACGCAAAACCGGAAGAGCCGAGCAAATCGATACTGGATGGCTCATAAAAAACCAAACCTACCCCATAAAATATGTACGGTTTGCGGACTTCCCTTTGCTTGGCGAAAAAAATGGGAGAAGCACTGGGAGGAGGTCAAGTATTGTAGTGAAAAATGTAGAAGGGGGAAATAGTGGGTAGACGGTAAACGGTAGAGGGTAGAGGGTAGAAAAAAAGCAAATAGTAAAAAGTAAGCAGTAATTAGTAAAAAGTAGGAAGGCGTCTTTGCGTGGAGGTACGACGAAGCAATCTGTTGGTCATAATGAGCAATGTTCAATTCCCGAAAAGACAGTAAATAGAATAATGATGAAAAATCTGATATGGTTTCGGAACGACTTGCGGGTAGCGGACAATCCTTCCTTGGCAAAAGCCTGTAAGGGCGATAAAGTCATGGCTACCTATTGCTTTGACCCTAGGCATTATGCCGCGGGCGATTTTGGTTTTACTAAAACAGGCAAGTACCGCGCCCAATTTTTAATCGAAACCGTTACGGAATTGAAGTCGGCCTTGCAGGAGTTGAATATAACCTTATTGGTCTACCATGAAAAACCGGAAATAATCATTCCTCAACTGATACAGGAACACCAAATCCAAACTGTTTTTTTACAAAAAGAATGGACTAGCGATGAAACTACGGTATTGGATGCCGTAATCTTAAAAATTCCAGCACTTGTAAATTTTGACGCGCATTATGCCCAGTTTCTATTTCATCCAGAAGAGATACCCTATCCCTCTGTCTCTGAAATACCTCAGGTGTTTACCGCGTTCCGTAAAAAATGTGAAAAGTACACAGCAATACGGCCATTGCAGCCTATTCCCCAAGCCATGGCCAAGTCCAACCTCTTGGCAGACGAGACTAAAATCCCATCGTTGGAAACACTTGGACTTTCCCATTTTACGATGGATACCAGAACCGCCTTCCCTTTTAAAGGTGGGGAGCAACAAGCTTTGGAACGGATACGGCACTATTTCTGGGACAGCAAAAAATTGGCCTACTATAAAAAGACCAGAAACGGACTGGTAGGTCTGGATTACAGCTCCAAACTTTCGGCTTGGCTGGCCAATGGGAGTGTCTCGCCAAAAACTATCTACTGGGAAGTAAAACGCTTTGAAGAAGCGGAAGTTAAAAATCAGGATACCTACTGGCTTATTTTTGAACTGATTTGGCGCGATTTCTTTAAATATATTTCCTTAAAACATGGGGATGCCATTTTTAGACAAGGCGGAATTTTAGAAAAAGAGTATGAATGGGAGTATTCAGATGCTAAATTAAAAAAATGGATAGCGGGAACAACGCCAGAACCCTTTGTAAACGCGAATATGAAAGAATTGGCGCTGACCGGATGGATGAGCAACCGCGGCAGACAAAACGTGGCCAGTTTTTGGGCCAAGGAATGGCAGCAAGACTGGCGTTACGGAGCTGCCTATTTTGAGAGCCTGCTCCTAGATTATGACGTGCATAGCAATTGGGGCAATTGGATGTACAACAGCGGCGTGGGGAACGATCCCAGGGACCGCAAATTCAATATCGCACGCCAAGCGGACATGTATGATGGCCACGGGACGTTTCAGCGTTTGTGGCTGCAGGAATCCTTGTTTTAAGACTTTGGCCAGACATGGGACGGTAGACGGTAGACGGTAGACGGTAGACGGTAGATGGTAGACAGATTTATTACATATTGGTGAAATCAAGGCATAATCGCCTCTTTAAAATGGGTCAAAAACCTTGGGTTTCCATGAATTTTTATCCAAATTGATATATTAAAAAATGAATACACTTAGGCTTATATTAGGAGACCAACTCAATCAAAAACATTCTTGGTTCCAGGCCGTAGATGACGATGTGATCTATATTATGGCTGAAATGCGACAGGAAACCGATTATGTAAAACACCACATACAAAAAGTAGTGGCCTTCTTTTTGGCCATGCGGAGTTTTTCGGAAGACCTGACCAAAAAGGGACATAATTTCATTTATCTTACGATTACAGATGAAAACAATCCCCAGGAGTTAGAACAATTAATCAACACGTATCTCGAGGAGACCAAAGCCGAAAAATTTGAATATCAGTTACCGGATGAATACCGTTTAGACAAGCAGTTAAAGCAAATCTGCCAGAGTTTAGCGTTGGAGACCCAGGCGGTAGGTACCGAACATTTTTACACGGAACGGGACGAATTGCAAAACTTCTTTAAAGGCAAGAAACAGTTGATTATGGAATCCTTTTACCGAATGATGCGCAAAAAACACGATATCATGATGGTAAACGGTCAACCTGACGGCGGCAAATGGAACTACGACCAGAGCAACCGCAAAAAATGGAAGGGCCAACCGGAAATACCACAGGAACGTTGTTTTGGAAGAGACGTTTCCGCCGTAGTACAAGAACTAAAGGATGCAGGCGTAACGACCTTTGGGGAAATTGACGAGACGAATTTCCCTTGGCCCACCAGCAGGGCGGACTGCCTTGCCATGCTTAACTACTTCTGCGAGGAACTTTTGGTACACTTTGGCGATTACCAAGATGCCATGCACACAAAAGAAAAATACCTGTTCCATTCTAAGGTATCCTTTGCCATGAATTCCAAAATCCTCTCGCCAAAGGAGGTTATCGATTCGGTTTTAGAACATTATTACGACCACACCGATCAAATAGACATTTCCCAAGTAGAAGGTTTCGTGCGCCAAATACTGGGTTGGCGGGAATATATGCGGGGTATTTATTGGAAGGAAATGCCGGCATACGCCACTTTGAACAAACTAGAAAACCACAATCCCCTACCCGATTTTTTTTGGACGGGAAACACCAAGATGAACTGCCTAAAGCACGCCATAGGCCAAAGCTTAACGGATGCCTATGCACATCATATTCAAAGGCTAATGATCATTGGCAATTATGCCTTATTGACACAGGTAAACCCAGACGAAGTGGACAACTGGTACCTCGGCGTCTATATCGACGCTATAGAGTGGGTAGAAATCACGAACACGCGTGGTATGAGTCAGTTCGCGGATGGCGGTATCGTAGCCACCAAACCCTATGTAAGCAGCGGAAACTACATCAATAAAATGAGCAATTATTGCGGCGACTGCTCCTATAAACACACGGAGAAGTTAGGCGAAAAGGCCTGCCCGTTCAATGCCTTGTATTGGAATTTTTTGGACGATAAAAAAGAACATTTCAGGAACAACAATCGTATGGCGATGATGATGAATTTACGCAACAAAAAAGACCCGGAAGAATTGCATAAATTAAAGGAACGTGCCCAAGAGATCATTAAAAATCCGGATAGCTTTTAAAGATTTTGAAAATTTCCCGGCCAATACTACCGGATAGCCCGACCCCGGAATCAAACAAAAAAAACCTTTGCAATGCAAAGGTTTTTTTTGTAAAACGACATCATGGAATTATTATTCCAGAATTCCGTCCACAATGCCGTATTCAATAGATTCTTGGGCGTTCATCCAATAATCCCTATCAAAATCCCGGAGAACTTTGTCGAACTTTTGGCCACAATTATCGGCCAAAATCTGGGCACTCAACTCTTTGGTCTTTATAATCTCCTTTGCCTGTATTTCTATGTTAGAGGCCTGTCCCCTAGCACCACCGCTAGGTTGATGGATCATTACCTGTGCATGTGGCTGTATAAAACGTCTTCCCTTTTTTCCCACGGATAACAAGATAGAACCCATAGAAGCAGCCAAACCGGTACAAATCGTGGAAACCGGACTCTTTAATGCCTTAATGGTATCATACATGGCAAAGCCGGACGTTACGTAACCGCCAGGGCTGTTAATATATAACTGTATTTCCTTGTTGTTCTGCATATCCAGATACAACAATCTATCTATCACGTGTTTGGCGGATTCATCATCTACCATGCCCCAAAGAAATACCTTTCTTTCTTCCAGCATTTTCTCGTCAATAGTCTCTTGTATCTTTCCTTTTTTTGCGCTCATGTTCCATTTTGTTTTTGAATTTCAAAATTAGTGAAATTATTGATAAAGAAATAGTCTCACGTCCTTGGTTTAAGAAATAACATCAGTTGACCAACTCAACCGTATTCTCGGTTATCTTTTTGATCGGCACCACGATTTTGCCCTTTTTGGTCTTTACGACCATGGAAATATGGTCTATAGCCTCAATACGACCTTCTATTCCGTATCCTCTATATTATTTGCGTTGTCACATATCTTTCTACCCTTGTCCCTTTTTACATAGTTAACACAAAAATTATAGGTAAAGGAATATAACCATGTAGAAAATTTAGATTTTCCTTTAAAAGAACCCCGTTTTACAAAGACCGGCAAAAAACATCTTGGGATAGATCTTCTGTCACTTTTTGGCATTTGGCAAACCCGTAGCACTTATTGCAGACCATTTTGTAATACCGATCATACAGTACCCCGAACATCATGGAATCCTTTTTTTCCGCTATTTTCTGGACAAGTTCCTCATCGGATATCTGCTTATACGGGTCATCAGAATCCAATTTAATTTTGAATTGGTTGCTTACGATGATCAGACACAGTTTTCTTAAAAAGGTCACTCTCAGGTTGTTTTTCAACTTTGCAAAAATAGGTCAAAGAATTAGCAATTGATATCTTTACATAAAATTAGAAGGAATATGAAAAATATTTTAATAGTCGGCCTTGTGGTATTGACTTTACTTTCTGGCTGTAAGGAGCAACAAAAAACAGCGATAGAAAAAGTTGAAACTCCAGCTACAGCACTCAGCATTCCAGAGCAAATTGCGAATGCCAATGGTTTTACCAACTGGAAAAAAGTCAACAACATAAAATTTACCTTTAATGTAGATAGGGAATCCTCGCATTTTGAGCGCTCCTGGTCTTGGGCACCAAAAAGTAACGATGTTGTTTTTATGACACGGGAAGACACCATTAAATACAATAGAAAAGCCGTAGATACGGTGCTGGCCAAAACAGATGCCGGATTTGTCAACGATAAATTCTGGTTATTGGCACCCTACCAGTTGGTTTGGGACAAGAACAGCTACACCTATAAACACCAAGCTTCCGCAACCGCCCCTATGTCACAAACGGCCATGCAAAAACTGACCATCGTTTACGGGAACGAAGGAGGCTACACGCCCGGCGACGCCTACGATTTTTACTTTGGGGACGATTTTGTGATCAAGGAATGGGCCTTTAGAAAGGGGAATCAGGAAGAACCCAACATGGTCACAAGCTGGGAAGACTATCAAGATTATAACGGACTCAGTATTGCTACCATGCACAAGCGATCGGACGAAGATTTTAAACTTTATTTTACCGGGGTATCGGTGGAGTAAAAACGTTAATGGGTTATCGGGTAATACCGAAACCTTCTTCATCAGGGCGCTTCTTAGATGCAACGATACTATGGTCCGCCTACAGGACATGCAGGGAAGGGTGAAACGGAAAATGTCTATTTATTCGGGCTTCTTGGAACTGGACAAAAAAGATTACGAAGTAGAATTCCAACAAATGCGGCAGGTTGGCATAAAAAAAAGACGAAAACAATGTCTACTTTGAATTCCCTTCCTTGTTTAGGATTTTTAGCGAATTCGTTAGCATAAACGCAATGACGCCCGATTTTGAGGTTATTGAAAAACCGCTACAGAACACCGACGAGATAAAAGTGGGGTTCTCCTCCGGAGACGGGGAAAATTTTGGAACATTATAAGGACATTACATGATAAACGGAAAGGACAACGCCATCCTATCCTTCAATGCGACTAACCTGCAGAAATTCCGCGAATCAACGAAAAACGAATCCGAATATGACCGTACAACCCAATATTATATAAACTATGCAAAACCAAGAAGCTACGATTACCACTAAAAGAAAAGAACAAGCGCAGCCAACAATTTTTCAGATAGAAATCATCCTTCACACTACGGTGCCTTTTGGCAAGGACGATGTAAAGAGCAACGTAAACGAACAAAAAGATGTCTTTAAATTGAAATTTCCCTATAATGACCCTTTTGGCAGTCACAGAACCAATTGTTGTTGACGGACGAAATGCCGGAATTTCTTTCAAGACTAGACGATAAAAATACCGAATTTAAAGTCCGCAGTAATTTGGATCGATGTTTCTCAACTCCCCTTGATCACACCTTTGCCCTCTTCTTTTTCAGCACCAATGTTATTCCCAAAATAAACACCGCGCAGAAGAAGAGCACTACAAAACTGGTCTTCAAGGATGACGTTTCGGCCAAGAAACCCAAAATGGGAGGAGCGCATAAAAATCCGGCATACCCGGAACCCGCAATAAATGCGATACCTTGGGATGAATCCACTCCTTTTACGTTACCCCCTATTCTAAAAATTTCGGGTATCATTACCGAAAATCCTAGTCCGCTGAGCGCAAAACCGGCTATAGCAAAATACGTGTCCTCCGAAAGTACTAGACCATATCCCGCAAGTGCCAAGATGGCACCGGCTGCAATAATCCTTACGGAACCCAATTTTTCGCTTACGGCATCGCCCATAAATCGCCCTAGGGTCATGGTAATCTGAAATCCCAAAAACCCGGCACCCCATAAGGCTTCGGGTGCTATACTTACTTCTTTTAGATACAGGCCGCTCCAATCCACAATGGCACCTTCACTCCCCATGGCAACAAAAGATATCAATCCCAAGAGCAATAAAGGCTTGAACAATTTTAGGCTAAAGCTCTCTGTTTCGTCCCGGGCAGCCGTAACATTCACATATTTCTTATAAAATATCAAATTGACTACAAGTACCAAGGCAACCGCCAAACCCATGTGAAGGGCAGGATTTCCCAAGGGACCAATAAGGAAACTACCGATACCGGCCAGCACACCACCCAAGCTAAAAAAGCCGTGCGAGGACGACATAAATTTTACCCTATCCTTTTTTTCGACCTCCGTTACCAAGGTATTCATGGAAATGTCCGTAAAGCCATTGGAAGCCCCGAATAAAAATAGGGCGGCCATTAAGGCGTAGTAGTTGGAGGCCAATAAGGGCAACATCGCCGCAGCACAACTCAATAACACTCCATAAAACGTAGCTTTACCCACACCTAGCCTATTTACTAGACCGGAAGCAAAGGGAAATACGGTAAACACACCTAGCGACAAAAAGAAAATCGCAAGACCAAGTTCGGAGTTATCAATAGCCAAGGCCTCCTTTACCTGAGGAATATAAATCGCCCATGTACCAAAAAGGATATTCAGGCTCGCGAACACCCAAGAAGGACCAAAATAGTTCGCGTTGGTTAAAATTAAGCGTAAAGACTTCATTTTATGGGAAGGGAGTTAAAAATAGGGTTCTTGGTTGTTTTTTACCCATATCGTTTTTTGCGCACCAGTGTAGCTGCAAAAGTAGCAACTATTTACTTGGACAGAATACCTTGCTTTAAAATTTGTCCGAACCGGTACATATCTTCAAAGGAACAGTAAAACGGTGCGGGAGCCAAGCGGATAACGTTGGGTTCGCGCCAATCGGTTATTACGCCGTTTTCCATCAGGTAATTGAACAAGGCCTTTCCTTCTCCATGTAAAAAAACGGAGAGTTGGCAGCCCCTCTCCTTGGGGGTAATAATCTCGAAAGAGCTATCGACCTCAGCGTCAATTTCCTTTAAGACAAACTCCAGATAGGCCACTATTTTATCCCTTTTTGCTATTAAGGCAGGCATACCTACCTCTTCAAATAGTTCTAAAGAAGCCAAATAGGGAGCAACGGAAAGTATGGACGCATTGCTAATTTGCCAAGCATCTGCATTTTGCATAGGCTCAAATACCGGCTTCATTAAAAAACGGGTTTCCTTTTTTGTGCCCCACCAACCCTCAAATCGGGGAATATCGGTTCGGTCCAGATACTGTTCGTGCACATAGATACCAGAGGCATTTCCAGGACCGCTGTTCATATATTTATAACTGCACCAAGCGGCAAAATCGGCATTCCAATCGTGCAGTTTTAGTTCCACATTACCAACACCATGCGCCAAATCCCATCCTACCTTGGCGCCAACTGCCTTTCCGGCGGTTGTAATGGCCTCCATATCCAGCACCTGACCGTTATAATAATTAACGCCCCCAATGAGCACCAAGGCCAGCTCGTCCCCTACTTCCGCTATTTTGTCCAAAAAATCTTCTGTGCGCCAGGCGTGTTCCGCTTCCCGTTTCTTAACTTCAACGATAGCCACATCTGGGTCCAGGCCATGAAAGCGAGCCTGACTCTGTAACATATACTGATCGCTGGGAAAGGCTTTTTCCTCGCAAATTATCTTGAATCTTTTGGCCGTAGGTGTGTAGAAGGAAACCATTAATAAATGAAGGTTTACCGTTAGCGTATTCATGACCGTCACTTCTTCTGGCAAAGCACCTACCACTTTTGCCAAGGGCTCGGCCAAACGCTCGTGATAGTCCCACCAAGGTTTTTCTGCATAAAAATGACCTTCCACCGCCAGTTGGGCCCAATCGTCCATGACATCGTCCACGTATTTTTTGGTGCGCTTTGGCTGTAATCCCAAGGAATTACCTGTAAAATAGATGACCTCTTTTCCGTTGACTTTGGGAAAATGAAATTCGTCTCTATAGGGGCGTAGCGGATCTTGTTTATCCAATTCTTGGGCGTAAGAAAGCGTGTTCTTAAACGTCATAGCTTTGTTTTTATGTAAAAATACTCATAAGGGCAGAACAATGGGCAAACTTTGGTGTCATAAAGCCTTATTCCGACAAAGGCCACCGCATTTCAATAATATGCCTTTTAAAACCTACCTTTTCATAGGCGCGCAGCGCAGCGGTGTTTTCATCGTAGACGGTAAGCCTAATTTCGGTTAGTCCGTTTTCTAGCGCCCACTCCTTCAGGTTCTGCAGTATCATACCATTTAATCCCTTTCCTCTATACTCCGGCTTAGTAAACATGAAGCCTAGATAGGCATAGGTTTTATGATCTAAATAGGGTTTTGCCTGTTTTTCCATGGCATAGCCGCAACTGACGATAGCATCTTTATGCGTAGCGACAAGCACCAAAGCCCTTGGGTTTTGCAGCAAGCCCTCTAGGTCGTAATACTGAATGCAACCGGCTCTTAATGTGGCATCAAAAGGCCGTTCTGCTTCAATAACCCCTTGTTCCATGAGTCCTAGGATGTCTAAATCGGTATGTGTGGCTTCTCTTATCTTGATTTCCATATGTTTTTCAAAACTTTAAAATAACGTATTAATCGGTACTTTTGCAAAAAGAAACACATGCATTTTCTATCTGCTAAACTAGAGGACTACATTGCCGATAATTCGCAGCAAGAGCCTGCCATTTTATCGGCACTTACCCGTGAAACCCATTTGAAGGTGCTACAGCCCAGAATGCTTACCGGACATTTTCAGGGCAGGGTACTTAGTTTGTTATCCAAGATCATCAACCCAAAATATATCTTGGAAATTGGCACCTATACCGGTTATTCCGCCCTATGCTTGGCGGAAGGATTACAGAAACAAGGCGAATTGCATACCATAGACGTTAATGCCGAATTATATGACATGCAGCGCAAGTATTTTGATAAGAGCGAATATGGCGCACAACTGTTTCAGCATACCGGAAACGCGCTCGAAATTGTACCCAAGCTCCACCAAACATTTGACCTTATTTTTATAGATGCGGAAAAAAAGGACTATTTGAAATATTTGGAGCTTATACTTCCCAAAACCAAATCCGGCACCGTAATCCTTTCCGATAATGTGCTGTGGTCCGGAAAGGTTATCGAGGAACTGGATCCCAAGGACAAAGTAACCAAAATTTTACTGGAGTACAACAAAAAACTGGCGGCCCATCCCCAATTGGAAACGGTGCTACTGCCTATCCGTGACGGTCTAACCCTAAGTAGGGTAAAATAAGCCTACCGTGCAGCCAGTAAAAAAACAGGGCAGACAGGACACCTATCAGCGCACCTACCATCAAATCGATAGGAAAATGGACGCCCACATAGATCCTGCTCGTGGTAAACAGTAGCGGCCAGAGGTAAAAAATACCGGCCCACTTGAACTTTTTTCGTAAAAAGAGAAATACGATTGTGGTTATCGAAAAAGACGAGGAGGCATGACCAGAGAAAAAACTGTAGCCATGGGCACTTTTGAGTATACGGATCAAACTATTGATTTCCGTATCATGGTTAGGTCTTAACCGCGCAACGATTTCTTTTGTTAAGTCTGTAAGGGTCAACACAAAGAAGAACGTGACCAACACTGTAAGTATACTGTATAAAGCCTGTTTTTTTGGGTACGCTTTAAAGAATAGGAAGAAAAAAAGAAGAAATAAGGGAACCCAGGTAGTAATAGTCGTAACGGTAGACCAGAAAAAATCGTATTGCTCTATGCCAAGGCTGTTTAAATGGATGAAGGTTTCCCGATCCCACGCTAATAGCTTTTCGAACATTACCTACTTTCGTTTTACGGAACCGGCCGCATCTCCAATGCGTTTGCTAATATCCCCAAAACCTTTTTTTACATCATCGGCTATTCCAGTATCTATACTGCCTTTAACATCATCTATATCCTTTTTGATATCTGTGATGACACTAGTATCTACACCCTGTTTTTTGGCACTTTTTTGAATCTCCTGCTTAATATCCTCCGTGGCGTCCCTTAGCTGCCGCATACCTTTACCAAGTCCTCTGGCTATATCCGGAATCTTATCCGCACCAAAGACCATCACCACAATAAACATGATGAAAAATATCTCACCTCCACTGATAAATAAAAAATGCGTTGAAATCATACTACAAATATACTAGAACATTAATTACTACATGAAAAAGAAGTAAAATAACTTATTCACAGCAACCTAAAGGCCGGTGTACTAGCTGTAAAAGCAGCTACCGAAGCGAAGGTAACCCCAACCTTAAAAAAAGTACAATCCGGCATACCTTCAACAGAAATCAAAGCTAATGAAAATCTATCCCCAAAATTAAAAAGCCCCGTTAAATAACGAGGCCTTTTTTTAATAAAAAAGAATTTGTTTTTTAATCCTTATTTTGTTTGAACAGATCAAATTCACTTTGTTCCTCTTTCTTGGGCCACATGTTATTGGTGGTATCGATATCGGCCGTTTCCAATTTAGGATCTACCATGATTCCCGTTAGCTCGCTTTCCGAAGAAATCACCAACTTTACCTCATCATCGTTCTTTCTCCAAATTTCTGCAGGATAGGTAATATTCTTGACCGTACCATCTGCATAGGTATACTCCGCGATCAAGGGCATGGGGATTCCTCCCGGTTTTTCATAGGTTACCTCATAGAAATACTTGGGCTCTTTTACCGCTGCCCTTTCCTCCGCTGTCATATTATCCATCATAAACTCCTTTACGGTCTTGGAACTCTCGGATGGCGATTTGCCTTTTAAACCTTGGTCAAACCCTTCGCTCTCCTCATCGGCCAAATATACCAAAGGGGGTAAGTCGGCCTCAGTAATATTCCGCGCCGCCATGTATTCCTGCATTTTCAGGCTGGGCTTATCGCTCACATAGTATTTTTTGATGCCCTGTACCCCAATGTCCACATAATCGGTGGTATAGAACCAACCCCTCCAGAACCAATCCAGGTCTACGGCGGATGCATCTTCCATGGTTCTAAAGAAATCCTCCGGGGTTGGGTGTTTGAACATCCACCTATGGGAATAGGTTTTAAACGCATGGTCAAAAAGCTCCCTGCCCATCACGGTCTCACGCAAGATATTTAATGCGGTGGCGGGCTTGCCGTAGGCATTGGGCCCTAATTGATACACATTTTCCGGATTGGACATGATCGGGGCCAAGGTACTCTGGTCGCCACTCATATAAGGTACTATTTTGGCAGGCTCTCCCCTTCTAGAGGGATATTTTTCATTGGGCGTAATGGCTTCTGGAAATTCTTCCCCAAACTTCTGTTCCGCAACATACTGCATAAAGGTATCCAGACCTTCGTCCATCCAGCCCCATTGCCGCTCATCGGAATTTACGATCATCGGGAAAAAGTTGTGTCCCACTTCATGTATGATGACACTGATCATGCCATATTTTACACGATCGGAATAGGTGCCGTCCTCGTTTGGCCTTCCATAGTTCCAACAGATCATAGGGTATTCCATCCCTTGGTTTTTTGCATGAACCGATATGGCCTTTGGGTAGGGATAATCGAACGTATGGCTCGAAAATGTTTTTAGGGTAGACACAACGGCCTTGGTGGAATACTCTTCCCACAAGGGGTTGCCTTCTTTGGGATACATGGATATGGCCATAACATCCTTGGAGCCGATCTTTACGGCTTGCATGTCCATGATGAACTTTCGCGATGTGGCAAAACCAAAGTCCCTAACGTTCTCGGCCTTCAACTTCCATGTCTTGGTTTTATCCGAAAATCCTTGTTCCAAAACCTCTACCTCTTCCTGTGTTACAATAATAACAGGGGTATCATACGATTTTTGAGCCTGCTCATAACGCTTCATCATATCTTTGGAATACACTTCCTTACGGTTTTGAAGTACGCCCGTACCATCTAAAATATGGTCTGCGGGAACGGTAATGTTCACTTCATAATTACCAAATGGGAGGGCAAATTCGCCGCTTCCCCAAAACTGATGGTTCTGCCAGCCTTCTACATCGTTATAAACCGCCATTCTTGGAAAAAATTGGGCAATAACATAGGCCCTGTTCCCATCTTTTGGGAAAAACTCAAATCCGGAACGCGCACGGTTTACGGTATGATCTGGAATATTGTAATCCCATTTTATGGAGAACGAAAACTTTTCCCCGCTCTTTAAGGCTTTGGGCAAGTCTATGCGCATCATGGTAAAGTTTATGGTATACGGCAAGGCATTACCGGAGTCGTCCTTTACATAATCAATATTAAAACCACCATCAAAAGGCTCTCCCATGTATTTACCTACAAAACTCTCTGCGGGTTCCGCAAGGGGAACACCTCCGCCATCTCGCAAAGGCGCCTTGGAATCCTTGGCCCTCACATTTTGGTCCAGCTGCACCCATAGATATTCCAATACATCGGGGGAATTGTTAGTGTAGGTTATTGTTTCCTCGCCATATAGCTTCGCGTTTCTATCGTCCAACCGAATATCCATCACATAATCCGCTTGTTGTTGGTAATAGTCCGGTCCGGGAGCACCGGAAGCGGAACGATAGGTATTTGGAGTGGAGAACTCCTCATATAACTGTTTGAATTTGCTTTGGTTGTAATGACCTGATTGTCTTTCTTTTTGTTCGGCTTCCTGTGCAAAGGAAACTGTTGCGAACAAAAATAATAGCGAAGCAAGAGCGTATTGGATTTTTCTCATTTTATAGTGAATTTTAAACATGGAAAATTAAAGTTTTTTAAAGGATTTCTTTATGGATGTTACAAATTTAACATTCCTTTAGTATCGGATTTCAGAAGTACGTAGCTCTTCTTTTTTCCGTTGATATTAAAATGGAGCACGTTCTGTTGGTCCTCAAAAAGGTCGGTCAGGATTTCGTTTTCTATGGTAATACTGGAAATATTGGGAAAATCTACCTTGGGAACTTCCAAGTAGCAAATTAGCACATCGGCATCGTACTTTTTACCAATAAATGTATAGTCGGCCGTTTTTCCGTTGATCCCAACACTAAACTTGGCCCTGACATACTTTTCCAGATATTCCACATCCAGGGCCCTTTCCTCATTGCCGCCCAGTCTCGCGTCCAGACCATAACGCTCCTTTAGAACGGAGTTCATGTCATCTATAAAAAGGCGGGTCGTTATCTGTAGGGCATCATCCTTTTGGGAATACCGTACCTGCGTAACGCTCAGGTAAAACTTATGCGCGGTACCAAAGGCCAATAAGGGCAGTAAGGGCAGTAAGAGCAGTAAAAAAACTTTTTTCATAGTTGGGCCGTAAAAGGTCTTGTATCCAAGTGCAAACAACATGCCAAAAAATAGCTTAGTCCAGATCATTATTTTCGCTATATACGCTACTCCTTTTTTCATGTAGGCTTATATTTTTAAAAAATCGTGCGCCTCCACCAAGGATTGAAACCCGGCATCGATTTCACGGAAATACAGAAAATCATCTCTTCTATGCTGCGGTATGCTTCATTTGGATCGGTAAAGGGAATCTGCATAAAACTCTTTTACCCTTCCGGTGCTATCGTACGATCTGTTTTGGACCACCCTTTCCTTCAACATTTTATACTCCTGCCAAATGAAAACCCGAGTTTTTGTCTCTTTCTTTTTCCCTTTGCCGTCGTTAAAATTATAAACCGTAGCTACGGCTATGCTTCGCCATCGCTACGGCTCGCCCACAGCTTT
>Ga0136560_1000013_pt1 | contig 53698 bp, 13 predicted proteins | sample AntRauMeHopE1497_FD_104925 | JGI IMG/M metagenome (GOLD analysis project Ga0136560, IMG submission 104925) | Saline lake microbial communities from Rauer Islands, Antarctica - Metagenome Hop E1 #497 | ecosystem: Environmental > Aquatic > Non-marine Saline and Alkaline > Saline | place... | reverse complement strand
CACCTGCTCGTACGTCTCAACGAAGGCGCTGTTCGCGACGGCGACGAGCTTGGGGTTGGAGTAGGCCTGCATCTGGTCGGGCACGTCCCAGCGAACGCCGTCTTGGTTCGTAAAGCCGTAGCCCTTGTCGTACGTGAGTGCAAACACGGGTAGGAGGTACTCATGCTGCGGGTCGGACCCCTGCGAGAGCGATGGGCAGGGATCGGGGGCGAGGGGAAGAAGGCTCGCACGCGCACTTGAGGCTACGGAGGAGGCCCCGCGCACGGCGCGCGAGGGCAAGCGGGGAACGCTCCTGTGCTCGACCACCGCAGGCGCGGGGGTCCATCGCGGCGAGCCAGGCACCGACGCCGGTCTCGCGGGGTTCGATTCTTCCGTGCTCACCGTGCCATTCTGGGTGCCCTTGACCACGTCGATGCCGTTTTGCACGACGACGAGACCGGGGACGCAGTTCTTCAAGGCGGGGCACAGGGAGTTCTCCTGGGCCACCGCCGCGGCTGCGAGAAGAACGTGGTCGGGGCAGCGACGTTGAAATGCCCGGTCAACCAGCGACGACGCAGGCTTGGCCACCGGGTATGGGCGACGCTGGTGTGGCGGGACACCTTCTCTCACCAGCTAGGGCGGCAACGGAGGCGAGCGCAGCGCGCATGGCAGGCTCCTCGGACCGGGATGTGGAGGGCAATGGACAACCTTGACGTTGCAGAGAAGTATATTACACCTTGCTGCAAATATCTGGGCGAGGTGCCGGCAAGCCGGGCTCGAGGTTGGCACACAAGACGCCGTGCCTGGAAAGGACAGGCGGAGACTAGGGTACATGGTTCATCTGGAGGAATGGCGGGCGGGCGGCCCCGAACGGCCGAGGACACGGCCCGGAAAGGGCTGGTGCCCGAGCTCACCCGAGGAAGCCGCCCGTGCGGCAGGCAGCGGCATCGCCCAGGTGGTGGCTGCTGCGTTCTTGCCAAGCGGGTGGCCCGCATCGACGCCGACGGACTACCTTGCGTACCAGTCCATGGACACCCTTCAAGCGCTTTCAAGCTACGTGCGCGGCCTGATCGCGATGCGTGCCGTCCTCGAGGGCCTCGGAGTGGGCGACGCATCAAAGACGGTGCTGTCAGCAACGCTCACATGGATCCTGAAGGACGGCAGCGGCCTGCTCACGGGGCTCCTGTTCTCCTGGATCGCGGCGGCTCGAGTCGACGCGAGCCCCAAGTTTTACAGACTCGTGGCCGACATTTCAAACGACATTGCCCTCACGATTGAGCTTGCTGCACCATCCATCGCTCTTTGGGCCGGGCTGGGCCAGGCGGTCGGCTCGGGCTCCGCACGCGCGGACCTAGCGTTCTTTTCCTGCCTCTGCCTGGCCAACGCCCTCAAGGCCGTCTGTGGCGTTGCTGCCGGCTGCGTCAGGGTCGTTCTCACGCAACACTTTGCGTCTCGCGGCAACGCAGCGGATGTGAACGCCAAGGAGTCCTCGCAAGAGACAGCCATCACCATTGCCGGGATGCTCGTCGGCTCTGCTGCGCTTGCCCCGCTGGACGCAAGCCCCAGTCTGCAGTGGGCGTCGTTCGGTGCGATGACGGCCCTGCACGTTTGGGCGAACTGGCGGGCAGTGTCCGCGCTGCGGCTGACAACTCTGAACCGCAATCGCCTCGAGGCAGCCATCGGGGCCTGCGACGCCGCTGCGGCGGTCGGCCGCGAGGGGCCGCTGCCAGGCATCGCAGTGCTGACGAATGATGCCGACCCAGTTTGGCCGGATGCTGCGTGGGCTCTACCTGTGCCCCCTGTCGCCGGCCGTGCAGCTTCGCTTCTTGCGAAGGCGGTGGCAGCACTATGGTGGCTGGCTGGATCTGCCACTGCTGCTGCCTGGTGGCCGATAGGCCTCCTCGTGACACCGCTTTCGTCGGCAGCGCTCATGGTGCCGCTCGTCGGACCTTGCCTCCGGGGCGCGAACGACGGACTGCTGCTCGACCGGCTCCGGGAGGCCGAGTCGGCGGAGCTTGCCGCTGCAGCTGTCGTGGGCACAGCCGAAGCTTGCGGTGATCCCTACTCGAGCAGTGTGGAGCTGCGCGTCGGCTGCGGGCTGTCGGCGATTGGGTCGACGATTCGGTCCGGGGTGGAAGCATCCGCTCTGGTGGCAGCGGCATTGCGCGAGCGAGGCTTTGCAGTCGTGCCGATGAGCCCAGCCACCTGGCTAAGGCCAGCGGGCTTGGCAGTGCTGCTTGCCGATGCTCCGGGGCCCCAGCGTGCACGTGCAGCGGCCTGCGGCTACGCGAGGGCCAGGTGGCTACGGAAGCGAATCGATTCTGGCCAGCTGGTGTTGGGCGAGTTTGTCGGCCCATCCGCATCGTGGGGCAGTGACGAGGGCGCTAGTGGAGGTGCAACGGCGTTTGCATCGGCGAGGTTGGGAGCGCATGCCCCGGCGACAGTTGCGCTCGGGGACGAAGGGTGGTGTGTCGGCGCGCTGCATAAGGAGTGAGGTGGCGGCGTGGCCGACACCCTGCCTGACTGTGGAGTGGATGTGCGCTCGTCTGCCGCTGTCACTCTTGCCATCACTCATGCACACGAATCAGAGAGCATGGGTTGCAAAGCCGTGTTGCTGAGCCGCTGTTGTTGTCCCCGCACGAAGGGTCAGGAAGCCGCCACGGTCGCTGCCTCGGTCAAGAGCGCGCGGCGTCATCGAGCTGCTTTGCCCTGATCACGCGCTTAGCTGAGGCCACGTACGCGGAGGCCCTCGCTGCCCACGCTTCCTCGAGTCGCCTGAGCTGCATCGTGGTCTCCTGCCGTGCCTTGCCGGCATCGTGCGCGTGGTCCTCTCGGCGCTTGCCGATGATCGCCTCGGCCTCGCTCTTGAGCAGGTCAACCGTGACTTGTTGCTTGGCGCGGAACCGTGCGATGCCCTGCTCATGGGATGCACGAGCGGCGTCCGCCTCGCCCTGCAGAGACGCAGTGACGGCAAGATCGTCCGCAGGGGCTTCGCGCGGCCCATCAACCTGGGCTGCAGCTAGGCGTGCAGCCGTCTTTTCGCGCTCGATGCGCGCCAGCTTTTCGTCCAAGCGGGCGCGCGAGGACTTCTCAAAGGCGGTAGATGCTTCATCCGCGAGCCGCTGCGCGTCCGCAGCTTCGCCGTTCCGCTTCTTGACTTCCTCTTCAACTTGAGCCGCTGAGGCGCTGACCTGGACCGCGAGCTCGCCTTCAATGCGGTCGCGCTGCCGGGCCAGCGCGGCACCCTCCCGTGCGAGCTCCTGACCCTCGGTGACTCTGCTCTGAGTGTAATACCACACCTCATCTCGGGGCATCGATGCCAGCACCTCGTCCAGATCCTCCCGCCGCTTTGAGGCCTGAATGCCCTCTCGCACTGCCCTGACGCCACGCGACGCCTGCCACCATCGCAAAGCGATGGCCTTAGCCGCAGGAGACAGCGAGACACGGCCAAACTTGCGGAACGCGGCAGCAGCCGGATTGGGATCGGCCGTATCAGCAGACTTATCGATTCGCCCAAGCTTGGCAGCGACGCGCTTCGCCGTGTCGGTAGCAGCGGCCCCGGCAGCGTCTGGGTTGTCCCCATAGATCCTTGCCCGCCGCTTCTGAAGCTGCCGCTTGGCCCGAGCAGCGCGTGCCTCGCGCAGCCGCTGCGCGTACGCTTCCATCTCTCCGCGGGCTCTTGGACGCGGAAACTCGCCACCGATGCGGCGGCGGGCTGCTCCGAGCCACTTGGAGAGCGCCCGGCCGGCAGGTGCCTTGCGATCCACTGTGAGGGGCTCAAACAGCGGCACATCACCGTACTCGTCGTTGTCGTCGTCGTCGCGCTCCGCTCGCTCACGCTGTCGCCGCAGAGCATCCTCGCGGGCGTTTGCTCCAAACTTCTCCTGTCTCCTGGCTTCTGCGAGCTTCTTCCGCTGGGCATCCTCGCACCACGAGCACACCATCACGAACTGTGCGTGGGTCCGGACGAAGGCCCTCCAAGCGTCAAACGTCATCTGTGACTCGTCGCCATCCTGTGCTTTCTCGAAGCTTGCGATGTGGCGGTCCATTGCCTTGGGGTCGGCGATGCCGTCCGTGGCAAGCTCCGCTCGCATTGTCCGCTTGTCCGACTGCGGCATCCCACACGCGTCACAGTGATCCCTGCCGGCGGCTGCAATCACAGGCGCTGCAGCCTTGCGGAACATGATGACCCGGCGTGCCTTGTCGAGCCAGGAGGTCAACATCGCCCGCCCGGCCTTGTCAGGCGGCGCAACATCTCGCCACTTGCGCTGGGCTCGCAGCGCAGGGTCATCGTCCGCACGGGGCGTGCTTACGTCGCTGCGAACCTCCAGGTCCTCCACAAGGGCAAGGAGGCGCTTGTACACGCTTCTGACATAGTCGCGCGTGGGATCCCCGTCGAGCTGCGGAACTTCGAGCGTTCTTGGTGTCAGGATCTCCAGCAGATGCTGAACGAGCCAGGGCCGGTTTCGCTCGAGGAAGCGCACACGGAAAGCCTCCGAGTTCATTGCCTTGAGCTCGATCCGCTCCTGCTCGAGGTCCTTCAGGTCGCCTTCGCCAATGGCAAGCTTTGCTGCCAGCTCGTCGTCTATACTGCCTTCGATTCTCGGAATCTGCCACAGCCCGACAGCATCAGCGATTCCGCGCAGCACGAGCTTGAGCACCTGGTACAGCAGCCACATGGTCACGAATATGACACCAAACGCAATGTCACCAAACATGTTGTACTGCTTCCGGAGCATGACCTGAACCCCGATCAAGATCATCGTGATCCCCCAGGCATGGAAGGCCGACATCGCGTAGAACTGCGACGAGAAGCACATGCTGTCCACCGTCTGCAGCTTCGACGAGATTGACCCGTCGAGCTTCTCGTCATCCATCTGCCAGCGGCGAGATCGCATCCGGAAGCGATACTTCTGGTATGCAACGTACTCGTACAGCTTCCATCCGTGAACAAGCTCCTGCGTGTTGATGAGGAACATGTCCATCGCCATTTGCGCAGGGATGGAAACGATGGAGAAGATGGTGTAGAAGACCAGGTCTGTCTCTCGAATAGAGAAGCCCTGCGGAATCTGTGTGATCTGGAGCTTGTGAAGCGGGCTCGCATCGCATGCTAGCAGCAGCAGCTGCAGCCAGGGTGAAATGAGGAGCGCGACCGTCTCGTTGGAGTACACGACCATGGACTCCAGCAGCGGCTCGACGCCGTGCGTCTCCAGCTTTACGTGCTCGACCGTCTTCGCCCATTCCTTCTCGCGAGCAAGCCGCTGCTCCCTGGTCAGATTCCGGTTCTTGCCTCGCCAGGAGTTGAACCGCGCCATGATGAGCGGCCACTGCGCCTTCAGTGACTTGATGTTCGGGTCCAGGTAGATTCGCTCAAACATCATGACAGACGCCTCGACGAAGTAAGCGATGACAAAATCGGTAAAGGTGGCCGCACCCATTGTGACAAGAATCTCAGCGAGCTGTAGCGTCACGATCATCGGACAAACCTGAAGCGCGTCGCCGACGACTCCCAGGATGAGAAGCTCCAGGAAGACCTGGGCTAGCTTGAACGTGATGATCAGAACGTACTGATTCTCAGAAAACGTATCCGAGTACGCAAACTCGAGGACGACCACCAGCATCATCATCTGCCCGAGGCTGTAAAGGATCATGTGGGAGCGCCTCCAGTCCACGGGCGTCCACATCTCGGATGCCTCCACCTCGTCATCAGAGATATCGACGCCGTCGGTGAGGATATCTGCCTCGTCCTGGTTGTCCACGTCGATGTCCTCCACCGTCGCATCGTCGTTCGCAAACTTATCGGCGTGATGATCTGGGATGAACGTCCTCGCTCCGCCGAACACCATGAAGAGGCCAAAAATTGCAAAGGCGGCGCCGATTCGCCCCTGTTTGTACTGAAGGATGCGATCTAGGGTCAACACTTGGGTGTCCAGCCAGCTGCCAGCAATGTCTTCAAACGTCAGAGGAACCGGGTAGTCCACCGGATCTGCTGCACCCAGGTGAACGAACCAAATCAGAACGAAGCCCATGGCAGCCATGACAGGAATCGAGGCGATCGTGACGCCAAACGTTGGAGAAGGAATGACCGCGTTCCAGATGCGGCCAAACCGAAACACGGGCGGCACACGAAGCCTTGTGGCAGCACGGTGAATGGCCCAGACAAGTGCACCCAGGCCGACAGTGACCAGCCCGATGGCAACGAATGCAATGAGGTACACGTCCGCGGTGAATTCGAACAGGTTCAGCAGGTCAAGCCAGTTCATGGCCCGCACGTTGACCTCCATCGTGTAGTTGTACTGACCAGGAGGGCATGGCTCGATACCACGGTTGCCGAACTCTCTTAACTCCTCTTCAAGGGTTGTAACCGTACAATGCTCCGAGAAGGCCAGCGCAGCACGCACCAGGCGTTTGTACCCGCGGTCCACCTGGTAGTAGTCAAGTGTAAATGCCACCTGGCGCGGCACAAGGGTCCTCTCGGGTGAGTTTTCTACCGTCACTGCGATGATACGCTCCGTGTTGCGGAGCGCTGCCAAGAAGTCTGTGCGCCCCCACCGCTCGCCGGTTGCCTCGTTTGCCTCGAAGCGCTCTGGCTCCATCGGCTCCTTTGTCATGTAGAAGGCCGCGCTGCCTTCATCCAATTCGAACCAGCGGGCCAGGGGGTTGAGCGAGAAGATGTTTTCCTCAAAGTAGCAGTACATCGGGACTCCGGGGGCCTGACCTCCGGCAGCAGCACGGACGTCTGCCGGAGGTGTCCATAGCGGGTCAAAGCAAGTGTCGCTGACGGGGTCAAACTGTAGGTTCCAGAAGTACGGGTCGACATTGATCGTCGAGCCGTACGGCTGGCGAACGCACGCCGGATGGTCCTCCATCAGCTTGGCCACTGAGATGTGGGAGTCATAGCCCTCACAGTTCGAGAACCAGGGAAGGTACGGCAGGAAAAGGTACTCGATCTCTTCCGCGTCCGATGCCGTCCACCAGGTCGAATCCTGCTCAACGAGGAAGCCTGGATCCCGAATGATGTCTGGCTGCGCGCGCGGCCTCATAGAGCGCGGCATCCACTCCCCGGGGGGCACTTCTGTCTGGTACAGGAAGTCACCCGTTGGATTGACTCCCTGAAGGTCGGACTGAGACACGAGCGACCTGCGTCCATGCCGCTTGCTTGCGTGTGCCTGTATTTGTCCGAGGCGACGGCCAAGCGTCCGCCTGCGGAACGGGGCAGCAGGAACGCCAGCGAGGGACGCGGAGCTGCCGGACCGACCGGCAGTGAGTCGTCGCTGGCCCTCCGCCTGCTGTGAGTATGGATCATCAGTGGCCAGGGCGGCCGTTGTGTTCTCCTGCAACGTGCGCGCAGCGAAGTATCCTGGATGCCCGATGAGCAGGTCCACGGGTCGGTCGATGAGGACGTCATTCTCGAAGGCTTCTTCGAACTCGTTAGGCTCTCCCATGATTCGAACGAGCTGTGCGGGCAGGTTCAGGGGCAAGGTTCGGTCCTGGAAGTCGTCCCGCTCAAGGAGCGCAAGGAACGTCCGCCGGTTGGCCAGGTCATCGGGCGAGTATCTTGCCCTGGATGGCGTGAAAACATACAACTCCCCGACGCCTTCCAGGTCGTCCTTGAAGTTGCCGTAGTACAACCCGTGGAGAAGCTCAAGCACAACGGTCAGGTACGTGTCTCGAAGCGCGGTGAGCTGCACCTGAACGATGGTGTGCTTATTGTCGTTGTACGGAAACACCTCGGTGTTTGTCTCCAGCCAGTGTGGCATACGCTTGCGCTGGCACATGCAGCAGTCGCTGCAGAGGTAGCCGTAAGAGGCCTGCTCAGCCAGGGACGGGTAGGCACAGGTGGGCGGCTGCGGCACAAAGTCGCAGACATACCGAGGCGGGCACGGGTCGCAGTCGGCATAAACGCTCAGCTGGAAATGGGAGTCCCATGTGAAGTTCACAGCCAGGCCTCGGAGATCCATGGTCAAGACTGCCACTTGATGAGTGCGGAGCAAGAGCTTCCCGATCCCGTTCTCACGGGTGAAGAGGTCCGAAAGGATGCGCCGCTCTGTGGCGTTGACAAGCTGATCCGCTCGGATGGGTGAAACTCGCTTGAGCACTTCGTTCCCCGACTTCCGACAGTCGAAAATGTCGACCGCCCCGGAGTCCGAGGTGGTGCCGTTGGGACAGCGGAACGCGTCCTGGCAGCGACAGTGGTCAAATCGCACCGGGTTCAGGCCGGGAGCCCCGAGAGGCGTGAGGCCGCTGGCAACGTTGACCAAGTCAAGGGTCGCCTCGCGGAGGTGGAAAGGGTCGTCGTCGCCTTGGTCGAGGCGCTCATACCGCCGAACGTCATCCAGCAGGTCAATGGCCCACTTGCTATCAAAGATAAACGGGTCGATGCGGTCTGGGGACCCGCGTAGCTTCCCGGCATTTGTTGCGTCGACGCTCTCGAGGTAGGCCGCTTCGACAAATTCCTTGTACTCGCGGAAGGAGCAAAAAGCGATGCATGGCTCAGACACGTCAAGCGCGCGGCGCAAGGAGCAGTTCACGCTCACATCGATGAGGGCGTCGCACGGCCGGAAGTAGGCCGCTGCGATTCCTGTCGGCGGGAACCTGTCAGCCAAGTCCGTGAAGTTCTGCCCGCCGTGAAGCGCCGGGTCGCCGCCAAGCCGCACCCTCCTCCACACCGCTCGCTGCTCTGCCGGAGTAGCGCTCACGTCAGCATCCCTCAGTGTGAGCCCAGCGCCATGCGGGTGAAGATCTGTGGTGATCCAGAACTCACACCTTGGTACGACGCCTGCCTTCGTCTCCTCGTGCGAGTAGCCCTTGTCGGTGCACGACCACATGCGATAGACTGCGTGGATGAGGCGGACCTGCTGCGTACAGTCGCACTGCGACCGACCCACGGCATCGAGCATTGCACGCCACTTGTGATCCCGCGCGCACAGCAGCTCAGCGTCCAGAGCAAGCGTCACGGGCGCCTGCCGCCCAAGCGCGTCGGTCATGATGCGCGATGTGCCCTGCAGTGAGCTGTCGATTGCATCGAAGCAGCGCTGGTCGTGCGCAGAGACGGGAACGGGGAGCTTCAGTCCGGGCAGCAGCTTTGGAGGAGAAGGGCGAGCGAAGGCATCGGCTGTTGATGCGTTCAGCCCCCTGAGCATGGCATCGTTGGCGGCCTTTCCCTGAAGCGGCTCGAACGTGCCAGCCAGGCAGAAGTACCCGGGGGGGCAGACTCTGCGGAACATCTGGTTGGGCCCGGTACCGTCCAGGCAAAAGTAGCCGGCCGGGCAGAGCATCCGAAACTGCCCGCGAGGGGCGAGGAGGCTTGCATCCGGGGTCGTGCCAAAGTCACACACGAAGCCTCCCTGGCATGGAAAGTTGCCAGCGGTCAGCGCGGTCGTTGCCTCCGGGCACACGAAGCCCTCAGAGCACGGCTCGGACACCGCCGGGGCCGTGGTATCACAGATGATGTCCGCCTCGCAAGTGCCCGGGTGCCACTGGGCCTGCCCGAGTGCTTCATTGTGCATGAACAGCCCGGGCGTACACAGGTTGAACGGGTCATACTGGGGCTCGATGTGAAGGTTCATGAACAGGCTGCCAAAGCCGAACTGGCCGTTGTACGACCCTTCCTCGCCGTATCCCTGTGACTTTTTGCCGCGCTGCAGCTCAAAAGTTGGCCCGTAGTAGTCCCGCATCCGCTGGTAGACAACGCTGCCAGCAGGCTGCTCATTGATGTAGCACCAAGCTCGGGGATCGTCCACGGCGGTGGTGTTCAAGAAGTGGCTGCGCCCCGAAGAGTCGACTGGCGGCAGCACCACGCCCCAGTATCGGTGCGGGAGGACGGAGCACGTGAGCTTGGTAACTGCCTGAAGGTTCTGCTCAGTCCGCTCGAGCTCGCGGTATCTGTGCGGGAAGTCTGACCTTGAGCACGGGTCCACCATCCCATCCTGCGCGCAAACCACACCAGGAGCGCAAAGCGTGCACTGCTGCATGTCCCTGAGCTCAAACTGCTTTGACCACGTGCCCTGAGGGCAGCTCTGACAGACGATGCCGTCTGCCTCTTGGATGCCACGATAGGTGCCAGGACCGCACACGAGCGCCTCTATTGTGCCGTCTGCGTCGCAAGAAAGCCCTGGCGGGCAGGGGTAACACCTGATCGACTCGATCGTGGGAGCATACTCTCCAGGAAGGCACCTCTGTGGGACCACGGTGCCGATGAGCTCAGCAAACTGGCCGGCAGGGGTCGGAATTGGCGCGGGAGTTCCAGCGGGACAAAAGAAGCCTCGAGGGCACAACCCCATGCCAACTGGGCTATTGCTCGCCGATTCACAGAAAAAGCCGGCCGTGCAGTTCTGTGCGAAACCGGGCATCCCCCCCCGAACTTCGGGACTTCCGGTGCCTGGCGTGCAGAAAGTCCCTGGCCGGCAAGGGTACGGCCGCAAGACAGTGTCGTTACGGAAGGGGTCTGCGGTCAGCGTACCGTTGAGACAGTAGAAGCCGGCTGGGCAGACGCGATTCGGCGAGGAGAGGCGCTTCCGTGAGCAGATGAATCCTGGAGGACAGATGGCAGGGTCGACACGGCCGAATCCAGGGCAAACATAGCCGCGAGGACAGTCGGCACAACTGAGCATTCCCACCTGGCCGTTGAAGGTGCCCGGCCGGCAAGGCAGAGGGTCCCACATTCCTGGCCTGGGGCAGAACGTGGCGACAGGGCAAAGCTTCCTGCGGCCGCTGGCGGAGAAGGAGCCAGCAGGAACGGGACCAAGGCCTGCAGGGTTCGCAGACCCCTCCGCACAGGTGTTACCGACTGCTGCGGCACAAGATCCTGGCCCGGCCAGCGCGTTTGAGCCAGCTCCCAGCAGCACGCTCGTTGCCGTGCCAGGCCGACAGTACACTCCTGGCGGGCAAGGATGTGGACGGCGAAGACGGAAGCTCTGGGCAGAAAAGTCAAAGTGGGCATCGGTCAAGGACACGGCGTCCTCATCGGCCAGTCTGTGGCAGCGCTGGTCCAAGCAGAAGCGTCCCCGGAGCGGGGCAAACGGGCTGTCGGGCGCAAGGGGAAGCAGCCGTCGCTCTGCCCAGAACCGCTCTGGGAAGCGAGAGTGCTGCAGCCCAATGTCAGTGGTGGAATTATCGAAGCAAGCTGACTCGCGGAAGCCGGCTGCCAGCACTAGCCCAGCCGCCGACCTCCCAGGGCGAAGAGTGCTGCTCAGCTCGGAGTGAACAAGCACGCCAGAAAGCTGACCCGAGTCTGCAAAAGTGTCTGCGCCACAAGCGGTGGCCGTAGTGACGGTTCCCTCGAGACAGAAGTGCCCGGCAGGGCACGGCTGCTCGGGCCTCTCCGTGCCCGTGACGTCACAGACAAAGCCAGCCGGGCAGATGGAAGGGGTCAGCATGCCTTCGCGCGGGCACGAGAACCCGACCGGGCACCGGTGGCACGCTTGCTGTCCAGGCCGAGGCTGGTACGTTCCAGGCGGGCACATCGTGAAGTTCGTGTTACCCGAATTCGGGCAGTACGCGCCCGCAGGGCAGGGAAACGATGCTCCGTCCATCGCGCTCAAGGGACAGAAGCTGCCGGCTGGACACTCGCCCCGAAGCGTGACTGAGGTCCAGTGCATGTCGGAGCGGCCGTTGTACGTCAGGCCGACGGGAAGGCGCGCACCAGAGGCACCGCTTGTCCTGCCGAAGAAGCAAAGCGACAGCGTGTCCGTCATAGAAACCAGTCGGCCGCTGACAAAGCCGACCTGGCACTGCATCAGTGTGCTTGTCATGTTGGGAAGCCAGCGCCCGCTGATGAAGATGGCGCCGCTGGCATCGCCTGGCCGGAGCTGGGAAGTGAATGTGGCGGGACCATGCAGGACAGGGTCGGCCATGTAAAGGAAGCGAAAGCCTGCCGAAGTTGCCGACTGCTGGTCCAGGGACACCTCCAGCTTGGCCAGGTGGCCGAGGACCAGAGGGTATGAGTTGACCCCGGGGAGCAGCTGATTGCTTCCGGATTCGGGATCGACGCTGTCGTGCCGCAAAAGCCTAGGGTTCAGCAGCCGAAGGAACGGCGACGGGCTGCCCTCGACCGGCTGGGCCACAAGACGCTCGAGCTCGGTTGCTGTGGGGTGAAACTCCTCAGCAAATCCCCCGCGACCACTCCGTTGGAGAAGCGATGGTGACGAACATTCAAGCGCCTGCGACGAGACGAAGGTTGCCGGCACAGGAAGGTCGTTAAAGACGCAGCTGAGGGAGGAGGTATTCACGAACCCAGTGCCACGGACAGTGACCCTCGTCCCGGCAGCGACCGCCGGACCCAGAACCGGTCGAATTGTCCGGACTGTTGGAGGCTGAACCAGCGTGACGGCGGAGCCCACATGACCAGCCGACCAGTCTTGGGCGTTAGAAGCGACCGAAAGCGAGTACAACCCGGCCTCCAAAGCCGGCGGCTGGCACACGAGCGTGCTGTCATCCACAAGAACCGCAGCTGCCTGTACCGTCCCCAGCCTGCACATCAGCTCGGTCGTTGCGAGGAAGCCTGAGCCGCGGACTGTCAGGACGGTTGTGCCGTCAGTGAGCGCAATCCTGGGTCTCACTGACTCCACTGCCGGGTTGGTCATTGCAAACGTGAAGACAGGGGCGGAGTGCGCGTCGCCTTGGGAGGTGTCGGCTGGCGATGAAGCCGAGAGTGCCACTCGCACGACCGCAGCCACCGGACCAGCGCGAGCTTCACGCAGAGCGGGGCTCCTGCAGAGCAGGCTCGACTCTGACTGGGCGAATGCCGGCGCCGACAGCGCTCGGGGTGGCACATCCGCCGACGGTCGGTCCGGGAGGAGGGGCTCGAAGAGGCATCGCAACTCTGAGGTGTTCATGAACCCGCTCCCGGTCACGGTGATCAAAGTGCCGCCAGCAGCAGGTCCGTGGTGTGGGACGACAGTGTGTGCTTCTGGCCGCGCCACGTACGTGAAGCTGTGCCCCGTCGGCTCAAAGTCTTGGCCGTTCAGCGCCACTTCAACGTCCACCACCGTGGCATTTAGCCAAGGACGGGCACCGAGGCCGTCTTGGACGGTGAAATTGGTAACCCTTACTTGGGACGACGACGAGTGCGGACTGAGGGTGGCCGAGACGGCTGCAGGCTCTAGATTGCCGTGACGAGCATCGAATCGGAAGATCCAGGCGAACATGAGCGCATCCCCAGGGCCCCGGCTGGAAACAGGCGTCCGAACAACCGTAGGAGGCGCTGTCAACGTCGCTCTGCTGTTTGGTGCGTCACCGAGCGCCGCTGCGATTGCAGCTCCGACGGCATCAGCTGATGCAGTGACTGGAAGGGGGCTCGTGGATACTGGGGCTCCGCACCGCCTGTCGGGTGTATCTGCTGGCATTTCTTGACCGGGTGATTGCCCGCCCTCGCACGGAAGCTGCAAATGGAACCGAAGCTCAACCCCTTCTGGCAGCTCCACCCGGGGAAGATCGGGCCAGCCGTCTCCTTGCGAGACAATCAGATCGCTCGACGCGCCATACAATCGCCAGGCTCCGGAAGAAGTGGATGTATCTGGGATGTGCACGGACGTGTTGCTGATGCTGACAGCGACAGCCTGCACCTCAACAGCAAGGGGAACGGGCGGCGCCATGCACCGCACATGGAAGCCGACGGGAGATCCAGCAACCACCACATTCGGACCAATGTTCGCAGGACTGTACTCTGTCGCCCAGTTCCCGACAGCAGATGCGGCCTCAAGCAGTGCAGTCGTGTTTCTGGCGCGGAAGCGGCATGCGGCCACAGCTGGGGCGTCTCGCAGCCCTGGCCACGATGCTGGCGATGTCACCTCCATGGCGATGACCGTTCCGCCGGCAAGGCTTCCTATGGCGGGGAAAACGCTTGCCACGGCCAGAGTAGGCGTGTACACAAACGACATTGAACCATCAGAGAGAGTCGCTCCTCCCTGCGATGCAGAAATCCCAACGCGTGCGGAGTCGACACCACCGATGGTGGCTGCAGATAGCGGTGGCGACCGGCAAACCAGAGCAGACCCGCCATCCAGGAGCATGGCTCCCAAGGCTGGGACAGGGACGACACCAAACTGGCAGAACGGGCCTGAAAGCCCCTTGCTGACATTTACATCGAGAAGCCGGCCGACTGTATCGCTTCCGAACGATGCGGCCGTGTCTGAGATGCCATCCTGGGATGGAACTGCCACCGCCAGTCCCAAGGCCGTTGCTGCAGCCACTGCTCTGGCACGACCCGTCGTCACCAGGCCGGCCCCATGGACGACGACAATCGAGCCACCGGCTGCGGGGCCAAACCAGGGTTGTGCGTCCGTGAGCCGAGGCAAGCCGCTCACGTGGAGGGAGTCCGTCTGGGTGCCAGCTGTGCTTGTGGCCTGCAAAGGTGCAGCATCGACGCCGTTGAAAGACATCTGTGGATAGATTGCAGCAGAGTCGGTCGGTGGCAGGCGCAGAGCTGCCGCGAGAGTGCAGACCTGCGCGGCATCAGAAACCGAGATGGTGCATTCCGCCGTGGCTGCGGGCTTCCCAGGCACAAGGACGGACGGGCTCATGACCTCGAAACCTGCAGCGGCGAGCCGGTGAGCTCCCGACCATCTGTGCGCAAAGGCTGGCGCATAAAGGACTGCTGGAGACAGCGGTGGGTTGAACAGGTCATACAGGATCGTGATGGTGTCATTGACGCCTGCAGAGGCGACAGACGGCGTGATGCGCCTGGTGGCCGGCCAAGCGTGATATGCAAGGTAGCTGGCACGAGTGCCCGTGGCCCTGTTGGCGCCTGCCACCGCCTGGCACTCGACAGAGCTGCGCTCAGACACGCCTGCAGTCACCTTTCCATTCACCACCAGCCTCACTGGGCGGGCAGGGCCGATTCCTTGGACGAGCCTGGTCACTGAAGCAGCGCCGGGCGTGCCTTCCTCTCTCACAACGAGGCGAGGCTGTGCGCCGAGGTGCCAAACACTAGAGCTCTCAGTCGGCGTCGATGAGAAGCGGACCGTCCATTCGCACTGCTCCGGCAGAGGCGCAGGCTGCGGGCTTCCTGCGAGCACCCAGCGCTCAGTAGTATGCCTGTGCGGCCGGCAGTCAACGATGGTGCTCACGCTGCCGATGCTTTCCAGGCCTTGGAGTGCGGACGCGAGCTGTGGTGCCGTCGTGGACAGAAGTGGCAGCCAGCTGGTCAGCTCAGGCGCTGCGTCCTGGCACCCCTGATTGCTCGCGGCCGGCATTCCCAGGCGAAGCTTGGTGCTTGCGAGCGACCTGTTGATGCCCCATGCGAGCATGCGCACGCGCACACGAGCAGCGCCCTGCAATGCTGCCGGAGTCGATGGGTGCCACTCCGCTGCGAGAGCCGGCCCAGCTCCTGCGCCGGCGGGCAGTTCAAGCGTCCACCGTGGCAAAGAATCCGTCATTGTCAACGCTGCCACCACTTGTAGCGAGTCGGCCGAAATCGCGGCTCGTCCAGTGGCAGGGTCCCGCACTTGGCCCTCCAGGCCCCGACCGCCGGTGGCCTCCCGCATCATGCCTGCTAGGGCTGCTTCGGCAGAGCGAGCTGAGGCATTGAAGAGCAGCGCTGACGCCGCCGGGGCTGCCAGCATGGCTGAGCTTCCATTCCAGGACGTCAGCCGCAAGGTGAGCGAGGCGTCTGTGAAGCTGCCCTTTGACAGCGTTCCGCCGACCACGCTGACACTGCCGTTTCCGCGCGCAACCTCAGCCGAAATCGGCGGGAGCGAAGCTGCCCAGCCGCCTCGGAAGCTGATCTGCCACTTGGCGCTGCTAGAGTTGCGAGCCAACAGCTTTGCAGAACCGAGGTTCTTGTCTCCCAGCGCGGCGGCGCTGATGATCCTCACGGCCTCACCCATCGATTCTGGATCGCTCAAGGGGTCAACTGCCGTGGACTCCCAAGCCTGCCCAAGCCTCATCCGAATCCACGGTCTTGTTGCCGGGGCCTGCCCTCTCTGAATCACAGCGGCCAGGACGGTGGCGGCGTGACCTTCTGGCTGAGAAACCATCTTGGCCTCAACAGGAGGCTGCGGCCCTTCAAGGAGGAATGCAACAGTCCAGATCACCGAATGGACCGCCGACCCCGGCACTCGGGTCACCGTCACCGGCGACCGGCTCGGGGAGGACTCGGAAACGGCCGAGGCCACATCAGCCGACGTCGATGCTGCCGATAGGTTCGCCGCTGAGCCGGTGAGCCTGAACGCCGACGCGCGAAGTCCTTCAGCTGACAGGCTGCTGAGCTCGATTCGGCTGGTCGCGCGAACACCAGGGTGGTATGCGACCGTCACGTTGACGGCAAGATCAAGCGAGCCTTGCGAGGCTGGCTCAATGGAAACTTCAGCCCGCCACCTTGTTGGCACGACTGTACGGTTTGGCGCTCGCCTCGAAAAGACGCGAACGTCTGGCCGACGCGTCTCAAGCCCGACGTATGACCCGTTCAGAGGAGATGGCACGATTGCCGCTGCAATCGATAGCGGGGCGGGGCCTTCCCACGAGTTGATCGTGATCCGGAAGCCTTGGACGTGGCTTGGCGGCCCAAGAGCGGCTTCCGTGGGAGTCGACGCACCAGCAGCGCACGTGAGCACGCCGCTTCCGTCGCTGGTAGCATGTGGCAGTGAAGTGACGCACGCCTGCGAAAGGGACGCGATTGACTCAGGGTCCGGCGCGTGGATGGGCTTCACCGTCACGGATGTCGCAGAGGACCCGGCAAGCAGCGCACGCGAGATTTCGGAAGGCAAGATGGAGTCATGCTCCCCCATGACCACACTTGTTGCGATTCGATGTCTGTCATGAAGCGGCGTCCAGGCGAAATCGTTGAACGAAGTTGGAATCCGCACAGCAGCCATCATGGCAGGCTCAGAAGAGGGTGGTGTATTGACGGCGGACGCGTCTGCTAGGAAAAGTCGCACGGAGGCGCTCCAGTTGGCGCCCCACCGCCCAATGAACAGCTCGTGCACATCACTCAGCAGCGGCTCAGCACTTGCTGACACCACCTGAACCTCATCGATAATCCCGGGGTGTCCTGGGATGACTGCTTGTGCTTTCGTGCTGCCTGTATCGCCACGCATCAGCTCCAGCTGGGCATGTCGAGGGAGTAGAGCCGCAGGAGCAGGGCCAGCAAGCGACGGGACCGCGGCGGCCGCCGCCGGGAACGACGCGGAAATAGCTCCCCGGTGGATGAAATCAGGCTCGTCGTCGTCCCCGATGAGCAAGCCGGCGGTCAAGACTTCCGCAGCCACCTGCGACACGTTCGGAAGGTCAAGCGTCACGGTTGTGCCGTTCCAGGGCACCAAGCGTGGAGAGAGAGCCGGTATCAGGGCCGACGCTGGGATGACAAGCACCCTCAATCGAGACGAGGGTGAATCCAGCCGGCTTGCAGCGGTTTGGTGGTTCCGGCCGATTGCGACATGCCAATAGCCTGCCGGTGCGGCTTGGGCAAGCAGGATAGTGCACTCTATCACGCCGCCAGGGCCCGCGTGCAGCGTCTGAATGGCGTGTCCGGAAGGACTGCCGCCGACCTTGCTGATTGCGCAAGCGTAGTCGAGGCTGTCCCAGCTCGACATGGCGATTCGCACGCAACCCTGCCCGCTGTGCGCTTCGGCAACGACGACTGCCTCAAAGTGGGCGACAACCGGAGGTGAGACGACCTTTACCGGGACTGCAGGCCCGTCCGTGCTTGGGGCGCCTGTCGAGCTTACCAGTCGGACGGTGACCCGGTCCTCTGGCACCGACGACCAGCCGGTCAAGATTTGGGGCAGCAAGCACCGGTAGACGTCGTTGCCAAGAGGCAGCGCGTCTGTGTGTCGGATCCAGCCTGCGCTGCTCGACGCCGAGCTGTCGAGCAAGAGCTCCCTAGCGTCCGGCAGCACGCTCTGCCTTGGCACAACGAACCGACAGGCCATCCCAGAAACGACGGGCCCGGGTCCTTCCGTCCGGAGGCTGAGGTATTGCGGGTGGATGCCCTGCTCAACGATGGCCGGGCTCACAGCGACGGCGCTCACACCTTCAGGATGCATGCCGACGATGGCGGCATGCGTTGGGCCGAACTGCGTCCCGCCGTTCTGGGAAACTGCCACGACACAGCAACCCCGCCGAGCCTGAACGACGCTGGCTCGAGCGTTGGTTCCCGAGAGCAGAGTGCCATCGGCGCGAGGCAGGGCTGGGAGCCCTGCGGCGCCGCCACCCTCCAATGCCGCACGGGAAGGCAGTACGCGAACGGAAAGCACACGGCGGTTTGTATGAGGAGCCCCCTTCACAGCCCTGTGAGAGGAAGCTTCCAGCTTCACTTCGATCGAAGATCCCCCTCCGATGGCCGCGTTGATCCGAGATTCAACGATGGAGGGCGCAGCGTCCCACGCTAACCGGCTGATCACAGCGTCAGATGCCGGCCCACCGAGGGATGAGCTAGAGCTAGAGGGAATGGTGAGAGCAAAGTAGCCGCCGAGCCGACTGCCTCCGCTGACCTGGTCTGCAACGACCGCAAGGTCAGCCGACTTGGGCACCCCAAACACTTCGGACGTGTCTGCGACGAGAGGGGCTGGCAGGAAAGGCTGCCCAGGCGCAAACGTTACGGTCCATACACCGCGATCGCTCGTCGACGCGCTCACCCCCTTGGCAACCCCAGGAAGCTGCTCAATGCCTGCAGCCAGATCTTCTCCGCTCAGCATCGGCGGCACGCGTGCTGTTGAAATGGCCCCTTGAAGCCGTAGTAGCACCGAGCCCCGCGGTGCGATGCCAGGCTGGATCTCCGTGGCCACAACGGACGCACCAACAGACCCAGGCGACGGCACAAAGTACCCCGTCACAGAATTGATGTCGCCTGGAGACACAGTCCCCTGAACCATCGACGAAACACTCGTCACTCTGCCCTGAGCCACAGCCACAGCGAAGACGATTCCGTCGGGCTTGCGCGAGATTGTGACCGAGGCAGACCCAGCCCCAGAGAGCGCAAACGCTCTCTCGACCTTCCCTGCCGACATGTCTTGGACGCTGAAAGTGACCAGGAGGTCGCGTGAGGGAGAATCAGTGGGCTTGCGCAGGGAGACCCCGAGACTCACGTTGCCATCCAGCGTCGGGCCCTTGGAGACTGCTGACACATTGACCGATGCTCCTGAAGAGGATGTCACGGTACGGAGCCCGGCACCATCGCCGCGGAGAAGGGGCATGGGCTGCCCGGCGAGTGCGACGGCCGAAAGAAGCGATACCCTCCAGATCGGCGCACCGCTGCCGGAAGTTTCCCGCAAGTCAGACACCACGCTACAGGATCCGATCGAGGTGAGGCCTTCAATCGCTGCTCGGACTGTATCGCCGGTGGCGTTCCAAGGGATGGGTCCAGAGACCGCTGCATCGATGGCAGACACAAGGCGGAACGTGCCACCAACCACGCGGGTCGGCGCGACGAGCGAGATGACCATCACAGCGGGGCGAACACCGGCCGAGAGCTCGCTGCTGCGAACCATGACATCGCTGGCACTTGCGCTCGTGGCAAGCGTTGCTGTCAGCACGACATCGTTTGCTATCTCAGGCGGCATGTCGACCAGCCACGATGCGCCACCGTCCGAATGCCGCGCCTGGCGTTCCACCGAAAGCCCTGCCATGGCCATCTCGACATCCTGCCGGCTTTTCCAGCCCAGAGACATGTGCACAGCATTCATGATCGCCTCCCGGACATCAGTTGAGCTGGAAGCCGCGCTGATGAGCGCCGGGACGGCACTTTGGGAGAGAGTGGAGCCAACCAGCGGCGCTGACGGGATCCCAAGGCGCGCCAAGCGAGGGAAAAGCGCCTGAGTGGCTCCTCCCGCGACCGCTGCTGAAAGCTGGATCACGACGGCACTGACTTGCGTCTCGTTCAAGCAGCACCGGGAAGCAGAAGCGTCGTGGACGGTGAAGCTCGAGACATTGGCTCCGCCTCTGGCCTCCACGGTGGCATTTGACAGGCCTGACCTTCGCGACGTAAACGCAAGCTGCAGCGCAGAGCCAGGGCCACGTGACACAGTCACCACTCCCACGCCCATGCTCAACAAGCCGAGCTCAATCTCCGGCGTTGTCGCGTTGGTTGGAATCCACGGCGAACCAACGCTCAAGACGGCTCCGTCAATAGCAGAGCGCAGATGGAGCCTCCATGCTCCGGTAGGTCCTTGCTGGCTCGGGGTGTGCAGCGCAGGCGCAACTGCGCGGCTGGAGTCAGTCACGATGTGTAGCTTTCCCCTTCCGGCCATCAATCCAGGGCACGCAGAGGCTGGAATTGCAAGCACGAAAAGGCCAGCCGTGTCACGGGACGGCATCACAACAGCCTGGGATGCGCACTGGATGTGAGCCCTGATGGCCGAGCCGATCTGAGCAGCTGATGACGTCACTGACAGTGCCGGGCTCGCTGCTGTCGTGCCATCAAGCTCAAGATGCACGGCAAAGTCAGATGGTGGCTTGAAGGAATACAACACCGGATCCGTGCCTGCGGTCACAACCGTCGCAGTGGCGGCCGGTGCAGTCCCTTGAAGCGCAGCTGTTGAGACACTGGACACATTGAAGCGCCTCGAGAATGCCGCGTCGATTGCAATCCTCCAAGCCACTCGCGCCGTCCCGGTCCTTGGCAGCGGCTGAACTTGCGGGGCATGAATCCCCGCCTCCGTCAGGGCAGTGCGAAGACTCTCACCACTGCGATCGGCCGCGCTGGCCGTGACAGAAATGGGACCGACATCCACGCCGTCGCTTTCCAAGCTCAGCGACGCGGAGCCCTGGACAGCTGCAGCGGAACCCGAAGATGTCCTGGCTGTGACCACTCGTTCGTCTTCCAGTCTTGTGGATGCGAGATCGCAAACGAGGGAGCTCGCCAGGGGCGCAGGTGCCCCTGCGGCTGCTCCCGCGACGAGGCCAATGCGGACACGCCAGCCTTCAGCGGGGGCCACAGGACGAGAGACGGCGACACGGACCGGAAGGGCCACAGAACTGACCTCCGAGGCGAACTTCGCAGCAATCGTGGGCCCTCCTTCGTCCGCACGGAATCTCACTGTGTCTCCAGCAAGCTGACACGTGACCAAGGCCGTCCCAGCTGCCGAGCCGAAGACGATGACCGTAAACTCGTCGCAAGGCTGGCCCGGTTCGACAACGTGCACCGTTCCGCCTGGAAACGATGGGCCTGCCTCAAGGCGGAGCACTGGAGCCCCCGCGAAAGCAGAATGCAGGACCAGGCGCATACTCCGGGTCCTCCCGCTGTTCGAAGCAGTGGATGACCGCTCCAGTGTCGTGTTTTGCAAGGGGTCCAAGTGCCCAAGTGCAGACACGATGTCACTGTCTCGTCCGAAACCTGCAAAATCCAGGCTCTTGCGCCCGTCCGGTGTAATCACTCGTAAACTTTCAGCGTCCGCTGGGAACACCAACTCGATGACTGGTGGCGAAAAGACCGTCGAGGAAAGCGCCACGACGACGTGCTTCGGCTGGGGGACGTTTGTCACGCTCAGCCCAAGGGTATGCGGAAACCCTCCGGGTGCACCAGGGGTCCTGAGCTCAAGCTGGACCTTCTGTCCGCGCGGTGCGCTGGCCTTCAGCGTGACCTCGTGCAACGAATCTGCCGGAAATGGCCTGAAGGGAAGCTGCAGCCTCTGCACCTGCCTCGCTGGCGGGTCGGCCTCGAGGACCACCAGGTACTCTGGTCTTGCGGACGCTACTGCGTTGGGGATCGACGGCATGGCACAGTTCACTGTTCTCCGGTCCGAGGCTGTTGCCGCTACCTCGCCAGCAGTGGAAGCCCAGAAGGCCTGAGATTGGCTGGACGGCTCGGCTCCAGGCCCGAGAGTGGTGTTGCAGACGACGGAAGTGGCCGCCCCATGAATCGGTGCAGCGAGTGCCACTGCCAGCCGTTGCGATGAGTCGTGCAGGCTGGACGTCACAAGGACGACGGATGGGCTTGCTGATAGCGCGAAAGGCGCGCTGTCTTCAAACAGCAAGAGCTGAGCCGGCATGGAGGTGGCAACCCCGCCCGATGCCATGAACAGAAAAGCGCTGGCGCCGGTGCAATGGCCAGGGTACTGACACACTGCGCCGATGGCGGCTTGGCAGTACCCGTGCCGAGACAGGGAGTGGCCCTGCTGGACTGCCTGCCCGACACCCGGGGGCGAGTCCTCGTGCTCGCAGGACCAGCAGCACGCCACGGGAAGCGTACCGCCGCGCGAGGCCTGGATTCCTGACACCACCACATCCACAGGGCTGGACGCCTGCACAATGTGCGGGGAAAGTCCAGTGATGACCTGTTGGTCCACGACGGTGATGGATGCACTGCCCTTGATGCCCTCAACGGTGAGACGGGCCGGCCCTGAGGCCAGAGCGACGACGCTGCAGGTGACGCGTGATGCACTGCTGCTCCAAAAAGCCGGAGCCCGGACCTCTTGCAGCATTGCCTCGTGCTCCAAGACACAGTCCCCAATACCACCGGGCGGGGAGACGCCCCTCATGGCGCTTGCAACTTGAACGCTGACAAGAGTGGTTGCTCCGGACACAGCGACGCCCGGCATTGCAAAAGCAAGCGTCGGCGCAGCCACGGCAACGATTTCTCCGTCGGCTGGCACCATGTACCCTCCTAGTGCGGCACCAGCCCCAAGGGATGCCTGCCAGTGACCGACTGGGAGGCTCGCGACCGAGCAAAGGATGGCCCCGTCCGCAGTGCTGACCAAAGCAACGCCGTCGCTTGGCCCGACATGGCATGTCATTTGAAGAGCACTCGAAGCGGCGCGCGCAATGTCCAGCCCATCGAGGGGACGAAGGTGAATGACCACAGAGCCTTGGCCGGCTGCCACTATCGCAGGGGAGCGCATCACACGAGTCCGCAGGTCCCATGGCACAACAAGGATCGTGCCCGCCCGGGAAGCCGATGGTCGCTCCCCTTCAGCCAAAGTGACAGCCAGGAGGCTTGAGTCTTCGGACCGCGGCACGGCAGGCAGCTCGCACCGCACAGTCGTCCGATTCACAAGCACTGCAGCCGTAGGCTCGGCCAACGCCGAGTGTGGTGGCGATCTAGAGAGCGCATGGCATCGCAGCAGGCGGGACGCTCGTGGAATGTCATCCATTGCGATGCTGTCCAGAAAGAGAGTGACCTGAGCCTGCGTGGTTCCGGCCCCAGCTTGTTCACCGTGCACCACGGCCATCCGTGGAACCACACGTAGAACCGTTGCAGGATTGAAGAATGCAATGCTTAGTCGATCAGTAAAGCGACCACGGAAGCTGAATCGAGACCGTGTCGTGGTCGGCAGGGAGGAGCCAACAAGCGCCGGCCCAGCTGAGAGACCTCGCTCCACCAGCGATACCGTGACTCTGCCAGAGTGGCCCGGGAATGACGGCGGCAAGCAGCGGACCTGGGTGCCGTCGTGAGTGGCCGCGGCTTCGGTCAGGGCAGATGCCGCCTGGCTGATGGACGACAGATGGCTTGCATCGGAACCGTTGAAGGCACACCAAAGCCGGCCACCCTGAAGCAAGAGATGAAGATTGGAGCCGCGGAAGACCAGAGCCGAAGCACCAACCGAAGCCATGGCCTCCGGGTGAAGCGAGGCCACGACAGGCACTGCATGCAAAGCCAGGCTGCAAGCCCCACTGGGGCTGCACTGAGAAGCAGTGGCGGTTTCGACGATCAAGAACACTTCCAAAGGTCCGAGATGCAAGGGCATCGCGGGAACGCTGCAAAGGACTGCGCCGTCTCGCAGAACACTGGCCGCCCCAGTCAGACGCAGGTCCCCGAAGGCGCAAGCGAGCGCACCCTCAGATGCAAGCGCTCCGAAGCCTTGTCCCAGTAGTGTAATGGCTGTCGCAGCCTCCGCTGCAACGCTGCTTGGTCGGACCGCAGACACCACGGGCGACTGGAACAGCCCCACGGCAACTGGGTCGGTGTCAAAAGTGACGCCGCCATTGAGGCTGAGCTGCACGAGTAACGAGCCAGCCTCGGTGCCAAGCGGTGGCGTCGTGAGCTCCGCTCGCGAGTCACTCACCACCAGAACCTGAACCGTGATGAATGATCGATCCGTCAACGCTGCTCCACTCACAGGATTGATGACGGTGAAGAGCCTCGCCTGCGGTGCCGAGGCTCCGTCGAACCCGCTGCCACGCAGCGCCAGACGCGTTCCTCCAGAAACCGGTACCATCGAAGGCCTGACGCTGGTCACCGTGGCGTGCGAGGAGTATGTGAAGCTGTTCTGGCCCGCCAATGCGATTCCCTTCGCCTCGAACCGGACACGGAGCTCTGCTGAGAACGAGACGGCCGTTGACGACCCGGAGGGGAGGCGAGGAGATCGGCAAGAGAAGGCCTCCACCGTTGACTCTGGGGCCACTTCGCCCTCAACGACCGTCTCTCCGAAGCGGCAAAACGGGACGATCGAGTCCGCCGGCAACCCGGAACCAGCTGCGGCAGCAAATGCATCCGATGAAGTGAAGACCCGGACTAGCGTGCCTCCCCGAACTGACCCCGAGGCCGGGACGATTTTCTCCACAGCTAGCTCTGCCACCACGTCAATGCCGAGTCCCCGAGATGGGCTTCGCGTGTCAGGCACTCGTTTGAACCCCACGCCATTCGGCGAGACGGAGACGGCCAGCCGGGTGGGGAAGGCAGGGCGAAGGAGGGCGCACTCGGCGCGCGCGTCAGAGAGCACCACGGCTGCGACAGGGTCCAAGGAACCGAACCGGCACATGAGGGAGGGGGCCGTGGAGAACCCGCGACCGCTCACACGAATCATCACGGTGGAGTTGACAACCACGGTTGGCGGTGAGACTTGAGTGGCCTCTGTTTGCCTCACGTACAAGAACCGAGACTGTCGGTCGCTGACCACGCTTTCCGCATCTGCCACAGAGACGGTCGCCCCGATAAGGCTGGCCCGCTCGAACTCCTCCGAGGCCGGAATCGAGCACAGCATGGCGGTATCGTTGAGCCGCTGGGCAGCAGAGCTCGCCGCAGCAAGGCCTGCTGAAACTGGGCCCCCAATCGTCTGCCCAAGGCTCTGCAGCGGCCTGTACACACAGCGAGGCGCCGAAAGGGAGTCAAACCCAACCCCAAGGACAGTCACAGTAGTCGAGGCAGCAGGCGACCCTGAGGTTGGGAAAAGCGAGCCCACGGACACCAGCGGCCTCAGGTGTACTTGCGCACTGGACGGGAGTGGCGAGCGCCCACGCCAACCAATGCTCACGATCGCCGCGGTTGCCCAGAATCCGGGCAGGGTACACGCCGCGCTCGTCCGGTTCAACACGAACGCGGCTGTCCGCGGGCTGGCCGCTGTCGGGCCTGGCCCATCCGCCTCGAACAGCACGCAGTATGCTGACTCCGCACCAGGGTCGAAGCCAATTCCCGCGAGCAAAGCTGGGCCGCCCCCGAGCCGCCAAGCATCCGACGGGCTCGCTGATTCGACCCGTGCCTCTCCCTGGACGCGAATCATGGCATTCGATTCGCCTCTGCCACTGGAAGTCCACCATGGCATGCCTGCAAATGCGGCGTCCTCGGCATCTGCGTCTCTGGACGAAAGCCCTTCCGAGTCCACGGCGACCCGCACCACAGTCGGGCGTCGGATCGTGCCCTTCGGCAAGGAACAGGTAAGAGTACTCCCGACCAGTCGTCCGGGTGCCGTCGCCCGCAGCGGAGACCCAAAGATGCAGGACAACGAGGCTGCCCCCCGAGCCCCCCCACTCAACTCCACGCCCAGGCGGATGGTCGGCCTATCTCGTTCTGATACCATCACCTGCGCAGGCTCCACAGACGTGATCCTGGGGGCGAGCTCGACCCGGACTCGGCCAAACGGTGCGGGAGCTCCCCCTGCTGCTGACAGGCCCACAGATAGCAGCAGGGATTGTCCGGCCGGTCCGCTAGCCAGCTTCTCGGCCATGCCAGCAAGCGTTGGAACGACACAGCGAATCGCAAGCTCGCCGGACTCGGAAATCGCTGCCTCTGCTCGAGCGCTTACTGGTGCAAAGGTGGCCATCAGGTTGCCAGAGGTGAATGAGCAGCGCAAGGGAAGCCGAAGCGAAGCCAGCGATGCTGCAGGGTCTCCCTGCGCGACGAGTAAGCGGGTGGACCCCCCCGGTGAGACCACACCAGGCGCTAGTGCCGGTGACGTGAAGCCGAGCCGTGGGAGCACAGCAACCGTCCAACACCCGGCATCACCTGCCGGGCATGCCTGGCCACCCCATGCGGGAGGACGCACCGCAGCTCCAAAACCGCGGGGTGGGAGCTGCACCAGCTGTTGCGCGAACCGCGCGTCAGACGCTGAGGCTTCGAGAGCCGAGAACGCGCTGCCACTGACCGGACGGCTGGAAACCCGAACGCGAACCAGTGTGACGGTGCCCTCGGCACCGTTGAGTTCTGTCGTCCGAGGCAGGAGGCACATCGTCCTGAATGCCGAAGCTGACCCAGTCGACGCATCGCATGCAGCCTCCGCCGCGCCGATGCGCACCCACAAGCGCGGAGGCAGAGCTCCGACCCCTGCACCCGAGCTGCCTTCGAGGGCGATCATGAGCGGCCCTTCTGTAGTCGCCGGAGGATGCACGCTCGGGCTTGCTGCTGTGATGGTCAGGTGGTCGAGCAGCGTGATCGATGCCGTGCTCGAGCTGCTGGACAGCAGCACCCCAGGCGCAGGCACTGAGGTCACGAAGGGGTCGCTGGTATCCACGGCAAGCCGAACACGCGTCGGTCCAGGGGTGCGTGATGCTGGTGTCAAGCACTGAATCGAAGTCGCGTCGGATGCTACCGATGCTCGCGTCACGCCTCGGCCCACCAAGCAGAGCAACCGCTCGGCCGCAGCCACCGCTTGAAGGAGCAAGCCGGCAGACCGAGAGATCGGCACCGAAATCAGGGTGCCGCCGGATGCGGGCGCCGTCGCCGGCCATGGGTCGCCCAGCACCACAGTGTCGGGGATCACTTGAATGGCGGGCTCTCCACCAGCCGCGGACAGAATTGTCCCAGGCGCCCCGTCGCTCACCACAGCCACCCGCACCGATGTGATGGTTGCATTGGTCCGTTGGGCAACCGACCAAGACGCGAGAGGAGGCATGATGCAGGCAACGGTCGTCTCTCCTTGCTCATTCGCGGCTCGAGCCACTGCCCCTGGGACGATCGTGGACTCCCTGGTTGCGAGAATCCGGAACCTGCAGCTGAGCAGTGCGTCGGTGAGGTCCTCACTCGAGGTAAAGGCGAGCCTGATTACGATCCGGAGTGACCTTGATGCTGAAGCAGTCGTCGGCGAGACGGCCGAGATTGCGGAGCGCCCAAGTACGACCAGAGAAGCAGCGCCACGAATTATCGCGGCCGATGCTGACGGTTCGCTCGCGAGCAGCTGCAGATGCACCGTGAGCACTCCAGGGTTCGGAGACAGCACGTCGCAGCGAGCCACATCGCCTGACGCGGACAGCGCGGCTTGGGAAGTCAGCATGCCCCGACCGGGGACAAGATCCATCCAGACGCATCGGAGATGCCGGCCAGCCGTTGATGCCGCGGACACAAATGCCGCCGATGCAGCCAGCCTGATATCCATGCTCGCAACAGCAGACGATAGGACAGTCCCAGGCTGCGATGAGGTGATGTCCGCCCGCATAACCGCCGCAAGCCGGACACTGCCGAGCACTGTTGGGGGCTCCGGACTGAGCCGCTTCGGTCTGCCGAGCACGCGGATCGTGCGCGGCGCCTCTGCCTCACCTTGCCACGGCATGGCGCAGTCGATTGCCTCGGACGATACGAAGTCTGCTTGCGTCCTTCTGCCCCGTCCGACAAACGCGCACTCGTACGAGTGGTCAACAGAAAACCGGGCGCCGTGGATGCGGACCTGGACATCACCTTCTGAGCCCTGCCGCAACGCCGTCCTGAGGCTAGCGCCAACCAGCGTAGGCCTTGAAACGATGGTAGTCCCGAAACGCGACGAGGCACCTCGTCCCCAGCAAAGCAGCTGGAGCGTCGAACGACCGGCCCAACCCGATGGAACCTGGCACGCTGCCGATGACGACACCAGTTGCCCAAAAGGAGTCGGCTGGCTTGATTCAACAGGTGCCAGCAAGGTGCCGAAGCCAGCCGCCTCCCAGCTGCAGTTGCATGAAGGTGCTGTGCCCCAGTCGCCGACAACCGTGACCGTTGCTTGACCTCCTGCCCAAACGAGGGATGAGTGGGCCATGGACACGAACGCAGGCGCCATGGGCTGAGCTGTGATCGGAACGCTGTTACCTATCCTAGGGAAAACGCCGGCCCCGTTCGCTGCGGAAACAGCGGAAACTTGCCAGGCAAGCCCTGCCGTGGCAGCAGGCTCACGGCATTGCCACCGAAAGCCGGCTGTCAGGGCGTCACACGCCCGGGCTGTGACGCCTGCCAAAGCTTCGGCAAACTCAACAGCGTGGGCCTGGCCCGGGGTGCTGAACTCACACCCCCAAATGGCTGCAGCCTGCTCAGCAAGTCGCGGCTGCACACCCACCGCGCACGCTCGCAGAGACACGATCCCAGAAACTGGTTGGTCCGCCAACGACACAACCCACGCGTCTGGGACGACAACCGAGCCGCCCGAAGCGGTCGAGGCGGTCAGGCGCTCTCTCACAGCCACACGCAGTGGAGAGCCCCTGGCCAAATGTGCTGCTGACCCTAGGCAGCGAAGGCGCAGCCCGTAGGATTCCGAATCGACGACGCGCGCACCGAGGACGCATTCCGGCTCCGTCACAGGGCGGCTGAGCTTCAGAGTCACAGCTAAAGTGGTTTCGTTGGTCAGTGCCGGACCCGAAACGACTTGAATCGTCAGCTGCGAGAGAATCTCGACTGCCAGCGGCTCGAAGCCAGTGACGAGCAAGCGGCACGATGCATGGCCCCCATTGAGCCGCGCTTGGAGCGAGAGCGGCAAGTGAAATGTGCAGCCGTGATGGGGGCGCCCAGCCCCGGCGGCTCGGACCCCTGCCAACGATAGGATGCTGTGACTACCGCATACCAACGAGCATGGCAGCCCGTCGACAATCGACGCGTGGGCTGCCGACGCCGAAAAACGTAAAGATGCTTGCGACCCTTCCTGTGCCACCGCTGATCCCCGTGGTGCCAGCTCAATGCCCGGGAGCGGCACAATGTTGGCAGGGCCTGCCGAGAGCAGGCCAGCTCCAGGAAGCGAAATGCCGAGCGAAGCAACACCCGTTGGGCCGGCGAAAGGCTCAGTACAAACCACCACAAAGCTGTTGGCGTGAGTCAGCTCCACTGGATTCGCAAGCAGTTTGGCCTCGCCAATGTCCGAGCCGTTTGCCAGACACCGCGCCGATGAGGCAAGCAAGTCCAGCACCCTGGACGATGCTGGTCCTTCGAGCCAGCCTGTGACAGCCAGAGCTGGTATCCCCGAGGCGAACGAGACACTTGACGAAGCACGAGCGAAGACTGCAGCCACGGACGTCGATGACGAGCAGACTGTGTTGGTCTGGCGGTCTATGACAGACAGCCGTGCCGCCGCCAGAGTCAGGTCCTGGCGACCAGGAAGACTGCAAACGAGCCTGGTGCTCGACAGCACTCTCGCGGGCAGCAGCGCCTTGGAAGCACCGAGCCTACATGCGTAGCGCTCACCGATCGTCAGCCCCGGCATGTCTGCTCCTGGGCTCTCAAACCCTGCCCCCGACACGACAAGCGACGTATCTCGCTGCAAGGGCAGAAAAAGGATCGCTGGAGCAACCTTGCCGACGGCACAAGTCTGCAGAACCTCAACGCTCAGCCCGGTGTCGCTCCCTTCCGGATCCTCAGCTACAGCGAGCCGCAGGCGCAAATGCGAAGTGGCTTCAACGAGCTTCAGCGACGATGCGGTGAGCGCGATATCGCAGAACCGCGTCGTCAACGGGCTTTCGAGGGCCCCTGCCAGGAGGGGAGCCGAGGCCAAAATGCTCCCATTGTTGGCAGCCCAAAGGCAGCGAGCTAGGCCGAACGTGCGATCTCGGGAGAACGCCCCAGTAAGCCGAACTTGCAATGAGAATCTGGTGTCTCGGACCGTTGAAGTCGACGGCAGCCGGAACTGCGCAGGGCTGATCTCGGCCACTCGCCACCCTCTCGCGCGCGTGCCAAGACGCCGGTCGGTGCTCGACCGAGAGATGACCGGAACACGACTGCCGACTTCTTCAAGGTTGCCAGCTGCGGAGTATCCGGCCGACGCATGCCAGACGCCCTGCCCGCTGGCTGGTGTTTCTTGAAGGTGCCTTTCGATGACGCACCTCAAAACGGACTCGGACTCCCGCATCGCAAGTGAAGCCCACAGTGGTGCCGAGGACGTCTCACCAACTCCAGCCACGATGCACGACCATGGGAAATCGGCGTCGAATGGCCCGCCTTGAAGAACCAGCACCGGTGGAGACTCACTGTCCGCCTGGTGCACCTCAGCTGTGTGTACTTCAGGCCGCGAAACGACGCGCAACGTAGCACCACTGTACCAACTGGTCACTGATGCCGAGCGCAGCCCCACGGAAACCCGTGATGACCCTGAAGGCAGGCCGGGCGGGACAGGACACCTCACGACGCCCACACCGTCCCAGGATGCGTTCTGTGCCGCTCTGGCACCGATCCTACACTGCACTTGCCCCTCTGCGGGCAGCGAAAGGGGGTGGTCTCGTGCGGCCAAAAAGGCCAGAATGCTCGTCGGAGCTCCCTCCACCACTGAGCTTGGCGAGAGCAGCAGGCCTGCGGCTCCACTGCCCGACGGCTGGGCTTCGACCATCAACGACCTCGGGATGAACGACCTCAAAGCCCCGAAGTCGCTCAGGAAAAGCTCCACAGCAGGGTTGGGCTCGGAGCTCGCGGTCGTTGAAGCCGGGGCATCACACCGCCAAGTGCCTGGCTGTGTTTGCCTTGCTTGCCCTGAGCGACCCCCGATCGAGCAGGCCGCGCGTGGGCGACTGCCAGCGGGCAATTGCGCCACCGAGATGACGACCGAGAACATGCTGCCGTTCGCCATGCCGGCAGGCACGGTGGCTGCGGCCACAACCTGGGTAATCCAGGGCTGCGCTATGGAGTCAAGCGCGACAGGGCCAGCCAAGACTGCAAAGGCAGCCTCCGATTCACGGTGAGCGGAGAGGCCCAGCGTGGCCAGCACAGACACCGATATGGCCTGACCAGGCGAAACGCAGAATGCCTGGTCGAGGGACTGTGCCACCACGGGAGTGAGCCGTTCAGCCACGCCTCCCAGCATGAGCCACGAGCATGAAAGCAGGGACACAGCCCCACGGTCATCAGACTGCGGTGCGCTAAACGGACCACCGACGAGCCGCGCCACAAGGGCCCTTGAAGAGTTTCCCACCGCTCCCCAAGGAACAAGGGCGGGGCGCACTGAGACTGTCGGGCAAGGATGCACGCCAAGGATCTGGGCATTCGCCGACGGCCCGTCCCCGGAGCTCGCTGCGTCGCTAGGTACAATATCAAGCAGTACAGAGTCGGCGTCCTGGAAGGTCGCCAACGAGCGCATGGCAGCAGCCAGCGGGCATGTGACCGTGAAAGGCCCAGTTCTGGACGCGGCCACACGACTCAGTGGATCCTTTCGTCCCGGTGCCCAGAGCACGCACTGACCCGCCCCCCAGAGCGGAACAGGGGAGGCCAGGGTGAGGCGCGCCACAGGTGCACCTCCTCTCAGCTGCGATGCTAGGCATCGTGTTACAGAGCTCGGAGCCACAGCAATGGCAGGTGGCACCGATACGACTGTCGTCGGGACACCACGGGTCACCAGGGCACCAGTAGAATCTGCCAGCGTGATGACTGCTGCCGCCAGGCAAAGGGAAGCTGTATCGCCCTGCTGGCTCTCGTTGGAGGCGCAGCTAAGAACGCTGTCTACTGCGGGTGCAGCTTCAAGGACAATGAGCTGGCACCGAACATTTCCAGTCACAGAGTCCAGGACGGCGGGCCCTTGCGCGAGAACCTGGGACGCTTGCGAGAGCTGGCAATGCAGCGCCCTGGCAGCCGGAGCTCCAATCACTGTCACGGACACTTCGCCCCCAAGAATCAAGGCCACGCGCTGGGGGACAGCCCGGAGCACGGCAGGGGCAGACTCGGAGTACGTGAAGACTAAACCGGACACCAGCGGGTCGAGTACTGCTGTCGCTGGTTCGGGTGGCCCTGGGTGCACCGCTATGGTCAGGGCCACGGTGCCATTCCCTGCCGGAGACATACAGGCCGCGGAGTCGGTGCCGGTCCATGCCCCTGGGACACTGATACCGCCGAACAGGCACACGAGCCTCTGCGCACGCGAATCACCTCCAGCGCTCGTGGACCGGCGGAGGCCGGTGAAATGGACCTCTGTGCCTCCAGCCGGTGGCCCCGCGATGGGAAACGCTGCAGAGGCTGTGTGCTCGGCGGTCACATTCAGTGAAAACGATGAGATGCGCTGGCCGCCCCACACGGAAAGCTCAAGGGTGTATGCCGACGACGGTGGAAGGACACCGGTCGTCACAGTCCCCACCGACGGAGAGATTACCTGGACCGTGCCCTCGGCGACGGCGGCGTGCGCCGCCCCGAGGACTGCCCTCCAGCAGAGCTGGCCAGGGACAGCCAGGTCAAGGCCGGAACCCATGACCGTGATGACGGCACCCCCTGACGAAATCCGCTCCGGCGCAGCCGAGGAAATCACAACCCCGGATTCCTGCACAATCGTGAAAGGCCTTGATGAGAGTGAGGATGTGCCGTTGAGAGCAATGACAGCAAGGGCAAGGGGGGTAACTGACGGGTGTGCCCCGTCGAGGGCTTGGCGTCGGACAGGCACCATGCAAGCAACGCTGCCTGGCGATCCCTCTCCAATGCTGGGGATGGGCACACCGTCCAGCAAGCACGCAAAGCCCGACGGTCCGCGAAGCGCGGTACCCCTGACCGTGATCATCACAGTCTCGTTATTTTGGCCAGTCATGCCCAGGTCCGTCAGCACGAGCCGTGGCAGCGCACTTCTGATGACCGGCACCCTTGTGTATGTGAACTGCAGCATCCCAGGTGAGGCACCCTGCACGGAAGCTCCGGTACGGGTGCTCATGACACAGAACGGCACGACGTAGCCACCAGTGGCCAGCGGAGACGTGATGTCCAACGAGCTTGGCGACGTGCAAGCAAGACTCTCTCCCCGCAGCTGACCCGGGACTCTCACGCCTCCGAACATGCACTCCATCGGGCCAACTTCGGACAGCCCCTCACCTGTCACCAGTACGAGAGTACTGCCTGCTGAAGGGCCGGAAAGGGGCCCAGCCGAAAGCACCGAGCTGCCTGGCAGCACCTCAAGAAGTGCTGGCTCACCCGTGGATAGCAACATGAAGCTTTCGGGCCCGTAGTCGGTGCTCACGAGGCCGAGGTCCAGGGCCAAGGTGCCCGGCATGGCCAGTGCTGGTGATGCACAAACCACCAGGGAACTGGAGCTTCCCCAGGCAAGCGTGATATCGTGGCGAACGCCCTGCTGCTCGAGCGGGGTCCATCGGCATGCCAAGGATGTACGCACAGGCGGGCGTGCGATCTCTGAGCCGGCCACGACCACCGATGCTGCTGCCCCGTATCGTACACGGGTGGGGGTGACACTCCGCAGAGCCGCCGCTCGCACCAGCGGCACGGAGAACCACCGCATGGCTCGGTCACCGACAGGTTCACCGGCGCCGGCTGCACCGTCGAAATCTGAAGCGAGCACAGCCACTTCGATAGCGGTTGCGTCAGCTGAGACCGTATCGAGAAGCGCGCCTAACGGACAGCTGAGCGCCCCAGGGCCAACCAGCAATGCTCTCTGAGGTCGCATCAGCGAAGCATTTGCGTGGCCGCCCCGCTCCCGGGCAATGCAGGCGATGCCCAGGTGCTTGCCAGTGGGCGGCAGAGAAAGCTCGCCGGAGACCCGAGCCACGAGCGCCTTCGTGGCCGCGCCAGGGGCGCGTGTCCCTGTCACAATTACAGCTGGCAGCGTTTCGAGAACAACCCAGCTTGGAAGCACGTGCAGCCGAAGCGCCGAAGCCAGCGGGCTGAAGTCGCGACCGTTGATGCTCACGGCCACGCGGAGGACCCTCGGCTCAGAGAGGACCACGGTGGCGGGAACTGCGCACCGTATGCCCGGCGGGTGTTCGGACAACGCACCCTGCACGACAAACTGACCGATGCGGCACAGCAGCGAGTGGCCAAATTCCTTCGGCTGCTGCTGCATCAGCTCCACGACAATGGTTCCTGGACTGTGCCCCTCTGGGTGGGAGTGAACCGATGAAGGGGAGAGCCTGAGCAGCTGGGGTCCCCTCAACACGGAAAAGTTCGCCGCGTGGTGGATTTTGGGGGCCTTGCCAACCTGCTCAGATGCGGAGCCGCTCGGAGCCAGCTCAACGCTGGCCGCGCCCTGCTGAAGGGCAGGACTGACCTGGCAGAGGACGCCTCGCCGGCCCACAAATGCCAAGATCGGAGAGTCTTCTGCGACGGCATTCTGCCTGAACCTGCAGACAAGCTGCGATGCTTGCGCAGCCGCCGGCAGATCTGCCTTCAGAGTCAGCGCGACTGAGGTGGTGGTCTCGGTCACAACCGTTGGTGGCTCGACCTCTGAGATGCCAAGAGGACAAAAAAGCAGGAGCGATCCCACCTCTTCGCCGTCGAGCTCAACCCTCGCAGCCCACGAGCTTGGTGCTTGGCCAAGGCTGCAGGCCTCCAGCCGCGGGGGGAAGAAACAGGTCGCGCTGCGGCCGTCAGGAGAGGTGCTGAGCCGCCCGAACAGGCGAGGCGCGCTCCCAGTGCTGCCTTCGCGGGGGACGGCCGCACAGCGCAGCGCACGGATACTGTTGCCTGCTATGTGCAGCCGCACCCCGGCGCTGACGTCCGCAGCAGAAGGAGTCACTGATCGAACACCCGGAACCTCAACGAAGGAAAAATGCGCAGCAGCACAAGGGACCTCAGCCCCGTCAATTGTCACACCGAATCCGACCGAGCCGTTGAGCGGAGCCGCCCCTGCACCTTCCGCTGGCGGTGAAACGCATTCAAGTCCATCGAGCGTCTGCCAGGCGCGCACTGATACTGTGCCGAACCGGCACCTGGCCCCGCGACGTCGGCCGAGCGACGTTCCACGCAGCTTCACGATAGTCCCGCCTCCCGGCGGACCTGAGACTGGCGAAGCCACGAGCACGGCCGGTGCCGGAACCACGGATACGATAACCTGTGAGCTGATGGTGATTCCGAGCCCAGGCACGCGGATGGCCACCTCCGCATTACCAGGTGGCATCGGCGGCGCAGCGCAGACCACCGCGTCCGACGACTCCCTCACAGCAGGGGACATGGCGACGCCATTCCATGAACACGTCATTGAAAGCATGGGCAGCAAGCCGCCTTCCGTCACGAGGAGCACGCGGTCCCCGCCTTCCTCTGACACGGTGCCCGGGACTGCGCGTACCAGGTGTACCCGCGGCAGAACCTCTACGGGCAGGCCAGCTCGGATGCCAGAGCAAGCCCTTCCTCCCGGAGCCTGCCGGTCCACAACCACGTGAAGAAAGGCCGGCGAGCTGAGAGTCAGGTTGTGACAGCGGACGACGGAGCCATTGCGGTGCGTCGTTGCCGACACCGAAGCCATGGCCAATGGAGCATGGCGCTCACATGCGATGCACCTCAGGCCCAGATGGTTGCCGGGCGGCGACAGACTGGCCATCGGCGCCGGCCAGGGCCGAGCCAGCAGCACATCGATGGCTGCTAGCTCCCCCCCCAACAGCGCGGCCGGCAACAGTTGTGCCCCGCCTGTGTCCGGAGGCGTCATCACTTGGAGCGACTCGCTTAGCAGCACTGGCCACGTGCTCGGGCTGGTGGCAATGGGAGTAGCTGCGATACCCAATCGCACCTCACCGTCGTCCAGCGAAATAGGAACCGCGCACCGGGATATGCCGACGGCTGGTCCGTGCGTGGCTGATGACACAGCACGGCCGGACGGGCCGTGGAACACGCACCACAGCGGGCCTGAGCCGTTGACGGTCAAGGAGTGAGGGCCAATCAGAAGGGTCTGGCCTGGAGTCAGCACCCGACCGTCAAAGCCAAGGCTCCCGTTCCCAAGCAGCTGCTGCTCAATCAGCCAGACGCTTGACGGTGCCGAGCGCACCAGTGGCAGCGATGTCCAGACTTCGAGCTCAACGCGCATTGGAACTCTGCCAATTCCCAGCTGCAGCAGGCCCGGCTTTGCTGCCGAGCAGAGGACGTGCTGGCCGTCTGGTGTCAGCTCCCCGGTGAAACTGATCGAGCCCGATTGAGACGACATCCGGCAAGACGGCACGACGCCGTGCGCTGTGACCGGCAGCCTGCCACAAGCAATCGTGGTTCCCGACTCCGACACGGTAAGCAACGTGCGAGGCAGGCCAGGCCTTCCTGGACACCATGCCAGGAGCTCATCTCCGAGGGCGGAAGCAACGCCCGCAGAGATGGAGCCGATTGGCGTCGAAATGCGAAGCTGGCGCTGCCACATCCGACGGAACGGAAGGCGAAGGGGAAGCACGCACGCGAAGGAGCCAGTATGGCTGATGGACAAGGAGCCGTTCGTGAACACGGAAGAATCGCCTTCGGCTGCTCCCAGTGCGGCCAGCGCGCACCAGGCCGGCCGGTCTTTAGAAATCTCAGCGGGCCTTACACCCAGCAGCTTTCCAACAGCAGTTGTCGAGCTGTGGTTGCCGACGGTGATCGTCACGTCGCTCATTTTGGCAGGCGGGCTGACCTCCACTGAAATCGATGAGCCGGAGGCCCTTGCAAGCAAGTGACCGGACAAGCGGTCCACGATCTCCACCTTCACGTTGTATCTTCCAGGTGGCAGCGCTGCACCGGCTGCGGTCCTCCAGCCAAGGGGCGCGCCAGGACAGCCCACCGTCTTGCCCCCGGCACGCAGGGAAGCCTGCATGGCAACAAGGATGCCGCTTGATTCAGCGACACATTGCAAGGCCTCGGTGTCTCTCAAGGTAACGGGCTGCTGCAACGGAAGTGATGCGGCCGCTGAAAACGGGAACGTGATGGTCTGCGGGGACACCAGCGGGCCGAGGATCGGCGCCACGGCATGAATCACTGGCACTCCTGCCCACCGTGCCAGCTTCGCAGCGCCGGCTGCAGCAGCCAGAGAAGCCTGCTCCAGCAGGGCCACATGGGTTGCCGACGTCCCTGCTTGACCTTGCGGGGCTCTACAGCCAATACTAGCAGCTTCAGTGCCCCCAAGGATGGCGGGGCTACCCGTGACGACGAGCGAAGCGTCTGACATCAGCCAGACGCAAGACCAGCCCACAGTCGCATGAGCGTGTGCAGCAGGCACTACTGCCACGGCGGCAAAAGCGGCTTCAATGCCCCACACTGTGGGCCGATCCAAAAGCCGCGAGCCCGGCAGTGCGGACGGCAGCAGCGACGCCAGGTGGCCGCGGGGAAACGCGGCCGCCGACGAGAATGTGTCTCCGCTCAAGGCTACCTCCAGCTGGAATGTGCCACAAGGAAGCACCTCGGCTTCGAAGGTGCAAGACACGGTCAACTCACCCCCATGGCTCGGCCCTGTCAGAAGTGATCCAGCAGCTGTCACGGAACCACAAACGCGGCATCGCGGGGTCACAAGGTCCCTCCACGGCGGAGATGTCTCAATGTCCGCAAACCCAAATGAGGCAACAATCACGATCGGTGCCGGCCCGTGACGTCTGGCCGTTCCTAGCCCCAGGTCAGAGGACATGACGGAGGCTCCGTCACTGGCTGAAACGGCCGGAAGGAGAACGAATGCTCCCTCTAGGTCTGCGGTTGCGTCCTCAGGCAGCACGGTCGCTGACGACCCCCCGACAGCACCGGTAGGCGCAATGACTACAGAGCACCATTGAGGGCTGCGGAGCACGGAGGCTGGGGCCGGGCACGATGTCGGGGTCAAGAGCTGCGTCGATGAAGAGCCGTTCACGCCCCCGCACGCGAAGAAGCATGACACTAAGGACAAGCCATCGTGAGATGACACAGGGACGGCCCATGCCAGCGGCTGCCCGGCATGCACGAGTGCCACAGAGAGCAATGGACGCACTGCATCTGTGACTTGAAGCTGTGCTGAAGACGGACCAAGCAGTCGGACTAAGTCGTGCTGGCTGGCAACGGTGACAGCAACGCGTCCAGTCCACGGGCTCGTCGGCCCCGAACCCGCATTGCTTTCCAGGGTCGTTGGAACCGGACAATGAACGACAGATGCCAGTCCTGGTCCTGTGGGAACTCGTTGCTGGGAGGCATCGACTGACGCCGTCGGCCACGTGGGGTCCTCCGGCACGAAGTGGCAGCGAAGAGGCACAGATGCCGACGGAGAACCAGGTGGAAATGTCACAGAGAGCGGAACGATCTGTCCTCGAAGGACGGCTTCGACACCAGCGAGCTGAGTCATTGGGGAGGGCACGGAGTCCAAGAAGAGGCCGTCCGAAAAGGACGGCAGGGCGTCGATCGGCACGCCCCGTGCAGATGACGATGCAATCGGACGGATTCCGAGCAAAAAGCGCCCTGCTGGAAGCAAGGGCAGGATGCAGTTCACCTCCAGCAGAGCCTCGGAGCCCGAGCGTGCCAGCTCCCTCACCACGCGTGCGGCCGATGATGAGTTTGCAGCTGCACACTCAAGCGGCGGTAGCTGGTCATGGCGAAAGCGAACCGATGCTAAGATAGAGACGGCGTGGCCCTCGTCCTGCGCCGCAACAAAAGTTGTGTTCGCGGCTCTGGCGAAAGCTGCGTCAGCTAGGCAAAAGTCCAACGGCCCGGACACCGCAGCACGACGGTCCACAGTGCCTACCTGCAGGTGTACCCTCGAGCACCGGCTACCTGTGGCAACTGCATCAGGGACCTGGCAGTCGAGCACGTACGTTCCGTTCAGCTGCTGTACGGTAGCCAGGGCTGGATGCTCTGCACCAGAGAACTGGCACCACATGGACTCCGTTTGCAGGTTTTCGAGCAGCTCGTTGGGTGAGGCCATCTCAAGCAGGACATGACCTGAGACCGGCACAAAGCTGGAGCCTGCCAGCTTGATGGATGTGGTACCGCCGAGCAGGAACTCGACTGGAGCGGCGGCAGCAGCGACGATCATCCTGGTTCCGCCGATCGCACCCCTGGCAGCGACGGATACGTTGGCAAGGTGACGGGAGGCCACGCCGGCCGGCTGGAGGGCCAGCAGTCCGCGCGGTGAATCACATTCAAGGGTTCGGTCGCCGACAGCCCGCAGGGTTGCTCGCTCCTGCCCATGGGTGGTGGAAAATTCACACTCCAGAGACCCCGGAGCCAGAGCCATAACCTGGAAAACGTCGCCAGCGTCCGCGCTTGAAGGAAGCTTGAGCTGCACTCCGGCGCCCACGGCTAAGATCTTCCAGACCGGCAACACGATGGCAGGGGCTCCGTCCCAAACCACGGCCGGAACGACCAGCGTCGCAGGTCCTCCGACGCGGACGATGGCGGGCTTGAGCCGGTGGTGCGGCCGAGCAGCCTGGAGATCGCGGAATCGCTCTGCGGTGCACTGCCATGCTCCCTCGCCACCACCAGCAGGCTTAAACACTGCCATGCCGCGCACTGACGCGAGCGAATGCGCTTGGCCATCCGCAAGCGTCACGGTACACTCCGCACGCACCCCACCGGGCGGCGGGATCAAGTCAGCAGGCGTCGGCACGAACACCTGCAAATCACTGCCAACCGGCTGTACCGCTAGCAGCACCGCGCGGGGCATCTTGGCAGTCACTTCCAGACGCCCAGTAGCATGGAGTGACATCTGGGCTGTTGCTGGTCCTGGCAGACCTGTGTTGCCGAGGTCTGACACCGTGACATCGACGGTTCCAGAATCCGAAGGAATTCTGATGGAGCCCAAGGCCCTGCTGACAGCGGTCAAAGGTCCCCAGAATCGAGCCACGGTATCCCTCACACCATCACCCCTGCCATACGGCTCGGCGAACGACACCCCGTCACGGTGCTCCAGTGTGACACCGGTTCCGGTCGCGTTCGACGTCGCCACTGTAGCCTTCATCACGCCGCTTGGGACGCCTGGACCCAACGGCGAGGCGCCTGCTGGCACGCCTGAGGAGCGGTCGGCGACTCGGACTAACCATCGAGGAGGCAGCGCTTGCGAGAGCAAGCTGTCGTGGTTCACTTCCTGCACTGTCCCCTGGACAACGACCGTAGTGATATCGAGCTGCGCGGCTGCGTACATGAGCCGGGTTGCCAGCTCGCTGGAGCCGGGCTGCTGAACCAGGTTCGCTGGCCGCGTGGACAACTCGATAGAGCTTGTGAACGGGTCCACCGCCTGGAGCAGCGCGGTGCGTGCACGCTGCACGTGCTCCACAGGAACAATGATGCCCACGACGGCGGTGCCTGCGGTGTCTGTGTCCTGCAGCGGCCGTGGACCTGCCGCTCCCCGGGTGGGAGGGGACGACTGCGCGCCGGCCATGACTTCAAAAGCGTGGGCTGTTATTGATGGGGGCATGTCCTCGGACTCGGCCGACCAGGTCGTTGCGACGGAGGTGGCGAGGGCAGCCTCCAGGGCGTGGGCCGTCACACCCCGGAGCGTCCCTGACACCGCCGAAAGCCGCACCATGGCCAAGACCGCCACGTCCCCGGCGCATGGATTGGGCACGCAGCGTTGCACGACGGGCGCGTTGTTGCAAGTGCCGTACTTGTTCCTCGGCACCTCAACGCCGAGTCTCGCCCGTCGAAAGCCTGAGAGCCTCGCCCCGCATCCCGACATCGAGGAACACACCGAGAGCTCTTCTACCTGCCCGAGAGTGCAGTCCCGGACGCACGGGGACGCCGGCGAGTATGCAAACTCGAAGAAGCCTCGGCTGAAGCCCTGCACCTCGCACGTCTGGGGCCCGCCTGCGATTCCGATGCCATCATGGCATGTTTGTGACGAGAAGAAGCCGGCGGGTACGGCACCGCACTGCGGGAGCGGCTGCCTGTCAACTGGGACTGCAAAGCACGCCTGCCCGGGGACCAGGTGCTGGGCCGCCAGGTCGACTTCAACCGTCTCCCCCGCCGGCGACGTTACGCCGAGGGATGCGTCGCATCCGATGCCAGGGGTTGTGGGGCTGCCGCTGAGCGCCATGCGGACCATGAAAGGCTCTGCCTCGGAGTCCAGCCCCATTCCGCCGTCGAAGCTAACAAAGCCTGCCGAGCTAGCCAAGTGAGATGGCGCCAGCGACGGCGACTGAATATCGTTCTGCGAGACGCGACGGCGCTTTCCCTTGGGCCGTCAAGGCCTTCTGGTCCGCAGGAAAACCATCGGCCGACGAGCAAAAGCCCGTGTGCGGTTTCAATTCGCGCGGTTCCGGCGCAGGCTGTCGCTGACGGCGGCCACCGCATACTCACTCCCAAAGCGAAGCGCGGCAGTGGCCTGAGCAGCGTTCCGGCGTCTTGAGCGCACGCGGCCCCCAGCAACGCAAGCCCTGCTGCCAGGGCAAAAGCACGCCGGCCCATGCCGGGCTTCAGAACTCGGGTCTGGCGGCACGACTTGGGCCCCCGCCACCAGTGCTGCAAGTGGGCGGAGTAGCGACGCCTGAGCGTCCAGCGCGGGGGTTGTGGCCCGGTTTCTTGTCCAGGTCATGGCTCTGCTGACAGCAGCCACCACCACCGCTGCCGAGGGCTGCTGGTCACGGGCGGCCGGTGCGGCGCACTCCGCGCCTACCGCTTCGAAGGCCGAGACAATAAGGCCTGCGCTGGGCACACTCGTGCCTGGCAGCAAACTGATGCTCCGGGACGGCATCGGCGCCCGGGCACTCTTGCTGGCCGTCGCTGCTCAAGGGAGCTGGGCTGCCTCCCAGGCGGGTGCTGATGCGTGGGCAGCTCGGACACCAGACCTCATTGCGTTCTCTCCAGCCAGCGCTGCGAGCCTGCAGAAGAGTTGGCTCGGGAATCGGCTCAACGTTTCGTGGCCCGCCTTTGCAGCAGCTCCAGATCACGGTGTTGGATCAGCCAGGGTTGGATCGGGCGAGAGCCTTGTGCTGAATCACCCTCTGCTATCGGGGGAGCAGGCCTGGCCTGCGGTGCAAGGCATCGGAGTGGCGCTGCGCCTGGCCCTTGTTGCTGTCAAGGAAACATCAATGCCATTGACGGCTGTCGCTGGCATGTGGTCAGGTGATTCAGCTTGTGTAGCTGTGGTTATCAACAGGACTGCTCCCGGAGCCACGCGCGCGTGTGCCGTGGCGTCCAACCAGGAGCTTGATGTCTGTGCTGAGCTTGGCGGTTCCCCAGTCACGGAGCTTTCCATCAGCGTACACCCCACCAGCACGGGGCTCTGGATGCTTGAGCTTGGTGTTAATGGCGTCGTGGCTGCAGGCTCCCCGCTGCGCTATGGCTGGGTGATGACGCCGACCGTGTGCGGGAGCTCATTTGCCATTGGATCTGCTGGGAGGCAGCAAGGGGAGGTCATGGACGTGAGCAGGGTACTGTTGCTCGCCAGAGGCTTTGGTTCCGCATGGGGCGAAGGCCATGGCTGGGCAGCCTCGCTCGTGCGACACGGGCTGCCCGCAACGACGGGCCGGCGATCTGTGGCCGGTGCAGCGGCCAGCGGGATGGCAGTTTCTCTCTCTGGCATGAGGGCTCGGATGGTCGCTAGCGCGTCTGCGCTTGCCCGGGCGAAGGAACTGGTCAGGCCGTCAACGCCAAGCTTTGCGGTAACCATTGCTCTGTGGCCGGTCCTGCCTTCTTCCCAAAGCGGGACCCACTTCAGCGTGGCGCTGCAGGTCGGAAACATCTTCATCGGCGTGTGCTGGGACTCTGAAGGGACGTCACCTCATGTCTGTGTCCGGGTGTACTTTGGCCAGGAGCCCGAGGTGTCTGAGGTGCCGCCCCTCGAAGTCCGCGCACCGCTGCCAGGTGCTCCCGGGAGGTGGGCGCATGTTGCCATGGCCTGGAATCGGGCCACTTCCTCATTCCAGCTTTGGGTGAACGGCACAGCCAGGCCGGGGCGCAGGCGGGTTTCGCTTGCATCTCAGATGCTATGGGAGCGTTCTGCATCTCGAGATTTGGCGCTTGCCCTTGGGCCGTGCAACGTTGGTGCGGCATGCCGTCGGCTTGCTGGGACTCCAGGCTCCGCCTGGGCTGGAGCCGTGGACGACTTGGTCCTCATCAGAGGTGATATTTCGGCCACAGGCGGTTTTGCGGCTCCTGGGCGTTTGCCGGCATGTGCCCTGGCGGATCAGGAGCCATGTTCGGTGATTGCTGTCTCGTTTGACGAGGGGCTGTCCGACTCCGCATTGGAGGATCGGGCAACGGCATGCGAGGCGCCAAGGCCCAGCATCGCTTCCTGCCGTCAGGCTCCGATGCCACGGCGCGTTACAGCTGCGGCATTTCGCATTGCGAACAGTGATGCAGTGGTGATGCCAAGGTCGGTCCCGTCGTTGTCTCGCGCATCGCTCCCGCTGCAGCAGCTAGTACCCGGGCGAGAGCCGACGTCAATCGATATCGCGTGTGCCGGGGAGCCAGCCTGCCGTCCCATCATAGTGAGCATTGATCCCCGGTTACGACTCATGCTGCAAGGACAAATCATCGTCAAAGCCCCAGCGCTGCTCCCTGAGGGTGGCGTCACTGTTTCTGTGAGGGCGGCGGCAGGCGCTAAGCCGGGGCAAGCAGGCTTTGAAACTTGTGCAGCAATGCTAGGAGGCGCAAACGGGTGCGATGATTCTGTCGGGCGAGGCAACTACAGCGTCATGATCACAGAGGGCCCTGCATTGAGCTACCTGTCTACGAGGGGCATCGACGTTGATGTTCTTGGGATGGCGGTGACGGACGTGGACTTCGATGAGCGGGCGCTGGCCGGCATTCAGTAGACCCCGTCAGATCACGACACCAGCTGGATTGCCAAACGCGACGCCATGGGTGAGGGATGCGTGTGCGTGTGATCGCGCCACGCAACATGGAGAGGTTGATGCCCCAACCTGAACGCACAGGTGAAGAGTTGCCCACGCACGTGAAGGGCGGCTCATCACACACCAGAGAAATCATCAGACGAAGAGCGTCGTCACACGCCGGCCCACCCCGTCCCTCTCGCCCCAGCAATCAGAAATCCTGGGAACCGGCGAGGCATTGCCGAGCCACTGCCACCAACGACAGCCCGGCATGCTGCGCCGATCATCGACACCAGAAGGCGTTCCCTCGAGCCTTTCGGATCGGCCACAGCTTCGCTCGGCCGCCAGCATCCAGCGTCCGTCCGTGAGACCGCCTTGGCTGGTCTGCCACAGCTCCTGCATTCAGGCCGGCAGCAGCTGTGAAGCTTCGTCGCGAGCTCTCGCTCAGCACGAGGACGGGGATTCCTGGAACAGGGGCACGGGCCTGGCACCCATGGGCTACCCGAAGCCCTGGTCTAGGGAGAGCGGCCGTGCCACCCGCTTGGCCTTGCCAGCCCGCTTGGCCTTCTTCGCTTTGTGCAGACCCTTCCGGCTGGCCGACGAATCGACAGGAGGATGACCCCCCGATGGCACAGGCCCTGCGACCTTAGCGGCCGTGACGCCGGGCACGGCGTCACGCTTCGCCCCGAGCCGAGCCCGCTTTGCTGCCTCGTGCATCGATGCCGCGTCCCTCCCATCTTGGCGCTCGCGCTTAGGGGCTAGAGCCCTGCCCGCCAGGAGCACTGAGTCCGGGGCGGCCGGCTCAACCGGCGAGGCCCCGCCGCAATCCCTGCTCAAGGCATGGGCGCGCGCGGCCGCACCGATCCGGGAGGCGATCGATCCCACCAGCAAAGCCTCCCGCATGAACAGGGTCTTGGCAAGCATGCGCCTGCAGACGGTCGTGGCCACGCCGGCCACCCGTTCGAGCTGCCCGGCCTCGGCCTTGCCTTTGAGCACCGCCTCCGCTGTGGAAACAAGCCGCACAAGTGCACCGAAGAACTTCAGGTGCCTGTGCTGGTTGCGCAGCTTCCCCACCAGGCGGGACGCCAGGCGGAGCTCTTCGCGGACGGCAGCGGCTACCTCGCCAAGCTTGGCCGGGGGTGCCCGGCCCTTCTCGGGGGGAGTACTGCGCGCACGATGCATCCTGCTGCCGTCGGGTTCGGTGCGCTGGTTTGTTGCGGTGGACGGAGTGCAACCAATTTTTGTGTCCGCAGGGCTCCGGCTTGGCTGCGCCACGGCAGCCGACGAACAGCAGCGACGATTCTCAGGGGTGGCATTTGGTATGGTGTCGCACGGTCCCGCGGCTGGGCCGGGGCCTTCACTCGGTCGGCTCCCCGAATGCGTCCCAGAGCCGCTCTCGGCGTCGGTCCAGGCCGCGGAAGGCCACTGCCCGCTTCATGTAGCAGTTCAAGAACGGGTACTGCCGCGCGCACTCTGCGGCGGGCAGCCAGTTTCTGTCTGATACGCCGCCGTGGCTGCGCCCCTCCGCGACCGCTGCGACGTCCCGGAGGGTGGCGTCGGCCGCCCGCTCCGCGGCTACGTCAAGCGGGAACGGCGGCAGGGCGGGCTTCCTGGGGTCGTTCGCTGCGGCTGTGAAGTGCTCCAGGCGCCCGAGCACGTGCGAGATGACACCGTCGGACACCCCCAGGGTGAAGTCCAGGTGACCCATCCCGGGGTACTCCGTGTACCCAGAGTTCCCCGGCGAGGCGGCCTGCAGCGCGGCTGCGAGGAGCCTGATGTTCGAGGGCGGGATGAGCGCGTCGAGCTCCCCGGCGAGGAAGTCCACGGGGACGTCGATCAGGCCAAAGTCGCATCGGTAGGACTCCGGCTCTCGCGTGCCGTACCGCCTCAGGTTTTCCTCCGCGCCGAAGGAGAACGGGGTGGTCTCCTTGGCGAACATGCTCTGGCACCCGTGGGCCATGACCCGGACCGAAGTGCCGCCCAGGGGGTAGTCGAACAGGGAGATGCGCCCCAGCGCGAAGCTGGCCTGCCTGCCCCCGAAGAACACCGATCCGATGGCCGACACCAGGCCCGACGTGCCCTGGGACCGCTTCATGTCCTGCACGAGGCCCGCAACGAGGTTCTGGAGCTTGGACGACCGCAGCGGGAAGGGCCCGTCGGGGACGAGGCGCAGCGCCACAAGGCCGGTGAGCGACAGCAGGGCGCGCGGGGCCAGGCCGACGTCCCGGTGCAGGCCGGCGGGGCTCAGCAGCACGGCCCCGCTGAGCCCGTGGGGACGGCGCAGGGCGCGGGAGTGCAGCAGGTGGGTCAGCATCAGGCAACCGCCCATGGAGTGACCCACGCCGACGATGGTCACGTCGGCGAGCGCCGCCGTGTAGGCCGGGGGCTCCGCGAGGCCGCCCCAGCGCCCGCCGCCCCTCCCCTCGTGCGTGGATCGCCCCTCGGACGCGGGCGTCGCCGCCGGAGTCCCGGCCCCGTCGCCGCCGCCCTGCAGCCCGCTCTGCTCGCCGCCACGGCCGGGCCTCGCCGCGTGCGGGGCGTCATCGCTCCCGCCGAGCACAGCTGCCACTGCTGCCGTGGCCATGGCTGCCTCCCTCGCGGCCGCTGGCTCCAAAGTCATCGCCGCAACGTACGTCGTTGAGCCATCGTCGCCCGCGGCCGCGGGGTCGTCCTCGCTACCCCCGGCAGAGCCCGACCCCGATGCAGAGCCGTCGGCATCCCCGGGTGCCAGGGGGTCGCTGTCCAGCGACAGGGCCGCGGCGGCGAGGGAAGGCGGGGCGGAGGCGGCGTCCTTGGAGTGCCGGACGAAGGGGACACCGGCCGGCGTCGAGTCCGACCCGCTGACGCTCGGGGAGCCGTCCGGGGCCGCCGCATGCATGCCTGCCGGCGCCGCGGGGAAGGCAGCGGAGGGCACGGGCAGGTCGGCGGCGTCGCCCCCGGCCTCGCTGAGCCACCACACCCGAGGCAGGCTCGACGGCTGGCGCCGGTGCGGCCTGGGCGTGCCGCCGCACCCGTCACCGCTCCCGCCCTCGTCATCGCTCGTTGTCGGAGTCCCCGCCGCTCCCACGAGCGTAGCCTGCAGCTGCGCCGCCTCGGCCTCGGCCTCGGCCGCCTCCGCCTCCCGCTCCGCCAGGGCCACCTCAGCCCCCGTCCGCGGCGTCATCCCGCCGTCCGATGGGTCTCCCCCTGACGCCCCGGCCACCTCCCGCAGGGCGCGGATCGCCGGAAGGGCGGGGCCGCGGCCGGCCCGCGCGTCGCCCGGCCGGCCCCGCTGCGGCCCCGGCTGCCGTGCCGCCGTCTTGGCCGCGGCCGCCACCGACGCGCGCGCCCTCGCATCGGCAGCCCTGGCCCGCGCCGCCTTGGCCCTCGCCCTCGCGTCGTCCCTCGCCCGCCGCCGTCTGTCCGCCGCCGCCCTCCTCACCGGCGCCTCCGCTGCCTTGAGGTCCCGCACCGCGTCGATGTGCGCCATCACGTCGAGCGTGTGGTCGTCCACGCTGTACTCCCAGAACGCGCGAGACGACCGCGGCAGCCACGCGTGGCCGAGCCGCAGGTCCGACCCGTCGCCCAGCCCGCTCTCCGGGACGACTCCCGGGCCTGCGGGGATGAGGCCGGGGCCGCACGCGACCGGAAGCCGCCCCGCCGGCGCCCCGCCGCCCTCCGCCGCCGGCGCCACGCCGCCCGTCACGCCGTGCGTCCCTTCAACGAGCGTCGCCGCCCCGCCGCCGCTCCCCTCCCCCTCCGCGCCGGCGAGCCCCGCCGCCCCCTCGTCCGCCCACGACCGCCCCGACGCCGGCCCTCCCCCTTCCTGCCGCGCCCAGCCCTCCTCCGACCCTCCCCCCGCAGCCGTCGACGACGACGCCGCCGCCGCCTCGTCCCTGTCCGTTGAGTCCTCCGTTCCGCGAAGGTTCCCGAGGAAGACGTCGTACCCCTGCGCCCACGCCCTCACCGCCAGCCCGTACATGGCCCCCGACGCCACCCAGGCCGAGGCCGAGTCCAGCAGGCCGTGCTGGAAGTACGCCACGCGGGAGGACTCCACTCGCGGGAGGCGGACGAGGCGGAGCAGGTAGCCGTCGGCGGTGCGGACGCGGTAAGTGCGGGCGGCGATGCCGTACGCGGAGGACGCCACGCGCGCGGCGAGGGAGCCGCCGGCACCGACGGCAAGGGCCGGGGGGCTCGTGGGCGGCGCCGCGCCGGCCGCGTCGGCCAGAGCCGCGGCCACGGCCAGCCTCGTGCCCTGCCCGCCGGGGCCCGCCGCCGCCGCCGCCGCTCCGGCCTCGTTCCCGCGCACCGCTCCCGCTGCCACCGCCGCCCTGCCCCCGGCCCGGTCCCTGCTCGCCGACCTAGCTGCGCCGCGCCGCACCCGCCGCACCGCGGCCTCCCCGCCGACACGCTCCGCGCACCAGTCGACGGCCGAAACCGCCGCCCCGGCCCACGGCAGGGCCGCGGCGGCCCGCCGGGCAGAGCCCAGGCAGTCAACCGCGGCGCCCCGCGGGATGGCACAGAGCGCGCGGCAGCGCAGCGCGGCGCCACGGCCGCACCCGCAGCAGCCACCTCCCCCGGGCGCCGCAACGGCGCCGCCGCCTCCTCCCGCTCCGCCGCCCCCACCGCCGCGGGACGCCGCCGCGCCGCCTCCGTCCCCGGGCGAGGGCATGAGGCCCGGCCACCTGAGCAGGCGGGCCCAGCCCCGAAGGAAGGCCGACGTGCGGCGCAGGGGGGCTGCCACGCGCCGCTCCCAGCTCCGCGACGCGCGACGCACGATGCTGCTGCGGCCGGAGGATGCCGACGCGCCGCCGTCGTCGTCGCTGTCGTCGTTGTCGCCGCTCCCCCCGAGCCCGGCCTCGTGATCGACCGCCGTCCCAGCGGGCGCGGAGTCGGGACGGAAGCCGCAGCAGCGGGCCGCGGCGAGGCCCAGGGCGACGAGAGGCCACAGGGCGGCGGCGAGGAGGACACCCGCGGGGGCGAGCGGCCGACCGGGCCGCTGGCACAGGCACGAGCGAGCCCAGGCCGCGGACGCACCGGCCGCGGTGCGGGTCGTGGCGGGAGCGCCCCGCCGCCGCCGCCCCGCCGCCGCCGCGCGGCACACGCTGAAGGAGCAGCCGAGCGCCAGCGCCGCCCGCGCCGCGTCCGTGCCCCTGTCTGCAACGAGGAGGAGCCACACCGTAGCCCTCTCCGAGAGGCCCTTGGCGCCCCGCGCCCCGACAAGGGACGGCGCGGGGGGCACCTCCGCGAGACCGTGGCCCCGGCGGCTGACCGGTGCCGCGCGGCCTGTCTGCCCGGCGGTGCCGACCCCCGCGGCGCCGGCGGCGCCTGCCCGGCCGCCCCTGGCGTCGGACTCCGCCTCGTCGTCGGCCTCCCCCGCCCCCGGCGCGCGCCCGTCGACGTGCACGATGGACGAGCCCCGGCCCCCCGAGACCCCCGCCCAGGCCCGGCAGCAGAGCCGCGCCGAGACGAGAACCGCGGTTGCGAGCCACGCAAGCCAGGCAGAGGCCGACCGCTCGGCCGCGCGCGGAGCACCGGACCTGGCGGCCTTGCTCGCGTCGGTGCTGGCCGCGGCGTCGGCCCCGCCGGCCGGCCGCGCCGCTCCGTCGGCGTCGTCGAGCAGGTCCGCAAACGTGGGCTTCCTCGCCAGGCCCCGCCTCGACGGCACCCCGCCGCGACGAGCCGCGGTCAGGCCGACGCGGGACGAGGCGGAGGACGAGGACGTGCTTCCGCTGGTGTGGGGCCGGCTGCTCGACGAGGCTGCCTGGGAGCTGCCCGCTCCGGCGGAGCCCGCCGACGGCCAGTCGGACGCCCGGTTCCGCACACACGTCGCCACGGGCTCCACGATGAGGTGGAGCGCGGCGCTGGCCAGCCCGTCGGTCCAGCGCTCGCAGCATTGCCTGCCCTCCCGAACGACTGACTTGCAGGCTTCGCTTCCGACAAGCACCGCCTGGTCCGCCACCGCGTGGGCCGCGTTGGCATATTCTGCCGAAGGCCTGTCGCGCAGGCGCTCGCTTCGTCTCAAGCGCCTCGGCCGGGGCTCGGCCGGCGACCGTTCCTCCGCGTCGCTGTCCCACCGAACCCTGCGGTCCGCCGGGACGGACTCGTCCGGCATGTTTCCCAGCCGGTCCAGCTTGTGTCGCGCGTCCCGCAGCCTTTGCTGCGGAGGTCTGTGCCCGCGGCAGCGCGCAGCATACGGAGGGGGCTGTCGGACGGCTGTGCAGCTCTACCGTGACCGAACACATGCTGCCCCCGTGCGGTCGCCCCCAGGGCACGCCGCTGCCGCGCGCACGACCGCGCAGCATGTCGTCCATCGTCGAGGTGGAGGCCTCGCGGGTGGCGGAGATCCTGGGATCAGCAGCCCGCCAGCTCGAGCTCATGGCGCTGGTGCCGAGCCGCAAACGGCTTGCGGCCATGGCGGCAGCCAGGGCGGAGCGCGGCGGCGCCAGCACGAGCGCCCACGGCCGCAGGGGCAAGGCTGCCGACCCCAAGCACGCATCCCCCGCGGGCGGGGCCGAGGCGGAGCTCCTGGACGCCTTCTCGGGCCTGGTGAGCGGCGGCGGCCGAGTCCCTCTCCCCGCGTCCCTCCCTCCGTCCGTGATCCGCCGCCCGTGCGCGGCCGAGCATAGTTGGGAGCCGGGTCCATAGCCCCTTCCTGCGTGCATGCGTCTGCGAGCGGCTGTTGCGTGGGCTTGCATCACGGCTGGTCGCGCTGCTGCCCGTTTTCGGCGCTCGCGCGAGGCACGGGCCTGCTCGCCCGGGACTCGGCCTCCACGCGCCCGTCCTGCTCGTCTGACGCCCGCAGGCCGCAGCGGAGGCGCTCGCCGAGCGGCGGCGGAAGGAGGCGCTGGGGGACGACACCTCGGACAGCGTTGCCGCGAAGGACCTGGTGATGACGGCCTGCAAGCGCGTTGCCCGCGGGCTTCTCGCGACGGACGAGGCGGGGGAGGACATCCCGACGCTCGAATCGCTCCGCGCCAAGCTCGAGACCCGTCGCGCCAGAGAGGGCCGGCCCGGCGGCGGCGGGCGCAGCGGGCTCTCGTCGCGGCCCGCGGGCACGCCCGGGACCCTGCTGACGCCGGCCGGGGGCGAGCACATGCCGTTCGATAGCGGGGTCGACGTGACCGAAGGCGGGGAGGACGGGGAGGACGGCGCCGAGGGCGGCGGGGAGGGCGAGGAGGGCGGCCGGCCGCTTTTCGCGCTGGAGCGGATGTCCTCTCTGGTCCTGGACCTGCGGCTCGCGGTGCACGCCCGGATGCGGACGAACGCGGAGCAGGAGGCGATCCGTCGTGAGTTCGAGCGGACGGTCTCGGCGCGGATCCGTGACGGCCACGCGCGGGAGGACCTGCTCGCGGAGGAGCACCGTCGGATGGAGCTGCGGCACAAGGAGGAGGAGGACCGGCTGGGGGAGGTGCACTCCAAGCTGGTGCTGGAGCTGCGGGACCTGGAGGCGGCCGAGCAGCGGCGGAGGGCGGCGCTCCGGTCCATGGTGGAGCGGGGGGAGGCGGAGCTGCGGGCGGGCGCGGACGAGAGGAGACGGCAGCTGCTGGACCAGATGGGGAGCGCCAGGGCGGGCCTGACAGAGGCGGAGGAGCGGGACCTGGCCGAGGAGGCGCGGCTTCGCAAGGTGAGAGACGCGCCGGCGGAGGGGTGACTGCTCGTCGGGGGGCTGCAGGGGCCGGGTATCGCGGCGCGGGCAGCGATGGCTCGGGCCGAGCTGGCAGCCGTTTGTGGGTCGCCGACTCCGCGCGGGAGCCGCCGGGGCTTCGAAGCGCGCACGCCGGCAGCCGCTCGCCCGCCCCTGACCGCTCCTCCCCGAGCACGCCCCGCCCCCTCCGCCCCCCCGCGCAGGCGCGTAACTACCAGGTGCGGGACCTCGCGGAGCGGCTGGCGGCGTACGACTCGTCGATGAAGGAGCTGGACGCGAAGGCCCGGAGCCTGGAGCGGGACAACGAGGAGCTCGAGGCGCACTGCGCGTCGATCCAGGGCCACCTGGACCTGCTGGACGAGAACAGGACCGTGGCGCTGGCCCAGGTGGACGGCCTGCGCGAGCGGAGGGAGGCCGCGGAGGCGGATTGGTACGACCGCTACTCGATGCCGACGCTGCGGATCGTGCTCTGGCACAGGCGGCTCAAGCGGAAGTGGGAGGCGGAGCGCAAGGCGAGCAAGGGGTCCAAGAAGAAGAAGCGCTGACGCGGGGCGGCCGGGCGTCCGCGCGTGTGCGAGTGTGCGCGGGCGCGTCGGGGGAAGCGTTGCGTCGAGCCACGGCCGCTCCGCCGCCGTCCAAACGGCAGAGGCTCGCACCCCACGCGCACGACGCCGCCCTGCCCCCGTCCCCCCGCCGCGGGGCCCTCCGGCCCCCTGTCGAGCCCGGCTCGCGCCCCCCCTCGGCTCAGAGGTCGCGGTTGGCCCGGAACCACTCGAGGCTCTGCGCCGGGTCCGGCTTGATGCCGGTGGCCCCGGGCTTCCAGCCCGCGGGGCAGACCTCGCCGTTGGCGTCCGTGTAGCGGAACGCCTGGATGAGGCGGAGCGTCTCGTCGACGGAGCGGCCGACAGGCAGGTCGTTCACGGTCATCTGGCGGAGGGTTCCCTCGCCGTCGATGATGAAGAGGCCGCGCAGGGAGAGGCCGGCGTCGGGCCCGGTCTCGATGAGCACGCCGTAGTCGCGGCTGATCTGCTTGGTGATGTCGCTCACCAGGGGAAGGTTCATGGTGCCGAGGCCGCCCTCGGAGCGGGACTTCTTGGTCCAGCTGTAGTGCGAGAACTTGGAGTCCACGCTCACGGCGAGGACCTCGGCGCCGGCCTTGCGGAACTCGGGGAGGGCGTCCGAGAAGGAGGTCAGCTCCGTCGGGCACACGAAGCTAAAGTCCGCCGGGTAGAAGAGGAGCACCACGTACTTGCCGCGGTACTGCTCAAGCGTCACAGTCTCGAACTTGCCGCCGATGACCGCCTCGGCTGCGACGCGTACGGGCGAGCGGGCGCACGGGCACGTGGCAACACGGGGGACGATCCGCAACCGGCGTAGGACCCCGCTGCGGGGGAACTTGGAGCCATTGCCCCGCACGCAGAGAGAATGCATACCGGCCAACTATCCAAGCGCGGAGGCGTGGCGTGTCACTGCAGGCACTCACCCGAAAACGCGGGGGCGGCATGCTGGATCGTTGCCTTGCCGCCAGCACGGGTGCTGGACAGCATAGCGACCACCAGGCCGGCGATCGCGATGATGCTTCTCATTTCGGATCGCGTGTGTAAGCCTGCAGATCCCTCGCAACATCTGGGGGCGCTTTGCCGCCGTTTGGGACGCCGCCAGGCTCTGCAGGCTCCTCGCCCCTGCTGCGGGCGGGTCGCCCGTGCCACAGGCGGGCAGCCTCGCCGAAGCGAATCAGCTGCCTACTGTGGACCAGCTGCCAGAGGATCGTGGGTCCCGAGGCCGGCTCAGTCCTGAATCATGATGGCGGCCCAGCAGTCTTCGGGCCTTCTGCCCAAGGTGTGAGCGAGCCGACAGGAGGCCCCCCCCCAGCGCTTCTGTGAAGCATATATGAGCGAAAGCGTCCGCGCGGCGCCCGTGCCAGGCGAGCCCGTCCGAAACGCCGTGCGGTTCTGCGCCTTTCCTCGCAGCCTGACCTTCAGCCTTGCCTCAAGCCGGGAGACGGGCCACTCCATGGGAAAGTCTGGCGATGAGGCGGGCACCGTCGATGCGGCGGGGGCGGCACGCGAGGCTGGAGAGGTGAGCGTCCAGTCTCGGCGCTGGCGTCGACCGTGCCTCCGGCCGCAGGGCGACCCCTCCGAGCCCTCACCCCTTCGTGCCGCAGAAGCTCGAGCCTTGCCCGGCCTCTCTGTGGGTGTGCAAGCAGCACGAGCTGATCGACTCGAACGTCGACTGGACGTCGGTCGGCCCCGCCGGCCGCGGCCTGCAGAACCTCGGTAACACATGCTTCCTCAACGCGGCCATGCAGTGCCTTGCGCACACCCCGGCCCTGGTCCAGACCCTCGTCGGCGCGAAATACGTGAGATGCCGCTCCCCCCCCGGAGCCGGCGGCCGACAGGTCGCTCCGGCACTCCT
>Ga0136560_1000012_pt1 | contig 54387 bp, 29 predicted proteins | sample AntRauMeHopE1497_FD_104925 | JGI IMG/M metagenome (GOLD analysis project Ga0136560, IMG submission 104925) | Saline lake microbial communities from Rauer Islands, Antarctica - Metagenome Hop E1 #497 | ecosystem: Environmental > Aquatic > Non-marine Saline and Alkaline > Saline | place... | reverse complement strand
CGGGAGAGGCCGGGTCGGCTCTGCTCTTCGGCACAGCAGCGGGCGAAGGGAGCGCCGTGAGCCTGGAGGAGGCGAGGGCGGCGGCATGGGCGGCGACCGCGGGCGGCGCGGCGGTGGCTTCGTTGCTCGCGGCGGCCGAGGCCGGCGAGGTGGCCGACGAGGGCGAGGAGGACGACGACTCCTCGACGATGGATTGCAGCGGCGAGGCGGTCGAGGGTGCAGTGACGGCGGCGGCGGCGGTGCCGGCGGCCGCCACCCCCTCGGCCGTGGTCCGTGGGGTCGCGGCGGCGGGGAGCCGGAGGAGGGCCGTGCCGGCGTCGCTCAGCGCCAGGCGGCCGGGCCCGGGCGCGTCGTCCACCGGCCGGCCCGAGAGGCGGGGCGGGCGCGGCGGCCACCAGCGGCGCACCACTCTCGCGGCGATGACGCCCTCGATGCTCGGCAAGATGTTCGGCGCCGCAGCAGAGGAGGCCGAGGAGGAGGAGGCCGAAGAGGAGGAGGAGGAGGAGGAGGGTGCCGGCGCGGGGGTTGGCGCGGGGCAGGACACGGCTGACGTCGGCGCCATGGCGGCTCTGCTCGACGACTCGGTGGACACCGGCGGCCTGCCGACGGCTGCCTGCGGCGCGGCCACTGCCGACCTCTCCGCCCTCATCGGCGCCCTGGGAAGGCCCGGGGACGACGCGCCGGCCCGCGCTGCCGGCCCCGGGAGGGGCGGGGCCGGCCCGTCCCTGGCCTCGCTCGGCGGGGCCGCCACGGCTCGCGCTATCAGCGAGCACAGCGCGGCCGATGAGGCCGGGGAGGAGGCTTCTAGCTTCCATGACACCACGCGGGGGTCGAGCACCGGCGCCTTCTCTGACGAGGAAGGGGAGGGCGGCAGCGAGGACGACGAGGCACTTGCACGCATGGCCGCGCAGGCGTCGGTCCTCGCAGACTCGGCGGGAGACCTCGTGGGGCGCGGCGGCGGCAGGGGGCGCCGGGCGGGGATGGCCACGCCCGGCGCTCGGGGCGGTGCGACGGCCAGCGGCCGAGGGGCCCTGCTTGCCGGCCTCACTCCGGCCTCGGAGCCCCGGGGCCTCGCCCGCACGGCGGTGATGACGCCGACGGCCGCGCCCGGCGTGGACGACGACGTGACGATCAACACTCGGCTGGCGGTGGCGGACCTCGACGCTATGCTCGCGTCGCCGTCGGCGCACCTCGGCCCCGGGCGGCCGCAGGCGCAGCCCGCCGCCGCCCCCGGCTTTGCGGTGTTTGAGGACGACGAGGACGACGCCCCGCCGCGCACCGCTGCCTCGGCCGCTCCCCAGCCCGCGGCCTCCTGCGCCTTTGAGATCTTCGACGACGCGGAGGCCGAGGGGCCGCCAGCGCCCAGCGCCGCCCCATCCGGGTTCGTCGTTTTCGAGGACGACGCAGCATCCCCCGCTGCGCCTGCGGCCGCGCCCGCACCCTTTGCCGTGTTCGACGACGAGGCCGACGCCGGAAGCCCACGCCCCGGCCCCCCTCGCCGCCAGGGCCTCGTCCGGCGGCGCGACGCCCTCGGCAGCGTCCCCGCCTCGGCCTCCCCCCACCTCTCCCCCATCGCGTGCCCCGCCTCGGCCCGCCCCGGCACGAGCCTCGCCACGCCGGCGCTGCACGACCAGCGGCACCCGGCCGATATGCTTGCGTTCGCCCGCGGCGACGGCGCGAGCCCGCGTGGACAGGTCTCCCCTGCTGCCCGGCAGAGCCGCGGGTCGCGCCGGCTGGGCGCTCTGCCGGAGCCCCCGTCCTTTGGCATCTTCCAGGACTCGCCCCCGGCACCAGCGGCCGCTCTGGCGTCTTTCGTGGACGAGAACTGGCCAGCCGCAGGCCTGGAGCCGGTTCGCCCGCCTGCGCGGAGCACCGCGCACGCGTTCCGTGAGCTCTCGCCGGGAGCGGAGCCCGAGCACCGCGCGCCGTCGGCGGGAGAGCTGCTCGCCGCGGCCCGCAACGGCGGCTCGGTGGACGTCGGCAGCGCCTTCCTCGTCTTCGACGACGGGCTGGACGAGGCGGGGGCGCGTCGGGCGGCCGCAGCCGCGGGGCGCCGCTAGGCCTGCGGTGGCCGCTTGAGTGGGTTTCGGTGCCAGAGCGAAGGATGGTTCGTTGCAGACAGGCGGACCCCACACGCCACTCAATGCATTCAGAGAGATCGGCAACAAAAGCCACTCACACGCTGCGAGCGTCGGGCGATGCTCAGCGGGGGGCGCCGGGCGCTCGGTGCGCCGTCGATCACGCCGCCGGGGCAAGGATGGTCCCGAGGGCGACGCCGATGAAGTTTGCGAGGGCGTAGCCGACGAGGCCGGCGGTGACGCCGGGGGCGATGAGTTGTCGGTTGTCGACGGCCTTGCACGCGACGCCGACGAAGGGCGGCGAGAGGAGGTTGGCGGCGCTGGAGACGATGAAGGTGTCGCCGTCGATGCGGGCGACGCCGGCGAGGAGGTGGTGCAGGGCGACGCCGACAACCATGATGCAGACGACGAGGAGGGCGACCCCCGGGTCGGTGTTGGCCAGGGTCTCGAGGTCGGCCATCATGCCCACGGCCACGCAGAAGACGAGGACGATGCCCTCCCCGAGCGTGAAGGTGTGGGGGAGGGCGCGGACGGCGGGGACGAGGCTGAGGAGGAGGCTGGCGGCGGAGAGGAGGAGGATGGTCACGAGGGTGGACCACTGCCCCGCGAGGAGGCCGAGCCCGGCGCCGAAGCCGACCACGACGAGGGTGAGGAGGAGGGCCTTGGCGATGCCGCACCGGTCCTCCCGGCGGCACATGGCGGCGTAGGCCTCCACCCCGGCGCTCATGCGGTGCAGGGTCGCCTCGTCTTCCGCCTCCTGCTCGGTGAGGGCCTCGGTCGAGCCTGTGGAGGCGTGGCGGGTCTGGCTCGGCTTGCCCCCGGCCACGGTGTCCCCCGGCCCGTCCTGCGGCACCTGCTCCTTGGCGTCCGGCGCCTCCTCGTCGCTCCCCTCGGACGGCGTGGAGGTCCCGGGCATCGGGGCCAGCTCCACGTGGCCGGGCATCGCGGCCGTGACCTTGTCATCGGCCGTTGAAGGGTCGTCCTTGGAGGGGAGCGTCGCGGGCTTGCCGCGGAGGCACTGGCACGGGGCGAGGCCGCCGTCGTACTCCCGGAAGCAGGGCCGCAGCGAGCACCTCCAGACGGTCATCATCGCAAGCACGTAGAGCGCACCGACCACAACCTCTGTGGTGTGCACGGCCACAAAGAGCGGCGAGGGAACGTTCAGCGCGACGCGGACGGCGGCCATGTTCGGAGTGCCGCCGATACAGACGGCAACAATGAGGGCCGCGATGGTGTGCGTCTGGATCCCGGAACCGGCGTCCAGGAAGGCGGCGTGCATGACCACGGCAGCCGTCACAAACGCCACCGCACCGAGCGCCATGGAGATCAGGCACCAGACGGCCGGCCCCTTGACGGACTGCAGGTCCGTGTTGAACATGAGAAGCGGAAGCGCAAAGGCCACGGCCGCCTGCGAAAGCAGATCGATCGCCGAGAGGTATGCCGAGCCGTTCCAGCCAGCAAGGGCGAAAAGGTTCCCCCAGATGATTCCGAAGGCGTACGACGCGATGAGCGGGTCGACGGCCTTGGTGATGCGGTTCGAGCATCGGTGCTTAAGGTAGATGATGCCAACCTGCGGCCCGGTCGGGGGCAGTCGCGTGCGGGGGAGCGAGCGGGGTTGTTGCTGAAGCGAGGCGGCCGGTGGTGTGCCCGTCCGACCACCTGCTCCCGCGGGGCTCTCACGGGGAAGGCCAGCGCGAACAGGACCGAAACGATGGCTGAGCCGATCCCGCCGCCGGTGTCGTTCTCATCCTCGCCTGCCATGATGAGGGTGAGGTGGGCGTGGCGACCCGCGCGAGCATGTCGCGCCTCTGCGCGTGGTGCTTGTTCGGTTTCGAGAATGACGCATGTAGCCCGAGCTTGCGCGGAAGACAATGATCAGCTGTTTGCCGGTGGCCGGTACGTTGTTCACCCACGAACGTCTGCCGGCCCGGCGGCGGGAGCCTCATCAGGCTGGGGCTCATCCCTCCTCGGCGGCGAGCGACCGCGGTGCACGCGCCCTCCCGATGGTGACCAGGCGCCAACTCGGACGTCTTTGGCGCGGCGAAGCATCGCGGCGGCGGCTGCGTCATCACCCTCAAGGTCGGCAAGGTCCGCAGCCGCCGCCAGCGAGTCAAGCTCGCGCCTTCGCAGGCGAGCCAGCCGCTTCCCATGGACGCCTTCGTCGACAGCTCGATCTGATGCCGCCTGCATGTCATCATGGGAGAGATCGGTGACCACGAAGACTTCCTGCACCGTCTGGCCGAGGCGCGCCGTCAGCCGCCACCCTTGCCCCGTCTCCGAGGCCACGCGCAGCGAAAAATGCTCCCTGGACGCCTTGGCTCTGAACACGCGCCCGGGGACGATGGTCTTGATGGCCTCCTCGCGCTGCATGACCACCAGTACGTCAGGAAGCCCTTCACAGATGAGGCTGTGGTTCCGCGCCACACGAGCCCTGCGCTTTTCACCCGTGCGGTACGCGCGCGATCGCTCGCTCATCATTCTGAGGGGGACAGACGAGGCAACGCGGCCCAGGGCAAGCGGTAGGAGCCTGGCACTTGCGCAAGCTCGGCCCGCCGCCCCGAGCATGGTGCGCGCGTCCCAGCCGTCGGTCCAGCAAGCCGACTAGCCTTCGGTCAATTGGTGCGCCGTGAGCTGTGCGCGTGGGCAAGCCGGCCTCTGCAAGAAAGCGATGGTGGCGGGCAATTGTAGAGCAGCCGGTTTTGCAGGCCCTTGGCGCACCCGCCACGGGTGCAGCACATCACAATGAGCAGCCCGGACGAGCCAGCGGCCAGTGGTACATCATGCATTGACTGGACGGCAGGGTTGGATCCCCGCGAGACCCCTGAGGCTGCGCTTAAGGCCGTGGCGGCCACGTTGGCATCGCGCGCCAGAGACGCACATGCCATCGCAGTTCAGGATGCTGCCTCGATACAGGAAGCATCGCTATTGGTGCTTGCCGCCGTACAGCGCAGACACCTGGAAGCCAAGGAGGCTGCAGCTGCGGCACACCGCGCTGAGCTCGATGACCTCACCACGAGCCAAGCTGCGCTCGCAATCGAGCTGGCCAGCACAAAGGAGGAGCTCGATATCACCAGGAAGATGCTTGAGCGGACCACTGTCCTCATGGGTGCTCGGACCAGGCAGACGGTGAGAGGTCGGGCCGCTTGGCCGGCGCTGTTGATAAACCCGCAGGCGGGCCGCTTGCTGGTTCAGAGGCTGCGAGCCCGGGGAGATTTGGCAGGCTTGCGGTGGGGCAGTTGGACGACTGCTGGTGTGTTTCATGCCCGGGCTTCCTGGAGGCGGCAAGCCCGCGGCCGCAATCCCCCCTCGGTGACCCGCTTTCGTGTTGTTTCAAAACCCTCCGCAGGAGTCGATGTTTACGGCGAAGTTTTCCATGTCAGCAGTCATGGGAGGGTGGCACCGTGCTGCGGCCAAGCAGAGCGCCGACCGGGGCAAGCGCTTCGCCGCGGGACGACTGCGGCGCAAGATGCTGCTGCGTGCTGTCATGGGCGCGTGGGCGCAGTCGGCGCGCCACGACCGACGCACCAAGGTCCAAGAGGAGCACGAGGGGCGGCTGCGAGAGGAGCTAGGTGCTGCCGAGCGTAGCAAGCAGGCGGCGCTCGCAGAGGCAGCGGCAGCACTCGAGGCGTCAGAAGCCGACACCGAGGCTGCAAGGGCCGAAACTAAGCGCCTTCAGGACCGGGTCCGTCTGCTGCTGGCCAGGGGCTTCGAGGAGGTGGGTCTTAACGCTGCCAAGGCGGTGCAGACATCCCTGGGCCTTGTCGAGACGGATGATGAGGCCAGCCCCAGCGGCAGGGCCGGCAAGTCCGCCGGCTCCGGCGCCCTCGGCCTGCTCCGGATGCTGCTTGATGCCGAGGTCGACGGCCAGAAGCGCGGCCGCCGGGCCTCCAGGGCGAGCAGAGCCGGATCGGTGTCGCCGCCACGGTCCGCAGGGCACCGCGGGCGCCACGGGGCCTCACCGCCACGTCCGAGCGCCGCTCCCAGGCCAGCAGCGCCGCCAGCAAGGCTGCGGTCGACGATGCCGACGGCCAGGGCGAGTCGGGTCAAGCGCTCTGCCGCCGCCGTCCCGGCCGGCAGGAAGACCAAGCGCAAGGTTCGGTCGTCGGCCAAGCCCAGGGACGCCCACCCGTCCGCCATCGAGGGCCCGACAGCATCCATGACGCTCCCGTCTCGGCCGCCAGGGTCGCCCGACAGCTCTGGCTCGGCATCGCAGGTGCATCCGACAGCGGTCTACGTCGTCAGAAAGGGGCGCCCTTCGCCTTCGCAGCCCCTTCCAACACACCGGGAGGGCACTCGTGATGGCGCAGGAACGCACCACGTTTCCAGGGCGCCGCGGGCCGACCCACCCGATTCGCGGGCGGATTCCGGGCAGTCGCTCGTTGCAGGGGCCATGGGGGCAGCGTTCCGGGATGCCGCGCGCAGCATTGAGCGTGACGCTGCCGTGTAAGCGGAGCCGGCGTGCCACAACCCGATTGAGGGGCTGCCCTGCTGTGAGACCCGGCCAAGGCTGAACCACTCTCCAGCACACGCTCAGCGCCACAAACACCGGCTGTGCGACGCCATCATGGCTGCAGCCGCAGCTTCTGCGAACATTGACGAGCGGGTGCCGTTCTGGGTCGTGCTGAACGGGGTGTCAAAGTCGACGAATGTGGGGAACATCATGAGGAGCGCCTGCGCGTTTGGCGCCAAGGTGAGCGCATGGACCGGGAATGGCGGCAATGTTCGTGATGCTCAACCAGGCGGGGTCGCGTGCTTGGGCATGGCGCCAGCCGCAGAAAGCGGTGAGCACCGCTCGCCGCATCCCGCCTCGCGCAGGAGCTGGTTTTCGTGGGAAAGGGCCACCTCAGCACGTTTGGATCAAAGGGCACCAACAAGCACGTGGACGTGAGGCGCTTCTCAGCCCTGGCGGAGGCGGTGGAGTACTTTCACAGCCAAGGTGAGACAGGCCCGGGAGCTAGAGGCCCAGCACGGCACCCCCGTGACATGAGATGGCCACCTACTGCTGCCGAACTTCGCAGGTGCGCGTGTGCTCGGTGTTGAGATCACGCCAGACGCGAAATCGGTGCTGGAGGAGCCATTTGAGGGTCCCACGGCGCTCCTCATGGGCAACGAGGGCCATGGACTGACCGAGAAGCAGAAGGCATCATGCGACGGCTGCGTGTTCATCCCGCAGTACGGGAACGGCACCGCGAGCTTGAATGTGTCGGTGGCCGCCGGAGTCGTGATGCACAGGTTCGCCAGCTGGGCCGGGTACCGGGAGCACGCAAGGAAAGACGGCCTCGACAAGTACCATGTGGCCCCTCCTCCCGACCCGGCGACGTTGCCAAGGTCCGAGGCGGAGCTCGCGCTGCGAGCGGCGAGGGTGGCCAAGCGGGAAGCCGAAGCGTGCGCGGAGGCCGACGCAGAGGCTGAGGCGGCGCCGTTCGCGATGGGGGGAGTTGGTGGCACCGGATCGGACGCTGACAGTGACTGAAGCGCCGGCGGGGCGACCTCTCGGGGAGAGCGCGCATGCGACCACGAAAAATCAGTCACAGCCAAACAAAAACCAGTCATCGATTGCTGGCACTCGGCGCGCTGTGAATCACCCAGCCCCGGTCGAAATGGCTAGTGACGACAAGTACGACCGGCAGACCCGCCTCTGGGGCGCTCACGGCCAGGTGAGGCACCGCGCTGTGCTTTGGGCCTTGCTGCGGCGGATCGACCACGGCCGCAAGCCTTGGTGCCGCGCTTCCCCGCGCCCTCCGTCCAGTTGATTCTTATTGCACCTGCGTCGCACCGCTTGCCTCGCAGCGAGCGCTCGCTGGGGCCAGGATCTGCCTTCTCACGGCCGGGCCGACGGGCACCGAGTCCCTGAAGAACCTTGTCCTTCCCGGCTGTGGCTTCGTGACAGTTGTGGACGGCGAGAGCGTGAAGGAGGGCGACGTTGGCAACAACTTCTTCGTGGATCCGGAGAGCATCGGAAAGCCCAGGGCTGAGGTGAGCGGGGCAGGCTCGGTCTCGTCCAATCCGCAGGTGGCGAACAGCGCCGCCGGCCCGCGGCGCGACGCAGAGAGAGTGCGCCCGCATTTGTGTGCTTCTGCAGGTCGCCCTGGCGCATTTGCTGGAGATGAACCCGGATGTCAAGGGCGAGGCGCGGGTTGCGGACCCGGCCTCCCTCATCGGGTCGGAGCCGGCGTTCTTCGAGGGCTTCAGCGTGGTGATCGCGTCTCAGCTGACCAGGGACACGCTCCTGTCCCTCTCGTCGGTGCTGTGGCGCATGAGGGTGCCGCTCATCTCGGTTCGCTCGTACGGTCTGATCGGGCACATGCGCCTGGCGAGCCCGGAGCACATCTGCTTCGAGGCCAAGGAGGCGGAGGCCCGCGCGGACCTCCGCATCGCCAGGCCCTTCCCGGCGCTGCGGGCGCTGGCGGAGAGCATCGACCTCGACACCTGCGATCCCGAGGAGCACCGACACGTCCCCTACCCCGTCCTCCTCGTCACCCTCGCGGCCAGGTACGTGGCCGAGAAGGGGGCCCCGCCCGCGAGCTTCCGCGAGCGCAAGGCCTTCGCCGCATGGCTCAACACCCAGCGCCGCGACGTGCGCACGAGCGAGGGCGCCCCGGTGTGGGAGGAGAACTTCGACGAGGCAGTGGCCAACGCCAGCCTCGCCTTCCTGCCCCACGCGGTGAGAACCCGGGGCCCGCCTGCCGGCGGCATCCGCTCAATCGTCCCCCCCCCCCTTGCCCCCGGGGCTGTCACCACGCAACGGGCCGCAGCGATGCACGGGACAATCCCCCGCCTTTCTCCCCCCTATGCCCCCCCCAACCCCTTTTCCGCGCCCGCAGCTGCGCCCCGACGTCTCGGAGCTGTTCGGCGACGCCAAGCTGGACGCGCTCGAGGCCGGGGACGACGACTTCTGGTTCCTCGCCCTCGCGCTCAGGCGCTTCCGCGACGCCGAGGGAGGCGGCGTCTCCCTCCCCGTCGTCGCCCAGCTCCCTGACATGACCGCCACCACGGACCTGTATCTGCGCCTCTCCCTCGCCTACAAGGAGCAGGCCGTCGCCGACCGCGCCGCTTTCGTGGCCCACCTGTGCGAGGCGCGGGCCGATGCCGGCTGCGACGACGCCGCCGAGATCGACGATGCCGTCGTGGACCGCTTCCTCGCCTCGGCGCAGAGCCTCAAGGTCGTGCGGTTCCGGCCCCTGGCGGCAGAGCTCGGGCCGGCCGGCGGGTCGTCGTCCGACGCCGCAGGCACCTACACCGGCGCGGTGAAGGAGGCGCTCGACGAGCTCGCCTTCACCGAGCCCGACGGGGCGGACATGGCGCCGCTGCTGTGGACCATCCCGCTCCGCGCCGCGGACGACTTTTACGCGAGCCACGGCCGGTTCCCCGGCGCCGGGGACGACGCCGACCTCGAGGCCGACGCCGCGGCGGTGGAGGAGTTCGCTCGCGTGCACGCCGCCGGGTACGGGGTGGGCGCCAGCGTGTCCGCCAAGCACGCGGCCGAGGTGACGCGGTACGGCGCCTGCGAGCCGCACGCGGTGGCGGCGGTGATGGGCGGCCTGGTGGCGCAGGAGGCGGTGAAACTCATCACCAGGCAGTACGTGCCGGTGAACAACACGTACGTGTTCAACGGCATCGCGTCCAAGGCAGGCTTCGGGGAGCTCTGAGCGCCGGGCGCCGAGGCATGGGGGGGTCCCGCTAGCGCGTGAGCGGTGCCGGCCCGAGCGCGCAACGCCGCCGCTTCCCGGCTCGTTGCGTAGCCCGGCCGTTGTGTGCGGCGCGGTGCGCGGCAACGATGGCAGCGCCTGCGAGCCGTGCCGTGGAGCACGAGGTCGCGCCGTGCGGGCGATTCACTTCCGGCGTTGCGGCGCCTGCCGTGCCTCACACAGACGCAAAGGGGTCGCCCCTCCCCGGCTGGCCCCCGTCGCTCCACAGCGACGCGGCCTCCGCGGCCAGGGCGTGCGAGGGCTTGAGCTGGAACGCAGCGTAGTGGTGGTTCAGCGGCCGGGCCTCGTGCAGCCGCAGTGTCGAGAGCAGCGCCCCGTCGGCCGGGTCGGCGGCGCAAAAGGTCACCGACCGCACCCGGGCGTGGAGCAGAGCCATGGCGTCCAGCGCGCTCGGCTCTACCGAGAGGAAGACGTCGTAGCCGGTGCAGATGTACTGGTCCTCGTGGGCCTCGGACGGGGCCGGGAGGCTGGCAGGGAGCGGCACGGGGGGCACGTTGTACAGGTACCTGGAGACGGCGGGGGGCAGCGGGGTGCCCGAGGACGTGGACTCGGCGGGGGAGGTCGGCCTCGCGTCGGTCTGCGACCACTCAAGGTCGCGGAGCCGCCGCGGCACCGGCCCGCCCTGGTCGTCCGCCCCCCCGCGGGACGCGCCGTCGCGCTGCCGCTTCATGGCGCGCGGCGACGGGCCGGGGGTGGTCCCACCAACGGCCCCGCGGCCCGCGGGGGACGGGGCCGCCTCGGCGCTGGGCGACTCCGCCGGATCGGCGGGCGCGTCACCGCCCGCTTCCGCCGCTGTCCGTCTCGATGCGTCAGACGCCGAGGCCGTGGGCGTGTTGAGGTGGAGCCCGGCCCTGGCCTCCCGCTGCCGGTCCAGGGCCCCCCTCCGCTCCCTGTCGGCCACGGCGATGGACTCGATGGCGAGCAGGGGGGCGGAATGCAGCGGGTGGGTGTCCTCGGGGCCCGACGCCACCGGGAGGGACGGCATGCCCGGGGGCAGCGGCCCCTCCGCCCCCGCGACGCCCTTGGCCGCAGCGGCAGACGACGATGACGCTGCCGGCTCCGGGATGCCGAACCACTGCGTGCGGTCGTACGCCCAGGCCCTGACGCAGCGGTACGCCGGGTCGTACACGACGGCGCCGCAGCCTCGGAAGCCGCGGGACCGGCCCAGGCGCGCGGCCTGCACCGCGAGGCCGGCAAGCCGGAGGGCCTCGGCCTCCCCCTGCTCGGCCATGAGGCTCGACGCCGGGGGCGCCGACGGCTGTGCGGGCTTGATGGGCCAGATGTGCGCGCTCTCCATCGCCCGGGTCTCCAGGTTCGTGCACGGTATGGCGAGGGCGGGGAACCGCACGATGGTGGCCACCCCGTCGTTGACCAGCGCCCGGATCACGCCGGGGAGATCCTCCTCCCTCACCACGCCCGCGCGCTTCAGCGGCGACTGCCCCGGCCCCACCACGTGGCTGTGCGGCGGGGAGTCGTCGGGGAACGGCGCGCAGGGCCCGAGCAGGATCCTCACCCGCCCCGGGGTGATGCGGCACGGGCCCTCGGAGAGGGCCAGCACCTCGGCGGGGACGACGGTGCCGGCAGGCAGCTTTTTCCTGTAGTCGGCGTGCGCGTCCGCGCTGGACACCCTCTTCATGTGCCGAAGCTGCGGGCAGGCGAGCGCGGTTGAGAGAGCGCTGGAGCGGGCCGCGGGCCGGCGCGGCAGCAGGCGGGCACCGCCACGAGAGCGGGGATTGCCGCCCGGAGACGCCCCGCTCACGCCTTCCTCCCCGCCAGTGTTGCGGGACAGCTTGGATGCATAGATCGCAGTGCCGGCCGACCTTGACTCCACGTCCACGCCCAGGCACCACATGAGGCGGCGGTGGAGCGGAAGCGCTCCCGGGTCCCACTGGATCTCGTCAAAGACGTCCGTGCACCTCCTACGGCCTGCACTGTCATCTTCCGAGGCACGGTCCGCCTCGCGGTCGTCGTGTCCTGCCGCCATGGCGTGCTGGGGTCACCCTCTCGGCCTGGTGGCACGCCTTTTCCCGTCCCTCCCTGGGTCTGCTTCCCGCCAAAGACAGTGGCCCGACTCGGGCCTAGCGAGACAGCAGCGTCTGCTCCCGAACCGCGGCCTGCTTTCCGGCCGCCTCAGTCCAGGGCCGGCGTGCCGGCCCGCTGGCCTGGAGGCTGCCGGGCTGCCCCGACGATGCTCTGCCGCAGTCTGCCCGCGCTCCATGTGCGCACACTACGACGACCTGTCGTGCGCTGACCTGTCCCAACCGGACGCAGCACCCAAGTCCTCCCCACGAGCGGAGGTGGAGGACCCGGGTCGGGGGCAGGGGGTCGCCCTGGATCGCGCCAACCGTGAACCGTGAGACCGCCGTTGGTCGTTCCGCGCTGCTGCGCGGCCGATGATGCTCACAAACACATGTTAGACGTCCGATTTAATCTTTGACGACAATTTACCGAGCTGAGGTCACCCTGATCGACCTGTGGGCCGAACAACGGGCCACCCGAACGCCGCTGCTCAACTTCGTTGATCACCGCCTCGCCTCTCATGCTCGCAGATCTCTCCGGTTCGTGCTCACACGTGATCTCCTCCGCCGCGCCTCGGCTGTGCATCGTTGTGCCGCGCGCTCACGCATGATTGAACACCCACTTCCCTTCACAAGCACCGAAAGTCGTTCTTACGTTTGCAAGCCTCCCCCCGAGCCCTCTTCGGGCAGGGGAACGGCCGACCGGTCGACCGGCCAGCTTGCACCCAGGGGGAGCACGCCGTCCCGGCGGGGAAGCAAGAACGTGGCGCTCCCGTTGTGCTCGTCGTCGTCCTCGTGCACGGGGTCAATGGTGGCCGAGGCCACGGGCGTGCCGTCGTCATCCTGGGACGCGAGCATCGGGATGCGTAGGCTGTCCCCGCGCGACGCCACGGTCGCGGTGTCCCCGTCCTCGCCTGCCACCGAGGGCCCGAGGCCCGCGGCGCGGCCGGCGGCACAGCAGCAGCACCACGCCAGGCACCCCGCGTCGCCGCCGGACCCGCCCTCGTCGTCCGTCTCGTGCTGCACCCGCTTCCACCTCGCCAGCATGGTCTTCCGCACCGTCTCAAGCGAGGCGCCGCGCGTCTCCGGTACGAGACCCGTCACCGCCACCGCGGCCACGCAGCTCGCCGCTGCGAAGGCGAGGAAGAGGAGGCCCACGCCCGACCGCTGCTGCTCCCCCTCGCCGCGGGGCGCGCCGCCCTTGGCCGCCGCGTGGCCGAGCCCGCCGATGGCGTCGAGCGCCAGGAGGCCCAGGGCCAGCTGCACCGCCCAGTTGGTCGCCATGAAGATGCTGAAGGCGCGCACGCGGATCACCGTCGGGACGATCTCGCTCAGCACCACGAACGTGGCCACGCCCGGGCCCACGGCAAAGGCTGCCACGAAGACGACCACGCACGCGAGCGCGAACCAGCCCACGGTGTCCTTGTTCTTGCTCCCCACCGCCAGCAGGGCCACGCCGAGGCTGCCCAGCGCGACGGCCATGACCGTGTAGCCCCAGATGAGCAGCGTGCGCCTGCCCAGGCGGTCGACCAGCCACGTCCCGACCAGCGTCGCCGCCACGTACACCCCGAACACGATGGACGTCGACGCCATGGGGTCGAACGTCTCGATAAAGCCGAAGATGCGGCTCGAGTAGAGCAGCACCACGTTGATCCCGGAGCACGTCATGCCCAGGACAAGCAGCACCCCGACGAAGACCGGGTAGAGCAGGTGGCGGTGCGCGCCGCTGCAGCAGAGCTGCGCCCAGCTGATGCTGAGCGGGCCGGCGACGGGGAGGAGGTGGCCCGCCCCCGCCGAGGCGGCGTCGCGGAGCGTGTCGTCGCTGCTGGCCCGGGAGAGCCTGCCGCCCGCGCGGCTCCCCCTGCTCTTGGACCGCACCGCCCTCGGGCCCTCGCCCGAGAAGATGCTCGAGCCGTCGCCGACGCCTCCGCGCCCCGCCCCCGACGCCTCCTGCTCCGCCCCGGCGCCGCCACCCTGCCTCGCCATCTCCGACCCCTCCTCCGGCATCCCGTCGCTGGAGCCCGTGGCAAGGGCGAGCGACATCCTGTCGCTCTCCGCCCCCGTGCTCTCGTCGCGACGGCGGGACAGCTTCGGCCTCGACGCAGCGCGGCCCGACCTCGCCCCGCGAACGGTCGAGGATCCCGCGGCCGCCCACGAAGCCTCGCCGACCACGACCGACGGGGCGACGTACGCCCCCGCGCCCGCCGGCTCTGCCGTCGCCGTCACCGAGGCGGACCCGAAACCGCCCCGGCGCGACCCCACCTGCTCCTGCCCCGGCTTTCTCCTCCTGCGCCTCGACCTCCCCGAGCGGCCCGTCACCTCGTCGGTGCGGCCGGAGCGCTCCCGCCGTGCCTCCTTGATCATCATGCGCAGCTCCGTCTCCACGTCGTAGTCGAGGGGCCGCAGCCCGTACAGCTGCAGGCGGGCCTTGCGCCTCCCCTCCTTGCCCCCGCGCCGGATGAGCCAGCGCGGGGATTCGGGGAGCAGGCCGAGGAGCGCCGCGATGACGAGCAGCAGCGGGGGCAGCGTGCCGCCCCAAAACACGTAGCGCCAGCCGTGGTGCACGTTCCGCACGAAGCCGAGGCCGATCACGCTCGACATCAGCACCCCGATCGTGATGCCCAGCTGGTGAAGCGCCGTCAGCTTGCCGCGCACCGCCGGGGCCGAGGTCTCCGCGAGCAGGACGGGAGCAACCACGCCGGTGAGGCCTGCCGCAACCCCGGTGGCAAACCGACCCGGAAGCAGGAACTCCAGCCCCGGAAAGCTGCACGCGATCGTCCCCGCGATGAACAGGAACGCCACCGGCCCAACCAGCGTGGTGCGGAAGCCGCAGTGGCGCGGCACCAGGTCCAGAAACGAGCCGACCGCCGCCCCGGCAATCGTCATGGACGATGCCAGCTGCTGCACGGTCCTGTCGGACAGGGCCGCGACGTCTGCGGGCCACGACCGAGAGGGAGGAAGCGTCGTGAGAGCCGAAGCCGCGCGCGGGGCAAGGGGCGGTGACCTGCGGGTCTGGTCGGCCGCTCGGCGGGATCGGTCCTTGGCGGCTTGCACCGTCGGCGGCGCCGCGCGCTCGTGGCCCTCACCGTCCACCATCGCGCCCGGCTCTCCGTGGTTGTGGGGGAGCAGCTGGTTCAGGGCCGCTGTATGCCAGCCACTGGACAGCGATGCCCCGAAGATCACAAACAGCGCGCCCGCCCACATCAGGCAGGGGATCTCGCTCTCCCGCCCGCTGATTCTGGACACGCGCGTCGACCCCCGGATGGCCCGAGCCATGGCGGAGCCACGGGAAGCACCTGCCGCGCCGGGCAGCCGCAGAGTGCCCGGCCTCAACTTGCCGGCCAGTGACTCTGCTCGCCCTCACCCCGCCAGCGGGCCCACGGACGGGCAAACACTGCAGACTGTTCGTCGGTGTGATGCGGCGTGCGGATTACGGCCGAAATTGAGGCGCGTGGGGCGCGCGTGGATCAAACCCATCGCTCGATTGACGGCGGCAGGCAGGCCAGCAGCGCCTCACAAGACGTGTCGTCGGCCAGCACGGCAAGAGCTGCCGCCGTCGATGAGCCGTGCCGGCCGTCTCCCCGCGCGCGCTCGGCGGTAAGCTCTCGAGCCCGCTGCGAGCGGGCGCTCATCGGGGGCAGCAGCGCCAGCCGGTCGCCGTCCTGGCGCCACCAGTCCGCACCCGATGACGCCAGCGCACCCCGGAGACGCTCTGCGCACGCTTCAGCGGCGGCCGCTTGCGCTCTGGCCCGCTGGGCTCGCCCCGCGGCCGCGTTCCGGGCCGCGTCGCCGCCGTCCCGACGCGGCCGCTTGGCCCCCGGCTCCCCGGTGATCGCGTTCGAACCTGCCTGCGGCTGCACGGGCTGCTCGATCACGGCGCTGCCGGGCCCTGCGTCCTGCCGCGCGTCGTGCCCAAGCGCCGCGCGGCCTGGTGCCTCGGTAGCTTCGTCAGTCCGGTCAGTGGGCCCGCAAGGTCGGGGCCCGGGCTCCTCGGCTGGCGTGCTCTCGTGCCCGCCGCGCGCATCGCGGCGGCGCTTGGGGCGCACACCGCCTTCCTGCTCCTCGCCCGTCTCCCCCGTACCGGCGGCCTCGGCGCCGTCCTGCGCCGCACCCGCCCGTGCCGCCTCCTCCACCGGGCTCTCGGCCCTGCCCTGCCGCCCTCGCGGCGCGAAGTGTCGGTCGATCCCCGACTCGAGCGAGCGGAAGCCCGAAGCCGCCAGCTTCACCGACACCACCGCGACGGGGAGAGTGTAGGTCGACTCCCTCACCCCTGCGAGGGCCGCCTGCGCGCGCATGCCGACGAGGCGCGACGCGCTCCAGTCGGCGATGGCGCCGGACGGCGCGTCGTCGGCGGGGCAGCCCTCCGGGTTGCCGAGGAGGTCACCGTCCCACTCCCAGCCGAGCGCCGCGCAGCCCTTGCGCGCCGCTGCATGGAATGCCGGCCGCGCGGCGGCGGTGAGAAGCCTCGCGACGTCCTCCTCTGCCGCGCCCGGGTCGGCGGCGCGCGGGAAAGGCGCGGTGGAGACGAGGGGGCCGCGCTCCCGGTGACGCGGGGCCGACAGTGAGCCGCTGTGCTGCGTCCCGCGCGCGGCCTCGGGCTCCGCCGCGCGGTCGGGCGCGGCGGGTTCCGGCCGGACCAGGCGCAGGACCGGACCGCCGTGCGGCTCGGCGGGAGCTTGCGCTGCGGCCGGGGCGTCGGTGCCGCCGCGGCCGGTCCACCGGAGCTCGGCGCCGCAGCACCGCACCGCGAGAGCGACGCCCCCCGCGCCGTCAGGCAGGCCTCCCCGGCGCCACGACGGACCCGGTCCGACGGCGGGGAGGACCTCGCCCTCGGGAAGGGGCGCGGGCGATGTCCCGCCGCCCGGCCAGCGGTGCGCCCGCGTCCTCGGGACCGGCTCCATGACCGTGATGCCGACGACGAGCTTGGTGGGCCACCGCCCGTCCTCCGCCGCGCCGGCGCGCAGGCGGGACGCCAGGTCCAGGGCAAGCACGCGGACGAATCGCCTGGCCGTCGGCCAGTCCCATGGAGCCAGCGGAAGGAGCCAGCTTGGGGCAGGCCCGACGGGACCGGCCGCCCTGGACGTGCGCGGGGCCGCGAAGCCGCGGAATGAGGACCCGGCGGCAGCCGCGGCGTCGCTGCTGTCAGGCCTGTCCGGGAGGACGAAGGGAGTCAGCGCCATCTGCGAGGCCACCACCGTCGGGGGCCCCCGCGGCCTGACCTCCTCCTCGTCGATCCAGCGCACCAGCTTGTACGTGGCCCTGCCCCGGGCCTCCCCTAGGGACCGCCGCAGGTCGTCCAGGGACAGGGCCCGAGCCCCGGCGACCGTCGACACGCCGCGCTCGCGCCCCAGCACCGCTGCCACGCTGCCGTCGCCGCCGCGGCACCCGGGCACCCTGTCCAGGCCCAAGGTTTCCGGCCCGAGCGCCGCATCAGCGAAACAGAAGGGGAGCAGCGCCAGGCCGTCGGGCTTGGCGAGCACGCACCCAAACTTGGCGAGCAGCGCGTTCCCCGCTGCCGCGCACGTGGCCACAAGCCCCGTCTCGGCCAGGAGGCGAGCGCGGAGGGATTCGCCCACGTGGGCCGCGGCCCGGAGGATGTCCAGCTCCTCAGCCTCGGCCGACGCGGCGCCGCCCGGGTGCTCCGGCGACGGCGTCAAGGACGAAGGGTGCCCCTCGGGAGCGCCCAGCACGCGGCAGCCGCTGGGAAGGGACTCTCCTTTGCCCGCGGCGGCCCTTCGCACCGCTTCGGCGGTAACGTCGACCAGAAACTCGTCCAGCCCGTGCCGCCCCCGTGCCACCACGGCCGTCCGGGGCGCCGCCGCCCTCAGACAGGCGTGGGCACGCGCGCTGGCATGCCTGTACATGGCGTACGACACCTTGCCTCCGTCCAAGACGAGAGTATGGACGACCCTCACCGACGGGAATCGGTCGCGGATGACGTCCGGCGCCATGTGCTTGCGGACCCCAAGCGCCCTGGCGGCATACGAGACCGCGATGATATCGCAGTGCTGCTGCACCGCGAGGGGCTGCCCCTTGAGCTCTGGGTGGGCCTGCGCCTCGACCTGGCAGAAGAAGGCGTCCATGTCGAACGAAAGGATCGCCCGCGGCATCACACGGCCGCGGAACGGCTCCCCTCCATCTGACATTCCCCACGAGGCATGCCCGCGGGGTTGAGTGCTGGTCTGCGCGCCGTGCCGGGCTCCGAGCACCTGACGTGTACGGAGTCTCTGCCGCAGAATCGCGCCGTGCCGCGAGCACACACGCTCTCAGGCAGCCCAACAATGCGCGGGCGTATGGTCAGGACCGTGGAGCAGCGCGCAGCTGGCCTCGGGCGCGCGCTCCGCGAGATGTCGACGGGCTCCGCGTCGGCCGTCACACATTCGTCGGTGTCCCACCAGGCGGGCGCTTCGGCCGCCGTGACGCCGCCCAGGCCAGACTGGAGGCACACCGAGCGGTTCCAGCGGCTCGCAACGATCTCCAGCCCGCTGAGCTCCCCGGACCCGGAGCGGAAGGCTCTCGTTGACAGGATTGTCCGCGTCGACCACGCCGGCGAGACCGCGGCCGTGCGCATCTACGAGGGACAGGTGAGATACGCACTTTTCATCGCGACGCGCCAGCCGTGTGCCAGCGCCCGCCAAGAGCACCGCTCAATCGTCGCGTCCGCAGCAATTCGTCCTTGGCCACCGGGCCGACACGGCCGCGACCCTGGAGCACATGAAGCAGCAAGAGCAGGAGCACCTGCGGGACATGGAGGGCCTGGTGACGGACCGCAGGGTGCGCCCGTCGGCACTCCTGCCGCTGTGGGAGGCCGCCGGGTTCGCGCTCGGGGCCGGGACGGCGCTGCTGGGCAAGGAGGCGGCCATGGCATGCACGGTGGCGGTGGAGGAGGTCATCGGCGGGCACTACAACGACCAGATCCGCGACCTGCTGGAGCGCGGGTACGACGAGCAGGAGCTGCTGGCGGTGCTGAAGAAGAATCGCGACGAGGAGCTGGAGCACCTGGAGACGGCGAGCGACATGGGGGCGGACCAGGCGCCGCTTTACGGGCCGCTGACGCAGGTCATCAAGGCCGGCTGCAGGGCGGCGATCGAGGTCGCCAAGGTGGCGTGACGGGGCCGGCGGGCGGCGGGCTGCCCCCCGCGAGCCGCGCGCTGGCGTGCCTTACGGGAGGAGTGGTGCGCGCGCATGCATGCCGTATGGAGAGGCACGACTCGTGCTCGCGCGGGGGCGCGGGCTGGCGGAACAACAATCGGTGGTGCCTCCTGCGGGCTCGCGCCACGCTCACACGCCGGGCATGCTCGGCGACGAGGCCTGCGCGGCCAGCACGCGCTCGGCGACCTCCCTCACGCGCGCGCTCGGCAGGCGCCACCCGTAGTCGTTGGCGTCGCTATCGATGGCGGAGTCCTCCGGCTCCCAGAAGGTCCCCGCGGACTCGAGCGGGGTGTCCTCACGGAGCTTGAGCGCGATGGACGGCCCGGCCATGCGGGTGGGGACGGCCATGAAGTAGTTGCGCACCGCGCGCAGCATGCGGGCGCGGTACAGCCCCGGGGGCTGCACGGTGACGTCTCGCTCGACGAGCATCTTGATGTGCTTCTCCATGACCTTGCGGGTGCTGTAGGTGTTGGCGTAGTCGATGATGCCGACGACGACGCGGCCGCTGGCCGAGTTGATGCCGAGCAGGAGCGAGTAGTCCATGACGTCACACTCGCGCAGGAAGGCCGTGTCCCCGCGGATGCCGTCCATGAGCACGGCCATGCTCGTCTCTGCGGCGGGGTGCGGGGGGGGGAGTGGAAGGGTGCGGTCGGGGCTCGGGCGCGCGGGCGGGGGGTGCGCGCGGTGCAGCCGGGGGCGCGGTCGTGCCCCGCCTCACCTGTGAGTGCGAGGGGCTGGCCGCCAGTGAGGAGGAGCAGGTCCGAATCGAAGAGCACGGACGCCCCCGGCTTGGCTCCGTTGGCCGCGGCGCCGCCACTGAAGGCGCCGGGGGCGAGGGTCAGCGCTGAGGTGGCGGCGGCAGCGGCGGCTGCCGCGCCGGGCTGGTCGTGCATGGTCTCCGCCTGCGCCGCCGCCTGGGCGCGCGCGGACTCGTCGATCCGCGCCCTGGCGATGGACTCCCTCCCCTTCTCCGTGGCGTCCATGGCCCTGGCCTTGCCCTTGAGGTCGAACTTGAGGCCGCGCGGGATGGAGGTGCCGTACCAGAGGTTTTCCATCACGAAAATGTAGTTGGTGTACCGCTGGATGGCCTCGCGGCGGGCGCGGGCCGTCGCGCGGCGCGGGACCGCGCGGCTGTAGACGACCTCCACCTCAAAGGCGCCGAGGACACGGACGAGGAAGGAGGGGCGGCGGCGGCGCTGCAGCCGCGGGGAGGCGCCGTGCCCCGCGGGGCTGCTCGCCTCGACGATGTTGCCGCAGAGGACCTCGCGCATGTGGTCGAAGTAGCTGAGGATGGTGTGCGTGAAGCTGCGGAACTCGCCGCCCTTGACGGCCTTGACCACGAAGCGGTGGTCGCTGGTGCGCTCGAACGTCGCCGCGGACTTGCCGCCTGCGGAGGAAGGGAGGGAGGGGGGACGGCGAGCGGGGGCGGGGGTGCGTGGGGCTGGGGGCGAGGCGGCGGGACGGGCGGGCAGCGGCAGCGTGCACGGGTGCACGGCTCACCGGTGGTCTGCCACGAGTCCGCCATGGCCAGGCTCTCCACGAAGCTGCGCTGGGAGCCCAGGCACAGCTGCCTGAGGGCGTGGAAGTGCGTGGCCCAGTGGCTGGTGACCTTCATGCGCACCGAGCCGTCGCGGCCGCGGCCCTCGCACGAGGAGACGACGTCCTGGCCCCACTGGCTGAGGAGCGTCTCCTCGGGGGTCAGCGCCAGGGTCTTGCCGAAGCAGCCGCGGGTCCAGCGGGGGTGCGCGGGGTCGAACGTGGCCGCCAGGTCCTCCTGGATCAGGGCGGGCGGCTCCCGGCTCCCGGACCCCGCGGTGCTCGGTGCCGTGGGCTCCCTCACGCCAGCTCCAACGGTCGGGGATGACGGGGTGCTCACGATGCCGCTGATTGACTCGCTGCCGCGGCCGGAGGACGCCGGTGCCACGAGCTCCCGCCCGTCGTAGGACTCGGCGATCGACATGAGCGACTCGTCTCTCGCCAGCGGCGGCATCACCGACCCCTGCGACGACGCCATGCGCGGCAAACCCTCGCCCAGACCGAGCCGCAGCGCCCCCGCCACGCCGGCGCTCCCCACCAGCCGCGGGGAGGTGCGCGCGTCGCCGGCCGCGGCGGCCGCGCCCCCCACCGCCGAGAACTGTCTCATCCGCCCCCGGATGTTGGCCAGCGTGGCGCGCGTGGACGTGCGCCTGAGCTCGTACCGGGAGCGGGACCCGCGCTTGCTGGGTGTTGTCGCGTCCGCCTGCTTGGCAGAGCCGCGGTGCTCCGAGCTCTCCCGGTTGGAGCGCACCGCGGCCGTCTCGGCGCCCTGCGTGGACGCCCGCTTCGCCGCCTGCCGCGAGTCCGAGGCCAGCACCTGCGGGGACTGCGCGGCAGGCAGGACGGCGGCAGCGTCCGCGTCGTCCTTCCCGGCGGAGGAGCGGCCAATCATCTTGGCGAGCGCCCCCGCCGGCCGGCTCCACTTGCGACCGGCGGCGTCGGCGTCGGCGTCGGCGTCGTCGGGCGGGGCCGGGAGCCCCGCCGCCGCCGATGCCGCCGCGTCCACCGCGTCGCCTCCCGCCTCGACCAGGGGGCCGAGGGCCGCGGCCCGCCCGCTCGGCCGTCGGGTCGTGGGCGTCCCCGTGCCGTCCGTCACCGGGGTCGACGCGCCGGGGAGCGGCGAGTCGGCGCCGGTCGACCCAGACCCGTCGCGGCCGATGCGCAGCCGGAGCCCGCGGGCGTCCCCTGGCGATTCGGAGCGACGCCGCCGCACCCTCGGCGCCGAGCCAAGCCCTGCGCCGGAAGCCTCGGCAGCGCCTGCCCCTCCTTCCGCCGTGCCCCCGCCGTCTCCGGCCGCGGAAGGGGACCCGCCGCGTGCCGGCGACGGCGGCTCCAGGCCGCCGGGGCGCGCGGCGGGCTTGCTCCTCCCTGCAGGCCCACGGCCCCGGGACGCACCATCCTCGGCCGCGGCCGCCGGCGCGGCGTCCCCTTTCCTGCCGTCCGCCCCGCGCACGGCGCTCGCGTCCTCCTCCGCCGACGGGCGGGAGCTGCCGTCCCCGGTGGCGTCGGCGTCGGCGTCGTCCCGGCCGCCGCCCTGGTCGTGCTCCATGCGCTGCCGGATCATGGACATGCCCTCCACCAGGCTCTCCCAGTACGGGCCGGACAGGAGGCAGTGGGCGATGACCGAGGCGTTGAGCGACGGGTCCAGGGGAGCGACGCTGCCGTCCACGCCGGGCGCGAGTCCAAAGTCGGGGGTCTGGCCCCCGACCGGCAGCTCCACGCCCGGCACGAGCACCATGCCGCCCGGGGGTGCCGCCGAGCCCGCGGCGGAGGTGTTGGAGGACGACGACCCGAGGACGGCATCGCCCGCCGGGGCCAGCACGGGCGTTCCCGCGGAGCCCAGCGTCTCGGTCAGGGAGCTGCGGCGCCCCGGGATCAGCGGCGGCCTGCCCCCGCCCGCCGAGGAGACCGCGCGGCCGGCGGGCGCCTGGCCGGCGTCGGGCGCGTCGCTGCCCTCTCTCACGGCGGGGGCGGCGGCCGCCGGAGCGGCAGAGGCGACGGCCGTGCCGTCGCCTCCGGGGGCCTCGGCGGCCTTCCCCTCTGCCTCAGTCGATTCAAGCCCCGCTGCGGCGTCCTCGGGCCCGGCTTCGGCGGTGTCCGTCGGGTCGGCACCGCCCTTCGCCATCTGCGCGATCCAGGCGGCGGGGAGGGCCCGGGAGGAAGCGCGGGAGGTCCTGGCGACGGCCGCTGCCGCCCGCTGCGTGGACGTGACGTCAGCCATGGACTGCGACGCGGCCGAGGGCGAGGGGGCGTCGGGGCTGCATTCGTCGCCGGGCCTATCCGCGGCGCCGCCGGGGTGCGGTGCGGACGCCGCGGCGACGAGGCCGGCCGACAGGGGGACGTCGGGGCTGTGACGCCCGGCCGACGCGGACGGGCGGCGGCTCCCGGCCTGCGAAGGCGAGGGCGACGGCGGCGGCGCAGCCCCGGAGCGGGCCCCGGCCGACTGGCCCGATGAGGCGGCGCGGCCCGGCGCGTCCGCCGCGCGGGCCCCGGCCGGAGCCTGCGTGACCGCCCCCACCACGGGGGTGACGCCGTCGCCGAAGACCTTGTCGAGGAGAAGCTCAAGCCTGGCAACGGACTCCTCGGCCGCCCTCGCCCTCGTGGTCCAGCGCCACGCGACGGTGGCCGCCGACAGGGCGTCGCAGTGGCCGCCGTCGGGGCCGAACCAGGAGGAGCGCCCCAGGGCGGCGGAGGTCTCGAATCCGGCCACGGCGTCGGTGATGGCCGAGGCGCTGCGGGTCGCGAAGAGCTTGGCCGAGCGGCTCGCCGCGGCGGCCTCCATGGCAAGGCCCACGGCGGTGCCCCGGATCTGCTCGGGGGTGGTGAACTGCTCGCCGGGGAGGCCGTGCCCCGTCAGGGCCGGGACGCCGTGGTCCGAGTCGGTGCTCATCGTTCGCCGGCCGGGAGACGACGGCCGGCCCGGCGGGGGAGACACCGGGGCCGCCGGGGCCGCAGCAGGGTCCGGTCCGCCGGCCGCGCCCACTCCGGCCCCACCCTCGGCCGCGGCCGCGGCTGCGGTCGCCTCCGGCTCGGGGCGCGGCGCCGCGCTGAGCTCCCGCGCGGCGTCGACGCCCAGGACGACGCAGCACCGGGCGAGCCGCTGCATCTGACCCGAGTGGACGCGCTCTGCGGACTCGAGGAGCGCTGCAACGCGCCCCTCCCTCTCCTCCTTGGCCCAGGCCGCGGCGTAGGGGAGGACCCGGCGCGTGGCGACCTCGAGGATGGGGACGGGGACGACCCGGAACTCGACGGCCTCGGACTCGTAGGCGAAGACGCGTCGGACCTGGACCGCGGGGGGCATGGCGGCGCCGGAGCCGGAGGCGGGCTGGAAGCAGGCAGCCTTGCGGTTGGAAATGAGCATCTCGAGAAAGCGGACAAGGGAGAGCTGGTCGGCGGCGCGGCTGAGGACGACGCTCGGGGTGCGCTGGCCGTCGGCGGAGATCCCGAAGCAGAGGATGGACGAGTCGGACACCAGGTGGAGGGGGAGGCGGGCGCGGCGGCGGCGGCCGGAGGAGCCGGAGCGGCCCGAGGAGGCGGAGGACAGGGCGGGGGACGGCGGGGCGTGGTGTGGCGGCGCCGGGACCGAGTGCGGGGCCGCGCCGGCGCCGCCCGGGGACGCCGGGGGCGCGCGCTCGCCCGACACCTGGCGGGCGCGCCGGTCCGCCATGGCCGCGTGCATGCGGGGGGCGACGGGCAGGGGCGTCGCGGGCGGCGAGTGGTCCTGCAGCCGGAAGCCCCGCTTGAGCCGCTGCACACGCACCTCGACGCGGCACGTGCCCATCCACCACGCCATGGTGGCGGCGTGCGGGTCGACGGCCCTGGACGTCGACGTCCCCGTCCCCGTGACGCCGTACAGCGCCGGGGGGCCCGGGAAGGAGTTGGCCTCGTCGGCGTCGTCCGCCTCGGTGACGGTGGGCACGTCGAGGAGGCGGGAGGTTGCGACGCGGCGCACGAAATCGCCCAGCGTGACGTCGCCGGGCGCGTTGGCCCGGGCGATGCGCCAGACGGGCGAGGTCGCGAGCGTCGGGACGTCCTTGGAGCCGTTGTCGCGGTGCCAGGGGGACTTGTTCACCGTGACGGTCTCGGCCAAGGCCAGGACCTCGAGCGGCTCCGAGAGGGCGGCGCCCGGGACGTCGGGGGGGAGCTCGGGGAGGGAGAGCTCCTCAAAGACGGTGGGGGGCGCCCCGCCCCTCACTGCCGCCGCCATGGTCGAAGCCGCGGCCGACGCGGTCGCGTCGCGCTCCGCCGCCCCCTGCCCCGCCCCCGCCGCGTCCAGCGCGTCCTCCACGTCGGACCCTGACAGCCTGATGTTGGCGCTGCCGCCTGCGTGGCCGACCGCCGCCGTGAAGGCGCGGGGGACGGCCGGGGCCAGCATGGCAGGCGCGAGGCTCCCCGCTGCCAGCCTGAGGCGCTCGTGGACGATGAGCTGCAGGCACGTGGCCGCAAGGAGGGCGGTGCGGCGCCAGCCGTGCGTGTCGGGGCTGCTCGACTCGGCGAGTAGGAAGTGGGCGAGCGGGACGACGGTCATGGGGGGGCGGGAGGCCCCGGCGGAGAGCACGACGGAGCCGATGCACGCGGTGGTGGCGGCCTCGGCGACGCGAGCGGCGGCCTCCTCGGCCGGGGGGCCGTGCTCGGCGCCCTCGCCGCCGAGGCCGAGCTCGGCGTGCAGCCGCTGCGCCGTGACGGGAAGGGTGTGCCTCGCGAAGCGAAGGATGTCTGCCGTGCGCCTGGACATCGCCGCGCGGAGGGCGTCCACTGCGCCCTGGGGGTCCCGCCCCGCCGCCACCAGCTCCATCACGGCGGCGGCCTCGGCGCGGGGTGTGAGCAGGACGTATGGGAGGAACGCGACGACGCAGGCCTCGACACGGGCGGCCGAGGCGGCGGTCAGCCGCGGGGCGGAGGACCTCGCGGCCGCAGAGGACGTTCCCCTGGTGAAGATGGCGATGCCGGACGCGGTGCGGAGGGGCGTGGGGCCGAGGGCCGCCGCCAGGGCGGCGCTTCGCGACGTGCCGTCGTCAACGACCGCGGCGGAGGGGGGCGCGGCGCCCAGCGCGGACAGGGGCGCGGCCGAGGCCACCAGCGGGGGCGAGCGCGGCAGGAAGGGCGGGGACGCGAGCCCGGGCGAGCCGGGCGGCAGGACTGTCCTCGGCACGGCGACGTTCCCCGCTGCCAAGGCCCCGCCGGCCGACGCCGGGCCCCGCGGCCCGAAGCCTCCCGCGGACCGGACGGGCGCCTGCCTGCCGCCGGCCACCGCCGGCGCGGGAAGGGTGGCTACGGACGGCTCGTGATTGACTCCCGGCGCGGCGGTCGGGGTCTGGGCCGGGCTCTGCCCGGGCGACGGCACGAGCGCCGGAGAGCCGTAGGACGCGGCCGCCGTGGACACCATGCGAGCGTGAGCACCGGCGGGGGAGGCGCGCCTTCCGAAGTGCTCGTCGAGGACGGCCGCGGCGACGCCGTCCGAGGCCATGCCCATGTCGAGGAGGCAGGAGGCCTGGCAGATGGCGGTGTAGGCCACGGCGACGAGGGAGCGGAGGGCGGCCTTGGCGGACTTGAGGCCGGCGGGGTCGCCGCGGAGCATGACGGTGCAGGCCTGCTGCCCGGGCTCGGCGTCGAGGCGCATGACGGTGACGCTGGACGCGCGGAGGGCCCTGGTGCGCTCCGCCACGGCGCGGGTGGCGGGGGAGGCGCTCTCCCCGGGGTGCACACCGGCCACGCGGCCGAGCCCCACGCCCTGCCCGGCGCTCGAGTCCGGGAAGCCGGTGCCCGGGCGGACGAGGGAGACGTGAGCGACGCGGAAGCGGCGGGCCCGGCCGATGACGGACGCGCGGGGGAGCTTGTCGAGGTGGTTCACCGACGGAACCACGGCGGCGCCCGTTGCCCGGGACACCCGCGCGAGCACGGAGCGCTTGACAAAGGGCACCGCGACCACGCCCTGCCGCGCCAGCTCCTCAAGCGCCGGCCGCGCGATGCCCTGCGAGCAGAGCACGAGCGACGGCTGCAGGGCCACGACCTTGCGCACGAGCATGGCGCTGAACGCCTCCTCCTGCTGCAGCACCGCCCTGACCTGCGTCATGCCGAACGCGACCAGGCCGCGCCCGTGGGCCGGACCCGCAGGGCCGGCCGCGGCGGCGGCCGCCGAGGACCCTGGGGCCGCCGAGGACGGCCCGGCCGCCGCGTCGAGCGGTGCAGCCCCGCCGCCGCTCCCCGCGCGCGCCGCACCGCCGGCCGACGACGGCGCGGCGGACGACGACGACGACCCGGCATGCCCGGCGCCCCCGTGGCCCCGGGCCCCGTCGGCGCCCCCGCCGTGCCCGCCCGACGGCGCCCCCTCCGCATCGTCCTGCCTTGACGTGGCCTTGACCCCGCCGCCAAACGTCAGCGCGTCATCCATCAGAAGCACACGCGGCCCCCGCAGGTCGGCGGCCATGCCCTTCAGGGGAAGGCCCTTGCGGAACACCACGCCCCGGAGCACCTCGCAGCGGCCGGGGCGCACCCCCAGGGTGGAGTACGGGAGCGACGCCGAGGGCAGGGCCGCGTCCATCTCGGGAGCGCCGCCCCAGCGCGCGCCGCGCGGCGACGGCAACGGCGATGCAAGCCGGCCGTCCCAGGGCCCGGCCGATGCGTCGTCCTCCCGTGCGCGGCTGGCTCCCTTCCCCTCCTCTTCGCCCCCCGTGTCGTCGTCTTCTGACCCCTCCGCGGCCCCGCGGCACGGCCCCGAGAAGGCCCGCTGCGATCTCCGGCGCGCGCCAACTCCCAGCACCGCCTCCAGGGGCTCCGACAGGCCCAGCGCGTCCGCCTGCATCCAAGTCTCGGCGGGCGGGCCGTCGTCGCCGCCTCGGAGCGTCTTCACCTTGATCGTCTGCCTGGGGTCGTTGAGGTCCCCTCCCGCCGCGTGCGGCGCCGCGGTGGCCACGGCCTGCCACGCCAGGCACGTGAGCAGGGCGGTCCAGTGCTCGGCCTGCCCGCCCGCCGACAGCGCAGGCGACGTGCTCACGAGGCGCCACGCCGCCCTCGCCGTGTGGGTCTGCGCCCAGCGGAGCATCCCGTCGCGGGCGGCCGCCTGCGCCAGGGTCGACGGCGGCCGAAGGAGGGGCGGCGGGGCGGGGCGGTGGCCGCCGCGCCTCGACACGAGCGAGCTGCCTCCGCCCAGGCCGCCCCACGAGGCGGCCGACGACGACGCCCGGAGCGTGCCCGCACGGGAGGCAACGGCCAGGACCGCGGACCGCGCGGCGTCAGACCCCGCCGACGGCACGACGCGAGCCCTGGTCCGCCTCCCCGCGCGCTGGGAGCCGCGGGGCTGCTGTTGCGAAGCGGCCGTCGACGGCAAGCCATGGGCCCCGGTCGCGGGCGCACCCACGTCCTGCGCCGGAAGCGACGGCCCCGATGCCTGCGCCGCTGCCCCGTGCTCGGGGCCTCGGGGGCTTGGGGACGCAGCTGGCGCTTGCCCGGCGGCGGTGGCCTCCGCCGCCCTGGCCAGCTTTGCCGCCGCCGCTGCACCGCGCTGGTACGGAGCCTGCGAGCCGGCCAGCGACGTCGATGCCTTCCCCTCGCCACGAGCAGCACGGGAGGCCGCGGCGGCCTCGGACTCGATGGACGTTTCCGTGGCAAGGCAGCCGTCACAGATGCGGTCACGGGTGCCGAGGCCGTACGACGAACCGTCAGCGCGGTGCGAGGTACACCCGTTGCAGAAAATCAGCCCGCACCACCGGCAGTGATGCCGGCGGACGAGCCACCCGAACGCTGCGCCGCACTGCGTGCATGCGGTTGTAGCTTCGTCCGGCATCCAATCCCCACCGCGGCCGCGAGTTGTCAGCGGCACTGCGACCAGCAAGGGGCGGTTGCGCAGCAGTGTGGGCGCGGGCCTTGCGGCGAGGCCAGGGCGCTGCGGCGGGCGCGTAGGGCAGGAGCTGCCAGGGGCGCCGCCGCACGCCCTCGATCGAAGGTGCCGATCAAGCGTGCGGTCGCAAAGCCTGCGGCCTGCTCCCACGCAGACTCACATGCCATAGCCGCCGACTCGTGCCGGACACGCGCCGAGTGCCAGGTTCAAGATGGCCGGCTCAGGCACGGCGGCTCGGGTCGCGGTGACGCGCGTGACCTCCCGCCCCACACTTGAGTGGCGGACCGGCTGGGGCTGATGTGATGCTCCGAACCTTGATTGCGGCAGGCCAGTGGCTAACTACTCCAACTTGAACTCAAGCCTTGCGATTGCAGCCACCTAGCAACCGCACGCTCCCCCAAAATTGTTGCAAGGCACCCAAGCTCGCCACCTGGGTTGTGAATCGTATGCCGTCGCTCGGTGGCACGGCAGACGGCCCGCCGCGGGTCGCAGCGGGTTGATGGCCGTAAATTCAATCTTCAGGCAACTCGGCTCTGCCGGCTCGAGAGAGCCAATGATGACGACGTCTTCCTTCAACAAGGCGTCACCATTGCCACCACCTCTCGACAGGCCGTTGCAAAGCGGTCGTTTCGGGACTTCAAACGCTCGCTCAGCCATGCCTCACGACGGCAAGGAGCGTCTCCTGGACGGGGAGCACGGCGGCAAGGATGCTGCTGACAAGGCCGACGACAACGAGCTTCGCATCTTCGAGACCGTGAGCCCCCGATGGCGAGACACCACGCACCGGTAGTGCCCTGGGGATGCGATGCATTCAACCAACGGCTGGTTTTGCGGCTAGTTGCTGCGCGGGCGCCTCGCCGGGGCCGGCCCGCAGGCTATTGAAGCTGAGCACGCGAGCCAACTTTGGCGCGCCGACGGGTCTCGCCTCCCTGGCTAGCGCCCCCGCGGCAGCCTCAGCCCTTACTGCACCAGCCGTCCACAAGCCGGGCTTGCGCGCCTTTCGAAAGGCCGAGCCGGGTGGGAGGGGGAACGCACCGCGGCTGTGCGAGGGAACGTTACAGCCGGCATCTCAGCTGGCGCCGTCGGACGGCAATCAGGGCTTGCCTTTCGAGCCCGTGGGTCCCCGTGACCCCCCCCACCGGTCTTTGGGCGACCTGGGCTCGTCTTCTCTCCTAGCACGGCACGCGGATGGGCCCACGTCCCCGGCGGGCCAGGCGCTGGCGTCGCAGGACTCTGCCGCTGCGACATGTTGAAGTTTTGCCGCGACCGCTGCTCCTTGTCCGCCCCCTGCCCCCACCTCATCCGCAGGCCGACCTTGAGCGCGGTCTCTCCACCGCCCGTGTGGAGGAGCTCCGCGAAGAGTTCGGCTTCAACGAGCTCGACGACGACGAGATCAACCCGTGCCTCAAGTTCCTGTCCTACTTCTGGGGCCCCATGCCCATCATGATCTGGCTTGCCATCATCACTGAGGTCATCAAGACCGCCATCACCGGCGAGGGTATCGAGGACTGCGTCGTCCTCGGCCTCCTCCAGATCGTCAACGGCTCCGTCGGCTACGTCGAGGAGCTCAACGCCGGCAACGCCATCGCCGCCCTCAAGGACAAGCTTGCCCCCGAGTGCACCGTGCTCCGCTCCGAGGGCGGCCGCGTCATTCGCCCCAAGATCAAGTCCCGCGAGCTCGTGCCCGGTGATGTCTGCGAGCTCAAGCTCGGCGACGTCGTGCCCGCCGACTGCATGCTGTGCGGCGACCCCGCCAACGAGGAGGACCAGATGCAGGTGGACCAGTCCGCCCTCACCGGCGAGTCCCTCCCCAAGATCATGTACGCCCGCGACAAGATCAAGATGTCGTCCCTCATCAAGCAGGGCGAGATGAAGGCCGTCGTCGTCGCCACCGGCAACAACACCTTCTACGGCAAGGCCGCCGGCCTGATGAAGATCGACGACGCCACCGGGCGCTTCCAGAAGATCCTCTTCCGGATCACCCTCGGCCTCCTGTTCCTCTCACTGGTGCTCTGCGCCATCATCTTCACCGTCCTCGTCGTCGGCGGCGCCTCCACGGCCCCGACCCTCGGCGTCGCCTCGTCCTCGACCTTCCTCCGCGCCCTTTCCGTCGTCATCGTGCTCCTCGTCGCCTCCATCCCCATCGCCATGCAGGTGGTGTGCACGTCCACCATGGCCGTGGGCGCGCGCCGTCTCGCCGAGCGCAAGGTCATCGTCGCCCGGCTCTCCGCCATTGAGGAGCTCGCCGGCATGACCGTGCTCTGCTCCGACAAGACCGGCACCCTCACCAAGAACGAGCTCACGCTCAAGCCCCCCACCCTCTTCGGCGACATGGACGAGGAGGAGCTCACCTTTTTCGCCGCCCTCGCCGCCAACCGCAAGTCCGCCGACATGGACGCCATCGACCAGGTCATCGTGGACAAGGTGCCGGAGCGCGGCCCCGCCGACCCCGAGGACCGCTGGACCAAGGAGAAGCTCGACAGCTTCGAGATGATCAAGTTCACGCCCTTCAACCCCACCATCAAGCGCACTGAGGCCGCCCTCAACGCCCCCAACGGCGCCCCCCTCCGCGTCGCCAAGGGCGCCCCCCAGGTCGTCCTCCGTATGTGCGTCGCCGCCGGTAACGCCGATGAGGCCACCGTCGCCGCCGTCGAGGCCAAGATCCAGGAGTACGCCGACAAGGGGTTCCGCACCCTCGGCGTCGGAGTCGCATACTCGCCGCTCGACGAGCCGCCCGCCTGGCAGTTCCAGGGGCTGCTGTCCCTGTTCGACCCGCCCCGTGATGACACCGCCGAGACGATCCGCGCCGCCATCGAGGGTGGCGTGGAGGTGAAGATGGTCACCGGCGACCAGACCGCCATCGCCATCGAGACCTGCCGCCAGCTGAAGATGGGAACCGAGATCTTCGACACTGAGATCCTCAACTCGACCCTGCTCAGCGAGTCGGAGAAGTCCGACCGCATCTTCGCCGCCAACGGCTTCGCCGAGGTGATGCCCGAGCACAAGTTCAACATCGTCCAGACCCTGCGCGAGCGCGGCATCGTTACCGGCATGACCGGCGACGGCGTCAACGACGCCCCGGCCCTCAAGCGCGCCGACATCGGCATCGCCGTCGAGGGTGCCACCGACGCCGCCAAGGCCGCCGCCGACATCGTCCTCACCGAGCCCGGACTCAGCGTCATCATCGACGCCATCCAGCGCTCCCGCAAGATCTTCCAGCGCATGCGCAACTACGCCATCTACCGCATCGCCTGCACCCTGCAGCTCCTCTGCTTCTTCTTCTTCGCCGTCATCACCATCCAGCCTGGATCCGCCGCCTTCTACGGCGACGTCAAGACCGCCGCTGGCGTGGCACTCCCGTGCGCCGTCAGCATTGACGGCAACATGACCGCCGCCATGGACAACGCCCTGAACCCCCCCCCCTCCCTCGAGAAGCGGCCCCAGTGGTGGTGCGCCCACGAGGCCGCCTTCGTGCTCCCCGTCATCTCCCTGGTCGTGATCACCATCCTCAACGACGGCACCATCATCACCATCGCCCACGACAAGGTCATCCCCGCCAACCACCCCCAGCGCTGGGACCTCTGGGAGGTCGTCGTCGTCGCCACCGTGCTCGGCCTCATCGCCTGCCTAGGCTCCATGCTCCTCCTCGTCTTCGCGCTCCAGTCCAACCAGCACCAGTACGACCTGGCCGGCGGAAAGGTCTCCTTCTTCGGCAACCTCCTCGGCGAGGACGGCAGCCACTACGTGACGTGGGGCCAGGCCCAGACGATCATGTACCTCAAGGTGTCCATCTCGGACTTCCTCACCGTGTTCGCCGCCCGTACCCGCAGCTTCTTCTGGGAGCGCCGCCCCGGCTACGCCCTGGCCAGCGCCTTTGTCTTCGCCACCGGCTGCTCGACCCTCCTGTCCATCTTCTGGCCCACCCCCTTCAACGACATCTCCGACACCACCGCCTACAGCCACGGCGGCGTGCGCATGCTCATGGCCCCGCTCAGCACCAACAGCTACGCCATCATCACCGTCTGGGTCTACTGCATCCTCTGGTTCATCGTCCAGGACATCCTCAAGGTGGTGACCTACTACATCATCGAGAACTACGTCAACACGGAGGAGACGGAGCGCATCCGCGGCGTCGTCAACCGCGCCAAGCTCACCACCATGCTCGCCACCGAGGACAAGGGCCGCTCCGCCGCCGCCCGCGCCCACGGCGCGGCTGGCATGACCAACCAGTACACCGCATCCAACGATGCGCGCGTCAAGAAGCTCGAGGACGAGATCCGCGCCCTCAAGGGCCTCCTCCGCGACTCCGGAGTCATCGGCGGCGCCTCGGCCGCCGCCTCCGGCTCGGCCCACTGAGCCATCCTCCCCCCTGCTCTTCGCCTGAACCCTGCGTCCTCCCCTCCGCCCTTCCATTGCCGAGGCCTAGGCGCTGTCCCGCCCCGCCGGGCGCCCCGCTGAAAGCGACCTACCGGCCGACTCTTTCGCTGTGGCACGTCCCCACGTCGTCCCCCTGTCCCTGAACCACCACCGACGACCTGCAACCCTCCCCCCCTCCTCCCTCCCTTGGACTCATGCCTGAACGAATCGGCCTCGCTTTGCGTGCGAGGGAGCCCGTCGGGGGGGGACGTGCTTGCCCGAGGCCCGTCGCCACTTTCCTCCCCTTCCCAGCCGTGTGCCGTCCCACAACCCCAAGTCCGGCATGCGTGCAGACCAGAGGTTGATGCGTGCGCTTTTGAGTGACTCGATGTATCGAGCCAAACGTGACAGAGCGCCACGCCTTCCGGAACGAAGCTCCACTCCCACGCACCACACCGACTGCGTCACAGTTGCTTCGAGAAGCGATGTCTGGGCTTTCCCCGGCAGTTTGGGCGCTGGGGCTGGTGCTGGCAGCCGTGGTGCTCAGCGGTGTGGTCGTGCTCGCCTGGCCCGGGCTGCTCTCCAAGATCCGGGCGCGCGTGTATCGTGTCATCCGCGCCAATGGCGGCGATGCAGGCGATGACGGCGAGGCCGACGATCAGGCGGAGGGGCCGGTGCCGATGGGGATGGAAGAATTCCAGGCCGAGCGCATGCGCCTGGCGCGGGAGCATCGCGAGCGAAAGGCCGCAGAGCGGGAGCGACGCTCGCGTGCACGCCGTACCAAGGTCGTTCGCAGAAGGGGCGGGCAGCGCCCAACGAGCGACCGCCCAGAAGATGACGATGGCGAGCTTTCCGACGACGCCATTGGCGCCGACGAGGACTTTGTCGCTCAGGACGAAGAGGAAGCGTTCGACCCATCCGGCCTTCTCGATGGCATGGCCGGCGAGGCAGGTGGTGGCGGCGAGTTCGGCATGGACAGGCGCGAAGTCGCCAGGGCCATGCGCAGGCGCGCTCACCGGGACGAGGCTGAGGCAAGGATGTACCGGGAACGCGTGCTGGCACAGCGCCGGAAAGACGAGGCCAAGGAAGCCGCAGCGCGGCGCGCCGAGGCGGACGCCGAGTCGGCCCTCGCCGCCGCCGCAGCCCAGAGGGCCCGAAAGTCTCGATCCGACGCACACAAGGCGTATACGGCGGCTTGGGGCAAGGCTCTGGAAACGGAACTCCGCCCTGCGTGGCCGGAAGCCGAGGGCGTCGCCGGTGCCGGCCGGGCGTGGCGCGAGCCCGCGACCGTGCCTGCCGCGGCGTTGGACGGACCCAGCCGCGAGCGCCCGCCGGGGCTCGTGGAAGCGCTGGCGTCCGCCGTGTCGGCCACGTCCTCGTCCTCGGCTCCTGCGGACACCGCGGCCGCCGCCGCGTCGCTCCTGCCGTCGCCCGCCGAGGCCCGGTCGCTCCTGGAAAGGGTAGCGCCTCCCGCCCCGTCCGGTGCGCCAAGTGGCGCCTTGGTCGACGTGGTGCGCTCGCGGCTGGCCTCGCGCCCTCTGACGGCGGCCGAGGTGGCGGCGGGCTGCGGCGTGGGGCTGGCCGCAGCCCTGGCGCTGCTACGCGCCGCAACGGGCGGCAGGGACGCGGCCGCCGCTGCCTCGGGGCTCGCCAGCCTGCGCCTCGCACGGGACGAGCCGGCGCGCGGGCCCGCCGTCTCCCGCAGCAGCGCGGCAGCCGCGGTGCCGTGGGATCTTCCGGCCCTGCTTGGCGCGGGGCCGCGAGCCGGGGCGATGTGAGCGCGGCACGCGCGCGCCGAGCGCGTGCTGCTGCTGTGCTGCCCGGCGCTTCGCAAGTCATGGTTGCAACGCGCCGGTGCTTCGCTGCTCGCTCGCTCACGCTCTGGCTCACCAGCGCCGCCGTCTCGCACGAGCACACACGGCTTCGTGCCCGAAGGATTGCTGGGCATGTGAGGCCTCGGCCACACCGGCCCCGGCAGCCCCATTCCGATGCCCGACGCGCGGGGGGGGGGCAGTGGGTGGCAGGGGCGATTCCTCACGCCGTCGCCGTCCCGGCGGCCTCGGCGACTCCCGCCTTGGCGGCCTTGGCCTCTGCCTGGTCGAAGGACGCCGCGATGCGGCGGAAGATGTCCAAGAAAAAGCCCTCGTCCTGCGCACCCCCCGCCACGTACCGACCACCCATGATCCGGAAGTTGGGCACCCCGCGGATGCCCTCCTCGTACGTCCAGCGGGCCGCCGCCTCGTCGACCTCGTCGCCGAACGCGTCGGAGCGCAGGGCCTCCTCGGCCTCGGCGCGGTCCAGGCCCGCGGCCTCGGCGCAGCTGGCAAGCACGTCCGCGTCGCCGAGGTTCTTCTCCTGCTCGAAATAGGCCTGGAACAACGCTTCCATGAGCTCGTTCTGCTTCGCAGGGCCGCCCTTGGACATGGCAAACTCCACCAGCCGGTGGCTGTCCCTCGTGCCCGCGATGAGGCCGCCGTAGCTGAAGCGCACGGGCGGGTCCAGCGAGGCGCCCGTGGCCGCCATCATCGGCAGCATTTGTGCAACCTGGGCCTCCGAGAACTTGGACTTGTACCTCTCCAGCTTGTTCACGCCCTCCTTGGGAAGGCTCGGGTCCAGGTAGAAGGGCTGCCACGTCACCTCGAACTCGAGCCCCAGGCTCGCAGGGCACGCTTTGATTGCGCGCTCAAGCCTTCTCTTCCCAACAAAGCACCTGCGGGCCGGTGGGTTGCGTTGGGCACCGCCGGGTGCGTGGAGGTCCCGTGGCATTGCGTCGCAGGTTCGCCCCATGCCTCTCGGGTGCCGCGGCCTCACCACGGGCAGATGGTGTCCGAGACGATCTCAATCGTAACCTTTCGGGGCATGGCAGCGATCAAACGAGACAGGGCAGACGGGTTCTCGGTGTGCGTACGCCCGGCGAGCGCGGTAGCGCAGAGGCCTGGTAAAAACCATGTCGGAGGCACTGCTGGCTGCAGCCATGGAGCTCATCATGGCCATCCGTGACGCGGATATTGATGCCGTCCGAGAGATCGTTGCCGACGCGGAGTGGGACGTCAACGCCAGGGTCAGGGTGCCCGGCACGAGGGTGAGCAGCCGTTGTTGGATGGCGCCAGCGTGCGTACAGCGGAGCCCCACGGCACTCAGCGCTGCGGTATGGCCGACAGCACCAAGCCCGGCGCACATGCTGCCGTGCCAAGCACCCGTTGTTGTGCTCCTCGTTGTCTCGCCAGATTTCCGTTTACGAGAGCCACGCCCTGTTCGAGGCGGGGCGGTCCGGCTCGGTGGAGATCTTGAGGCTGCTACTCACAAGGAGAGACCTCGACGTCAACCAGCGGGCGGTGAGCGATGCAACGCCGGGCCGTGCCGGCGGGCTCCCTGGCGCAGGCCAGCCAATCAACCCCTGAGGTGACCTGGATGGCGCACTCGCAGGCCGCGGTCAACATCACGACACTTGCAGACGCCTGCAACAGGGGAGCGGAGGCCGTGGCGTCCGTGCTTCTAGACGACGCCCGGGTCGACGCGCATGCCGGCAGCGACGTGAGAACCACGCAGCGGCCAAGCGTTTGCGAGCGCACATGACAAGCGCCCGGCTCTCAGCATCACGCTCCCTTGGCTCCTGCGCCGCAGGAGTACCCGGCCGCGCTGCAGTACGCTTGCCGGGGAGGGCACCTTGCCGTCGTCGAGCTCTTTGCGAGGGCCGACCGGATCCGCTTCGAGGACGAGGACTCGCTCTGCGACACCGCCCGGTCCCACGGTCACGGTCGGGTCGCTGGCCTGGTGACAGAGCACCTGCTGGGGAAGCGCTCGATGGCCGAGATCTCGCCGCGGGAGCGAGTGGCCAAGGCATGGCAGGAGTTTCAGCGCGTGGATGAGGACAACAACGGACACGTGGACGTGGCAGAGCTCCGAACGCTCGCTGCTGCCCTCGGCACGCCGCTGACAGAGCCGGAGCTCGCCGAGGCCCGCGTCGCGCTCGACACGGACGGGAACGGCAAGGTGGACTTTGAGGAGTTCGTGGCATTTTGGCTCAGCGACGAGGGAGGCATCCACCCCGAGGTCGTGGCAGCCGCCGCGGTGGTCAAGGAGACCGGCCCGACCGGGTCTGCTGCGGCAAGGGCGGCGGCCGGTGGCGAGGACGCCGAGGCGGCAGAGTGGGGGGCCGACCGCGTGGGCGGGAGCAGCGGCCCGCGCTCCGGCCCGACCTCGCGCGAGGGCAGCGTTATCGCCGTGGAGGGAAGCGGCAGCTCCGTCCTTGGGGCAGGCGCGCTGACTGACTACGCGTGAGCTTTTTTGCACGACGCAGCGCTTCCCGCTCCGAGCCATCGGCTTCACTGCTCGCTCGACGTCACACGCACGCACGGCCTTCGCCCCTCTTCAAACCTGCCTGAGCCGCGTGATGCCATGGCTCATGCTCCCGCCGCCAGGCACATGCCCCCGAGCGCGCAAAGCTCGGCCACGTCGCTGTTCTGCTGCCGGAGCACAGCGAGGTTCGCGTCGTAGTGCGTTGCGTGCATGCAGGCCTCCGTGAACACCTCGGGCTGATCGTTGCACGCCGAGTGGATCGCAAAGATGATGTCGCGGACGGAGGCGTCCTCGGAAGTCGAGCGGATGACCACCTCCATCATGGCTTTGCAACCCTCGCACACCTCGCTGTCCGTAACCGTGAACGACTCGCGCTTCTTGAACGTCGAAGCTGCCATCTTGCCCGCTGACCTGGCAGCACCATTCACCGCGTCCATGCTCAGATCGCCGAGCCCACGGAACCTTGCCTGGTCGGCAACCTTCTGCTTCCCCTGCTCTTGCGCTGCAGCCTGGTCTGAGCGCCCGAGCGAGCCCCCCCGCATTCGCCTCAGCAGCGCGCGCTTCACCAGCTCGGTGTCAAACGACCTGGAGCGCAGCGTCCGGGCGTGCCGCTCAGCGCCAGCAGCATGTGACCTGTGAGGAGGGCTTGAAACGGCAACGCCAGTGCTGCGGTCGGCGCAGGGCCGCATGCTGCGTGGGACGGGCTCGAACCCCCCGCGCTGCCGCACGGCACAACCCAGGGCAAGCTCACGAAAGGCACGCCACCGCGACCATGGCGGCGATAATGACGACCGACCGGCGGATCATGACGTGCCACACGGCCCCTGGTGGCTGAGGCGGCCGGATGTGGGCATGTCGGCGTGCGGCTCGAACCTGCTACGATCGACCAAGCTTCACAACGCCTGCAAGCATTGCATCTCGCGAGCGCCCGACTTCACACACGAATCTGAGATTAAGGCTAAGAAGGTTGGACGTCCCCGCCGCTCGGCCTGGCCTAGGGGTCCAAGGAACGCCGAATCATCGTGCGCACATGCCGCCGAGCTTGCACAGCTTCTCCACGTCATCCGTCTCCTGGCGAAGCACACCGAGGTTGGCGTCGTAGTGGGTCGCATGCGTGCATGCCTCCATGAACACCTCTGGCTGGTCATTGCAAGCGGAATGGATGGCAAACATGACGTCGCGCACGGCAGCGTCCTTGGAGGTGGACCGCACGACCACCTGCATCAGTGCCCTGCAGCCCTGGCACATCTCCACGTCAGTCCACGTCGTGAATGCCGTCCCCATGACGGCCGAAGTTAGGGCGCCGATGCCTTCGGCCGAAGAACCTGCCGTGGCCCGGAAGCGCGTCTCCTGCGCGGCAGCCTGCTGGTGCTCTTCCACCCTCGCTCGATCTGATGCCTGAGTCAGGCCTCCCTCACGAAGGCGCTGCATGGCACGTCGCAAGAGGGCCTTGGACGCGAGGTCAGAGCGAGGGGAGCTTGACTGCTGCTGGAGCAAGGATGCCCCGCGGCGCAGCGGGCCGCTTGGCGCACCGCGGTCCTCGTCGCGTCTGCGGTGGAGTGAAGGCGTTTGCAGTTCATCAAATCACCGGGAGGGCTGAGCCAGCGCGCGCGCCAGACTGCACCCCATGGGAACGCCGTCGAGAGCAACAGCGGGTGTGCGGGACTAGCATGGGTTCCCTATCGGGCCTGCTCCCGGTCACGGCCCAAACGGGGGTCGCTGAAGTGCGATACATGCGGTATCCCTCAGCACACGGAGGGCAAGCTGTGCCTCGTGTGGGGCAGCTGGGCGGGCACACGCCTCAAGCGCCGCGGCGTCTCACCCTGCCGCGCAGGTCAGTGCCAGGAGCGTGCCCAGGACGAGCGCCAGTCGCCCGGCTGCGCTGCACCACATCACCGCTCCCAAAGCCTCGCCGGGACTGTCGCGTGGTCGTCACGCCTCATGTTGCGGCCCGCCAAGGCGGCTGGGCCAAACCTCTGCCGGCAGAGCTGCCCGCAGCACGGGCCCACGTTTTGTCTGCCCAGCCTCGCCACCCCGGCCACCGACCCGGACCCTGCCCCAAGAATCGATGGCAGCAGCACCTGCGGGTGGCACGCCGGACGTCCGTCCGGTGCTCGAGGCGCTCTCATCGGAAGGTGAGCTACTAACGGGGCGAAAAGAACGTTTGTTGCGCAACGCTGAGCCAGAAGGCCCAGACCCGCCCCTGCACATCTAATGCGTGCTGCTCTGACGCGTGTCCCGCAGATGACGGCACCCGTACCCGTGCTGAGGCACGTTTGGCCGAGCTGCGCTTGGCCAATGTGGTGAGATTGCAATGGGACGAGATTTCCGGTCTTGTGAACGGTGCCAAGAAGGCTGGCTGGTGTGGGTGCCTGCCTGGCTGGTGTGCCCACTCGTGTTGTGATGACCGGATGCGACGGAGCTGCTCGCCAGGACCGCGTGCCGGCGTCAGGGAAGGCTGTGACGGCCCTGAGCGCTTCCGCGACGCAGCACGATCCCCCGCGCTTGTTGCCGCTCCACCGCAGGCCGCTCTGATGGCCGTTCTGGCGTCATGTATGGGGGACAAGACGCTCTCGGACGAGGCCCGGATGCAGGCAGCTGTGTACTGGAAGAACATGCTGGATCCGTCGGTGAGAGCTGCTCCCTGCCTCGGGGTGCGTGAACACGACACCCTCCCCACCGGCCGCATGCTGGCACGCTCACGCTTGGGCCGCGGAGAGGGGTGTGCGGGGCCGAGACGCCGACGGCGGGGCCGCCGTTGCCTGCCCTATTCCCCCATCCCTCACCGCTCGACCCCCCCTCGCCGCTCCGTGCCCGCCGCGCAGACCGCGAGTTCAGTCCCCGGCGTGGCCTCGGAGGACGTGCGCCTGGACCGGCTCACCCGCGGCTGGACGTCGATGGGCAACCGGACCACGCTGCGCAACCAGGCGGTGACGGCCCTGCTCGAGTCCGGTAGCTGGCAGGAGCAGCGCACCGCCTCGCTCGTGGTGGGCAAGATCCGCGTCCTCGAGGGCCCCGACGGCTGGCCCGAGCTCTTCCCCGGCCTCCTCAGCGTCCTCGACAACGCGGCGTCGCCCCCGCACCTTCGCCGCGGAGTCCTCACGTGCTCGGCCATCATCGCGGAGGACGTGGAGGAGTCGGACATCGACCAGGGGACGGTCAACTCCCTCCTCACCCACGCCGTCAAGACGCTGCAGCCCGACGTCACGGACCGGGAGCTGCAGATCTCGGGCGTGGAGTGCCTCCTCGCGCTCCTGGAGTTCTGCGAGCCCATCTTCACCGAGGTCGGCCGCAAGGGGGAGCGGGACTTCCTCGTGGACGTCTTCGTGCGCGCGGCGGGGCACCCGGACAGGCAGGTGCGCACCAAGGCCCTGACCGGCCTCACCAACATGGTCCGCTGGTACTATGCTGCCATGCCCGAGTACATGTCGGCGTGCCACGCCGCGACGGACAGGGTCATCAAGGCCATCGAGGACGAGGGGGCGCTGGACGGCATCGCGGCCATGGACTTCTGGGCCGTGCTGGGCGAGAAGGAGGCGGAGCTCCACGAGGAGGGCGCCCCCTGCCACGACCTGCTCACGCGCATCGCCCCCACCCTGGCGCCCGTCATGTGGACCGTCCTCACGACCAAGCGCGACGCCGCCGACCCCACCCCGACGTCGCTGCAGACCGACACCACCGCCGCCCACTGCGCCTCGGAGGTCCTCCGGCAGATCGTGCTCCAGATGGGGCCCGCCGCCATCCACCTCTTCCTGCCCCTCGTGGACTCGAGCTTCGCCCACGCCGACTGGCGCGTCCGCGAGGGGGCCCTGTCCATCCTCGGCTTCCTCTGCGAGGCCGTCGAGGACGAGACCGCCATCGGCCCCATCGTCGCCAAGTACTTCCCCATCATCATGGGCCGCCTCGCCCCGTCGGGCGACCACGAGGCCGACCCGCGCATCCGGCCCCCGCTGGTCTGGTGCGCCGCCATGATGCTCGACGGCCACTTTGACTCGGCCGCCGTGGTCAACGGCAGCGAGCTCATCTCCCACTCCCTCGCCTTCTTCGTCGCCAGCCTCGCCGAGGCCCCCGTCACGGCGTCCAAGGCGGCCTTTGCCATCTCCTGCCTCGCGAGGTCCGCGAGCCGGAGCGAGCGCCCGGCGATGGGCGGCCTCCCCGCCGGGGCGTGGATCACGCCCTCCCTCGCCTCCTCCACGCTCCGCGCCCTCGTCACGGCCATGAGCCGCGCGGACGGCACAGAGGTGCACCTCACCGTCGACGCCATGGACAGCTTCGGCGACTTCCTCGACTCCCTGGAGCCCGAGTGCATCCAGGTCGTGGTCGAGATGCTCGCCGGCACCGCCGGGGCCATCCCCGCCGTCGGCGGCAAGCTCGTCGCGGCCACGCCGAAGACGCCCGCCTTCAACCTCCTGGACCAGCAGCTCGGCTGCCTCTGCGGCACCCTCTGCTTCCTCGTGGCCAAGTTCGCCCAGCTCCGCCAGGAGGTCGGCCCCGCGGCCGCGGCCATCGTGGCCGAAGGGAACTCCAAGCTCGCCCCGCTCGTCGGCCCGCTCGTCGCCGTCGCCGGCCTCAGCGGCGCCACCGCCAACACCGAGGGCTGGCGCGCCCTGGGCCCGGTCATCAGCGCCCTGGGCAGGGAGGTCGCCCCCGCCGTCGCCACCATCGGCCCGCTCGTCGACGCGGGCCTCAAGGCGCACACCAACCCCGAGGTCTGCCTCCAGGCCGTCTTCGCCACGTCTGCGCTCGTCAACGCCATGGAGGAGGCCGTGACCCCGTACCTGGGAACCTTCTTCTCGTCCATCAAGGGCATCTGCGACTCGGACGACGCCGACCCCATGGTCAAGCCCGAGGCCATCGGGTGCATCGGGGACATGGCGGGAGCCGTCGGCCCCGGGCCCTTTGCCCAGTACATCCCCGACTGCACGGGCATCCTCGGGGGCGCAGAGGCCGCCGCCAAGGCGTCCGAGGAGGACGACCTCGAGTGGAGCATGACCCTGCGCCACCGCGTCCTCAACGCATACTCCGGCATCCTCACCACCTACATCGGCGCCGACCCTGCCGCAAGTGAGACCGCCCCGCGCCCCCCGCCCCCCCCCTCTGCGCCTTCCCCCCGCCCGCTCCACCCGTCCTCCCTCCGCCCCCGCCGCCTCCACCCCCGCGCAGAGGCCAACCTGCGAGGAATCGGCCAGCAGGCAGTCCGCATGGCCCGCACCCTCGCGAACGACCTCCCCACCATGCCGGAGGCCAGCCGCAGCAGGCTCGAGCCTGACTACGTCTCCGCCATGTGCACAACCATCTGGTGAGAGCCCCAATCCCCGTCCCCGTCCCGCTGGCGGCCGGCCGGATCGCACGCTCCTGCGCGCCGCCTTGCGCCGCGCTCAAGCTCCTTCCCCCCTCGCTCGTGCCCCCGCAGCGACGCGGCCGTGCTCTTCACGCCCGACGCCATCGCTTCGGAGGTCCGCGTGTCGGACAAGTGGCTGCAGGATCTGTGCGCGTTTGCCGACACCCACTGCGCCGGGTCGCACACCGAGGTCGACCGGCCCGGCAGCCTCTGCCTCTACGCCATGCAGCACGGAAGAGTGCCGGCATGACCTGAAGAGGTGCGCTCGGATGCCCCGCGGGTGCTGCGTGTGAGCGCACCGCCCAAGACGTCGAGGTAAGCTGACCGGCGTCTACGCGACGTCCGCCCGCCCGTTCAGGGCCCCACACGCACACACCTCCTGCCGCCGAACGCCGGGGCGATCCCGTCTCCCTACAGGGGAGCCCCCATGCAAGCGGCAAACACGTGCCGGCCGGCCTCGCCAGGGGGCATGACAGCGGGAGCCGAGGCAGCGCCTGCCGGGGGGTACGCCCCACCGCCCGGGTAGGCCGGCGGGTACGACGTCGACGGGGCTGACGGGTAGGCCGGCGGAGCGGACGGAGAGGGATGGGCCGGCGGGTACGGCGCCGAAGGGTAGGATGGACCCGAAGGGTAAGAGGGGGCCGATGGGTAGGAAGGGGGTCCGGCTGGCGCCGCAACACCCGGGTAGCGAGCCCCGGCACCAAGCGAAGTCGAGGCCACCCCGGCGGCCATGCCGGCGGCAAACGCCGCCGAGACGCTTGCGTCGTGACCCCGCTCCCTGGCGAGTCCCCCGCGAGCGTGGTGCCGCATGGCCGCGGCCTCGTGCCGCATGGCACCCCTCTCGTTGCCGCGGGCAGCGGCGCGGGCGGCCTGCATCTCGTGGCGGGACTCAGCCCTGGCGTGGCGCCGTTCCTGCACCTCCGCTGCGCGCTCATGCGCTGCGCCTGCGCGGGCTTCGTGCCGGATGGCGCCCCTGCGAGCGCGGAACTTGCGCGGAACACGATTTCGTGGACTCAACGCCGCCACCGCAGCGCCGACTCGGCCGCCGCATCCAGAGAACTCACGCAATGTTCCCGCGGAGCAAGCTGCGGGCCGCCCTGCGATCCTCGCGGGCGGCCACCTGCGCGCGCAGGGACAAACGTGCGAGGGCAGGCTTGCCGCGGGGACGCGACCCCAACCTGGCCGGCGCGTGAACACCCCGAACCTCACTCGGGCCGCCTTGGGCTGCCTGCCAGCGCCGAACATGACGGGGCCTTGTCTCGGCTCAGGTGCGACCTCGTTAAAGGATATCGCCGCACGCTGCCGCTCTGCCCCCATGCGAGGCTACAGCACGCGCATGCTGCAGATCATGCCGGTAACGCAGAGGCTTTGCCACCGTCATCCTTGATGCGGGAGCAGGCAGGTCGAGGAAGGCGTGCAAGCCGGGGTATGTCCGTCGCGCTGGGCACACCCAGCAGCTAGCCTTGGGGGACAGGACTTGCGAGTGGGGAGCGACGTGGTGGTTCCGGCGCTCCCCTGGCCGGCTTCGGTCGGCCGGTGGACACAAGCTGAATGCGGAAACGGCCAAAAGGCCGATCGCGTAACTCGAACCAGTCCTGCCGCCTCGCGCACGACGCACACGGCTGGGCCTGCGGCCCGCAAAACCCGGCCACGAATGCCCGGGCGTCACGGATTTGTGTTGCCGCCTTTGGCACCGGATGTTCGGCAGCGAGCGGCAACGGCAGGACGACCAGGCAACGGGCAGCCGGCCCGCGCTCAGCGGTCCAGGCCGCGACCTGTGACCACCGGGATGGCAGTGGCGATCAGGGGCGACCGAATTGAGCCAGAGGGGGGCACAAGTTTCAAAGCCGGGGCGTCAGTGGCCTCCGGTTCGGCATCTGCAGGAGGGCAAGTTCGGCCACAGCTCTCGCGGGCTGACCAGGCATCCAGGAGCCGATTGCTGTCCGGGTGGAACCCGCCCGACATGGAAGCTGCCCGAGCGTACCGGGACAAGCGGCACCCAAGGACGGCATCGTCCACAGGCCGCTCCGCAGCACACACCTGGTGCGGGACGCGGGTCGGGCGGCACTGCTGCGACAGCATCCAGTGGGTGGACCCGTGCTGCGAGGGCTCCACCAGCGAGCTGGGAAAGTACGGGCCGGCGGTTTCTATCTACTTTAAGTTCGAGAAGTGGCTGATGTGGACTTTCGTCGTCCTGGCCGTGGTGAACTCTCCGAGCCTTGTGCTCTTTGCCGGAGGTAGCTTCTTCAGCCGCGGTCCCTCATCGGCCGACTTCGGAACCGCAGCAATCCGATCGGCCCTAGCAAGCACGACGTTGGGCAACCTCGGCTTTGCCAGCCCCGATGAGCTCCAGTCGGATATCCTGGGAGCCATCCCGATCCAGACAGCGTCGATGCTGGTCACTTCGCTCGACGTCGCCGGCGTGCTGGTTTTTGCGCTGCTCCTCTCGTGGCTCGGGGACAAGGAGCAGGCTGAGGCTGCCACAGTCAAGGGCCGCCACGTGACCGTCGCACAGTTCAGCGTCATGGTGCCTTGGGTCCCTCACGACACCACAGGAAGCGAGCTTGCCGAGTACCTGCGCGAAAGGTTCTCGGTCAAGGTCGTCCACGTGAAGCTCTGCTACGACTACGGCCGGCTGCACAGCGTTGCGAAACGCCGACGCCGCATCATGGACAAGGTGGAGCAGCTGGACGGCAGCATCGGCCGGGTGTACCACGCAGCCCGCGCGACTGTGCCAGAAGCTCTGCTCCTTCGGGCAGGAGGCCTTGATGGCGAGGAGGTGCGGCCGTACGAGGAGCGTGCTTCCGTGGACGAAACCGAACGGACCGGTGAGGGCAGCGAGTTTGGGGCGTTGAACTCACAGCAGCAGAACGTGGTCCGTGAGCTCCTGCGCCGGCGCAGAGTCCTGCTGCGTGCCGACGATGAGGCTCAGAGCGAGATCGTCTCTGCCCGGGCGTTCGGGGGCGTCATCGCGGCCTTTGTCACATTCGAAACCCGGAAGGACTGCAGGCGAGTGCTTGACGAGATGCCCGATAGCCAGCTGTCGGTGTGGAAGAGGGGCCTGTTCCAGCGGTCTTCGCAGCAGTTTCGCGGCCGGCTTGCCCTGCGCGCGAGGCAGCCACCGCGTCCGTCCACTGTCATGTGGCATCATCTGATGGTGTCCCCGGTGAGCCAGTGTTTCTGCCGCGCTGGGACGGCACTGGCCTCCGTTGCCCTCATGGCAGTGAGTGTGGCAGCCGTCTACGGCGGGCGGCTGCTGGCCCCCGGGGGGCAGGCCGTGCCGTCCGGTCCCAATGCCACAACGCTTGCAGCATCTACGGGGGTCGATGCAGGCGAGGCCGCCGCAAGCCTGTCGGAGGAGCCGGCTGGGCCGTCGCTGCCAGGACTCTTCGTCTTCGTGCCTCCAATCGTCATCGCGGGGACGAACCTCGCACTGAACAAGGCGATGCGCTTCCTGGCCAACATTGAGAAGCATCATACTGCCACCGGGCTCGAGCTGTCCGTGGCACAGCGCCTCATCTTCAGGCAGTTCATCAACACGGCGCTGGTCCCTTGCCTGGTGTATCTTAGCGGAGACCTCGTGGCCTGGGCAGGTCTCAAGGATGTTTGGCCGGCTGGCGGCTACAGCTCCTTCGCGCCGGGTTGGTACTTCACGGTCGGCGCGACCCTCTCGCTGACTGCGCTGCTTGACCTTTTCACCCCCTGGTCGCTGACCTGCTTGAAGCTCGGCGCGGCCAGGGCACGGCTGTGCTGCCACACCATCGGCCTGGCGCCGCTCCGTTCGCAGCGCCAGCTGAACCGGCTCATGACCGGACCGTCAATGGACATCTCCGAACGCTATTCCCGTCTTGTGAACACCGCGCTGACCTGCCTCACGTTCTCGGCCGGAATGCCTGCACTCCTCTGGATTGCAGCAGCGTGCTTTGCGATGGCGCTGTGCGTCGATAAGCTCCTGTTCGTCAAGTGCTGGAGAAAGCCGCCCTATTTCAACACCCGCATCGCCTCGGCAGCCTCGTCGTCGTTGGTCTACGGCATCATCCTCCACAGCTTTGTCGCCGTGTTTGTGTTCAGCTCATCGGCGCTGCGCACTGACGGCAAGTACGCCACGGATGCTTGGCTCACAGAGCTTGCCGGCGGGCAAGGGCTGGACCGGGAAGGCATCGCATTTCAGGCTGCCAAGAGCCTTATTGCCGACCACATGTGGGCGCCGCTCTGCGTGGCCGTGGCCATCATGCTTGTTGGCGTCGTCGTCCTGGCCCGCGCGATCCTTGATTTGGTCAGCAGCTTCCTCTGCCCCAGGGCGAGCACCGCAGAGGAAGAAGCCCAAGGAAGCACAGGGCAGCAGCACCGGGGAGCTCAGCGGGTCGCCGCCACGGACGGGCTGTCTGCACAGCACGCACAGCTGGTGACCAGGGGCTCCTACGATGAACTGGTCGAGGCTGGATTGCTGCGCGACTTACCCTCGTACGACGTTCGGCTGCACCCGGACTACGAAGACGCATTTGCGGTGCTAGGCACCGAACCCGGTAGCCTCGCCTCCGTGTCAGTATGACCGTCCGCGGTTGTGAGCTGGCCCAAAGAACTTTGTTGAGTGCCGGGGGTTGCAGTGTTCAAGCACGCGACTCAAACGGCACAGGGTGCGATGCGATGGCGGAGGGGGGGGTGCCCGTGATGACCGCGCCCGACTTGCCTCCAAGCACGAGGTCGGCCGCGGTGTTCGGGCCCAGGCCCGAGAGGAGCGCCGGTGTGACCGACCCGGAGACGAAGCTCTGCCCAGTCGCGCCGGAGATGGAGCTCTTACCAAAGGTGAAGACGCGGCCGTGAGAGGTGAGCACGCCAAAGGCCCCGTGCCCCGCCCGGACCCTCACGATGGTCTCGCCCTCGAGGAGCAGGTCGTTGTCCACGAAGTGGCTCACGTTGAACGGCCGCATGTGCAGCCGGTCGCCCCACACGTAGACCTGCCCGCTCTTTCCCAGCGCGATGGAGCACCGCCCGCCCGCGGCGATGTCCACGATGCTCTCCTCCTCCTCGGGGAAGTGGGGGAGGCGCGTCGGGATGGACTCCGCCGCCTGGATGTCCACCGCGGCGTCCTCGCCGAGCCCGAGCTGCCCGTACCCGTTCCTGCCCCAGCCCCACACCTGCCCGTGGACGTCCAGCGCGAGGGAGAACCCGCCGCCGACGGCCACCTTGACGCAGCGCACGCCCTCCTCCTCGAAGTCCACGGCCCTCGGGCTCGACGCCGCGAGCATGCCTGATCCGAGCAGGCCCGACTCGCCCTCGCCAAAGGCCCAGACCACGCCGTCGTGGGTCAGGCACACCGTGTGGTCGGTGCCGCACTCCACCTGCACCACGCGCCGCTTCGGCTCCTCCGTCTCCTCGTCGACTGCGGGGGAGCGGGGGCGGGGGAGCTGGCGTGGCAGCGCGGCCGCACGCGCGCGCGATCGCGCGTACCGCGAGCCCGATCGCCGGGGGCCGGCGCGGCGGCGGCTCACCAAAGGCCGCAACGAGGGCTGGCTGGGACTGGTCCACCTTGTCCCCGTGCCCGAGCGCGCCCTGCTTCCAGAAGGGGAAGCCGCCGTAGCCCCAGGTGAACAGGAGGCCGTCAGAGCTGATGGCGGCGGCGTGGCGCTCGCCCATGGCCACCGCGGTCAGGTCGATGGCCGCCACGGCCTTGACCGGGCGTGGCACCGGCACCGCCGCCACCTTACCACCGAGGCCGAGAACGTGCTTGTTGGTGCCCCATGTCCACAGCTTGCCGCCCTCCGTCAAAGCTGCGCCGCCGTTCAGCCCAAACGTCATCTGCGAGCCGAATGCGGGATACAGGGCCTCGGCACCCATTGTGGGGGCAACCAGATCCGCATGCGGCTGGAAGCCGCTCGTATGCCAAGGGGCTCCGGCTCTGTGGCCGGTGGGGGCTCCAGAAGGGGCGGGCTCACGTTGCGGATGGACTGGTCGGTCAGCGTATTGAGTTCCGTGGGCTTGGTCGCCGTGATGGACATGCTCGAGATCTGTGCACTGATGCCCTCGGATGGGCGCATGCCCAGGGAGCCGCGGCCCCACACAATCGCGCGCCCAGGCTCGAGGGCGTCGACGGCCAAGCCCCTTGCCCCCGCAGGGGTGGCACCGAAGGCCGCGGACCGGGCCGCCCGCCTAGCGACGGAATGGGCAAGCATGCGAGCGCTGTCAAGTGGTCGCCGTCATGCGTGCTGCCGGTGCCGGCGATTCGCAGTGCAGAGCGAAGGAATGGTCCCCGGGGAGCCGGCCAAGGCCCGCGCTGGGTCCCCACATCACCGCTGCCCTAGCAGAGATCCAAATAATGCCGAAGAACCGCAAGCGCAGCCGTCCGGCGGAGGAGCAGGACGCGTTTGCGGCGGCACCAGCCGAGCTGGCGGGCGGTGCACTGGAGCGCTTCCACAGGCTGCAGCTGCGCTCGCTAAATGAGACCGTGCGCGACCTTGAGGCGCAGAGGTGAGTGGCCGGGCCACGCCGCGCGCGCCGCTCCCGATCGCCCGCTCCTAGCCGAGGTGGCAAGCTCGCGCTGCTCGCCCCCTCCCGCAGGGCTCGCATCGCAAAGAAGGACCGCGACCGCGCCGGTGAGCGCAAGGCACTCACGGAGCGCGTGCGGGACATGCAGTCCAGGTTTGCAGCCAAGTGCGCCCAGGAGGTGGAGGCCCGCGACGGCCCCGGCGCGGCCAGCGCGGCCGCAGCGGAGAGCACCAGGTCAGCCGCCCGGTCAGAGCGCGCTGCCAAGGCGGCGGAGAAGCGGTCCCGCGATGGCGCCGGCGAGGACGAGCTGGCCGGCGCCCCGCAGGCCGTGCACGACGCCGCCGAGGCAGCCGCAGAGAGCCAGCGAGGAGCCGCGCGCGGGGACAGGGACGGGCCCATGCTGGTCATGGGTGACTCGACGGGCGGCGGGGTGGCCGCGCGCGGCGGCGCCGCGGGGGCGGAGTGGGGAGGCGAGGCGAGCGCGGGGCCGGAGGCTGGGGCGTCAGGCTCGTCGTCGTCGTTGGGGGGCGCGGGCCTCGCCGAAGACCGAGGGGAAGTCCTTGCGCGGTCGTGACCCATGTGTGCGACCCATTGTCGGTCGTGGCAGGACCGTGTGCGTGTGTGATCGGCGGCAGTCCCACGAGCGAGGCGTTGGCTTGCTTGTTTCGCATCACCAGCGCCCTGTCCGCCCCGCTGCGGCAGGTCATGAGCCCGTCACGACATGCCGGCACGCCTGTGGCCCTCAAAGCCTCCGCCCTCCGTCACGCCAGTGGTCACGTCACATCACGGCGCAGCAGCCGCCGGACGACGTCTTGACGAGCACCTCACCCCCCATGGGATGATGCGGCCTCTTCCCCACCGCGGGGCTCTCCGCCTCGACCAGCGCCCGGCCGGAGCCCCTCGAGCCGGTCCCGAGGGAGCCGCGGGGACCCGACGAGCCGCGCCTCCGGCCCGCGCTCGTGGTGATGGCGCCAGGCCTTGACGGGGCCGCGCTCGCGTCATCGGCGCCGCGCTTGCTATCCGCGAGGTACTGCTTCCCGCCGCGCAGAGCCGACTTGGGCGCCGGGCCCTTGGGCTTGGTGACGGGCGTGGTTCCGCGGCTCTTGCGCCGCCCCGGGTCCAGGAAGAGCGGGTCCGTCCCCGTCTTGGCACCAAAGTCGGACGAAACGGGAACGTTTGGACCCGGGGTCTGGGGCCCGACCTCGCTCCGGGCCTTCGCCCTGGCGTGAAGGAGCTCGCGCGAATACACCGCCGACTGGCCCTTGCTCATGTCCCGCTGCTCAGGCCTGGGCTTCGGGGCGGACACGCTGCGCGCCGGTGTCATCGTCAGCCCCCCGCCGCGCATCGCATCATCCGTGAGGTTGTGTGCCATCGCGGACAAGCGGCGACGAGACCCGGGGGCGTCCGCCGCTCTCTGGACAGCCGCGATGTCCGCCTTCCTGCGAGCGAAATCAGGACAGCACGGGCCGCGGTCGTGTTGCTGGGGCTTGCGGTGGCGGCAGCCCGCATGCTCGGCGAATTACCATGCCGGAAGAACGGAAAACCACGGGGCGACGGCGCCGTCGCCCCGCGCGTCGCGCTTCGGCCCCCGTGCGCGCTCAGCAGAGGGAGGGGCACTTTATGCGTGCAACCGTCGACCAGCCGCAGCCGGGACAGCGGCCTGTGGGCGGCTGAGGGCGTGCCGGCCTCCACTGAAGCACCACGCCACACCTGTCCGGTCGACAAGCCCCAATTTGCGGACGCTCACGTCACGGTGCCCTGTAGGTGTCTCCCTGTGAGGTGGGAGAACTCCTTCATCTTGCCCAGGCGGGCGGAGAGAGCTCTCCTGCTGGCCTTGACCTCCGTGCCAGGCCTGGACGGGATGTCACCGTCCGGCCGCAGGCTTCCCTCGGAGCCTGCCGCGGCCATCGCGGGCGGTGGAGCTGCTCGGAGGCAGCGACGGCGGCTCGGGCAGGTCGCAGCCGCGGAGCTTGCGCGCTGGTTCGGGCAAGACCGCTTCGAGGGAGCAGTGGGAGTTGCCATGCCGCTTGGAGGCGGACCGCCGCGGACAGAGCACGGCGCTGCGTCCAGGTTTTCTGGGGCGCGGGCGAGACCCCGGGACGCCGTGCCACAGCGCACCGCACATGACCACATGGCTTCGCTGAGCCTGGGCTTTGATGGGGCCCGCCGGCAGCGCAAGGCGCGGCCCCGCAAGCTTGCGACCAGCAAGCCGGCAGATGGTTTCGTTTCCGCAACTGCGGTGCCCAGGCCACCGACCCTGCCGTCATCGGCCCACGCGCCGGAAGGCAGCAGCACGCCGCAGGATATGGCCGGTCCAGTCCGGCGCCGCCGGCGCCGCGCGTCCGTTCTTGCGGAGCAGGCGCTTCAGCACGCGGCCGCTGCTTCCCACGACGACGATGCTGGCAAGGCTGCCGAGCCCAGTCCGCGCAACTCCAGGGCGTCCATGTCCGGGAGTACCGCGAAAGCCGTGATCGAGGGGCTCGGATGGGTGCTGAAGTCGACCGGCGCAACCGTCCACAACACCCGCGGCCGTGAGCCCGAGCCGCAGCCAGTTCGGCGCTCTACGGCAGAAGCGTCCGAGCTGAGATCTCGTGAGCGTGACACGGCCGGCGCGGACAGCGACCTGGACGGGGGAGCCCGGCTTGCAGACCCCAGGGACGGGTTTGTGCTCCGCCAGCTCCGTGGCGGGGTCGAAGGGGGCGCCGGCGGCACCCGGTGGCCGCTGGTGAGGCCGGACGAGTTTGCGGCGTCGCAGCTCGCGGCCTCGATGGCGGAGGAGGCGACGGCGATGGGGCGGGACGGCATCGCAAACGTCCTGGCGGCCTTGACGACCGCGGCGGAGACCGGTGCGACGGCCGGGACGGCGGCGGCAGGGCCGGCGCGCGACCGGTCCGGCTCGCAGTCGCTCGGGGGCGCGGGCTCGACGAGGCGGCCGGCCTCCTCCGGCGGGCCGCGCCGCCCCTGGCGCGGCGCGGGCCCCTTCAGCCCGGAGGACGAGGCCGGACGCACGCTCGCGCACCTGAGCCGTCGCATGGCCAAGCAGGCCGCCCCGCCGGCCGGCATTGCCTCGACCACGGGGGTGAGAGATCGGGCGTTTCCGCTGCCGTCTCTCGGCGACGCCGAGTCCTCCTCCCTCCAGGGCGGCCCGGCGGAGGGGGCGGGCCCCGGCCCCCGGGCCGTGCTCCTCGGCCGCCTCCGCGCCGTCGCCCGGGGCGACGACCCCCGGGGGCCGGGGGACACCATCGCGGCGCGCGCGGCGTCGCGCGCGGCCGCGGGGGCGGCGGCCGCGTCGGGGTCCTCCACGCGGCGCAGGGGCGCCCAGGGCCGCGCGGGGGTGTCGGCCGGGGTGGCGCGGGTGCAGGTCTCGCACCGTGCGGCGTGGCTGCCGCGGGACACGGCACGCGCCGTGGCGCTCGGGGACTCGCTGCGCCGCGCGGCCGTAGCCGTGCGGGGGCGGGCCCGCCGCGGCTCGCTGTCGTCGTCGGGGTCGTCGTCGCGGCGGAGCCCGGACGGCGGCGGCGCCGCGCTCGCGGACGTCCTGGCGGAGATGGGTGAGACGAGGGTCAGGGAGGACGCTGCCGGCCCGGCGGGCCGGGGCGGGGGCCGCGGCCGGACGGCGTCGGCGGGCGGTGCGACCGGCGGGCGGGGGGGCTCCCCGCTGGTCGGCCCGGTGCGCGGCACGGGGGGCCGCACGGCGATGGCCGCGAGGGCGGAGGAGGAGGAGCGGGAGCGGGAGCGGGAGGCGCGCCTGCGCGGGGTGGTCTGGCTCAAGCGCGGCCTCGCGCCGACCTACCCGGCGTGGCTGATGGCGCGGCCGGACTTCGGGCCGCTGCTGGAGCTGCGGGCAGACAGCGCTCGCGTGGCGGCGCTGGAGGTGCTGCAGACCGCGGCGGACGCCGCGATCGACGCCGGCGCGCAGCGCGCCGGGGCCGGCGGAGCGGCCCGGCCGGGCGAGGTCGGCGGCGCCGGCACCGGTGCTGCAGAGCTGGAGCTGGCGGTGCGTTCGGCCCGGTCCCTCGCCGCCCTCGCCTCGGCGTGCTCCGTCCCGCCGTCCGAGCGGCGGCCCGTGCACACCCTCACCGTGGCCAAGCACCTCGCGCGCCTCCCCGTGTGCGTGGGCATGACCGCGGAGGAGGTGCGCTCGGTGTCGGGGGAGGTGTACGTGGCCGGGGCGGCCGCGGGGGCGCAGATCTTCACCCAGGGCGACGACGCAAACTCCTTCTACGTCCTCCTGGCCGGCAGGGTGGACGTGGCGGTGGACCCCATCGGCCGGACGCACTCCCTCGGCCCCGGCGAGTGGTTCGGCGAGCGGGCCCTGGTGCAGGCCGAGACCCGCGCGTGCTCCGCCGTGGCCGCGGCACCCTGCACCCTGCTGGTCATGGCCCGCGAGGACTTCTCCCGCGCCCTCAAGCGCTCCGAGACGCAGCGGCTCATCCGCCACACCGACTTCCTCCAGGGCCTCCCCTTCTTCGCCGGCTGGTCCCGCCCCAGGCTCTCCCGCCTCCTCGCCCTCTTCACCGAGACGCGCTTCCCCGCGGGGCACGTGCTGGCGGAGCAGGGGGACGACTGCGGCCGCGTCGTCGTCGTGCTCGACGGCACGGTCGGCCTCTGGCACACTGCCGTCGTCACGGGCACCAACAGGTGGCCGGAGCGCACCGTGCCCAGCGGCGAGCCGTCGCCGGGGCGGAGGCGGGAAGCCCCGCGGCGGGGGCCGTCCCCGCCGTCCCGCCGTCCTGCCCCTCCGGCCGGCGCCTCGGCTGGGTCACCGCCGCCTCCCCAGGCCGCCAGAGCAGAGGAGGCGCCGGGCCTCATGCCGCCGGGCGGAGGGATGTTCGACGACGACGACGCCGCCGCCGCCGCCGCCCGGCCGTTCCCGACCGCAGGAGCAGGGTCCCGGAAGCCAGGGGCCGGCAGGCGGCGTCGCCGCGGGGGCGAGGGCCGGTTCGGCGGCGCGGCCGCGCAGGTCCCCCCGCCCCCCGCCGGCTGCCACCGCAGGGTGCGCACCGTCGTGCAGCGGAGCACCGACCACGTCGGTGTGGCGAGGCCGGGCGCGATCTACGGCCTGCACCTCGCGGCCCGAGGGGCGAGGCACCCGCTTCGGGTGGCCACCATCACGCCCGTGAGGGCGCTCGTGGCGCCGTCGGGGATCTTCCGGGCGGCGCAGGGGGGGGGAAGCCGAGCCGACGTCTTTGCCGGCATGGGGGCGACGTCCGCGGCCGCCGCTGCCGCCGTGAGCCGGTCCGGACCCGCGTCGGGGGCGACGCGTCGCGGGCTGGAGGCCACCGCGGCGCACGGCATCGACCTCGTGCCCGGCGCGTCGACCATCTTGCTGCGGCAGGGGCGCGAGGCGCCCACGGGGGCGGACGAGCAGCCGGGGGCGGAGCGCCGCGCGAGCGCCGCGCTCCGCGCGAGCAGGCGGCGCGGGAGCGTCGCCGGCCTCGAGTACCAGCGGCAGCGGAGCGAGGGCGTGGCAGCGCTGCGGTCCATGACGGTGGAGGAGGCGGCCTTTGCCCTGCGCAGGGCTCTCTTCGTAGTGGAGGAGGCACAGACGCGGCGGCGGGACGCCATGCGCGCG